>Ga0163199_1001209_pt1 | contig 16089 bp, 15 predicted proteins | sample PL_2010_150m_FD_113537 | JGI IMG/M metagenome (GOLD analysis project Ga0163199, IMG submission 113537) | Freshwater microbial communities from Powell Lake, British Columbia, Canada to study Microbial Dark Matter (Phase II) - PL_2010_150m | ecosystem: Environmental > Aquatic > Freshwater > Lake ... | reverse complement strand
TCACCACCCGTTCCAGTCGTTTACGCCGGTGGTCAACTTCATCCAGACGGCCGCCAAGGACCCGCAGGTGGTAGCCATCAAGCAGACGGTCTATCGCATCGGCACGGACTCCGCCATCATGGAAGCTCTGATCGAGGCGGCCAGCAGCGGCAAGGAAGTGACCGTAGTGGTGGAACTGATGGCGCGCTTCGAAGAGGAAGCCAACATCAACTGGGCCGAACGACTGGAGGAGGTCGGCGCGCACGTGGTGTACGGCGTGGTCGCGCACAAGACTCATGCCAAGATGGTGCTGGTGGTGCGGCGCGAGGACGGGAAGCTGCGCCGCTATGTGCATCTGGGCACCGGCAACTACCATCCGCGCACCGCGCGCCTGTACACCGACTTCGGCCTGCTGACCTGCAACGCAGCGGTCTGTGCCGACGTGAACGAAGTGTTCAAGCAGCTCACCGGCCTGGGCAAGGCCGGCGTATTGCACCACCTGTGGCAGGCGCCGTTCACCTTGCACCCGAACGTGATTGCCGCGATCAAGAACGAAACGCGCCTCGCCAAGGCGGGCAAGCCGGCGCGCATCATTGCCAAGATGAACGCGCTGCTCGAACCGACGGTTATCGAGGCGCTATATATAGCTTCGCAAGCCGGGGTGCGCATCGACCTGGTGGTGCGCGGCGTATGCGCGCTGCGCCCGGGGGTCCCCGGCCTGTCCGAACACATCCGCGTGCGCTCCATCGTCGGCCGTTTTCTCGAACACACGCGCATCTTCTATTTTCACAATGGCGGCAAGGAAGACGTCTATCTTTCCAGCGCCGACTGGATGGACCGCAACTTTTTCCGCCGCGTCGAGCTGTGCTTTCCGGTTCTGGACAAGAAGCTGAAACAGCGCGTCATCAAGGAAGGACTCAAGCCCTACCTCAAGGACAATCGCCAGGCCTGGGACATGAACGCCGATGGCCACTACGCGCGCAAGAACCCGCGCGGCACCCTGCCGCGCTCGGCGCAGCTGAGTTTGCTGGGCGAACTCGCGCGAGAGTAACCCCCGCGGCACCGGTTGCCGCCAGGCGACCGTTGATTTCGGCGGCGTTGCTTTTGTTCCGGACGGCATCCGCGGTAATTGTTACAATTCCGTTACGACGAGGCCGCAACCAATGGCCGGCCATGCGCCAAAACAACGAATAAACGCATTTTTCCAGTCGAGGTCGCAATGTTCAGCCGATTCATGCCGCGCGAGGGCAAATTCTTCGATCTGTTCAACGAACATGCGGCGCTGATCCTGGAGGGCAGCCACGAGCTCGCCGCGCTCATGGCGAGCGGCGACGACCTCGAGCGCCGGGCGCGCAACGTCGAATCGATAGAAAAACGCGGCGACAAAATCACCCGCGCGACCATCGAACTGCTGCACAAGACCTTCATCACGCCGATAGACCGCGACGACATTCACCAGCTGATCTCCGAAATGGACAATATCCTCGACCTGATCGAGGATTCGGCGCAGCTCATGTTCTTGTACGACGTTCGCGTCCTGCCGCCGGAAGCCAAGAAATTGGCGGACATCTGCGTGGAATGCTGCGAAAAAGTGAAAAGCGCAGTGGCGCTGCTTTCCAGCATGGACAATGCCGATGCAATCATGGCGATATGCCAGGACATAGACCGGCTCGAGTCCGACGCCGACCACGTGATGCGCGCGGCCATCGGGCGCCTGTTCCGGGACGAGCCCGACGTGAAGGAACTGATCAAGCTGCGCACGGTGTACGAGCACCTGGAAACGGTCACCGACCACTGCGAGGACGTCGCCAACATCATCCAGGGCATCGTGATCGAAAATGCCTGATCGCGGCCAAGAATAAGCGCGAAGCCGCCAGATGAGCCTGCACATCCTCGTATTCCTGATCGGGGTGGCGCTCGTGTTCGATTTCCTGAACGGCTTTCACGACGCCGCCAATTCCATCGCCACCATCGTTTCAACGCGCGTGATGCGGCCGCAGTGGGCTGTCCTGTGGGCGGCGTTCTTCAATTTCATCGCCTTTCTGTTCTTCGGCCTGCTGGTGGCGGCGACCGTGGGCAAGGGCATCATTGATCCGGCCATCGTCGATCACTATGTGGTGTTCGGCGCGCTGATCGGTGCGATCAGCTGGAACATCATCACCTGGTATTTCGGCATCCCCTCGAGTTCGTCGCACGCGCTTATCGGCGGTCTTGCCGGGGCGGCCGTGGCCAAGGGCGGCGTAAGCTCGCTGGTGGCGGCGGGATTTCTCAAGACCACGGCGGCCATCGTGCTGTCACCCCTGCTGGGCCTGGTTCTCGGCGCGGCGCTGATGCTGGCCGTATCGTGGTTATTCTCGGGCACCACGCCGCGCCGCGTCGACCGCTGGTTCCGCCGGCTGCAATTCGTCTCGGCTTCGCTCTACAGTCTCGGCCACGGCGGCAACGACGCGCAAAAAACCATGGGCATCATCTGGATGCTGCTGATCGCCGCCGGCGTGACCGGCGCGAAGGATCCGCTGCCCTTCTGGGTAGTCATGGCCTGCCAGTCCGCGATGGCGCTGGGCACCATGTTCGGCGGCTGGCGCATCGTCAAAACCATGGGTCAGAAGATCACCAAGCTCAAACCCGTGGGCGGGGCGTGCGCCGAAACCGGCGGCGCGATTACCCTGTTTCTCGCCACCTGGCTGGGCGTCCCTGTTTCGACGACCCACACCATAACCGGTGCCATTGTCGGCGTCGGCTCCGTGAACAAATTCAACGCGGTGCGCTGGGGCGTGGCCGGCAACATCGTCTGGGCCTGGATACTCACCATTCCCTGTTCGGCATTCATCGCTGCGGTTGCGTGGTTCCTGGGTCAGCAATATCTCTAATGCTCGCGCGTCCTGGCGGCACCGGATCCAATCGCCGCAGCGTCGCCACCACCGGCGCCAGAAGTGGGAGGTCCGCCGTCGGCGTTTCCGGCATCAGCTCTTCCACCGCCACTGCGTCTTCCTGCCAGCGCACCAGCTCCATGCGACCGTCAGGGTGCTCGACGATGGCCGAGCAGCTGTCGACCCAGTCGCCGCAGTTGATATAGGTAATGCCACCGATGTCCTTGATCGCGGCGCTGTGGATGTGTCCGCAGACCACGCCGTCGAACCCCGACCGGCGCACGTGGTGCGCAACCGATTCCTCAAAGCCGTAGACGAACTCGAGCGCGCCCTTGAGCGAGCGCTTGGCGTAGTCGGCCAGGGACCAGTATCCGCCGACGCCCAGCTTTCGCCTGAACCAGGAGGGCAGAAAGTTCAGCCGCACCAGCATTCCGTACGCCATGTCGCCAAGCAGCGCGACCCAACGGTGGTAGCGCGTGATCTGGTCGAATTCGTCCCCGTGGATCAGCAGGAAGCGCCTGCCGTCGGCCGCCGTGTGGACCGCTTCGCGCAGCACCTGGATATCGCCGAAGCTGCTGCCGGCGTATTCGCGCAGCGCCTCGTCATGGTTGCCCGGTACGAACACCACTTTGACCTGGTGGCGCGCACGCTTGAGCATTTTCTGCACGAAGGTGTTGTGCAGCGGCGGCCAGTATATGCCGCGGCCGAGCGACCAGAAGTCGACGATGTCGCCGAGCAGGTATACGTGCTCGGCTTCGTAGGCGCGCATGAAATTCAGCAGACGCTCCGCCTGGCAGGCGCGGGTGCCGAGGTGTATGTCCGAGAGAAAAATCGACCGGACACGGTTCACGGCTAGGGCGCGGGCTTGCGCCCGATATACAGGTAGTAAGGCACGCGCAATCCGGGCAGATAAGGCACGGCTGCATGGCGCTGTTCGCAGCAGACCGGCTCGCTGCGCCCAAGCAGATACGGCAGGTGCCGCGGATCCAGATGCACGCCGTCGTGCCGGAACCAACGCCGCCAGAAGTGGCGGCTCACGCCGCTCTGGCGCGCAATGCCCGCGGGCGGGTAGCGCGGCGGAACGTAGAAATCGACCGCGCCCAGCAGGCCGCCCGGGCGCAGCATGGCAAGCGCATTGTCCACTGCGGCCTGCCAGTCGGGGATCATGGTCAGCGCGTAGGAGAAATACACGCAATCGGCCGGCTGCGAAGGGCGGTAGGTGGTGGCGTCGGCCTCCACCACCGCCGCCACGCCCGGCCAGCGCGCGCAGCGCTTGCGCGCCTGCTCGAGCAGCGCAGGACACAGGTCCACAACCTCTACGCGCGCCAATGAATTCAGGCGCGCGCCGAAGTATTCAAGATTGCGGCCGGTGCCTGCCCCCAGCTCGACCACCATGCCGCCCGGCGGCGGCGCAAGCCGCCGGATCAGGTCCTCGCGGCCGTGCAACAGGCGCTCGCGGAACGCATCGTAATGCAAAGCCTGCGGGCCATAGAAAGCCTGCAGGCGCTCGGCATGGCTAGCGTGCCCGCTGGTGCCACGCGCGAGTTGCAGCAGGGTGCGCGCGTCGGCGATCAGGCTCATCGGGCTCATGCACGCAAGTCCGCTATGTGGAAACCGGCGTAGGTGTGCACGCGATCGAACGGTTGCAGGCTGGCCGACAGCCCGCGGTGGAATTCGAGTCGATCGCGCACCGCGCGGCCGTCGCGCAGGCGCAGCCCATCGAGGTAGCCGGGTTCGCGGTGGGCACTGCGAAAAATGATGCGCGCGCCCGGCGCGGCCTGCTCACATATCGCATTCCACTCTTCGCCCAGCGCCTCGGGGTAGTAGCTGCTCATCCAGTCCATGTGATCGAGCAGCACGAACCGGGAAATTTGCTCGCGCGTGCCCTGCAGAAACTGCGTGACCGTGGAAGTGTGCACTTCTATACGCTCGGCGAGGCCGCGCTTCAGCGCGGTGAAATTCTCCGGACGCAGGTATTCCGGACAACAATCGGCGCTGTAGCGGCCACGCACATAGAGGGCCCAGAAATAGTTGGTCCATACCGGCAAGCTGCGGAATACGTAGTCGACCGCTTCGCGCACGAATCCGGCTACGCCGCCTGCGTGCTGGCGCTCGACTTCCTTTCGCTGCGGATGCGGCACGCCGAGCATGCTCATGGTCATTTGTTGGGACAGTGCCCAGTTCACGGTGCGCCCCCACAGCTGCGGCCGGATGCGCCCGTCGTAGATCTCACGCTGGTCGGGCAGCGAGCGCGCCTCGAGCAGCGTATGTACTGATGCGCGCAGGCCGGGCTGGAGCCGCAGGTAGGTGCGAAAACCGCGCGCGACCATGCCGGAGAGACCATGGTAATAGAAGCTGCCGCGCGGGTCGCTTGCGCCGAACCAGTGCACGCGCCGGTCCCAGTAGTTGCGTGCGAACGGCGACAAGTGCTCGCGCAGGACATCCCGATACAGGAATTCGAATCGGGGATGACGTCCCTCGCCGAACAACGCGAAGAAGTCCTCGAATTCGAGGTGCCGGATGCCGGCAAGTTTCAGTTCCAGGAGAGCGGTCTGGCGCGGATTGGCGTCCACCGCATGGATGCAGGCCGGCGCGAGCAATGCGTAGTCCAGCACATTGCAGCCGGCGCTCGCGATCACCAGCATACGATCCTCCGGCCCGAGCACCAGGGCCAGACGGTCCACCGCAGGATCCTCCCAACAAGTGTTGTATACCAGGGAGCGGGAATAGATGGCGTCGAAAAGCCGTTGATCCACCTTGTCGATCAATGACTGCGCTTGCTTTGCCAAATCGCGTCCATCCGTCGAATCCGACACTTCGGAACCGGCGCGAGGTTAACGCAGTTGCATGACAGGAGCATGACCGCGCGGCAATGCAGTACCGCCTCGCCAGGCAGGGATTTGGCGGGCCTTTGTTAATGCTCGACCTGGGCGATCGCCTTGCGGCAAACCTCGGCAATGCGCCGATATGCTGTTTCGCGTTTCTTGCGCGAGGCGTACTGCGGAATCGCCTCCACTTTCTTGATCGCCTTCTTGCACGCCAGCAACAGATGCTTCGCGCCCGGGACGAGTTTGGGATTTCTGCGTATCGCCGCAATGTCCTTGCGCGACAGGATCTGCAACACCTTGTGCTGCGCGCTGGTGACCTTGACAGTTTTCATCGTCTCCCCTTTTCTTTTGTTCCTAGCCGCAATCGCGATCCGGTTCACCCGTCGAACGAAGCGGGTTCAATGCAAGCAGCACTTTCCTCGCCTCACGCTGCGCAGAAAACCGACCTGTCAGCTGTACGTGCCGAATGCGAACTGACCCGAACGATTTCCCACAATTTCTGTGGATATCCCTGTGCACATCTTGTTCAATCAAGCGTAACGCATCGATTCTCAAGTGCTTTTTCTATCTGCCCAAAGAATAGTCTGGCACGAACTATGTTACCGATTGATGACAGTGCGCTGGACACGATCAGCGTTTCACCCTTCTGGATTGCCAGGTTCGCTGGCATCTCCCGGCAAAAAAAAACCGCGGCCAAGGCCGCGGCACAAGTACGCCCTTCGCAAGGGGATGCAAAGAAGGACGCCAATCCTGTACGCTCAGGCAGACCGTCTCTTTGGCCTCTTGCCCGTTCGATCCTTGCCCGCGCTCGTTCCAACGCCGCGCTTGCCATTCGCGCGATTGCCTCTGCTGTTCTTGCCGCTTGCCTTTGCGGATTTACCGCGCGCCGGTCCGATCCGCGCGCTCACTTCGGCGATCTTGGATTGCGCGAGCTCGCTGGACTTCATGCCAAATTCGGTAAGGCTGTCAAATGCGGAGTTTGCGTTCTGAAGGGCCGATTTCACCGCCTTGACCGCCATGCCGGAACCGGGCGGCGCGTATTGCGCCAGCTTCTCCAGCTGCACCGCCAGATTGTTGCTGAATCCGGCCGCCTGCGCATCGACCAGCCTGGTCACATTTCCCTGCGCCTGCGATCCGAGTTCACAAACGCCCAGCGAATAGATCAGCGTCCTGTTAAGCGCCGGCATAGCCAGCGCTAGACCAAGGCGCGACAACTCCGGCGCGTCTTTGCCAATTAACAGAGCTCTGGCATAAGCGCTGCCGTCGCCTAACGTTTCTCTGGCAACATTGAAATTGAGTGCGGCGAGGCGGTCGAACGCGGCGGACTGGGCTTGTGCAAACTCCAGTAGCGCATCCAGGCCGCCCTCGTGGAAATCAGCGAATTCGGTTGAACTTGCAAGCATGCGGGAACTCCTGACGTTTAAGGGACACGCGGCCGTACTACATCCTTAGCGTAGGCATTCGAGTGTTGCGGGCGGCGGCTTGCCGCTTGTCGATATTGGCATTGCCTGAGCAAACCAGTGCCGGATTCGGCTCACTATAGGAATGCCGTGTTACGTCCGTATTACCGCAGAGTCATGAGTTCGTTCAAGTCGCTAACTGCCGTCTGCTGCGACGCCCCGACCCGGCGCGGATGCGCACGTTCTGGCCCGCGCTGCTACTCACCGCCATCCCGAGCGCGGACACGCGCTGCGGTGATCGGTCAGGACTTGCGACGGGATCGGCGCCGGCGACCCGGGACGCCCATTCGTTTCGTGTGGTTGCAATGATCGCCAACGCTCTTTGCAGAACGTCAGTTGGCCACCCAAACCAGGTTCTGCTATTGGACGGAAACTCCCTTTCCTGATCAAACATGTTCAGCTCCTTTCGAATATGTGATTGGCACTACATATGCGTAACAGAATAAGTGCTTGTTACACCCCCCGGACCGATGGGTTGATACGGCCGATCGAAAGTAACAGCCGAAAGTGACACCTCGCTGACAACAATGTGAATTCTCTGCGGCTGCGCGCATCGCCGGTTCTTGCGCAGCATTCTTGATGCAGGACAAAAGGCGTAATATTGCACGAGAGCATCATTTGCCTGGACGCGGCGCGCCGAGTGCCGTACACATTCAAGGAGAACCCCGGATGAGCAGAGAAGTCGTGGTGGTGAGCGGTGTGCGAACCGCAATCGGTGATTACGGCGGCGCGTTGAAAGACATGGCGCCAACGGAACTCGCGGCCAGGGTCGCGCGCGAAGCGGTCCTGCGCGCCAAGGTCGATCCCGCCGAAGTCGGGCACGTGGTCTTCGGCCACGTAATCCACACCGAGCCCAAGGACATGTACCTGTCGCGCGTGGCAATGATCAACGCAGGCCTCGCCCATCACACGCCGGCGATGACCTTGAACCGCCTGTGCGGCAGCGGCATGCAGGCCATTGTCAGCGCGGCGCAGACCATTCTGCTCGGCGACACGGATATCGCGCTTGCCGGCGGCGCCGAATCGATGAGCCGCGGCGGCTATCTGATGCCGATGCTGCGCTGGGGCCAGCGCATGGGCGACGGCAGCACGATCGACATGATGGTGGGCGCGCTCACCGACCCTTTCGACACGGTGCACATGGGCATCACCGCCGAGAATGTCGCGGCGAAATGGGGCATTACGCGCGAACAGCAGGACCAGTTTGCGGTGGAAAGCCACCGCCGCGCGATCAACGCCATCCAGAAGGGCTATTTCAAGGAGCAGATCCTGCCGATCGAACTGAAGACGCGCAAAGGCGTCACCGTGTACGACACCGACGAGCATCCGCGCGCCGACGCGAGCATCGAAGGCATGGCGAAACTGCGCACCGCGTTCAAGAAGGACGGCACGGTTACTGCCGGCAACGCCTCCGGCATCAACGACGGTGCGGCGGCGGTGATATTGATGGAAGCCGGGGCCGCAGCCAAGAAAGGCCTGAAACCGCTCGCGCGGCTGCTCGCCTACGGGCACGCCGGCGTCGACCCGAAGTACATGGGCATCGGTCCCGTGCTCGCGGTGCAGTCGGCGCTCGCCCGCGCCAAGCTTAAAGTAAGCGACATGGACGTGGTCGAATCGAACGAGGCGTTCGCGGCTCAGGCCTGTGCCGTGGCCAAGGACCTGCAGTTCGACCCGGCGAAGACCAACCCCAACGGCGGCGCCGTCGCGCTGGGCCATCCGATCGGCGCCACCGGCGTCCTGCTCACGGTCAAGGCGCTGTACGAACTGCAGCGCAGCGGCGGCCGCTACGCCCTGGTGACCATGTGCATCGGCGGCGGTCAGGGCATCGCGGCGATATTCGAACGGGTGTAAGCCCTCCATCGGCGCCGTCCGGCGGAAATTGCTCGCGAATCATCAGGTTCGCGAGTCCCCCGGGAGGATGTGTCTTTGCGGGATGAATCCGCGAAGCGCAAGCGCAACAAAAACGTAATCTTCCTGCAACGTCCTCTCTCTATCGTGGCGGGGCTGGGCCAAGGCGGTCCGGTTCCCGTTCAATGAAACTTGATAGAGAGGACAGTTAATGGATCTGAAAATGATTTCCTTGGCGATGGCGAGCAGCTTGGCGCTGGCTGCGTGTGGCAGCAGCAGTAACAATGATGCCGCCGCTCCCGCCGCAACGCAACTCACCGGCACCCTTTCGGACTCGGTCGTCAAAGGTGTCAGCTATGCAGGCGCCACCGGGCCCAGCGGCTCGACCGGAGCCAGTGGAGAATTCCAGTATGTAGCCGGTGACAAGGTCAACTTCAAGATCGGCAACGTGTCCCTCGGCACGGTCGATATGGCCAGTACCGCGCTGGGCACGCAAAGCGGTAACCGCGTGGTTCGCCCGAAGGACCTCGCCGGGGTCACCGATGAAACCGACGCCAAGGCGCTCGCTGTTGCCCAGGTGATCCAGACCGCCGCTGCTGCCTCGCCCGGCGACACCAGCATCGACGTCGGCAAGAATGCGTCGAAGTTCTCTTCCGTAACCGCCGCCATCGATTCCCTGGACAAGGCGAAATCGGTGCTGGCCAGCGCGGGCCTCACACCTGTTGCGCTGGGCAATGTCGCTCAGCACCTGCTGTCGGCTCCGGCGCAGGTAAAGTCGGTCGAGTTCACGCCTACTGCCGTCACGGGCCTGACGCCCGCGCAGCGGGCCGTGACCTACACCACTTCCACGGTCAAGGTGACGTACAGCGACAACACCAGCAAGGAGTTCCCGCTGTCCTACGTAAACCTGTTCAACAACATCGACACCAACAAGACCGCCGACGGCTCGGCCGCCGCCGCGGTCCACGACAAGAGCGGCAACATCATCAAAGATGTCAATGGCAAGCCCTATGTGCCGCAGACCCCTGACGCGAATTCGTTGATGAACATTGGCGGCACACCTTATCTCGTGACCCACTTCGAGTATGAAAACAACGACAGCGCCGGCAACAACTGGTACGGCAAGTTGCCGATGCTCATGACCGTGGCAAAACTCAGCCAAGGCGCCACCGACGGCAAACTCACGGTCGGCTCGATCAAGCAGGTCGACTTCTCCGCGGCAAACGGTCTGTGGATCCCCTGCGCCGGCAGCCGTTCGCCCTGGAACACCCACCTCGGCTCCGAGGAGTACGAGCCGGATGCGCGCTGCGAAGTGGATACTGCCTATGCCGCCACGGCCGGCGGCTCGTGCCAGTCGATGGAATATACGGCGCGCATGAACGCCTTCCGCGTGCTCTATGGCGCCAGCACTGCCTCGCCCTACAACTACGGCATCGTGCCCGAGGTTACCATCGCCGCCGACGGCAGCTCGTCGGCAAAGATGTGGCACTCCCTCGGGCGCATCTCGCGGGAGAAGGCGCAGTTCTTCGGCGATTCGCGCACCGCAATCCAGGGCGACGACGGCACCTACACGTCGCTGACCATGTTCGTCGCCGACAAGGCCGCCGACCTGTCAGCCGGCACCGTCTATGCCGCCAAATGGAATCAGGTGTCCCCGGCCGGCACCGACGGCGGCAAGGCGACGCTGACCTGGATCAAACTGGGCCATGCCGCGCATGACGATATCAAGAAGGCCGTGGATGCCGGGGTCAAGTTCAGCGACCTGTTCGAGGTGGACACCTCAGGCACAACGCCGGCAGGCTTCAAGCGCATCAAGGCCGGCCACGAGGTAGCGACAGTGGAGGATCTGAAGCTCAAGTCAGGCACGTACGGCACCACCGGCGTGGAAATCGCCACGCTGGCCGCCTTCCTCGAAACCCGCCGCTACGCTGCGTACATGGGCGCAACCGTCGAATTCGAGAAATTCGAGGGCGTCGCATATAACGCCAAGGACGGCAAGGCCTACGCGGCGATGACGCGGATGAGCAATGGCATGGAGGACCGGGCCACCGATCCCGCCAACGACATCCGCCTGAAGAAGAATTCCTCCGGTGCGGTCTATCAGCTGACGCTGTTGCCGAATCAGGTCGACAGCAGCGGCAATCGCATCGACAGCGATTTCGTTCCGGTGGTGATGGAGGCGCTGGTGGTCGGTGAAGACATGGCGGCCGATGCCGAAGGCAACAAGTCGCAGCTGGAGAAAATTGCCAGTCCGGACAACCTGTTCTTCTCCGAGCGCATGCGCGTGCTGTTCATCGGCGAAGACACGAGCAACCATGTCAACAACTACCTGTGGGCCTATCATGTCGACACCGGCAAGCTGGTGCGCATCCTGTCACTGCCGATGGGTGCCGAGTCCACCGGCCTGCAGGTGGTGGACAACATGAACGGCTTCGCCTACATCATGAGCAACTACCAGCATGCGGGCGACAAGAACAGCACCGCCCAGGCGACTTTCGACAGCATCATCGGGAACATCAACACTAACAAGGCAGAAGTGGGCTATCTGGCAGGCGTGCCGGCGATGCGCTGAGCCGCGCCGCCTCGATCGACACGGCGTCGATCAACCTTCTGAAAGCCGCGGGCGCGCAGCCTGCGGCTTTTTTTTACGCTGCGCGGTTGGAAGTGCCAATCAGGCGGACAGTGGGCTTGCGCTTGGATTCGATTTGAGCAAGACAGGAAGGGTGCGCGATGCCAGACCCGGCGTTTCCGGATTCATACCCATCAGGCGCTGCAAGGATTCCCTGGCGTGGTGATCGATGGCGCTGATCTCAAGACCCAAGATGCGCTCGCGTCGATGTGCGACCAGCGCCTGCACCTCGAACACCTGGTTGCCTCTTTCGGTCAATACACGCAACCGGGCGTCGTCTCCGACCCTGATTTCGGCATTTCCCTTTAGCCACACCAGCGCGCCGTGCATGGAGATATCGATCAGCGTCACTTCGCAAAGCTGCGGCAGGTGAATCAATACCGCGTTCGCGCGATAGCCAACCCCGGGAACCAGCCGCGGATCATCTTGCATATTGTTATTCCTTAAGGATAGACAGACGGCGGTATGCTGCGCCCGAATTGATGCGCTTTTTTTTGAGCCGTTCGCTCACACCATGAGCACGGCCTGCGCCACGCCCGCGCCGATGGCCGCACCCGCAAGCACATCGCTCGGATAGTGCAGGCCGAGAACCACGCGCGAAGCGGCGATCAGCAGCGTAAAGGGCACGAGCACCGTCGCAAGCGCGGGAAAGTACGCAATGGCGACGACGGTGAACGCCACGGCGTGCAGGGTGTGCCCGGAGGGAAAGCTGAACGCGTCCAGCGGGTCGATCCCCGCCTGGATGCCGCGCAGAACCTTGTACGGGCGCGGCCTGGTGGTGGACGATTTGAGCAGCTTGTACAGGGCGAGACCGATCGCGCCCGCGGCGAGCATGCGCAGGGCCGTTTCCATACCAGCACGCCCCTCGGTAACGCTCAGCACCAGCATCAAGGCGTACCACAAGGCGCCGTTGCCGAGCCGGCTGACGAGCCGGAACAGGACGCGCAGCGGAACCACGCTGGCACTGGCATTGAGGCGGCGCGTCCAGCGCCGGTCCCATTCGATGAACGACTCGACGGCGCCGGCGCCTAGTGGCATGACAGTTCCGGCTCTTCTGCAGCGGCGGCCACCACCTCCGGCGCGCAGTCGAGCGCGGCCATGGGCGGTGCTGCGGCAATCCTAGCGAGCACGCGTTCGAGCTCGTCGAACGACCTGCCCCAGCTGAGGAACTCCGCAGTCCGCCGGGCCTGCTCGCGCAGTTGCTGCACTTGCCGCGTTTCACCGACGAGACGCAGCACATGACTGCGAAAGGCGGCCTCGTCTCCGCACGCCGCGACCAGGCCGTTTTCCCCGTGGATGATGTGCTCGTGCGCGGCGGCATAGTCGAAAGCGACCACTGCCAGCCCGCTCGCCAGGGCCTCCATGGTCACGTTGCCGAACGTCTCGCTCAGGCTGGGGAATACGAAGAGATCGGCGGAAGCATAGTGCGCGGCAAGGTCTTCGCCGGTACGCATCCCGGCAAACAGGAAATCCGGATTTTCCGCGCGCAGGCTATCGCCGAGCGGGCCATCGCCGACGACCACGACGCGCAGATCAGGCCTGAGCGCCCGGGCGGCGCGCGTGGCCTCGACGAACAGGCGCAGGTTCTTCTCGGCTGCGAGACGGCCTACGTATAGCGCAACCGGCGTGGCGGCCGCGCATTGCCAGGAACGGCGCAGCTCCGCGCTGCGCTTCGCCGGATTGAAAAGCGCGGTATCGATGCCGCGGCCGACGATGCTGAGCGCCTCGAAGCCGAGCGCGTGCAGACGGTCGCGCAATTCATGCGTCGGGACGAAGGTGCGATCGCAGCGGTTGTGCAGCGCGCGCAGATAGGCGGTCACCGCGCCGGCGATCCAGCCAAGGCCGTAGTGCCGGCTGTAGTCGTGAAAATTCGTGTGGAAGTCCGAAACCACCGGTATGCCCAGCTTGCGCGCGGCACGCAGCGCCGACCAGCCCAGCGGGCCCTCGGTGACCACATGCACGATGTCGGGCCGGCGAACGCGCCAGGCGCGCATCAGCCAGGCTTTCCCGGCGATCCCGATCTGCAGTTCCGGGTAATTCGGAATTCGAAATCCGGTGGTAAGCCGTTGCTCGAAGGCCGCGGTCGCGCGGCCTGATCCGGTATCGGCATCGCCGGCCTGCCGCGGCCTGACCAGTTCAATGCGGTGACCGCGTGCCAGCAAGGCGTCAACCATCAAGCCGACCGTGCGCGCGACGCCGTTGATATCAGGTGGGAAGGTTTCCGTTACGACCGCTATGCGGAGCGCTGGCTTGGGGGAGTGCTGGCGTACCGTGGGCTGCACAGGGTGCCAGTATGCAGAGGCGAGATGACGTTTGAATTACATCTCGTTGAATCTTCGGTTACAGCGGTTCAGCCGAGAAGGATGACGATCCATACCACGGTCAGGCATACGAGACTCAGCATCACTGCCGCGCTGCCGATGTCTTTGGCAAGCTTGGCAAGCTCGTGGTTGTCGAGCGAAATGCGGTCGACCGCCGCTTCGATGGCCGAGTTCAGCAGTTCCACGATCAACACGAGAAAAACGCTGGCCAGAAGCAGCGCACGGCCAGTTGCCGCGACCGGCAGCAGCAGCGCCGCAGGTATCAGCACGGCGGCAAGCGCGACCTCCTGGCGGAAGGCGTCTTCGAGGCGAAAAGTGGCGCGCAGTCCGCTGATCGAATAACCGAAGGCGTTGATCAGGCGGCGCAGTCCGGTCTTGCCTTTATATGGGCTCAGCATGGATTTGCAGGATCCTCCAAGAGTAAGGTTCAAATGCGCAGGAAGCATTCGCCGCGCCGCATTATCTGCAAGCAATGTTTCATTTCCGTGTCAGGCTGCTGGAGAGCATGGCTTAAAGCTTCAATCAGCCACGCTGAGCAATAATACTGCAATGAAGTCGTGCTAGCTTTGGCCGGGAGATCAATTTGAATGGAGACCGAACGAATGGAATGCGATGATCTGACGGAAGCAGAGGAACAGCCGGAGTACGACGACGATCAGGCGGAAGACGAGGAATAGCACCTGATCGGAGCCTCGACCGACGCAACGACGCGAAGCCACCTGTGTGGCTTTTTTTTCGCCAACAACAAGCGGATCTGCGGCCATCGGCACCTGGCTGTACACTCTGTTGAACGGGTCAATCTGTCGTGGATGACATAGGTATCGATCCTGCCTTGGAAAAGACCGCTCCCTCCGCGCGCAAGACCTCCACTCTGGCCAAAGCCTGGCGCAGCCTGCGGGCACGCGCCGACCGAACACCTGACCTGGACGACTTGCCGTGCATTCCGGTGGCGGCGGATTGCGTCCTGGGCTTGACCGATCCGGTGATGTTTCGCGAAACCCTGCTGCGCCTCATCGGCCAGGCCAGGGAGCGGATCCTCATCGCAACGCTGTATCTGCAGGACGACGAGGCAGGCAGGGAAGTGCTCTCCGCCCTATATGCCGCCAAGGCCGAGCGACCGGCGCTGCAGATCGCAGTCTTCGTCGATTGGCATCGGGCGCAGCGGGGACTGATCGGCGCGGCCAGAAGCGCAGGCAATGCCGACCTGTACCGGGACATGGCCCGCCGTCTCGGTCCGGGCGTGCCGGTGTACGGCGTGCCGGTCCAGACCCGGGAGATGCTCGGCGTCATGCATCTGAAGGGCTTTATCTTCGACGACACGGTGCTGTATAGCGGCGCCAGCCTGAACGACGTCTACCTGCACCGTGACCAGCGCTACCGGCTGGATCGATACCACTTGTTCCAGGATCGCCAGCTGGCCGATTGCCTGACCGGCCCGCTGCTGCGAATCGTCCGCGCCAATCCGGCGGTTCACGCGTTGGACGCCGACGCGGTGCCGAGAACGGCTTCATTGCGCGCCGCCATCGTCAAATTCCGCCGCATCCTGGTGAAGGCCCGCTACCAGCTGGCCGGGGGGACCATCCGCAGCGGGGAGGTGGGCGTCACGCCGCTCCTCGGCTGCGGCGGCCGGGGTAACGAACTCAATGCCGTCGTACTGCAACTGATTCGCTGCGCGAACGACCACCTCGTTCTGTTCACGCCCTATTTCAATCTCCCCGGCCCGGTTCGGCGCGCCATCGACGCCAAGATCAGGAAGCGATGCAAGGTCACCGTTGTTCTGGGCGACAAAACCGCCAACGACTTCTACATTGCACCCGAAGAACCTTTCCAGTCGATCGGCGCACTGCCCTACCTCTACGAAGTCAACCTGCGCCGCTTCTGCAAGGCCCACCAGGGTGCGATCGATCGCGGCCTGCTCAACGTGCATCTGTGGCGTCATGACACCAATACCTACCACGTCAAGGGCCTGCTGATCGACGAGGACTACGCGCTGCTAACCGGAAACAACATCAATCCCCGCGCCTGGCGGCTGGATCTCGAAAACGGCCTGCTCATCCGCGATCCGCAAAGGACGCTGCGGAACCGGCACCGCGCCGAGCTGGAGCGCATCCTGGCGCACACCCGGCGCCTGGACCATTACACCGCTCTCGAGAC
>Ga0163199_1001207_pt1 | contig 16092 bp, 17 predicted proteins | sample PL_2010_150m_FD_113537 | JGI IMG/M metagenome (GOLD analysis project Ga0163199, IMG submission 113537) | Freshwater microbial communities from Powell Lake, British Columbia, Canada to study Microbial Dark Matter (Phase II) - PL_2010_150m | ecosystem: Environmental > Aquatic > Freshwater > Lake ... | reverse complement strand
GTTTGTGATGAATCTGCCCAAAGCCACGCATGAGGCACAGACCCAACCGATGCAAAGCCAGATCAACGTCGGTTACGGCTCAGACGTCACTATCGCCGAACTGGCGCAGGCGGTCGGCCGGGCTGTCGGGTTCTCCGGCCGCATTGAGTTTGACTCCAGCAAACCGGATGGCACACCGCGCAAGCTGATGGACAGCAGCCGCCTCAATGCGCTGGGATGGCACGCCCACATCGATTTGGCACGAGGATTGTCTCTCGCGTATCAGGATTTCCTTCAACATTACCAAGCTGTCATTGCGGGCTCCGACCCGCAATCCTTGGATGCCGGATCGAGCCCGGCATGACAACCAGGCGCCATCATGACTAACCCACCCAGCACTCAATCCTCCGCACTTGGCACTGCAAAGCAACCAAAGGTTGCTCTGATCACCGGCATCACCGGCCAGGACGGCTCTTACCTCGCCGAGTTTCTGCTGGAAAAAGGCTATGTTGTGCATGGCATCAAGCGTCGCGCCAGCTCTTTCAACACCCAGCGTGTCGATCACATCTACCAGGATCCACACATAGAGAACGCCAATTTCAAATTGCACTATGGCGATCTCACCGACACCAGCAACCTGATTCGCATCATTCAGGAAACGCAGCCTGATGAAATCTACAACCTGGGCGCCCAGTCTCATGTGGCGGTGAGCTTTGAGAGCCCGGAATACACGGCGGACGTTGATGCGCTGGGCAGCCTGCGCATTCTGGAGGCCATCCGCATCCTGAAACTGGAGGGTAAGACCCGCTTCTACCAGGCCTCGACGTCTGAACTCTACGGCCTGGTGCAGGAAACCCCGCAAAAGGAAACCACCCCTTTCTACCCCAGAAGTCCGTATGCGGTGGCCAAGATGTACGCCTACTGGATCACGGTCAACTACCGCGAAGCCTATGGCATTTATGCCTGCAACGGCATCCTGTTCAACCACGAAAGCCCACGCCGCGGTGAAACCTTCGTCACCCGCAAGATCACCCGCGGCCTGGCCAACATCAGTCAGGGACTTGAAGAGTGCCTGTTCATGGGCAACATCGATGCGCTACGCGACTGGGGCCATGCCAAGGACTACGTTCGCATGCAGTGGCTGATGCTGCAGCAGGACAAGCCCGAAGACTTCGTGATTGCCACTGGCGTGCAATACAGCGTACGCCAGTTCATCGAGAAAACAGCCGCTGCCTTGGGAATGCAGATCCGCTGGGAGGGTGAAGGCGTCAACGAAATCGGTTATTGGACAAACCCTCAGCCTGTGATGGCAGGCGTTAAAGATGTCATTGCGGGCGTTAAAGATGTCATTGCGGGCTCCGAAGTGCAATCCATGCCTTCGGAAATCCCGGTCATCCGCATTGACCCGCGCTACTTCCGTCCCACCGAAGTCGAAACCCTGCTCGGGGATCCGAGCAAGGCCAAGGAAAAACTGGGCTGGGTGCCGGAGATCACGCTTGATGAGATGGTGCAGGAGATGGTGGCGGTGGATCTGGCTGAGGCCAAGAAATTCGCTTTGCTAAAGTTGCACGGGTTTGACACGGCTTTCGTGAGTGAATAGTGACCGTTTTCTGGGTTCGACACAAAAATCGCTGACTGGAAAAAAAGAAAATGAAACTACATCTGGGTTGTGGCAAGAGACATCTCCCCGGCTTTGTTCACATTGATGCCGTTGAGTATCCCCATGTGGATCATGTGGCGACCATAGACAATCTTTCATTCATCCCTGACGACAGTATTGAGTTGATCTACAACTGCCATGTGCTTGAACACTTCAAACGGAAAGAGGTTGGACGAGTTCTGACTGAATGGCGACGAGTGTTGCAGCCGGGCGGTGTCCTTAGAATCTCCGTGCCAAACTTCTCCATGTTGTGCGACTTATACCGGCGCTACGGCAAACTCGATATGGTGATTGGCGCACTGTTTGGCCGCGGGGATTATCTTTACAACATTCACTACAACGTTTTCGACTTTGATTCGCTGTCAGAGGCGCTGCGACAGGCAGGTTTTATCAATGTCAGACATTATGATTGGCGGAAAACGGAACATGCGGCTGTGGATGACTATTCGCAGGCCTATATTCCGCATATGGACAAGGAAAATGGAAGTTTGATTAGTTTAAACATTGAATGCAATAAAGTTTAAGTAATGATTTGGAGACTGAAAAGAATTATTTATATTGCTTTGCAGAAGTTGCGAAGAAGAAATTCTATTAATTCAATTTATGTATCGCCGAAATCACTTCTTGGGCATCATATCGCAATTGGTCGATTGACTCAAATTGATGATAATTCATCAATTGGTAGCTATACGTACATTGGTGACAGATGCTCGGTAACGCGTGCATGTATTGGTCGGTACGTTTCAATTGGAAATAATGTATCGATTGGTCCAGGAGAGCATGGTTTGATGAATGTGTCGACGTCATCACATTTCTATAGGGATGTTTACGAAGAGTTGACTAAAGGGGATTGCATTATTGAGAGTGATGTTTGGATTGGTGTCGATGCAATTGTACTGAGAGGTGTTCGAGTTGGTGTAGGCGCAGTGATTGCCGCAAACGCAGTTGTCAGTAGAGACGTACCTGATTACGCGGTTGTGGCAGGTGTTCCAGCTAGAATAGTTAAATATCGATTTGATGAAGATTGGCGACGTGTACTCATGTCGACCAAGTGGTGGGAGAAGGATAAAAAGGCAGCAGAGTCGATTATTTCTAACCTGAGTGAGTTGTCCAAGTGAGGTCTGCGCATCTTGTTGGTTCCGGACATCTCAATAACTCAATTTTCGATTCTGGTAAGGATGGCAATCCGGACAATTGGTATTATCCATTTTGGATGTTAAGAGATCAATTTGCACAGAAGGGTGTTGAGCTGAACACGTCGGATGTAGGCGTGGCGAATTCAATTGATTTTGAGCTTCATTTGAATGTACAGAAAGCCTTGAAAGGCAAGGTTCCAAAGTATGTGATGTTGTATGAGTCGCCGCAAATTAGATCGATTAATCAAAGTAAACGACATCTCGCAAAGTACCGACTGGTTTTTACTTGGCGTGATGACTTGGCGGATGGAGAGAAATTCATCAAGATCAATCTTCCGAATAAGATCGTTGAGAATAGCTCTCGCGGTTGGCTGGGTAGAGATAGGTTCTGTTGCTTGATTTCCGCCAATAAAACAGTCTCACAACACGTTGAGATTGAGCTTTATTCTGAACGTGTAAAAACGATTCGTTGGTTTGAACAGCATGCGCCACGGGATTTTGATTTGTTTGGAGTGGGGTGGGATGCACCCCCAGCAATGCCTGGTCTGACTGATCGTGTCATTAGAGTGTTGAGAAGCCACTTCCCTAAAGATAAAGGCAAAGTCTATTTTCCTTCCTATCGCGGTAAGGTCGCCAGCAAGCTCGAGACGATGGGACGGTACCGCTTCAGTATCTGCTATGAAAATGTTCGCGATCTTCCGGGCTATATCACTGAAAAAATATGGGACAGCTTCTTCGCCGGCTGCCTCCCCGTGTATTGGGGTGCGTCAAACGTCACGACTTACATTCCGGGCGATTGCTTTATCGACCGCCGACAGTTTGCGGATAATGCGGCACTGTACAACTTTCTGGTTTCAATGACCGAGTCCGAATACATTGCTTACCAGGAACGCATCGCGGCATTCCTGACTGGTGACCGCGCACGACTGTTTAGTGCGGAAGCTTTCGCTGAGACCATCGTGAAGACGATTGCGAGTGATCTTGCTACTGCGATCTGAATTCGCCTGGGTGCTCGCCGGTCGTGTCGTGACGGCGCTGGTAGCCATTGCCAGTCTGCGCATCATGACTGCGTCGCTGGAATCGGCAGAATTCGGAATCTACGCTTTGCTCGTCGGATTTCAGGGGCTGTTTGGCTTGTTGCTGATCAGCCCGGTAGGGCAGCACATCAACCGGCATACGCACGCCTGGTCCGACGATGGATCACTTTTCGGTCGCCTTGCCGGCTACAACAGGTACCTGGTTCTGATTGCCGCGGCGACCGCGTTGACAGTGATGTCCTGGTGGATGATTTTCCCGGACCTCGGTAGCTCGGTTGCAGCCACCATTTCGGCCGCGGCAACAGTGTCTGCGGTGGTTTACTTCGGAACCTGGAACGCGACATTGATTTACATATTGAACATGATTGGTCTTCGCGGGAGAAGCGTCCTATGGATGGCGGTGACTTCCGTTTCGGGCTTGATCGTTTCGGTCTGCTTGGTCTATCAGTTTCATACCGGATGGTCGTGGTTGTGCGGACAGGCGGCGGGAATGCTGATCGGTGCGGTCGGTGCCCGATCGGTCTTGAAGAGGCGACAAGCGACCCGCCCAGCGCCTGCCTCGGAACCGGATGCAAACACCTTGCTGCTGGATCGACAGACCGTGCTGTCCTATTGCCTCCCGCTGGCCGTCGCCGCGGGTTTCATGTGGCTTCAAAGCACAAGTTACCGATTTTGGGTGGGCACGGTATGGGGCATCGCCGATCTGGGATTGCTGGCACTTGGCTTGAGTATTGCGGCCCAGCTATGGGCCATCGTGGAAACACTGTTCATGCAATTACTGAGCCCCTATTTTTTTCGTCATAGGGGAGACAGGAAATCCAGATCGGACAAAGCATTGTTGCTCTCTGATCTTGTTAACGTGGTATGGCCAATCTACGCCGTGCTGGCCGGTTTGAACATCTATTTTTCTTCCTCGTTGGTGGCTGTTCTGGCCGACGAGAAGTACCATCGGGCGGTCGTTTTTGTGATGTGGGGGGTCTTGATCGAGTTCTTCCGCTGCACTGCCAACCTGTGGTCTTATGCGGCACAGATCGAGGGACGCACGCGAAAGGTCATCCTGCCTTACGCACTTGCCACTCTGGTGCTATGGTCTGGCTTGGTGCTTTTTTGTGGCCGTGATGGAAGGGTGGAGTCTCTGTCCGCGGTATTGGTCAGCGCCAGCGCGGTGGCATGCCTTTCGATGGTGATACAGATGCAGATCTTGTTGCCCGTCAAGTTCGACATCGGACGCTGGTTGTTTGCGACCTTGGTATTGGCAATCTGCCTGTCGCTGTCATTTCTGATGCCGCCAAGGGTCGACGGGCTCGCCAACAATATCGGACTGCTGCTTCTTGGATTGATCATCGCAGCCGGGGTCGTTGGGTCCTTGTTGCGCCACAGCTCCGCGCTGGCGCGTCTGCTTTCAGTGGCTTTGCGGGGAGATTGAGGGGTGATTATTGTGCATCTCTCAGGGGGACTGGGTAACCAGATGTTCCAATACGCCTTCGGTCTGGCGACGGCGACCCGATTGGGGATCAGTCTCAAACTGGAGTTGAACGACAGCAGTTTGCATATTCATAACGGCTATGAACTGGGCCGGGTATTTGATATCCGGGCGATGCAAGCCGGTCCCGCAGAAACTGATTCCATCCTCGGATTGCACAGGTTCCAGCTGGTGCAAAGAATCTCAAGATTGTTAAACCCGCAGGGCAGATTCTATCGGCACTATGTTGAAGAGCCACACTTTCACTTTTCCCCGCAACTGCTGGAAATACCCGATCAGTCCTACATCCGGGGCTATTGGCAAAGTGAGAAATATTTTTCCAGATTCGAGTCAGGTATTCGGGAGTGTTTTGCATTCAAACAACCCCTGCGCGATTTGAACCTGGCAACGGCAGACCGGATTGGCGATGAAAATTCGGTGAGTTTGCATATCAGAAGGAATGACTTCGCCAACAATTCAATCATCAATGAGAAGCATGGGTTGTGCTCGCTTGAGTACTATCGGGTCGCTATTGAATATGTCGCGCAGCGCATTGAGAGACCTGTTTTTTATGTGTTTTCCGACGATATGAAATGGGTGAAGAGCAATCTGGAGATGTCGCATCCGCATTGCTATGTGGAGAACAATACCGGGGCGAATGGCTATATTGACATGCAGTTGATGAGTCTGTGCAGGCATAACATCATCGCCAATAGTTCCTTCAGTTGGTGGGCGGCGTGGCTGAATTCCAATGTCGACAAGATGGTGCTGACTCCGAAAAAATGGTTCCTGCAGGATATCGACACATCCGACCTGATTCCTCAAGGGTGGATTTCTTTATGACAGCTAATGTGGTGGGCAGCTTATGACGCCCTTGTTGTCAGTGCTGCTCCCGGTATTCAATGGCAGTAAGTATCTTGAGGCCGCCGTCCAGTCCATTCTGGGGCAGACCTTCACCGATTTTGAATTCATCATCATTGATGATGGTTCGACGGATGGCACACTGGAACTACTGCAGCGGTTCGGCCAGGATCAGCGGGTGGTTCTGGTCTCCAGGGAAAATCGCGGGCTGGTCGAGACACTGAATGAGGGAATCAGGATGGCGCGAGGCCAGTGGATTGCGCGCATGGACGCAGATGACATCGCTTTGCCGCATCGCTTTGCAAGGCAACTCCAGTGGATTGAGCATACCGATGCAGATATCTGTGGCAGTTGGGCGCAGTTTTTCGGAACCCGGGACCGGCGTGTGCTTCGACACCCGCAGTCGGATCAAGCGATCAAGATGGGATTGATGTTCGGTACCATGTTTGCCCATCCGACGGTCTTGATCAAGACCACGCTGGCTCGGCAGTTGATGTACGACGGCCGATGGGAAAAATGCGAGGACTACGACTTGTGGGAGAGGGCTGCGCGCCTGAATTGCCGGATGGCCAATGTGCCCGAGGTGCTGCTGATGTACAGGCAGCATCCTCACCAGATTTCGAGTCGGGATTTCTTGCGGCAGCAGCAATTCACACAGCGCATCCGGCACCGTTATGGCGAATTTGTTTCTGATTCCCTCGGGCTCAGACGCGAACTGGTCGAGGAAGTCCTGAAAATTCGCGAAATGGCGATGCCGGTGATCGATATGCAGATGGTGGACAGTGCCTTCACGGCCTTGTTGCAGAGCAGCCAGGGCGAGGCGAGGGCCGTCATTCTTGACCACATGACCCGCCTGTATTACCGTGTTGCGGCACAGTCCCCAGGGATTTGCGCGAGATGGCATCGATTGAATGCCCGCTTTGGTTCGACGTCTGCCGTCGATGTCAGGGTGAAACTGTGGCTGCTCAGGTTATTGCGGGTCCGACCGGGTGGAGGGTGGTTCGAGAGAACAAAAGCGCTGTTTCTGGGGGCTGGCCGTGGTTGAAGGCAAAGTTCCAGTCACGGTCTTGATTCCATGCTTCAACTGCGCGGCGTCGATCAGACGGACCCTTGGTTCGGTGCTTTCGCAAACTGCATGTCCGACCGAAGTGATCCTGATTGACGATGCCAGTTCGGATTCGACAGGGCAGATCTTGCGAGAAATGGCAGACGCCTATCCTGGATGGATCAAGTTGCTGCATTTTCAGAGGAATCAGGGCGTGGCGAGCGCCCGCAACGCGGGATGGCATTGCGCAAGCCAACCCTATATTGCCTTCCTGGACGCCGACGACGTCTGGCACCCTAGAAAGCTGGAACTGCAGCTTGCTTATATGCAGGCGCATCCCGAAGTGGACCTGTGCAGTCATCGGCACCGAGTGCTGTTGGATGCCAATGCCAAAGCTGACTGGGGCGTGCCCCGGTTTTCAGCAAGCCGGATCAGCCGCTGGTCCTTGTTATGGGCCAACAGGTTCATCACACCGTCCGTCATGCTGCGCAGGGATATCAGGCAGCGATTTGCAGAGGGGCAACGCTATATGGAGGATAGACTGCTATGGCTGGAAATTGTTTGCGAGGGGGGGCGTATCGATCGACTCGAAATCAAGCTGGCGGCGACCTACAAAATGCCATACGGGTCCAGCGGGTTGAGCTCCAATTTGTGGGAGATGACCAAATCTGACATGGCAAATTATCGCCAACTGCGGGTCGAGGACAAAGTGTCTTGGTTGCTTGGTCACTTATTGGAGTTACTTGCATTGCTGAAGTATGTGCGGCGACTTGCAAACGTCGCTTGCTGGAAAGTTCGTTCCGGCCAAAACGGTGCTGGCCGCCAGGCCTGAGGTGTCATGAGGGATATTGCGCAAACGCTGTCTGAGGACGAGATACCGCAGAAACCGCGTTTTGCGGTGTGCATGGCGGCGTTCAATGGAATGGCGTTTGTGGCCGACCAGATACATTCGATTTTGGCGCAGCAGGAGGTTGCCTTGCAGCTCTTCATCAATGTTGATCGGTCGACGGACGGCACGGAGGAACTTCTTGCCGGCTGGGCTGCATCCGAGCCCCGCATCACCTTGCTTCCATTGGGCAACCATTTTGGCAGTCCCGGAAGGAATTTTTACCGCTTGCTCAGGGACGTGAACCTGATGGAATTTGACTACTTGAGCTTCGCGGATCAGGATGATCTTTGGCATGCCGACAAGTTGTGGCGCGCGCATTGCCTTATCAAGAAACTCGATGCCGCCGCTTACTCAAGCAATTTCACCGCATTTTGGCCCTCTGGCAAGACTTGCCTCGTCAACAAGGCATCACCGCAGCGGAAGTGGGACTATGTCTTTGAATCGGCAGGGCCCGGATGCACCTACGTCATCCAGCGCAGCCTGGCGATAGCACTGCAGGAACTCGTGCGCCAAGGCGACCGTCGCCTGTCGGCCATTGATTATCACGACTGGCTGACCTACGCCTTTGCCAGGTCACGCGGTTTGTCTTGGGTAGTAGACCCATGGTCCAGCATGCAATATCGGCAGCATGCGAACAACCAAATTGGTGTTAACGCGGGGTGGCGGTCATTCTGGCTGCGCGCGCAAAAAGTTCTCAGCGGATACGGGTTCGAGCAATCGCTTCTGATCGCAGACGTGGTTGGTGCGTCTTCACTGCCCGTGGTGCAGAAAGGCTTGCGGGGCGGCCGCCTTGGCTGCCTGTGGTTGGCTTTGCAGGCCAGACATTGCCGGCGCAGGCGTCTCGACCAGGTCTGGTTCTTCATTTCCTGTCTGCTGTTGGCGCTGCGAAAGCCAGTTGCAGGAGAGCGCGCATGACTCGCAGAATCCTTGTCACTGGCGCCTCCGGATTTGTCGGACAAGCCCTGGTAGCCCATCTGGTCGGTCTTGATGCGACTGAAGTCATCGCCATGATGCGTGCGACCCCAGCCATTCGACTGGCTGGTGCGCGCTATGTGGCGGGCGGTGACATGACCGCCGGAAGGTTGAGGGCAGCAACGCTGGAGGGCGTTGAGGTGATCGTGCATGCAGCAGCACGGGTGCATGTCTTGAATGACGACAAGGCCATGTCGGCAACCGAGTTCGATCGGGTCAACGTGACTCCCACGCTGGAGCTGGCGCGCCAGGCCGTCGCCGCTGGTGTGCGCCGCTTCGTTTTCCTGAGTTCCATCGGCGTCAACGGGGTGCAAACCGACATCGGCAAGCCTTTCACTGAGGCCGATCCACCCAATCCCCACAACCCTTATGCCAATTCCAAATTGAAAGCGGAGCAGGGGTTGCTTCTCCTGTCCGAACAGAGTGGTCTGGAGGTTGTCATCATCCGCCCGCCATTGGTCTACGGCCCTGGGGTCAGGGCCAATTTTGCGGCGCTTATGCGGGCGGTACAGCGTGGTTGGCCCCTGCCGCTGGCTTGTGTGCACAACCTGCGCAGCATGGTGGCGATGGACAATTTGGTCAGTTTCATTGCAACTTGCGTTGACCATCCACAGGCAGCGAACACGACCTTTCTGGTGAGTGATGGGCAGGATATTTCCAGTCCCGACCTGGTTCGTGGTCTGGCCCAGGCACTTGGCGTTGCCGCTCGTCTGGTGCCGGTGCCGGTTTCCGCCCTGCAGTTCGTCGGCAGAGCGCTTGGCAGGGGCGATGTCATACAACGCGTCTGTGGCAACTTGCGGGTGGACATTTCGAAGGCGCGCCGCGTTCTGGCATGGCAGCCGCCAGTTTCGATGGACGAGGGCTTGCGTCGCACCGTCGCAGGGATGCACAGGCCATGAGCGCAACCGGGGTCCTGCAGCCGGCGGCAGATTACCTTGATTCGACCGCGCCTGAAATCTCGATATCCGTTGTGAGCCACGCTCAGATCGGGCTTGTCATGGACCTGCTCGACGGGCTGCAGGCGCACTGCCAGGGCCTTCGAATCGAATTGATCCTTACGCTCAATCTTGAGGAGACTCTGCCGTTTGACCCGGCCACTTATTCTTTTCCCATAAGCGTGCTCGAAAATACCTTTCCCAAGGGTTTTGCTGCCAACCAGAATCAGGCTTTCAGCCATGCCAGGGGTCGCTATTTCTGTGTCCTCAACCCCGATATCCGACTTGATTCCAATCCATTCAAGCACCTGCTCGCCTGTCTGGAGGATTCTTCGGTCGGCGTGGTTGCCCCCCTGGTCAAGGCGGAAAATGGCGATCTGGAGGTAACGGCACGCTGTTTTCCGAGTCCGCTCAAGTTGTTGGCCAAGCTTTTTGGAATTGGCTGGGCGCAAGACTATCCGCTGGAGGCGCAGTGCGTTTACCCGGACTGGGTTGGCGGCATGTTCATGTTGTTTTCGCGAGGGGTTTTTGCACAACTCAAGGGGTTTGACGAGCGCTATTTCCTCTATTATGAAGATGTTGATATTTGTGCCAGACTGAAACTCCAGGGATACCAAACGATGCTTTGTCCTACAGTCAGTGTCACGCATCATGCGCGGCGCCAGAGTCATCGTGAGCTCAGGTATTTGAAATGGCATTTAAGCAGTATCGTGCGATTCTTCCTGTCGGCGGCGTACTGGAAACTGCAACTCCTTCAAAAACCATGAAACGGATATTCGATCTGCTGTTGTCTGCTCTCGCAGCTTTTCTGCTGTTGTTGCCACTGATTTTGCTGGCTCTGGCAGTGGCGATCACCTCAAAAGGGCCTGTTCTGTACTGGTCGGATCGAGTTGGGCGCAACAACAAGACATTCCGCATGCCCAAGTTTCGCAGCATGCGAATCGGTACACCGGTGGTGGCTACGCACTTGTTGAGCAGCCCCGATGCCTACCTGACTCCCATTGGCAGTTTCCTGCGCACGAGCAGCCTGGATGAATTGCCGCAGTTATGGAGCATATTCAGGGGTGATATGAGTTTCGTCGGTCCGCGGCCCGCCTTGTTTAACCAGCATGATTTGATTGAGTTGCGTACCCGCCACGGTGTTCAAACGCTGTTGCCGGGTCTGACGGGCTGGGCTCAGGTGAACGGACGCGATGAACTGCCGATTACCGAAAAGCTTGCTCTTGATATTGAATATCTGAATAAGAAGTCCTTCTGGTTTGACATCAAGATCCTTATGTCAACCGCGCTGAAGGTCATTATGAGAGATAATGTGACTCATTAGAACCAGAAGTAGGTTGCCTGCCGACTGCAGGGTTATCGGGGAGTATTTATTAACAGGATGGTATTGAACATGAGTAATTTGATTGAAATTCAGAGTCAAATCGAAAAACTGCAAAAGCAGGCGACGGAAATCAAGACCCGCGAATTTGCCATAACAGTGCAGGATATTCTCGCCAAGATGCAGGCATTTGGCATTACCCTGAAGGACTTGCAGAGCGGTAAGGGGCGCACGACCAAAGTCAAGGGCAAAGCTGCCAAGGTGGGCAAGAGCACGCCAGCGAAAGCGAAAAAGACAGAAAAGGTGGCGGCAGTCGTGGCTGCGAAATATCGTGGACCGAACGGCGAAACCTGGAGTGGCCGCGGCTTGACACCGCGCTGGTTGGCAGCGCTGCTGGCACAAGGGAAAACGAAAGACGAATTCGCCGTCCAGAGTTGAGTTTGGCGATGACCGACGTCAGCAAGATCCCTCCTCGCGATAAAGCCGAGATACTGGCGCAGGCGCTGCCCTATATCCGCAAGTTTCATGGCAAGACCATGGTTATCAAGTACGGCGGCAACGCCATGACCGATCCGGCTTTGCAGGCCGATTTTGCCGAGGATGTGGTGTTGCTGAAACTTGTCGGCATCAACCCCGTCGTGGTACACGGGGGTGGTCCGCAGATTGAGACCGCCCTCAAACGGCTGGGGAAAAAGGGCGAATTTATCCAGGGTATGCGTGTCACCGACGCCGAAACCATGGAAGTGGTCGAGTGGGTTCTGGCGGGCGAGGTGCAACAGGACATTGTTGGGCTGATCAATCAGGCCGGTGGCAAGGCGGTCGGGCTGACCGGGCGAGATGGCGGCATGATTCGCGCCCAGAAACTCAAAATGGTCGACAACCAGGACCCCAGCAAGGAACACGACGTTGGCCAGGTGGGAGATATCGTCAGCATTGATCCCAGCGTTGTCAAGGCATTGCAGGACGATGCTTTCATCCCCGTCATCAGTCCGATCGGGTTTGGTGAAAACAACGAGAGCTACAACATCAACGCTGATGTGGTTGCCGCCAAGTTGGCGACGGTGCTGAAGGCAGAGAAGTTGATGATGCTGACCAATATCAGCGGTGTTCTGGACAAGGCCGGCAATTTGCTGACCAATCTGAGTGCGCGACAGATCGACGATCTTTTTCTTGATGGCACCATCAGTGGCGGCATGTTGCCCAAGATCAGCGGGGCGCTGGACGCCGCCAAAAGCGGCGTGAATTCAGTGCACATCATTGACGGTCGCGTGCCGCACGTTCTGCTGCTGGAGATTCTGACCGATCAGGCTTTCGGCACCATGATCCGTTCCCATTAGGGATGCTCGGCATAAGCCGCGCTGCCCCCTCGAAAACCCTTGGCCCCCCTGTGCGAGAATGAAATTATCATTTCGCCTGGTGCACCATGTCCGACCTCGAACCTACCCCTGCAGCCGCTCCACAGGCCACCTCGGCAAGCCCGGTGGTCGCACCTGTTGTGCGCAAGCGGCCCCGGCCCGGCGAGCGGCGCGTGCAGATCCTGCAGGCGCTGGCGACCATGCTGGAGCACCCCGGCGCAGAGCGCATTACGACGGCCGCATTGGCGGCGCGTCTGAACGTGAGCGAGGCCGCGCTGTATCGTCACTTTGCCAGCAAAGCCCAGATGTTCGAAGGCTTGATCGATTTCATTGAACAGACCGTTTTCTCGCTGGTGAACCAGATTGTTGAGCGTGAGAGCGCATCCAACCCGGCGGAACTCGCACCAGATGCCCAGAGTGGCGCCCGTCAGGCGGCCAAGATCATTGTCATGCTGGTGCAGTTTGCCGAGAAGAATCCAGGCATGACCCGTGTCATGGTGGGTGATGCACTGGTTTTTGAGAATGAGCGTCTGCAGCAGCGCATGAACCAGTTTTTTGACAAGATCGAAGCGGCGCTCAAGCAGAGTTTGCGCAGCGTTGCGGACGCCAGCGGCTCGGCTACCCCAAGCGTCGACACGCAAGTCCGTGCCTCGGTGCTGAGCGCCTTCGTCGCCGGGCGTTTGCAGCGCTTTGCCAGGTCGGGCTTCAAGAGGCTGCCCTCGGAGCACCTGGAGTCCAGTCTCGCACTGATACTCTGACTTTTTCGGTGCCAATCTCGCAGACATGCGGGTAAACCCGCGCTTTCCTTAGAAAATCACCTCTAGATCCTGGGGCCATCCCACCTGTAATCAAGAAACTGTTGCAGAATAGAACGATCGTTCGTTTTTATTCGGCAACATGATCACTTCCAAGTTTCCGCTCAAGGCTGTGCCAGGCAAGGGCCGCAGTGCATCCGGTGCTGGGCGCGTCATGCAAAAGGGGCAGCAAACCAAGCAGACCATCGTCGACGCTGCGCTCGGTCTGGCGGCGCAGATCGGACTTGAAGGCCTGAGCATTGGTGCTTTGGCTGAAGTGACGCAGATGAGCAAATCAGGCGTTTTTGCCCATTTCGGATCGCGTGAAGAACTGCAGATCTCGGTCATCCGAGAGTACTACGCCCGTTTTTCTGACGAAGTTTTTTTTCCGGCCATGGATGAGGCGCGCGGCTTGCCGCGGGTGCGCGCCCTGTTTGCCAACTGGATGAAGCGCGTTGCCATTGAACTCCAGTCGGGTTGCATCTTCATCAGCGGGGCGGTCGAATTTGATGATCGCCCGGGCCCGGTGCGCGAAGCCCTGGCCAGTTCCGTCAGGACCTGGCTTGCCGCCATGTACCGCGCTGTTGTGCAGGCCAAGCAAGAGGGACATCTCCTTGCCGATGCGGACGAAGAACAAATGGCCTTTGAAATTCACGGACTGATCCTGGCCTTGCACTACGAAGCGCGCTTTCTGAAGCATCCGCGCTCCATCAATCATGCCAACCAGGGCTTTGAAAACATATTGACACGCTATGGCAAAGCCAAGGCCTGCGTGTCGTCCCCTTCCACCCAATCGAACTCAGTTTCCAAGGAGTAACCAGCATGCCTTCCTATACCCCGCCCCTGCGCGACATGCAATTTGTGATGCACGAAGTGCTCAATGTGGTCGACGATTTCAAGCAAATTCCCAAACATGCTGAGGTCGATGCCGATACCATCAACGCCGTGCTCGAAGAGGGCGGAAAATTTGCCGCCGAAGTCGTCTTTCCGCTCAATGTCAGTGGTGACACCGAGGGCTGTTCGATCGACCAGACCACGCACGCCGTGACGACACCCAAGGGCTTCAAAGAGGCTTACGCCCAGTACATAGAAGCGGGCTGGGCGGCCCTGGCCTGTGAGCCCGAGTTTGGTGGGCAGGGGCTGCCACTCGTCGTTAATCAGTGCTTTTACGAGATGCTGAACAGCGCCAACCAGGCCTGGACCATGTATCCGGGCTTGACGCACGGTGCCTACGCTTCCCTGATCACGCACGGCACCGAGGAGCAAAAGCAGACCTACCTGCACAAGATGACCAGCGGCCAGTGGACCGGCACCATGTGTCTGACGGAGGCGCACTGTGGTACCGATCTGGGCCTGATGCGGACCAAGGCGGAGCCGCAAGCGGACGGCACGTTCAAGCTCACCGGCAACAAGGTTTTCATCAGCGCCGGCGAACAGGACATGACAGCCAACATCATCCACTTGGTGCTGGCCCGTTTGCCCGACGCGCCGGTCGGCATCAAGGGCGTCAGCCTGTTCATCGTGCCCAAGTTCCTGGTCAACAAAGACGGTTCCCTGGGCGCGCGCAACGGCATCTACTGTGGCGGCCTGGAACACAAAATGGGCATCAACGGCAACGCGACAGCGCAGATCGTCCTTGACGGTGCCATCGGCACCATGGTGGGTCAACCCAATAAAGGCATGAACGGCATGTTTGTGATGATGAACGCCGCGCGTCTTGGCGTTGGAAACCAGTCCCTCGGCCTGACCGAGGTGGCTTACCAGAATGCATTGGTCTATGCCAAGGACCGCATCCAGATGCGCTCCCTCACCGGCGCCAAGGCCAAGGACAAACCGGCTGACCCCATCATTGTTCATCCCGATGTGCGCAAGATGCTGCTCACCGCCAAGGCCTACGCCGAGGGCGGCCGCGCCCTGATGTGCTTTAGCTCGATGCTGCTGGAAAAAGAGCACAACCATCCGGATGAAAAGGTGCGCAAGGACTCCGGCGAGCTGCTGGCCATGCTGACGCCTATCGTCAAAGCCTTTCTGACCGACAACGGCTGGACCTCGACTTCGGCCTGTCTGCAGGTCTTCGGTGGCCATGGCTTCATCAAGGAGTGGGGCATGGAGCAGTTCGTTCGCGATGCCCGCATCAACATGATTTACGAAGGTACCAACACCGTCCAGTCGCTGGACTTGCTGGGCCGCAAGATCCTCGGCAACAACGGCGCCACGCTGCGCAAGTTTGGCAAGATGGTCGCCAAACTGGTGGAAGAAGAAGGCGTCAACGAAAAAATGGCCGAGTTCATCACGCCGATCGCCGTGCTGGGCGAGCAGATGACCAAGTTCACCACCGAGATCGGTTTTAAGGGCTTCCAGAATCCCGATGAGGTGGGGGCCGCTGCTGTGGACTACCTGCGCGTTGCCGGGCACCTGGTCTTTGGCTACTTTTGGGCACGCATGGCGCAAGTGGCCCTGCGCCAGATTGCGGCCGGCAATACTGACACGTTCTACCTGGCCAAACTGCAGACGGCGCGCTTCTATTTTGCGAAACTGTTTCCCGAGACCGCCACCTTGATGCGAACGGCCCGCACCGGTAGCAAGGTATTGATGGATACTGATGCGGCGTTGCTTTGAACGCGATTTACAAGTCAACTTTTGGAG
>Ga0163199_1001205_pt1 | contig 16113 bp, 17 predicted proteins | sample PL_2010_150m_FD_113537 | JGI IMG/M metagenome (GOLD analysis project Ga0163199, IMG submission 113537) | Freshwater microbial communities from Powell Lake, British Columbia, Canada to study Microbial Dark Matter (Phase II) - PL_2010_150m | ecosystem: Environmental > Aquatic > Freshwater > Lake ... | reverse complement strand
TTTTCAGAGATGCGTGCCCCGGCGAGTCTTTCCAAGCTCGTTGGAATGGCGATTTTCCATGTTGAAGGATCGAAACTGGATCGCTGGTTGGAGAACGCAACGATGGCAAATTACCGAAACCAGATCGAGCATGCCGAGCTACAGGTACTCGGTATGCATGACCCGGCATTTCGAAAAAAGCTGTACGACCTGCTTGATGACGAGCGCGAATTGCTTTGGAGAATCCGCCAGTCCCATCTTCTCGCGGCGTTCAGGACGCATTAGGACGCAAGCTATACAGGGCCTTTGGTCTCTCTGATTGATTTGTGATTTTGCATCGCAGCACGAACGAATACCTTTTGGCTGCGGATTTCTGTAGGTCTCAATTCGGCCAAAACCGGACCCCCACGTTTGTTCGCCAGAGCGGTCGCTCGTGAATGATTTCGAGTCGCTTCCGGCCGGAGAATTGTCCGGAAGGGAAGTCCGAGGAATTCGGATCGCGGTTAGGCGCGTTTGCTACGGCGTCAGTCTCGACGCGCCTTACTTCGCGCCCCGTTTCTTACCTGCATTCTTGTGGTTTGCGTTCGAAAAGAAATCCACGTAGTGCCTATCACGTACCGTCAGGTGTTCCGTCAGCCACTTATGAGCAATCTTGATCGCTTCACGCGGCACGCCTCTCTTTTTCATGAGGGATGTTTGCGCCAGATGGTGCACATCAGAATGAAACTGGCGATGTTCTTTAATATGCTGCTTAAGGTCAGGGTAGTGGAGTTTTTGCATCATACTTTCTTCAAGCATGAAATGCTCCTGAAGTAAGCGGAGGAGTTTGATGATTTCAGCTTCGGCACGCAATCTATCGTCATCGGTCGCGCCGTGCGCCACTCTTAGAAGGCAGTCAAATATGCGCTTGTGCTGAAGATCTATCGCCGGTATGCCAAGCGAGTATTCGTCCTTCCATTCCAAGTCTTTCATATTTTCCTCTAGGGAGAAATCGCAATTAGGTCGATAACGGACGCGGTAAGTCTTGTAATTAATCGGCGCAGTAGGCTGGAAGTGGACCTGACGTCCGGGCGTCGTCACGCCGCCAGATGGCGAGCGATCTGATAGAACAAAAAGCTTACGATCCATGCAAGGCCGAGCGGCCACACGATCGCGAGTGCACTGAACGCCTTACTCTTGGACTCAGTGCGTATGGTGGCGATGGTCGACAGGCAGGGCGTGTAGATCAACGTGAACAACATGAAGCTGTAGGCTTGGATCCAGTCGATCTGATGCGCAATCGTGCTTACCAGTGCACTTCCTTCCATGTTATAGATCACGGCGAGCGAGCCGATCACGATCTCTTTCGCAACGAAGCCGAAAATGAGCGCGATCGTTAGCTTCGGATCGATACCCAACGGGCTGAGCACCGGATTGAGCAGGGCTCCGATTTGCCCTGCCCAGGTATCCACGCCACCGGGCGTTGCTCCCTGAGGAAAATTCGTCAGGAGCCAGACGAGCACGACGCCCGCTACGATAAAGCGTGTGGCACGCCGCATGAAGTGTCCGACCTCATGCCAGCCGCGAAGGATGATTTGGCGTAGCGTCGGGAATCGGTACGGCGGCATCTCCAGGACAAAGGGGTCGGTGTTTATGTAGCGCCTCTTGAACAGGAGCGAGGTGAGCATTGCTGTGAGAATGCTCATCACATAGAGCGAGAACAGCACCAGCGGCGCCGCTTCGGCGGAGAACAGCGCGGCGATGAAGAACACGAACACCTGCATCCGCGCCGAACACAGAGAAAGCGGAATGACCAGCATCGTGAGCAGACGCAGTCCGCGCGAGCGGATTACGCGGGTACCCATGAGCGCCGGCACGTTGCAGCCGAAGCCCATCAGCACCATGACGAAACTGCGCCCATCGAGTCCGAAGCGGGCCATCAATGCATCCATCAGGAAGGCTGCGCGGGACAGATAGCCGGCGTCCTCGACGATGCCCATGCACAGGAAGAACAACACGATGATCGGGACAAAACTCGCCACCGTGCTCAGACCGTTGTATACCCCGTCGAGCATCAGCCCCTTGAGTACGATCGGCAGTCCGGCCAGCGCAGGTTCGAGCGCCTCGGAGCGAACCGCGGTGAAGCCCCAGGCCATGGCGTCCTGAATCGGCTTTCCAAGAACAAAGACAACCTCGAATAGCAAGAACATCACGCCGAAGAAGATCGGCAAACCCAGCCACGGATGCAACAAGATCCGGTCGATCTTCTCGGTCAGGGCATGGGAGGCTTGCGCCGGAACAGACACACACGATTTCACGCACGCTTCGAGCTGACGCTCATCGAGGCTGACCGCACCCACACCAGTCGCACGAGCGGTAGGTTTCTTGCCGAGTACCCCCCGCATTACCGGTTGAAGCTGCTCCACCCCCTGGCCGTATTTCGCGGACAACAGGCAGACTGGAATACCGAGTTTTGCACTGAGTCCACCGGCGTCAATGGTAATTCCGAGCGCGGCTGCCTCGTCCACCATGTTGAGCACAAGCACGATCGGAAGGCCCAGCCGCATGATCTGTCCGAGCAGCGCCAATTGACGGTCGATTTGGGATGCATTGAGTACGACGAGCGCGAGGTCTATGTGATTTTGCGCGAGGAAAGTGGTGACGACCTTCTCGTCCTCGGAATATCCGTTCAGATCGTAGATTCCGGGCAGATCGACAAGCTGTATAACCTGGTCGCCGATGATGAGCCGCGCGCTGAGTAAATCGACGGTCAGCCCCGGCCAGTTTCCGACTTTGGCGTGTGCGCCGGTAAGGCGGTTGAACAAGGTCGATTTGCCCGTATTGGGCATACCGATCATCGCGATCCGCTTCATCGCGATCAGACAGAAGGGTCGGTCGCGGTGTCGTGCGCAATGCGGATGCAGCGCGCCTCGCGGACTCGGAGCATCAGTTCAGTGGTGCCGACCCGGATATGCAGCGGCCCACCAAACCGGGCGCGACGCAACATTCGAACGCTATTGCCGATGCGAAGGCCGAGCGCCACGAGGCGCTGGTAGAGCTCTTCGCCCGCGTCGAGGGCCAATATGGTTCCGCAATCTCCCGGATCGAGCCGGTTGAGCGTCGAGATATTCGCGGTGGGTGTCATGGATTCCTGGGCTTCTAGATGAGAATGATTCGCATCATTGCATCAAATCTCAGGCCAAGTCAAGCGGATCTGTCCGGCATCGCGGTGCGACACAAATGGGGGCTTTTGCGGCGTCGCTATTGATGCCGCACCGCAAAAAGAGCTTGCAGAGTTAGGGTCTTTATATGAGAATGGTTCTCATTCGTATATCAATGTTTCGAGACAAAGGAGACCAGAATGCGTGTCGTTAGATACATCACCAGCGTGGTTGCAGCGGCCGTTCTCAGCTTGGCCGGCACCTGCGCTTTTGCCGCACCAGACGAAATCCAAGTCTATACCGAGGAGTTGGATGATCCAGGAAAGTTTGGCCTGGAGCTGCACGTCAACTACGTATTGAAAGGTGCAACCGAACCCTCCTACGAGGGTGAAATGAAGTCCCAACACCGCCTTCAGGTCACCCCGGAATTCTCCTACGGTCTTACGAAGTCTCTGGAGGCCGGGCTCTATCTGCCTGCGGCGATGAGTTCAGACGGCAATCTCTACGGAAACGGCATGCGCTTCCGTCTGAAATACATTGCTCCGCGCGAAGACGGCGCGCGCCTTTTTTGGGGGCTGAACACCGAGCTGGGCTATTCAGCACGGCGTGTATCGGAAAGCCGCGCAGGACTCGAACTGCGGCCGATCATCGGTTTTCGCAACGATAAGTGGCTGGTCAGCTTCAATCCTATCCTCGACATGGACCTTTCCAGCAATGTAAGCCGCGAGCCGAAATTCGAGCCGGCGCTGAAGGTAACGCGCAAAGCCGGTGAAGGCGTTCACGTAGGACTCGAATACTACGGAGAATACGGCCCGATCCACCACCGCATACCCGTTGCCGAGCGCGGACATTACCTCTACGCGGTGGCCGATATCGAATTCAAGGGCTTCGACATCAATTTCGGTATCGGACGTGGTTTTGAAAATGCAGGCGACAAATGGGTTGCAAAGGCCATCATCGCGTTTCCCTTCAATTAGAGAACTCATGAATGCGCCGTGCAAATGGATATTGTTCGTCTGACGTTGAGGGACCGCTTTTCGAACAAGTCTACTTCCGCTGCGGGTCGAGAGTGGGCTTTGGTGTTCTTGAAATACCGATGCTGGCCGGTCTGCTACCCTCTACGTAAGCGAGCATAATGTGTCCCTACCAAGGGAGGGGAATGAACCGTCGCCGCAAACCGGTCATCGCGCCTGGCGCGGACGAGCCACGCCGCTCAATGCGACGTGTATTGTTGTTGGCCGCCGGCGCGTGGCTCACACTCGCAAGAGCTGGAGCGGTTTGTGCGCAGCCAAAGCAGCCCGCTATACTAATTGGCTGGCTGCTTGTGCAGTCGCGCGAATCTGGCGGGCACTACCTCGCCGCATTCAAGGAGGGGCTTGAGGCGCTTGGCTGGAAGGACGGTTCGCAAATCTTGATCGAAGAGCGCTGGGCGGACGGCCAGTATGACCGGCTAGGCCCGTTGGCCGAAGATCTTGCGGCAAGGAAGCCGACGCTCATCGTTGCGGCACCGTCCCAGTCGGTCGCCGCCGCGAAGAGTGCCGCACCCACGATCCCGATTGTACTTGCCGATGGCGCCGACCCCGTGGCCGCAGGGTTCGCGACAAGTCTCGCGCAGCCTGGCGGCTTGATCACCGGGCTGAGCAATGTCGCGACTGATATTTCTGAGAAGAGCCTAGAGCTATTGCTCGCGGCCGTGCCAAAGCTCAAGCGTATCGGGTTCTTAACCGATTCCGGCCACATGTATCGTGCGGCGTTCATGCAAGCTGCGCACCGCTCGGTAGCGCAACGCTCGGTTGAAGCGCGCTTTGCCGAGGTGGCGCGCCCGGAAGAAATCGAACCGGCCATTTCGCGCCTGGCGAAAGAGGGCGCGCGGGCGCTGGTCGTGATGTCAAGCCCGATGTTATCGTCCGAACGGCGGCGCATTGTCAAACTCGCGCTGTCTCACCGCTGGGCAGTTATAGGGCCGCAGCGCGAGTTCGCTGAAGAAGGTGCTCTGCTTAGCTACGGCGCCGACGCCTCCGCGAATTTCCGCCGCGCCGCTTACTATGTTGACCGGATCCTGAAAGGGGCCAAGCCCGCTGATATTCCGATAGAACAACCGACCAAGTTCGAGCTCGTGATCAACGGCAAGACCGCTACGACACTCGGCGTCAAGATTCCTAATTCAATACTCGTGCGCGCCGACAAGGTGATCAAGTAGGCCCGTCGACGTCCGCTTCCGATTTTCGCCACCGTCGGCTTTGGGTCGAACTGAGACCCTGGACATACCTCCCGAAGACGCGCCCTTCACCGTCCCCGCACCGCACCGCAGTATGTTCGGCCGGCTGCAGTCACGGACTCCCAATACCGCTTTGTCCTCGCCCTCAGCGTATGCGCAGCGACTACCCCTCCAAGGTTGCCTCTGAGCGATCTGCTGTGACGTTGAAACCAAGAAGGGGGTGGTGTTTCTGTCGGCTGCTCCTCTAACTCGGGAATCGCGAGGACCCAGTTTGGTGTGTGCGAGTACCATTTCTCTCCGGCAATCGCGTTTGACGTAGATCAATAAGCGGAGAGTAGTCGGCGGACATGATGGGCTGGGCGCGGACCTTTGCGGATTACTGCTGCCTCAGTAGAGCGGTACTCCGCCTACAATTGATCTTCTGACGAGGGGGGAGAGAATGAGAGTCGATACCTATACAAAAGGCGTCCTAACAGTAATTGCATGTTGTCTTCTCTATTTCGTTGTAAGGGATGCTGCTGTTATTCCGGATGCCCGCGCAAACGCAGTGGTGGACGTAAACATTGTCAAAGTGGCCGGGAGCACTATCAGCACGTACGAAGGAGTTCCGGTTAAGCTTAAGTAGCATCGCTGCATTGATGAAGGTCTTCGCCCACGACGGCTTACTCGATATTATTCTAATTGAACTTGGCGACCCGTTGAGTCGTGATATCTACGGAAAAGGAATGGCCAAATGATTAAGATGCGTGCGCCGGTAATGTCGGCGCGAAATGCGTTGGTCATTGCAAATGGTAGAACCCGCATCCTTCCAATTCTTCTTTGCGTCTTACTGCCGTGGCCTGCGTATGCCGCTGATGATCTGTTGAACAAGGCTATTAGGTGCAGTGACTTTGACGATTGCTTCAATGTGATGCTTCAAGCGTCAGACCCACGCCAGCCAGAAGCAATTAATGTCGCCGCGGCGCGGATCGGCGAAATTGGGAAGCCGCCGAAAGGCAATCGCAAGGCGGCGAGAGAGTTAAACGCCAGGGGATTGAGCGAATATAAGAAGGGCCATATCTCGGAGGCGGTTGCGCTAATGCAGCAAGCGGCAAATGAAGATCCCAGTGACGTGGAGGTCCAATCAAACCTAGGGCTCATACTGCTGAAAGCGAATCGCTCCGAAGATGCGAAACTACCGCTAAAAACTTCATTGACAATTAATCCACGTCGTACAAGTGCGTGGGTGCCAATGGCCGAGTTATTCTTTGAGATCGGTGATTCCGCGAAAGCTGTTTCTTCACTTATGTTGGCGTATGAGTTTTCTGAGAATAAAGAAAGGACGCGTACTTATTTTGAAGGGAAGTCAGGTACTGCCGATCGTAATGCTACGATCTATACGACCGCACTAAAGAAGGTAAATGAACCTCGCCCAAAAATGCAAGCGAGTGCCGACGAGGTATCAAAGAACAGTCCAAGTCGGTCGATTACCAGGAATGAAGCCAGAGCGATCGTAATTGAGAAGCTAAATGCAGATGCCGAATTGCGTAATGACCCATTAAGAAAAGAAGTCACTCTCTGCGCTCTCAATCCCGCGCTGGACGAGACGTTTCGAAACGCTACCGAACTTGATGCGCCGACGTTTGAGCGTCGGGTTGTTGCTACCATGGAGAGTATGAAAACTGCTATGGAACGGAAAGATCCGGAATTGATGTTGAGACTTCTGAAATGTCTGGTCAATGCCGGTGCGCTAGAACAGGCCATGAAAGATAAAGGTGAGCAGGATAGGCAACCACTGACGTCTGGACCGACGCCGACTGTGCCAAGTATCGACATGGACGATTTAAAACTTGACATGGCTGCGTTGGACGGCCGAAGGGTCCGAGTTAGAGGTTTCGGCTTCTACATGATGGATATGTTTATGTTGAAGAAAAGCATGTCCGACCTGAGTCCGATCTTGGTCGACACCTCTAGGCTAAGTCGAGATCAGAGACGGCATATCATCCAACAATGCGGCAACATCATGTCAGGGTGTCAGGTGACCGTTATTGGAACGGTCGGTAAAGTAACATTCCAAAGTGGCATTCTTGCTGAAAAGGTCGAATGGTAACTCGCTAAGTTCAGATCGGCGACCATTGACTTGGAAGCAGATCAATCTGCGCAGATGACCTCACACTTTGATTACGACCGAGCGGCGATTGCGCGTAGATTTACTTCGATGCGAGTGAAGACGAGCAGCAATATGACGCTTAAGAAGAGTCCAAACGCGCCAGCGGCGAGTGTCAGCATCCGTTGGGCCTCAATGAACTGCTGATTTCGCTCGCGTTCCTCCCGTGAAGCGAACTCTAGGATTCGCTGGCGTTCGCCCTCGTTGAACGCCTTGGTGCGCATGACATGGCCTTCATAATGCTTGCCATGGAATTCGATGATTGAAAGAAAGATCCCCACTTTGCGCGATAGGCAGAGCTTTATGGTTTCGGGGTTCTCAAGGGCTTGCTTGACAAAAGTCACTTGCGATGTGGCGTAGTCGTCTGGATAAGAAGACAATACGAGCTGGAGGTTTGTTTGCCGAAGGGAGTCGACGAATTGTTCCTTGCTGAACGGGTTCGGTACGCTACATTCCTTCTGGTAAGCGGCCACGATGGGCCAAAGCGCGTTCGCGTGGGCTGCTAATGTTACGGCGGCGGGATCCTCACCCACCCTCGCAGACGCTGGAGGGTGTGCAGCGGATACTGTCTGTGCGGGCTCCTTGGGTTTGTTATCCGCGAGCCACTCGTTGAAGGGGACAACCAGTGAAGGTGCAGCTCTTGCTGGTTCCGGCGAATTACGGGATCTGGGCAACGAGAGCATGCCATTTGCGGCAAGCCAGATGCTCACAATCAGGATTCCAGCGAGAAAAAGAATGACTACCCACCGAAACATCTGAATGAGTAGGACCTCGGTGCGGTTGATAACGCTTTGCGTCATGTAGGTCTCCCCTCAAAGTGCTTTCAGTTTCTCGGCGTTTTCTTCGCGACGCTTGCGCTCGGCCTCGGCTTTTTCCTCCTTGGCCCTACGCTCGGCCTCGGCTTTTTCCTCCTTGGCCCTGCGCTCGGCAGCGGCCATAGCTGCGGCACGTTCGCGCTCTTTAGCTTGCCGTGCTTGCTCGGCTAGTGTTGCTCGCAGTTGGCGGTCTGCCTCCAGTTTTGCGATTGCGGCGGCCGCTTGCGGGTGCTCTTGAATGGCGGCCTTCCGAAGCAAAGACTCCGCCCTACGTTCGTCGACGTTGATGTCCTTGCCACTCAAGAGGCGCTGTGCCATTTGAAACTGTGCATCGGCAAATCCGCCGTCAGCGGCTTTTGTCAACCAAATGATTCCCGCCGCTGCATCAATAACGACCCCACCAATCCCGTTGAAATGGTATTGGGCCAGCCTATACTGCGCCTCACGATCGCCGTTTGCAGCCTTCGTTATTAGCGCGGCCAACGCCAGCGCCTGGTCAGCCAATCTCTGGTCTTCTGCGGCCTTGGCTACCGCTTCTGCCCTGGCCCGCTCCAACGCAAGCCGCTCTACGTTTTGTCGCTCAAGCCGCAGGATGGCATTCCTTTCGGCTTCATATACCGCCGCTACACGTTCCTCAATGTCGCGAGGGAACACGCTACCTTGGCAGTTGTTGAAAAGCGCCGCACAACTGCGCCCATATAATCTTGGATCAAGGGCAAATCTATAGTACTGCTTTGCAGCCTGATAATTCCCGAGACCGTCCAAGGCCCTCCCCAGATAGAAGTAGTTCAGATCAGTAGACTCGCCAATGTCAAGGACTGCAGCAGCCAGCTCTGCCCAGTTGTAACCGTCCATGTAGGCTCGCAGGCGCTTGGCATTGGACCCAGCGGAGAGGGCGCAGCCAAAGCTTGTGCAGGTTAGCCGCGTCTCGCCTTTTTGGAGTTGCCGGAGTTGGTCGGTCTTAGCCAGTACGAGCGCAACGTTGTCGGCAAATTGAGCGTCGGCGGCGGCCACCTGCTTCAATAGGGTCGTTCCTGTCGCTTCATCCCGCGACGTCCCCCGTCCCATCAGAAGCGCTTTCCCGAGCTCGTACCTTGCATGGACGTTGCCGGCCGCGGCCTGCCGAAGATGGTCGAGCCCCGTTTGGGAATCCTGTGACACTCCAAGGCCGTTCATATAGATGGCACTGAGGACGTAATGGCCAGACCATGCATTTTGTGCTATTGCTTTCTCCGCCCACGCCTTTGCGGCACCAAAGTCTACTGCGGCAGTTTTTCCATCCAGTAAGACGGTAGCCAGAGCAGCCTGAGCGTCAGCAACGCCAGCCTCAGCCGCGAGCTTGATCAAGCGCAGACCTTCGTTTGGATCCGCCGATACGCCTAAGCCAGCGTATAGCATGAGCCCAATGGCGAACTGCGCATTCACGTCGCCGGCGTCAGCCAACGGTCGCGCCAGTTTCATTGCAGTGCGGAAATCCTGTGATCTGTACGCCCTGCGTACATCCTCAATGTCGGCAGACACTGAAGATGCCAACAGACCAAACGCCAACGCGGTACCTATCAATAGCCGCCTCATGCTGCGCTCCACTAAAGCTACCTTATTCGCGTTTGCCTGAGTAGGGAACGGGTTCCATTTTTTGATTATAGGCTGGCTGCCTTCAGTGCGACGCACCTTTCAAGGCGAGAGCAATGGGTGTGGCGAAATTGCAGATTCCTCGCGTCGAATTGCTTCTCATTTCGCATACATTTCAGCTCAGCATCCCCAGCCGAGTTCCCATCACGGAATGCCGATACCGCGTTGTCCTCGCCCTCAGCGTATGCGCAGCGCCTTCAACTTCAAGACTGCCGCTGAGTGATCCGTCTTGTCGTTGACTGCAATGTAGGTGCGCTGTTACGCCCGGCTGCTATATTTCTATAGAGAGAAGAGCGCGTCGCCGATGAGCGAGCTATTGATCACTTGAAAGCGGTCCGAGATTGCCTAGGCTGTGCTCCGAAAATCTATAGTATTTTTTCAATTCCTTATTACCAAGTTCAGCTTTTTCAGCCCAGGGACATTCCGGCGGCCATCCACGGAATACATAATGCACATGGGCTTGCGAGGCGCAGTCGGCCGCAACCGTCCCATTTCGCTCACTCGCGCACCTCCGGATTTGCCGCCACATCCGCAACCGCCGCGGAAATCCAATAGCGTCATAGCAGTGCGCGTTGCGGATAATCCGAAACGGGGTGCGCGTCGTGTGGCGGCATTTCCGCAACGACTAACTTAATGATTGGAATCGAAAGTTGCGGCGCGGTGGATGTTGCGGCATTTTCAGAGGTGGCCCGGCGAGAATTCAATCTGTCGATGGCCTCGCCGGTGCAGCAGCGGCATGTTCTTGTTGCCCGTTGCTGATAATTATCTAGTTGCTGTTAGGTCACAATCGAAAGCGTTTCTGCTTTGCGCCTCGGATGCAACATCGACGGACACGCCGTCACTATCGCTACTTCATGACTGCGCTCAGCCGTTACTTTCCCTATTGTTTGACGAAAATGAAAAATATATTTGTGTCCATTTATTCAGATACATAGCAGTCCCGTTGACTTAATACATGGCACAGGTCACGCGGTTGGCACAGGGTATTGACGGCCTAGTCATTTTCGATTTTAATTGCATCGGCGTCGCTTGGTGACAGGCGAAAGACCATAACAATAAAAAGAAGGGAAAACCCAAATGAATCATTTTGTAATTTCACGCTTGGCATCTTCTCCAGATGCCTTTTCTAGCAGCAGGCAACTTCTCAGTGCGCTCTGGCGTTCGCCTGATCAGCTTCACCAGATCGGAGCCCTGGACAGGCAGACCGCCAATTTCAAAAACATAGCGGTCAGCGGTGTCGCCGAAGCGGTTCGCCAAGCGCTCGCCCTGTCTGCTGCAGGCGTGGAAGTCTATTTTGCCTGCGCCGAATACCAGGATCCGGGAAGCCGGGAAGCGGTCAATGCGTCTGGCGCCTCTGCTTTCTGGCTCGATATCGATTGCGGCGAGGAAAAGGCGGCGGGCGGTAAGGGTTACGTGACCTTAGGTGACGCTGAAGTTGCCATTCGCCAATTTTGCAAGGATGTCGGGCTACCTGAACCGACATTCTTCGTGTCAACCGGTGGCGGATTGCACATCTACTGGGTGTTGAACCGAGCGATTGACCGCGAGACTTGGCAGACCTCCGCCAGAAAACTCAAGACCCTGACGAAAGGCCAAAGGCTGCTGGCAGATGACAGCCGCACGGCGGATATCGCGAGCGTCTTGCGCATACCCGGTACGCTGAACTACAAATACATTCCGCCGAGATTTGTCACGCTGCGCCACGCCACCGATACATTTATCGAATACTCGGTGATGCTTGACGCGATCGACAGCGCTCACGGCCGGTTATGCAATGGGACAACGCCGCGGCCAAGCGGTCCAGCAAAGGTCAGGATTCCCAAAAACATTGCGCCCGCGATTGGCGGCATTCAACTGCTCCAGGTGATCGTTCGTCGCATTAATTCGGACCGTTGCTACGACGACTGGATCCACGTAGGGATGGCACTCCACCATGAGACAGGGGGGAGTGACGAGGGCTTTGCGCTGTTCGATGCCTGGAGCAGCACCGGCAAGAAGTACAGGGGGGCACAGGAGACCGAGGCCAAGTGGCGCTCGTTTCGGTCCGATCTAGAACGCCCGTACACGATATGGACACTGCTCTGGATGGCCGCACAGGAGGGCTATTCCCTGGACATGATCTGTGCGGAGATCGAACCGTTTGATACTTGCGGGGACCCCGATGGCACAGCCTGATCAAGCACCGACGACCATAGACTGCCTGCCCGCCGCAACAGACGAAGCCTTACCCAGTGCAATCGCTACACCAGAAAGTACGCCTGCAGCCCCGGTCTCCGATGATGAAGTTATAGCTAGACTGGCAGCCCTGACGCCGCTGGAGTACGACCGCGTGAGGCGGGAAAAGGCCAAGGATCTAGGGGTGCAGGTCAAGACCCTGGACGAGCTGGTCAAGGCGGCACGCGATGAAGATGGTGATGTCATTCGCCTGCCCTTCGCCGAAGTTGAACCGTATCCGAAACCGATTGACCCGGCCATGGCGCTGGATGAGGTGGCAAATATAATCCGGCGCTACGTCGTGCTGGACAAAGAGCTCGCTGACGCGGCGGCCTTGTGGATTGCGATGACCTGGTTTATCGACGTGGTGGAAATCGCACCGCTGGGGATCATCACCGCACCGGAAAAAGCCTGCGGCAAATCCCAGCTGCTTGATGTGTTCGGGCGCATGGTTTCGCGTCCGCTTTCTGCCGCGAGTTCGTCGGCGTCCTTCTTGTTCAGGGCGATCGCCGCATGGAGGCCGACCATTTTGATTGACGAGGCGGATACGTTCATCCGGGAAAATGAGGAGTTGAAGGGGTTGGTGAACGCCGGGCATACGAGGGCTAACGCTTATGTTGGCAGAACCGTGCCCGTTGGCGACGGATATGAGCCGCGATTGTTTGACGTATGGGGAGCCAAAGCCTTTGCTGGCATTGCCCTGGAAAAGCACCTGCCCGATGCGACCATGAGTCGCGGGATTGTGCTCAACCTTAGGCGCAAAAAGTCGGATGAGCCGGTTAGCAGGTTGCGCCACGCGGAGAAGGCGGTATTTGCTGGCATCACTGCAAAGTTGGCGCGCTTTGCCGATGATTACGCCCAGCAAGTACGGCTGGCTCGCCCTCGTCTGCCGGATGCGTTGAGCGACCGCGCCCAGGACAATTGGGAACCGCTATTAGCTATTGCCGGATGCGCCGGGTCTGAATGGGTACAGCGCGCTACTGCGGCAGCCCTACATTTATCCAGTGCCAGCGAGGAATCTGTCAGCACCGGTAATGCGTTGCTGGCGGATATTCAGGATGTATTCAGGCGTAAGGGCAGCGATAAAGTCAGCACAGTGGACCTCATCCAGGCACTTGTAGCGGATGAGGAAAAGCCTTGGGCAACGTACAACCGTGGCAAGCCGCTTTCACCGCGTCAGCTGGCGGGGCGACTTGCCGCGTATGGCATCAAACCCAAGACCGTCAGGCATGGCGAACTAACTCCCAAGGGCTACGATGCCGCGCAGTTTGCAGATGCCTTCGCGCGCTATCTAGAGGCTCCCCAGAATTTGCCGCCACAGCGCAACGGCGCGCCGGAATCTATGGCCGGCAAGGCGGGGGGCGTTGCGGATGAAACGCAACGGTCGAGGGGCGCCGACGCGGGGGCGGTTATGGACAAGTCGCCCCCGTTCCCCAGCGATGCCGAGCTGCCGGAATTCAAGTCTGTGCACGATCGGAGCGATGTATCGGACAGTGGGCCGGTTTTCTAGGTCGCGGAAGCCGCGCGCACAGGCGCATCACGCGCCAAGTATTTAGCCCTCGCGAAATATATGCGCGGGAACTCCAAGCGGAAAATCCAAGCGGAATTCGCGGCGATCAGATGCTGACTCTGGTTGCTATCGCCGGAACGATCAGCCTAGGCCGTGCAGGCCACAAATCGATGCAAACTTTCGCCGTGCTCTATGCTCGGTAATCAATTTAAGGAACTAAATATCATGAATAGAAGTAAAGATAAAACAAGAAATTGCATTTCGGCTAAGGGTCAGGCTGAAACTGAAGAGTTCTGGTACTTCCCTGATGGGTATCATTTGTTTGAAGTCGTGGGCGACAACCTCGTGACCACCACGCTTATGCAGAGTTTGGTTGAACATACTAAAGGCAAGGCAGTCACTTACCGGGACGTGCTTTCGATTCGAGAATTCTGCGACGAGAACTTCCTCGCCAATCTTGATGAGGATGAGCGCGCCGTTGTCGGCGAGTGCTTGGCGAAGCTGATCGATACTCGCCGCATTCGCCTCCAGATACAGACGGGCCTTCAAGGCTAACCACGGTGGCCTGCGCAGGGTGTGCATCAATGTTTCGGTTCCAAGCCGGTGCTGAGATACACCACCGGCGCGGTCCCGAGGCTGGCGCCGCAGATGTTCTCCACCGCGCAACCCGCGCAGAAGGACTGCGGGCGGCCCCAAGGCGGCCCAGTCGCCGCGCCCGGATAGCCACCCTATGGCGGCCGCCCAACGGGTCCGCTTGGCTGCGTCTCGCCCCACCTGGGGCCTCTATGGCTCCCCCGGCGCTCCGTTTGGGACCACCTATTTGAATGCAACACAAAGGAGTTCAGCAATATGAATATTGAAATTACGTACGCAGGGAGGATCCACGGTTACACGCCCTGCATTCCGGCTTTTCTAATCAGCGAGGACAGTAATGTTCAAGTGGAAGGTTGACCTGAGCGCCGCGTTCGTGCGGAGTGCGGTCTGCCCTGATGGCAAGAGCAAAGTTTGCTTCCGCGACAATACTATCCCCGGTTTTATACTTGAATGCCGTGCGTCTGGTGGCAAGACTTACGCCCTTAGCTACCCCGATTCCCACGGTAGTCAGAAGCAATTCAAAATCGGCGGTACGAAATCGATCACCTTTGACCGGGCAAGGGCTGCTGCGGTGAAACTTCGTTCCCGCGTCGTACTGGGCGAAGACCCCGCCGCGGAGAGGAAAGCCATGCGCGCGATTCCGACGATCGCGGAAGCGTATCGCGATACTTATCTGCCACACATCCAGAGTTATCGGCGCAACATGGAATCTGATTTGTCCTTCTGGAAAAATCACTTGCTGCCGAAGTTCGGGCGTAAGCATTTAGACCAACTCAAAACGGACGCTATTGTTGACGCACAGCACTCCATGCGCAAAGCTGGGTACGCCAAGGGAACCGCGAACAAGTGGGTTGTCCAACTCCGTTTTATGTTCAACGTTCTCAAGAAGGCGAAAGTGCCTGGATCAGAAGTAAACCCTGCCGCAGGAATCAAGCAGTTCCGAGTCGAAGGGCGTGAGCGATTCCTTTCGCCTGAGGAGACCGAACGGCTTCGCATTGCTGTCGAGGCCAGCGAAAATACGCAATTGAAGTACATCGTCGCACTGTTGCTGATGCTCGGCTGCCGGAGGGCCGAATTGCTCAACGCCAAATTCGAAGACTTCAATCTTGAGCGTCGCACTTGGAGGATTCCTCTCGCCAAATCCGGCAAAGCACGGCACGTACCGCTGTCGAAGGCGGCCGTCGCGGTTCTGAAGGGTCTGCCGAGGTGGGAAGGTTGCCCTTGGGCGGTGCCGAATCCGAGAACGAAGAAGCCGTTCACGCATCTCAACGAATCCTGGAAAACGGCAATCCGTCGTGCCGGCCTCGATGGCTTTCGGATCCACGATTTGCGCCATTCCTTCGCCAGCAACCTGGTGAATGCGGGGCATTCGTTGTTTGTCGTAAGCAGGGCGCTCGGCCATGCAAACATTCAACAGACGTCCCGGTATTCTCATTTGTCAGACGAGACCCTCCTTGCGGCGGCAGATGCAGCAGCCAACGCGCTGGGGGCCAATTGGACCGAAGAAAAGAAGTCGCCCACGTAAGCGCGAAGCTGGTTAAAATTTCCTACACTACCCGGCTCGGCTAGAGCTAGTGGCTGTGCTGGGTGGAAGGTAGGTCGGAAACCACGACCGGAATCAGTGGAAAGTACTTTGCCCTGCAAACGTCGCCGGCAGCATACGCGGCGCAGTTGGGAATACTTAAGGTTGTGCAAATTCGAAGCGCGAAAACGGAGCAAGTGTGTTGAAGCAGATCAAGTTTCCAAGAAGTCTAAGAGAATTTACCATGAACCAGGCCGGGCTGGTTTCTACTATCTGGCAGAGGCTTGGGCTTTGAGCACCCTAAACAGCAGTCGGGAAAATTACTGTTCCGGCAGTTAGGCCT
>Ga0163199_1001204_pt1 | contig 16116 bp, 13 predicted proteins | sample PL_2010_150m_FD_113537 | JGI IMG/M metagenome (GOLD analysis project Ga0163199, IMG submission 113537) | Freshwater microbial communities from Powell Lake, British Columbia, Canada to study Microbial Dark Matter (Phase II) - PL_2010_150m | ecosystem: Environmental > Aquatic > Freshwater > Lake ... | reverse complement strand
GATGGTTTGGGAGCTTCGTAACTACCATCCTATCAACCCCTGGGTCAGCCACCTCCTTTTGCCTTCAACTTCCAATGCTTACGCCCGTGACTTCAACGTCATGGGCTAAAGTAAGTGCCATTCCCTTTAGGGACGCCCCGAAGGAAGTGCCCTTGGGGTGCGCCCTGACCAGAGTGCGTTGCCCCGAAGGCGAGGCCACCCGGAGAGGTGGAAATGGCCTTGGGCCATCGGCACGGTATTATCGCGCCATGCCGGTTTCGACATACCCGCTTCGAAGCGCCCTCGTCGCCCAGATTCTCGGCGGCTTCGCCGCCGTCCTGATCATTCGCGTCGGCTATCCGGAACTCTTCGACGCGCCTCTGGCAAGCGCCCTGCTACAGGGAGTCTGCGCGGCGCTGATCAGCGAGTGGCTGCGGGCGCCGCGCTGGTGGCTGCCGATCCATGGCGGCTTCCTCCCGGCGGTGGTGCTGGCAAGTCGACTGGAATTCGCGCCGGGCTGGTATCTCGCGGCTTTCTGCCTGCTGCTGCTGGTCTATTGGCGCACGGACCAGAGCCGGGTGCCGCTCTATCTTTCCAACGCCACCACCGCCACGGCATTGCTGCAACTGCTGCCGCCAACCACTTGTCATCTCGTCGATCTCGGCTGCGGCCATGGCGGCCTGCTGCGCCGCCTGGCGCGCGCGCGGCCTGACTGCTCCTTCGTCGGCATCGAGCATGCCCCATTGACATGGCTGTGGGGCAAGTTGGCGAACCTCGCACTGCCCAATCTGCAGATTCGTTACGGCGATTTCTGGCGCCTGAATCTCGCCCCTTACGATATTGTCTATGCCTTCCTCTCGCCCGTTCCAATGTCGCGCCTGATGGACAAGCTACGCCTCGAAATGCGCCCGGGCAGCGTGATGATCAGCAACAGTTTCGCCGTTCCCGACGTGCCGGCCGAACGCTTCATCGAGGTCGCCGACCGACGTGCCACAAGGCTGTTCTGCTACCGCATATAACTGCGCGCGAAATAAGGCCCGATTGCATTGCATTTCGCCGCATCGCCTGCACCGGCTTTCCCCAATAATCCAAACCTGATGCCAGACCCGCTGGGGATTGCAGCAGGACGGGCGATGAACTGGAGAGGCAATATGGCAGACATCATTTGCGTCATCGGCAACAAGGGCGGAACCGGCAAGACCACGCTTTCCCACATGCTCTGCCAGGGGTTGGGCCTGGTCGGCCAGCGTTCCGTGTGCGTGCTGACCGACACCCATCGCGAACCGCTTGCTCCCGCCAGCCGCCGCTATCTGACTGCCGATGCGCGCACCCGGGAAGCATTGACCAAGGTCGTCGACAAGGTTCGTGCGCTGAAGGCGTGGATGGGCGTCATCGATGGCGGCGGCAATCGCACCGAGATGGACCGCAAACTGTATGGCCTGGCGGACCTGGTGTTGTTGCCTTTCCGCGATTCGCACGAAGACATCCGCACGGTGATCCGGGATCTCGACATGTTCCCGCGCGCCTATGCGGTGCCAATGCAATGGCCGAGCAACGCCTGGCAACTGGAGGCGGCGGAAAAAAGCGTCGGCGAATTTCTCGGTCCCTACCGGGATCGTATCCTGGAACCGGTATTCACGCTCTCGGCAACCAAGTTGCTGCTGCAGAAGGAATTGCCCGGGGCCTTGCCGACGCCGCTGGCGAACGCTTGTCGGAGCATGGCCCATCAAGTTCTCGATTTGCTGCAAATCTCGACGGTTGAGGATCTCGTCGAGCACGACACCGATACTCCGCATCCCCCCGGGGCGCCCCGCGCAATGCCGGGCCGCTCTGTCCCCGCCTGAAGTGGCGAGTTGCGCGACGCCGTTACGGTAGGTGTAATATCTGGCCATACGCAACCGGGGAGCAAATCATGTCCGATGCAGCCCAATCGCAGGATCCGCTGGAATTCCTCAAGTCCATGTGGGGCGGCATGGGATTTTCCCTGCCGGGCATGGTTACGCCGACACTCGACGTGAATGAGCTCGACAAGCACATCACCGATCTCAAGACAGTCGAAGGCTGGTTGAAGATGAACCTGAACATGCTCCAGATGAGCATTCAGGGGATGGAGTTGCAGCGCGCCACTTTGTCCGCGTTCCAGGCCATCAGTCAGTCAGCGGGGGGAGCCGAGGGTAGTCCCAATCCTTTCGCCAATGCGTCGATCACCCAGCCCGCCTGGCCGTGGAATTTCATGCAGCCGACGGAAGCGGCCGCACCAGACACAGCGCCGAAGCCGGCCAAATCCACCTCGAAGAAAAAGAAGACGCCGTAGCCGCCTCGAAGAAAGAGAACACGCCCTAACCGCCTGCCGGCGCAACTTCAAATAACGCCCACGCTGCGCAGGTGCTCAATCTCTGCGTCGCCATAGCCCGCCTCTTCGAGCACGGCCTGGCTATCCTGGCCCGCGGACGGCGCGGGACTCGGCTCCCCTAGCGCGAAATTGGAGAGACGGTAGGGTGGGGCGAACTGGCGCATGCCGTCGACGTCAACCAGCATGCCGCGCGCCAGCAATTGAACCTGCTGAATCGCTTCATCCATGGTAAGGACCGGCGTCACGCAACAGTCAACGGAATCGAACAATTCTGTCCAGTGCGTCAGCGGCAGAGTTGCAAACAACGTGGCGAGTTCCGATTTGGCCCACTGGCCCTTGTCGCCGATCGCCAGGCCAAAGGGCGTGAGGTCTGTCCGCTCAATGGTGATGCAGAGCAGCGCCCAGAATTTCGGCTCCAGCGCCCCCACCGCCAAATACCGGTCGTCCGCCGTGCGGTACACGCCGTAACAGGCAAAACCGCCCGACAGCAGATCGCCGCCGCGCGGCGCGGGGTGACCGAACGCCAGGGTCATCAGCAGCGGCGAATAGGCGTGGGCAAACACCGAATCCGTCATGGCGACATCCACATAGCGCCCCTGACCGGTGGTTCTGGCCTCGACCAGGGCGGCGAGCAGGCCGACCAATGGCGTCAGCGCACCGCCGAGCAGATCGCCGATCTGGAAATTGGGCACCGCCGGTGCGCCACCCGGCGTGCCGATCTGGTCGAGCACACCGGCGGTGGCGATGTAGTTGATGTCGTGGCCGGCGCGATCGCGCCAGGGCCCGGTCTGGCCGTAGCCGCTGATCGAGCAATAAACGATGCGCGGGTTCAGCGTGTTGACGACTGAATAACCGACGCCGAGTTTGTCGACCACCCCGGGGCGGAAACTTTCGACGACGACATCGGCCTGCGCCGCAAGTCGCAGGAACACTTCGACGCCGAGCGGATTCTTCAGATCCAGGCGCAGGCTGCGTTTGTTGCGATTGAGCAGTTTGAAGAACAAGCTGTCCTCGCCGGTCTGGCTGACGATGCCCATGCGGCGCGCATAATCGCCGGCGCCCGTGTCCTCGATCTTGATCACCACCGCACCGAGGTCGGCGAGGTGCAATGTCGCCGCCGGGCCGGGCAACAGGCGCGTGAGATCGAGCACCTTCAGCCCGGCCAGGGGTTTAGTCATATTTTCGAGCGTCTTCGATCACCTTGCCGTCGTTGGGCAGGGTGCCCGGTGCCAGCAGTTCGACCTCACCACGCAACTTGGTGACATCGCGGATGCTGGCCGCAATCGCCGCCGCCATTTCCTGGGACTCGGCGTCCGTCTTTGCGACCTCACAGCGCAGCGTCATGCTGTCGCTGGTATCTGGGTTGGTGATCACCAGGCGTGCCTTTAGGATCCCCGCATGGCGCTTGACCACCACCGCCACCTGTTCCGGATGGACGAACATGCCCTTCACTTTGGTGGTCTGGTCGGCGCGCCCCAGCCAGCCTTTGATGCGCGTGTTGGTGCGGCCGCAGGGCGAAATGCCGGGCAGTACCGCCGACAGGTCGCCGGTGGCGAAGCGGATCAGCGGATAGTCGGGATTGAAGCTGGTGATGACCACCTCGCCTACTTCGCCTGTCGCCACCGTATCGCCGGTGCCGGGACGGACGATTTCAAGGATCAGTTCCTCTTCCAGCAGCAGGCCTTCGTGCGCCTCGGTTTCGTAGGCGATCAACCCCAGGTCGGCCGTGCCGTAGGCCTGGAAGCAGGCGATGCCGCTCGCGTCGAACATGGCTTTCTGCGCCGGAAACAGCGCCTCGCCCGACACCACGGCGCGCTTCAGTGAGGAAATTTCGGCGTGCAGTTCATCGGCTTTGTCGAGGATGATTTTGAGGAAGGAAGGGGTGCCGACATAAGCCGCCGGACGCAGGTCGGCGATGGCGGCCACCTGCATCTCGGTCTGCCCGATGCCGGCGGGAAACACGCAGCAGCCGATCTTCTGCGCTGCGCCCTCGAGCATGAAGCCGGCCGGCGTGAAATGGTAGGAGAAAGTATTGTGCACCAGGTCCCCGGCGCGAAATCCCGCCGCATACAGCGAGCGGGCGAAGCGCCACCAGTCCGCGGCGCGGCCTTCTGGATCGTAGATCGGACCGGGCGATGAGAAGACGCGACCGAGACCTGCAAAAGGTGCGGCCAGCGACGTCGTCGTCAAACCGCCGAACGGCTTGTACTGTTTCTGCAGATCGATCAGCGTGTGTTTACGCAACACTGGCAGTCTGGCCAGCGCCGTTCGAGTACCAATGGTAGCCGGATCAATACGCTCCAGCGCCTTGGCGAAATAGGCGGAATTACTCTTCGCATGGGCGACCTGCTGCGGCAGGCGCGCCATCAATTCGCGTTCTCGTTGCGCCGGGTCGCGGGTTTCGAGTGCATCAAAATACCTGGACATCACCAACTCCAAAAAATGTTCGACACGGCAGAGGTGACGAACGCATAGCGCCAAGCGATGCAAGGCGCGAGTAGACGCCGCATAGCAGCGCTATGCAAGCCTTCGAGCAACGCCGCAGCGCGCCGGCGATATGCGTTCGTCAGGCGAGCCAGCGCTTGCGGCGGCGGTAATGCTTGACGTCACGGAAACTCTTGCGAGCGCCGGAGGAAATTCCCAGATAGAACTCCTTGACGTCCTCGTTGCTCGCCAATTCCTTGGCATCGCCTTCCATCACCACGCGACCGTTTTCCAGGATGTAGCCGAAATCCGCGTAACGCAGCGCCACCATGGTGTTCTGCTCGGCCAGCAGGAAGCTGACTTTCTCTCGCTGGTTGAGGTCGCGGACGATCTCGAAAATCTCCTCGACGATCTGCGGAGCGAGGCCCATGGACGGCTCATCGAGCAGGATCATGGTCGGTTTGGCCATCAGGGCCCGGCCTATGGCGGTCATCTGCTGCTCGCCGCCCGAGGTGTAGCCGGCCAGCGAGGCGCGCCGCGTTTTCAATCTCGGGAAGTAACCGTACACCATCTCGAGGCTCTGCTTGAGTTCTGCTCGCGAGAGGCGTCGCGTGTAGGCGCCGGTGAGCAGGTTCTCCTCGATGGTCAGGTGGCCGAAGCAATGCCGGCCTTCCATCACCTGCACCATGCCGCGCTTGACCAGGTCATTTGGTGAAAGATGGTCGATGCGTTCGCCGTGAAACTCGACCGAGCCTTTGGTGACATCGCCCCGCTCATTGCGCAGCAGGGTCGAAATGGATTTCAAGGTGGTGCTCTTGCCGGCGCCGTTGGCGCCGAGGAGGGCGACGATCTTGCCTTCCGGGACCTCGAGCGAGACGCCCTTAAGCACCAGGATCACATGATCGTATATCACCTCGACGTTGTTGACGTTGAGGCAGACTTTCCGGGTCGTGTCGGTTTGAGTATTCATGCGGCAGGGCGTCACTGGCATCCGAATGCCGGAGGAGGGCTTGTGCCGCCCGCCTCCGGCCTATCCTGGAAGTCTCGCGTTAACCTTCCTTGGAACAATCGCGCGGCGTGATCTTCTTCTCCGCGGCATACTTGGCGGCGGACTCTTCCACCATCTTGCGGATCACGGCCTTCTCGCCGGTAATCCAGCCAGGCGTCACAGCCTTCCATTTGCTGCCATCCCACGCTTGCACCTTCGCCGCGCCGGACCCCTCGTGATCCAGGCAAGTGGTCTTCACCGGCGGCATCATCCCCAGCGCACCGAGTGCCTTCAGCCTTGCCTCATCGACATTCAGGTTCTCGAAACCCCAGCGCACCTGCTCGCCCGTCATGACCTTGCCCTTGCCGTATTTCTCCTGGGCCTTGCGGATGGCCTCGGTCCAGAGTATCGCCGCCGTCACGCCGCGCATGTGATACACCGAACCGATGCGCGCCTTGTCTTCGAGATTGCCCTTGCCTGTCGCATAGACCTTTTTCTTGATCTCGTCGAGCACCGGATAATTGCCCGGTGTGTTGAAGGTCATCGAGGAATAACCCTTGGCGGCATCGCCGGCCGGGATCACGTCCTCTTCCGACCCGGACCACCACACGCCGAGAATCTTCTCGCGCGGGTAGCCGTTGCGTTGCGCCGACTTCAGCGCGGTTGGATTCATCACCCCCCAGCCCCACAGGATTACGTAGTCAGGCTTGGCCTGGCGGATCTGCAACCATTGCGACTGCTGTTCGTTGCCCGGATGTGGTACGGGAATCTTGATCAGTTCGAAACCCAGCTTCTGGGCGTAGGCTTCGAATACCGGGAACGGCTCCTTGCCGAAGGCAGAATCGTGATACAGGTGGACGATCTTCTTGCCCTTGAGCTTGTCGAGCCCGCCTTCCTTGTCGCCGAGGTACTTGATCATTGCCGCGGCCTGGTCCCAGTAACTGGTGATCAGCGGGAACACATAGGGGAAGACGCGACCGTCGGCGGCATCGGAACGTCCGTAGCCGAGCGTGGTCATTGGGATCTTGTCCTGCGCGACGCGATCGAGGATGCCATAGGCGATGCCCGTGGACAATGGCTCGACCAGGGAAGCCCCGCCATGGTTCTTTTTCAGGCGCTCGTAGCACTCGACGCCGCGCGTGGCGTTGTACTCGCTTTCGCACTCCTCCCAGATCAGTTTGACGCCATTGATGCCGCCTTTCTCGTTGACCAGCGTCATGTAGTCTATGGCGCCGCCGAAGAAGCCGGAACCGCCGGCTGCATAGGGTCCGACACGATAGTCGATCGCCGGGATGAACTGCTGTTGCGCATAAGCGGTGCAAGCTGCCGCCGCAAACGCCGTGACCACCAATGCTTGCTTGATGAGTTTCATTTTGTCTTCCTCCTAAGTGAACTGCTGTGATCGAACAACAAAAACGCTACCAAAACCATGCTTACAAATACATTTCACCATACATCCATCCGGCTCCGCAACCCGGAACATCAGTGCGGGAATGGCCAGAGCCGCATTTTCTCCTTGCCGATCTGCCACAGCCGCGCCAGGCCGTGGGGTTCGACGATCAGGAAAAAGATGATCAGGCTGCCGAATACCATCAATTCTATGCTCGACGAGATGCCTGATGGCAGGTCGAGATGGATGGTGGTTTCGAGGAATTGCAGGAAGATGTTCAGGAAGATCGGCGTCAGCACGATGAAGGCTGAACCGAGGAACGAGCCCAGGATGCTGCCGGCACCGCCGATGATGACCATGAACAGGATGCGGAACGACAGGTCGAGGTTGAAGCCCTCCGGCTCGACGGTGCCGAGATAGGCAAAAGCGAACAGCGCGCCCGCCACCCCGCAGTAGAAGGAACTTACCGCAAAGGCCATCAGCTTGGTGCGCATCGGCCTGAATCCGATCACCTCGGCTGCCATGTCCATGTCGCGTATCGCCATCCACGAGCGACCGATGTTGGTGCGCACCATGTTCTTCGCCAGCAGCGCCATGACCGACACCACGCTGAGGACGAACAGATACTTGCTCATGGAACTGTTGAAGGTGTAGCCGAACATCTGGATTTTCTGCGCGCTGATCACTCCCGAGGAACTGTAGTTGGTAAACCAGCCGACCTTGGTCAGGCACCAGACAATGAAGAATTGCGTGGCCAGTGTGGCTGCCGCCAGGTAGAAGCCGCGGATGCGCAAGCTGGGCAGGCCGAAGACGATGCCGACCGCGGCGGCGCACAGGCCCCCCAGCGTAAAGGCCAGCAGTATTGGCATGCCGTCGATACGCAGCATGAAGTTGTAGGAGGCAAACGCGCCGACTGCCATGAAGGCCGCCGTGCCCAGCGACAACTGGCCGGCGTAGCCGGTCAGGATGTTCAAGCCGAGCGTTGCCAGCGCAAAAATCAGGAAGGGGGTGAGAATGGCGGTAAACGTGTAGTTGGAGACGACCCCCAGATAGGCCAGCAACGGCACACCGAGAAAGGCGAGCGCGATGATGAACGCAAAGCCGTAGCGGTCCTGCCGGATCGGAAATATCCGGCTGTCTTCCGCATAACTTGATTTGAATTGTCCTGCTTCCCGGTAAAACATAAGTTGTCTGTGCCTATCTCAAATGCGTCAGATACGTCGAATGATTTTCTCGCCGAACAGCCCTTCGGGTCTAACCAGCAGGAACAGCAGCGCCAGCACGTACGGAAACCAGCCCTCGATGCCGCCGCCAACGTAAGGGCCGAGAAACACTTCGGCGAGTTTTTCGGATGCGCCGATGATCAATCCCCCGACGATGGCCCCGGGCACGCTGGTAAAGCCGCCGAGAATCAAGACGGGCAAGGCTTTCAGGGCAACGAAGGTTAGCGCGAACTGCACTCCGTTGCGCGATCCCCACAGCAGCCCGGCAACCAGCGCGACGAACCCGGCAACCGACCACACGATGCCCCAGATGTGCTGTAGGGGGATGCCTACCGACAATGCCGCCTGATGATCATCCGCGACGGCGCGCAACGCTCGTCCGACTTTGGTCCTGGAAAAGAACAGTGCCAGCGCCGCCACCAGAACCGCGGCAATGCCGGCGGCCGCCAGGTCGAACTGGGAGATGGCCATGTTGGCGTTTTCCAGCAGCCATTCGAGCGGCACGTCCTCGATCCCCAGATTGAGCGCGCGGACGTTGGCGCCCCAAATGGCCTGGGCCAGGCCCTCGATGAAGAAAGTCAGGCCGATGGTGGCCATGAACAAGGTGATCTCGGGTTGCGCCACCAGCGGCCTGAGCACGATTTTCTCGATGACCAGGCCGAGCGCCACCATCACCACCATGGTGAGAGGTACCGACAGCCACAGGGACAGCCCCATGTCGTGCATGCCGACTGCGGTAAGGGCGGCGAAATACACCATCGCCCCCTGGGCGAAATTGAATACTCCGGATGCCTTGTAGATCAGCACGAAGCCTAGCGCCACGAGGGAATACATCACCCCTGACAGCAGGCCGGCGATGAGGACTTCGAAGAAGAATTGCATAGCCCGGGTCCTAGTGTGCAACACCCAGATAGGCGTCGATGACATCCTGATTGGCGCGCACTTCGTCCGGCGTCCCGTCGGCGATCTTCTTGCCGTAGTCGAGCACCACGACGCGGTCGGAAATATCCATCACCACGCCCATGTCGTGCTCGATCAGCACGATGGTCGTACCCAGCTGATCATTGACATCGAGAATGAAGCGGCACATGTCCTGCTTCTCTTCGACGTTCATGCCGGCCATCGGCTCGTCCAGCAGCAGGATCGAAGGTTCGGCGGCGAGCGCGCGGCCGAGCTCGACGCGCTTCTGCAACCCATAGGCGAGGCGTCCGACAGGTGTCTTGCGGATGTGCTGGATCTCCAGGAAGTCGATGATTTCCTCGACTTTCTTGCGGTGCTCGATCTCCTCGCGCTGAGCCGGTCCCCAGTAGATGGCGTCGAGCAGGAAGTTCGACTTCATCTTGAGATTGCGTCCGGTCATGATGTTGTCGAGCACGCTCATGCCCTTGAACAAGGCGATGTTCTGGAAGGTGCGGGCAATCCCGCTCTTTGCCGATTCATAGGTGTTCATGTCGCGGCGATGTTTGCCGCGGAAGATGATTTCGCCCTCTTGCGGATGGTAAACGCCGTTGATCACGTTGAGCATCGAGCTCTTGCCGGCGCCGTTGGGCCCGATGATGGCGCGGATTTCATGTTCACGCACATCGAAGCCGATGTTGGTAAGCGCCTTCACCCCCCCGAACGACAGGGAGATGTTTTCGAAACTCAGGACGACGTCGCCGATTTTTCTTTCGCTGTCCATGCGTTCCCCGTGCTCAGGCGGCCTTTTTCGCAGCCTGGGGCGGATAAGTCTTGGCTTCCATGATGCGCAAATCGGCGCTGACCATGCCGGTGCGCCCATCCTCGAAGCGAACCAATGTCTCTATGAACTGCGAGCGCTTGTCGGAATACAGCGCATCGATCAGCACCCGGTATTTTTCCGCGACGAAGCTGCGCCTTACTTTGCGCGTCCGGGTCAGCTCGTCATCGTCCGGGTCGAGTTCCTTGTGCAGGATCAGGAAGCGATGCACCTGTGAAGCGCTCAGCATCGGGTCATGCGCAAGGTCGGCGTTGGCTTCCTCGACACATCCCCGGATCAGATCGTACACCTCGGCCTTTTGGGCCAGATCCGTGTAACCGGAGTAGGCGATGTTGCGGCGCTCGGCCCAGTTGCCGACCGCGCCAATGTCGACGTTGATGAAAGCACAGACTTTCTCGAGACCATGGCCGAATACCACCGCTTCCTTGATGTACGAGACAAACTTGAGCTTGTTCTCGATATAGTTGGGAGCAAACAGGGCGCCGCCGGCCATTTTGCCGACATCCTTGGCCCGGTCGATGATCTTGAGGTGGCCATCCTCGTCGAAGAAACCGGCATCGCCGGTATGGAAATAACCTTCGCTGTCGATCGCTTCCGCGGTGTCTTCCGGTCTCTTGTAGTACTCCTTCAGCAGCATCTTGCCGCGCACCAACACCTCGCCGTTGTCGGCGATCCGGACCTCTACGCCCGGCGCCGGCTTGCCGACGCTGTCGAATTTGATTTCGCCATCAGGTTGCAAGCACACTGCCGCGCAGGTTTCCGTCGACCCATATAGCTGTTTCAGGTTGACCCCGATCGAGCGGTAGAAGCGAAACAGGTCGGGTCCGATGGCCGCGCCGGCGGTGTAGGCAACGCGGATGCGGCTCATGCCGAGGACGTTGCGCAAGGGGCCATAGACGAGCAGGTCGCCCAGCGCATAACGCAACCGGTCAAGTGCCGTAACGCCTGGTTTGCCATCGAGAATCTCCGCGCCGGTGCGCCGCGCCACCGCCATGAAATAGTGGAACATCCGGCGCTTGATGGCGCTTGCGTCTTCCATTCTGATCATCACCGTGGTCAGCAAGTTCTCGAAGACGCGCGGCGGGGCGAAGTAATAGGTGGGGCCGATTTCGCGCAGGTCGGTAATTACTGTCTCGCCGGATTCCGGGCAGTTGATGGTGAATCCCGCCACCATGGCCTGCGCATAGGAAAACAGATGGTCGCCGACCCAGGCCATCGGCAGGTAAGACAGAATATCGTCGTCGGCGCAAAGCTTGTCGAACTCGACGCCGCTTTTCGCGGCGGTGATGAAGGACGCGTGGGTTTGGCAGACTCCCTTGGGTTTGCCGGTGGTTCCCGACGTGTACAGCATGACCGCGACATCTTCAGGTCGCCCCAGGGCGATCTCCGCGTCGAGGAAGGCCGGTTGCCTCTGGTCGTGGAGGCGCCCCTTCCCGACGACCTCATCCAGGCTGCGGATGAAGTTCTGGGTATAGTGACGCATCCCGCGCGGGTCGTCGTAGAGGATATGGGCCAGTGCCGGACAGGCGTCCTTGACCTCCAGCAGCTTGTCGACCTGCTCCTGGTCCTCAACGATGGCAAACCGGATTTCGGCGTTCTCCAGGACGAAGGACATCTCGAGCGCCACGGCATCCTGGTACATCGGCACCGGCACGCCACCCAGCATTTGCGCCGCACACATCGCCCAGTACAGGCGCGGCCGGTTGTCGCCGACGATGGCCAGGTTGTCGCCGCGCTTGAAGCCCAGCGCGGACAGGCCACAGGCCATCGCCCGCGTCTCCGTCGCGACCTGGCTCCAGGTCCACGCCTGCCAGATTCCCAGGTCCTTTTCGCGCGCAGCGACCTGGCCACCACGCACACTGGCGTGTTGCATCAGCAGACCCGGAAAAGTATCCAGGCGGTTTCTGCCGACGGGGGCGGTTGCTGCTGGCATGCGAGTTTTCTCCTCGGGTCATTCCTGTGCGGGCGGCCTGTCCGGCAGCAGCCACGTCGAACACCAACCGACCGTATGGGTGGCCGGGTTTGATTCTAAACTTAAATTTGCCCATTGCACCGGTACCCCGAGGTATCTTAAGGCCTCGCGGCCCCTATAATTGTCGTGTGGCGGACAATCCGGACTTCGACTCTGAGGCAAATATTCCCAGCCTGGCGCAAAAGCTGCGCGGTTGCAGTTGGGCGTCCGACTTGTCCGATGCCGAATTCGCCAGGGTCGAAGCCGGTGTTTTCGAGCGTTCGATTCCGGCAGGGGGCTTCGTTTGCCGCAAGGGCGAACCGGCCGAATACTGGCTCGGCGTTCTGGATGGCCTGCTGAAGATTTCCAGTGACTGGATCACCGGCAAGACCGCCACGCTGTCCGGCATGCCATCCGGCGGCTGGTTCGGCGAAGGCTCCCTGCTCAAGTCCGAGCGCCTTCGCTATGACGCCATCGCCATGCGCGACTCCCGAGTCGCCTACATGCGGCGGGAGACTTTCCAATGGTTGCTGGACCACAGCATCGCTTTCAACCGCTTTCTGCTGACGCAGTTGAATGAGCGCCTCGGCCAGTTCATCGGCACGCTCGAATCGGAACGGCTGCTGGACACGGATACGCGTGTGGCGCGGGCCCTGGCGTCACTGTTCAACGCCGTACTGTTTCCCGGCACCGCCCTCAACCTGGCGATCTCCCAGGAGGAAATCGGCTACCTCGCCGGCATCTCCCGCCAGCGGGTCAATCGCTCCCTGAAGATCCTCGAGGATGCCGGCTTCCTGACGGTCGAATACGGCGGCGTAACGATATTGGATCTGGAAGGCTTGCGCCGTTTCGGCGGTTAGGGCTGCTTTACCGGGATTCCAGTTTCCTCGAACAGAAAACAGAATATATCCGTCACCTCGGCAATTCGGTCCGACAGCGCGGTGCCAATGCCGTGGCCGCTGCTGGCGCTGGTGCGCAGCAGGATCGGATTTCCCTGAGGGTTGGCCGCCTGGAGGCGGGCGATCATCTTGCGCGATTGGGCCGGGTTGACGCGGCCATCGTGATCGCCGGTCACCATCAGGATCGACGGGTAGGCGGTTCCGTCCTGGACATGGTGGAAAGGAGAATAGGCATGTAGCGCATCGAACTGCGCCTTGTCCTTCACCGCGCCGAACTCGGTGACATTGAAAGCGCCATTGGGATCGAGTTCGATGCGCAACATGTCGTAAATCCCGACCGCGCTGACCACGGCGCGAAACAGCGCGGGCCGCTGCGTCAGCGCCGCACCCATTAACAGACCGCCATTGCTGCCGCCCTGGATCGCCAGTCGTTGCGCCGAGGTGTAGCGACGTTGGATCAGGTGCTCCGCCGACGCGATGAAATCGTCGAAGACCGTCTGTTTCCGGGTGAGATTGCCGGCCTTGTGCCATGCTTCGCCGTATTCGCCGCCGCCGCGGAGGTTGGCGATGACAAAGACGCCGCCCTGATCCAGCCAGAGTCGCGCCGCCAGCGAAAAGCCAGGTTTCAGACTGATCCCGTAGCCGCCGTAGGCGGTCAACAGGGTCGGATTGTTGCCATCCAGTAGAGTGCCTTTCCGGCGCAACACGTTTAACGGCACCTGGGTGCCATCCTTGGCGGTGGCAAATTCGCGCACGACTTCGGCATCACTGAAATCCGCCGACGAGGTGACCGCCAGCGCGGTCTTCACCGCTTTACCCGCGGGGTCGATGCGATACCAGGCGGGTGGAGCGAGAAAGCTGGTCAGGTGCGCGAGTATGCGACCCTGCCCATCGCGAGCCAGGTCGGCCACGCCGCTCACCGCGGGCAGGACGACTGTGATGGACTGGCGCGTGGTGGTGTCGATGACCTTGAGCCGGGACGGACCGCCGATCAGTTGGGCGACGAACAAATGCTTGCCGGCCAGCTCGAATCGCTCGATGCTGCCTTCGTCCTCGGCGACGACCAGTTGGGCGAGTTTCAGGTCAGGATGGGCCAGCGCCACCCGCAGGATCTTGCCGCGCGGGGCCTGCTTCAGCGAGCGCAGATACAGAAAGCCGTCCTGGCCGAATTCGGCACCCTTGACCTGATCCGCGAAGTCGGCAATCCGGCGCCACTTGTGGCCTGACTTCAGGAAGAAGGCGTAGTCGCCGCCGTCGCCATTGGCGACCTGGGCGAGTGTGTACTTTCCGTTCGCAGAAGTGGCCAGACGGGTCTCCGCGATGCGCGGGAACTCCTTGCCGATTTCATACCGATCCTGGCTGACCGGCGCGCCGATGGCGTGAAAATATACTTGCTGAAAGAAATGCCGGTCGGCGTCGGGGCGTTCGCCGGCGGCCGGATAGCGCGTGTAATACACGCCGCTGCCATCGGCGTTCCAGGCGACGCTGCCGCCGCCGGTCGGGTAGGCCACCCGCGGCACCCGGTCGCCCAGGTCCTTGCTGATGGCGGTCTCGAAGAAATGCAGGATCCCGTCTTCGCTGCCGTTTTCGGAAAGCGACACGGCGACTCTCGAGCCATCCGGCGAAGGCTGGAAAAAATCGATGGTCAATCTGCCTTTGGCCGACATCAGATTCGGGTCCAACACCACTTTTTCGCCAGTGGGCTCGCTGGTCGAGTCCAAAGTCACCAGCAGGGGTTGCTGCTTCGGCGGTTGCCGCTTGAAGGCGAACAACTTGCCGCCGCTTTCAATCAGGCCGTAGTGGTCGTTCGACGTAGAGGTAAACAGCGCTTTCGCCCGTTCCGCCACCGTGGTCCTCGCCGGGAAGGCGTCCAGTCGCTCGCGCGTGAGCCGATTCTCCTGCGCGACCCAGTCCGTCACTGCTGCATCGCCGGTCTTTTCAAGCCATTGATAGTGGTCGCTGACCGCGATGCCGTGGTAGCGGTCGACCACCGGTTGTTTTGCCGCGACGGGGTAGGTCAGCCCGGCAGCGATCGCAGGAAGGCTGATCGCCACGGCGAGCAGGAAGAGCATGAGGCGAGTGGGAGAAAGCATGGCGTGTACCTGACTGTGGGTGGAAGCGACATCGAACAAGGTTATCACATGCCTCAACTCTTCCTGCTAGGCCTCCAGGCGGACCCGGTCCGCCTATGGCCAACCGCCTACATGCTGCGGCGATACTGGCCGCCCACCTCGAACAACGCGCTGCTGATCTGGCCGAGAGAGCAGACGCGCACGGCATCCACCAGCACCTCGAAGACGTTGCCATCGGCGATCACGGTCTGCTTCAGGCGTTCGAGCATCGGTCCGGAGTGGGCGGCATTTCGTTTCTGGAAATCGCGCAGACGCTTGATCTGCGACTGCTTCTCTTCTTCCGTGGAACGCGCGAGCTCGATCTCGATCTGCGCATCGCCCTTGGGATTGCGGAAAGTGTTGACGCCGATGATCGGGTAGGAACCGTCGTGCTTCTTGTGTTCGTAGTAGAGTGACTCTTCCTGGATTTTGCCGCGCTGGTAGCCGGTTTCCATTGCCCCGAGGACGCCGCCTCGCTCGGCGATGGCCTCGAATTCCTTGAGCACTGCTTCCTCCACCAAATCGGTCAGTTCGTCGATGATGAAGGCGCCCTGGTTGGGGTTCTCGTTCTTCGCCAGTCCCCATTCACGGTTGATTACCAGCTGGATGGCCATGGCGCGGCGCACCGATTCGTCGGTCGGGGTGGTGATGGCCTCGTCGTAGGCGTTGGTGTGCAGGCTGTTGCAATTGTCGTAGATGGCGATCAGGGCCTGCAGGGTGGTGCGGATGTCGTTGAAGGCCATCTCTTGAGCATGCAGGCTGCGGCCGCTGGTCTGCACGTGGTACTTGAGTTTCTGGCTGCGCTCGTTGGCGCCGTACTTGTTCTTCATCGCTACCGCCCAGATGCGCCGGGCGACGCGGCCGATCACCGTGTATTCCGGATCCATGCCGTTGGAGAAGAAGAAGGACAGGTTGGGGGCGAAATCGTCGATGTGCATGCCCCGGGCGAGATACGCCTCGACGTAAGTGAAGCCGTTGGAGAGCGTGAAGGCGAGCTGCGAGATCGGGTTGGCGCCGGCCTCGGCGATGTGATAGCCGGAGATCGACACCGAGTAGAAGT
>Ga0163199_1001203_pt1 | contig 16120 bp, 14 predicted proteins | sample PL_2010_150m_FD_113537 | JGI IMG/M metagenome (GOLD analysis project Ga0163199, IMG submission 113537) | Freshwater microbial communities from Powell Lake, British Columbia, Canada to study Microbial Dark Matter (Phase II) - PL_2010_150m | ecosystem: Environmental > Aquatic > Freshwater > Lake ... | reverse complement strand
GGCAATATTGGCTGCCTTGGCGATCACTTCACCCACCGCTTCACGCGTGGTGGCCGTGGGCGCGTGCGTCAGGATGTCAAGCACCTCCTTGACCAGGTGCGGCTTCATCTTGATGCCATCGTTGGCCAGCGTCGCGGTGGCCGAAGCCAGTTGCAGCATGGTGAAGTTGTTGTAGCCCTGGCCGATGCCCAGCGAGATGGTCTCGCCGGCGTACCACTTCTGCTGATCGGCGCGCTTGTAGGCGCGGCGCTTCCAGTCGGTCGAGGGCAGCAGGCCACGCACTTCGCCAAAGATATCGATGCCGGTGAACTCACCAAAGCCAAAGCGCTGCATCTGTTGATGGATGGTGTCCACGCCCAGATCGTTGGCCAGTACGTAGTAGTAGGTGTCGCAGGACTGCACGATCGACTGGTACATGTTGACGGTGCCGTGCCCACCTTCCTTGTCGTCCCGAAAACGGTGGTTGCCGAACATGAAAAAGCCGGGGTCGGAGATGGTTTGTTCCGGTCTGCGCGTTCCGGTCTCCAGGGCCGCCAGCGCCATGAAGGGCTTGTAGGTGGAGCCGGGCGGGTAGGTGCCACGCAGGGCACGGTTCAGCAGCGGCTTGTCGGGCGACTCGTTCAGGGCTTGCCAGTTTTCGCTGTCAATGCCTTCGACAAACAGGTTGGGATCAAAAGTCGGCTTGCTGACAAAGGCCAGTACTTCGCCGGTCTTGGGGTCCAGCGCCACCAGCGCGCCGCGCCGATCGCCAAAGAGCTGTTCGATCAGATGCTGCAGCCGGATGTCAATCGAGAGCTTGACGGTGTTGCCAGGTGTCGCCGGACTGCTGGCAAGTTTGCGCATGGCGCGCCCGCCAGCCGAAGTCTCCACTGATTCGACGCCGGTGGTGCCGTGCAGTTGTGCCTCGAAACTTTGCTCGACACCGAGTTTGCCTATGTATTCGGTGCCGCGGTAATTGGCCTGGTCGTCTGACTCGTCGAGCTTTTCCTTTTCGGCCGGGTTGATGCGCCCGATGTAGCCGACGACGTGACTGGCCAGTTCGCCATAGGGATAGTTGCGGAACAGGCGCGCCTTGATTTCGACGCCGGGGAAGCGATAGCGCTGCGCCGCAAACTTGGCTACTTCCTCGTCGCTAAGTCGTGTGCGCAATGGCAAGGATTCGAAGCTCTTGGATTCTTCCAGCAATTTTTTGAAGCGGCGTCGGTCGCGTGGCGTGATGTCAAGAACGCCGGCCAGTTCTTCAATCGTCTGCTCCAGGTTGTTGATCCTGGACGGTGTGACTTCAAGCGTATAGGCTGAGTAGTTGCTGGCCAGCACGATGCCATTGCGGTCCAGAATCAGGCCCCGGTTGGGTAGCACCGGAACAATCGCGGTGCGGTTGTTCTCGGCCTGCTCCAGCAGGTCTTCATGGCGCACCAGCTGCAGGTAGACCAGCCTGGATGCCACCAGCAAAAAGCAGATCAGTACGACCAGCGTGGCCACCAGCACCCGCGCGCGAAAGCGCGAAAGGTCGGCCTCAACGTTGCGCAGTTCGGTCATTACAGGGGTCTGTGCGCATCAGGGTCGGGCGAGCGTCTTTGCGGGGCCAGCAGAATCACGCTGACCACCGGCCAAAGCAGCGACTCCAGCACCGGCGCCAGCAGTATCAGCCAGCCCGGGAAGGCGCCGCCGGCGGCGAGCCGGCAAATCAGTTCGATCGCGTGCGCTGCCGCAAAAAGGGGGAACACCTGCAGCGCTTGCGAGGGCACCGGGAACCAGAGCAGACGCCGATGAATCGCGATGGCCAGGAAGCTCAGCACGGTGTAGGCCAATGCCTGCTGTCCCAGCAGGGCGCCCTGATGCACGTCGACAAGGATGCCAAAAACAAAAGCAACACCGACACCGATACGCTGTGGTTGGTGAATGCTCCAGAACACCAGCACCAGGGCCATAAAGTCAGGCGTCCAGGCGGCTCGTCCAAACAAACCCATGTTCTGCAACATGTTGAGTCCGAGTGCTGCCAGCAGGCTGCCAAAAATGAAGAAAGGATTGGCCGGCAGCAGCAACTGATGGCCCGGGCGCATGATCATCGCTTGCCCCGTTTCCTGACGGTGGTGCTCGGTGGCTCGATGGCCGGCCGGGGCGCGATCTGGGTCGCGATCGGCTTGAGCACCATGACCTGACCGACACCGGAAACCAGCGCCAGTGCCTGGCAAGTGATGCGGGCAAAGGCCGAGTCAACCCGGCGCTCGACCTTTTCTACCCTGGCTACCGGCAAGCCCGGCGGATAGACGCCGTCGACACCGCTGGTGGTCAGCAAGTCGCCGGCCTGCACATCGGCATTGGCCGCCATGTAGCGCAACTCAAGGGCGTTGGCGCGCACGGCGGGGTCGCCAAACGCCACGCCGCGCGCCCCGGTGCGGGTGTTGAGCACGGGAATCGCCTGGTCGCGGTCGGTGACCAGCGTCACTTCGCTGACCATCGGGTAGACCCGCGTTACCTGCCCGAGGACGCCGTTTTCATCGAGCACGGGAGAGCCAGCCAGCACGCCTTCGAGTGCGCCGCGGTCAATCACGACTTTGTGGGTGTAGGGGTCGGCCGCGTCGTACAGCACTTGCGCTGCCTGCCATGAGGTGCTCACCTTGTCGCGCAGACCCAGCAACTGGCGCAGGCGCGAATTCTCCAGTGCCAGTTGTTCGACCTGATTGGCGCGTTGTGATTGCGCCGCAAGCTGGCGGTGCGCGGCTGCTTCGCGCGTTTGGGAAGACTTCAGGGATTCAAAGTACTGAGCGCCGCCTTGCGCCAGCAGCACCGGTTGCAGCACCAGCCACTGCACCGGGTAGAGGACGCTGGCAACGACGACGCGCAGGGGTTTGGCGATCTCGAAGCGCGCATCGGCCACCATCAGGAACAGCGCCAGGGCACTGAACAGGGTGAGTTTGGACAGCGCCGATGGGCCCTGCCTGAAGAAGGGTGGCGGAGTATCGTCCAGCGTACCAAGCGGCATCGCTGCACCCGGGTCTTATTCGCTGGTGAAAATGGAGCCCAGACGCTCCATCCGCTCCAGCGCAATGCCACAACCGCGCACGACACAGGTCAGTGGGTCTTCAGCCACCAGTACCGGCAGGCCGGTTTCTTCGGCCAGCAGGCGGTCCAGATCGCGCAGCAGTGCGCCGCCGCCGGTAAGCATCATGCCGCGGTCGGCAATGTCGGCACCCAGTTCGGGTGGCGTCTGCTCGAGGGCGTTCTTGACGGCCGAGACGATGTTGTTGATCGGGTCGGTCAGGGCTTCCAGAATTTCGTTGCTGGAGATGGTGAAGCTGCGCGGCACACCTTCGGACAGGTTGCGACCACGCACTTCCATCTCACGCACTTCGCTGCCCGGAAAGGCGGAACCGATCTTCTTCTTGATGGATTCGGCCGTCGGCTCGCCAATGAGCATGCCGTAGTTGCGCCGGATGTAGTTGATGATCGCTTCGTCAAACTTGTCGCCACCGACGCGCACCGAACCCTTGTAGACCATGCCACCGAGCGAAATGACACCCACCTCGGTCGTGCCGCCGCCAATGTCGACCACCATCGAGCCGCTGGCCTCGCTGATGGGCAGGCCGGCGCCAATGGCGGCTGCCATCGGCTCCTCGATCAGGTAGACGTCCCTGGCGCCAGCGCCCAGAGCGGATTCGCGAATGGCGCGGCGCTCGACCTGGGTCGAGCCACAGGGCACGCAGATGATGATGCGCGGACTGGGCCGGAAGATGGAGCGCGGGTGCACCATCTTGATGAACTGCTTGAGCATCTGCTCGGTGACCGTGAAATCGGCAATCACGCCGTCTTTCATGGGTCGAATGGCTTCGATGTTGCCGGGCACCTTGCCCAGCATCGCCTTGGCTTCCTTGCCAACCGCTTGAATCGTCTTCTTGCCTTGCGGGCCGCCTTCATGGCGAATCGCGACGACCGAGGGCTCGTCGAGCACAATGCCCTTGTCGCGCACGTAAATCAGGGTGTTGGCGGTGCCAAGGTCGATCGCCAGGTCAGTGGAGAAGTACTGACGGAAAGCTCCAAACATTAAAAATCCTCTCGGTCATCACAGGCGCATCGGCCAAAGGTGAGATAATACCCCATCCCCTGTGAAAACATTGCCCGGCGCAGCGCCTCGCGAGCCGCCAGGCATCTGGTTTTGAACGAAAAATACCTTATGCCCCTGACTTCGACCGACATTGACCGTATCGCCAATCTGGCCCGATTGGAACTAAGCCCCCCCGAGAGTGAGCGTATGCTGACCCAGATCAACGGGTTTTTCGACCTGGTCGAAAAGATGCGTGCTGTTGATACGACCGGTTTGCAGCCGCTGGCGCACCCGGTGGCCTGCTGGCAGGACGTTGTGCTGCGCCTGCGCGAGGACGCGGTCAGCGAGAGCGACGACCGCGCTGCCAATCAGCGCAATGCGCCCAGCGTGGAGCGGGGTCTGTTTCTGGTTCCCAAGGTGATCGAATGAGCACTTCAACTGACTTGCACGATCTCGGCGTGGCGGAACTGGCCGAGCAGCTGCGGGCGCGCAAGGTGTCTGCCGTCGAGACGGCGCAGCATTTTCTGGCGCGTGCGCGCGCCAACGCCGGGCTTGGCGCTTTCCTGGATTTCAATGAGGAAGCAACGCTGGCCCAGGCTCGTTCAGCCGATGCCGCGTTGGCTGCCGGCACGCCGGGAGCGGCCTTGCTGGGCGTTCCGGTGGCACACAAGGACATTTTTGTGACGCGCGATTTCGCTGCCACGGCCGGCTCGAAAATGCTGGACGGCTACCGCTCACCCTTCGACGCAACGGTGGTGGCCAGGTTGGCCGAGCAGGGCGCCGTCACGCTGGGCAAGCTCAACTGCGATGAATTTGCGATGGGCTCAGCCAATGAAAATTCGGCCTTTGGCCCGGTAAAAAACCCATGGGATCAGACTCGCGTACCGGGTGGCTCGTCGGGCGGCAGCGCGGCTGCCGTGGCGGCGCGCCTGGTGCCAGCAGCGACCGGCACCGATACGGGTGGCTCGATTCGCCAGCCAGCCTCGTTTTGCGGCATCACCGGCATCAAGCCGACGTATGGACGCGCCTCGCGCTACGGCATGGTGGCGTTTGCCTCCAGCCTGGATCAGGCCGGACCCCTGGCACGCTCGGCCGAGGACTGCGCCTTGCTGCTGTCGGCGATGTGCGGGCCGGACCTGGATCGCGATTCCACTTCGCTCGACGTACCGGCTGAGAATTTTGCCCGTACGCTGGACGACTCGCTGGCGGGTTTGCGCATTGGCGTGCCAGCCGAATTTTTTGGCGAAGGTCTGGACGCCGACGTGCGCGCGGCGGTCGACGCCGCCCTGAAGGAATATGAAAAACTGGGCGCCAAACTGGTCCCGATCACGCTGCCGCGTACCGAACTGTCGATCCCGGTTTATTACGTCATTGCGCCAGCCGAAGCCTCCAGCAATCTGAGTCGTTTTGATGGCGTCAAGTTTGGCCACCGCGCCGGGCAATATAGCGACCTGATCGATATGTACAAAAAGACCCGCTCGCAGGGCTTTGGTGACGAGGTGAAGCGCCGCATCATGATCGGCACCTATGTGCTCTCGCATGGCTACTACGATGCCTACTATCTGCAGGCGCAAAAAATCCGGCGCATGATTGCGGACGACTTTCAGCTGGCCTTCAAGCAGTGTGACCTGATCGCCGGCCCGGTGGCCCCCACCGTGGCCTGGAAACTTGGCGACAAGAGCGACGATCCGCTGGCCAGTTACCTGGCTGACATTTTTACCCTGCCGGCGTCGCTGGCGGGATTGCCGGGAATGAGTATTCCGGTCGGGTTTGGAGCAGGGAATATGCCGGTGGGGATGCAACTGATAGCTAACTATCTGCAGGAGTCCAGGCTACTCAATGCGGCGCACCGCCTGCAGCAGGCAAGCGATTGGCATCTCGCCAAGCCGGAGGGGTTTTGAACATGAACACAGGCAAGTCAGCGCTGGTACACGGCTATGAGGTAGTGATTGGTTTCGAGACCCACGCGCAACTCTCAACCCGCTCCAAGATCTTCAGTCGGGCTTCAACCGCGTTTGGCGCCGAGCCCAATACGCAGGCCTGCGCCGTCGACCTGGCCTTGCCGGGCACTTTGCCGGTCATGAACAAGGGGGCGGTGGAACGTGCCATCGAGTTCGGTCTGGCCGTCGGGTCGCACATTGCGCCGCGCAGCATTTTTGCGCGCAAGAACTATTTTTATCCGGACCTGCCCAAGGGCTATCAGATCAGCCAGTTTGAAATTCCGGTGGTGCAGGGGGGACAGATTGAATTCTTCCTGGCGGGGGAGAGGCGCAGCGTGCGGCTGGTGCGCGCACACCTCGAAGAAGACGCCGGCAAGTCCTTGCACGAGGACTTTGTTGGGCAGACCGGGATCGATCTGAACCGGGCCGGCACGCCCTTGCTGGAGATCGTGACCGAGCCCGACATGCGCTCCAGCGAAGAGGCGGTGGCCTATGCCAAGGAACTGCACAAGATCGTGACCTGGATCGGCATCTGTGACGGCAATATGCAGGAGGGCAGTTTTCGCTGTGACGCCAATGTGTCGGTGCGCAAACCCGGTGCGCCTTTGGGGACCCGGCGCGAGATCAAGAACCTCAACAGTTTCAAGTTCATGCAACAGGCCATTGATTTTGAAGTGCGCTGGCAGATCGAGAGGATTGAGGACGGCCATGCAATAGAGCAGGCTACGGTGCTGTTCAATCCGGATACCGGTGAGACGCGAGCCATGCGCAGCAAGGAAGATGCGGCCGACTATCGATACTTTCCGGATCCGGATTTGCCCCCGCTGGTGATTGCAGATGAATGGGTGCAGCGTGTGCGCGATGCGATGACCGAGTTGCCGCGTGTCATGGCACAGCGCTTTCAGGCCGACTATGGCCTGACCGAATACGATGCCACCGTGCTGACGCAAAGCCGCACCATGGCCGCCTATTTTGAAGCTGCTGCCAAGGCGTCCGGGCAGCCCAAACTGGCCAGCAACTGGATCATGGGCGAACTGGCGCGCCGCCTCAATGCCGGCGAGATCGACATCGCCGAATCACCGGCGAACGCCCAGCAACTGGCGCAGCTGATCGTGCGTATCGTCGATGGCACGATCTCCAACAATGCGGCGAAGCAGGTGTTGGACGCGCTCTGGAGTCGAGAAGGCAGTGACGTCGATCAGCTGATCGAAGCCAAGGGACTCAAGCAGTTGAACGACACGGGCGCCCTGGACAGAATCATCGATGGCGTTCTGGCGGCGAACCCGAAAAACGTCGAAGAATACCGGGGCGGCAACAGCAAGGCGCTCAACGCGCTGGTCGGGCAGATCATGAAGGCCAGCCAGGGCAAAGCAAATCCGCAGCAAGTCAATGAACTGCTGCGCAAAAAAATGGGCTGAGTCAGCGCGTCTTGCTTGCGCCGGCGGCGGGAACGCCAGCCTGCAGCGTCCATAACTGCTTGAGGCGAAACAGTTCTTCCTCAAAGCGAAAGGTAACGCGTTTGACCTCGGCGTCCTGGTCGGCAATGAAGCGCGCCTGCACCGCCAGGCTGATGTTGACCTCTTCAAGCTGGCGCCGCACCGAGGCGGGGGCCTTGTTCGGGTCTTTTTTGTAAAACTCCATCTCGTCGAGCACGGCGGCGCGCTGGCGCTGAAGTTCATCGACACGATTGACGGCGGCCTGCCGTACCACGCCAATTTGCGCCAGTGCCACCGCACGCTCCCGGTCATGCACGGCCTTGTTGGGGTAGCGCACCAGCAGGGCCCGGTCGCGCCGCTTTTCTTCGTTCAGGCGAGCACGCTCTTCCAGTTCTGCCTTCTCTTTGGCTTCAAGTGCACTTCGTTCCTGTGCCGTCAGGTTGGGTCCGACCTTGGCTTTGACGGTGCCACTCGGATTGAGTATCTTCTGTTCGCGATCCAGACACTCGGCAATCGGGCGGTCGGAGGTAAGGTTACGGCCCTTGGCGTCAACGCAGGTGTAGATTTCCGGGGCCCCAGGGCGTGGCGTTTGTGCCAGGCTGGCTGTGGCGACGACGGCCAGCAGCAGTGCTGCGACCAGGTGGGTGTGCCGTTGCTCCAGATGCGGGGTGCAGACGCTGATCATGATCGACTTTCGGTGACGCCATAGCGCTGCTGGTAGGCCAGCACACGCTGCTGGTCGATCGCCAGTCCGTCAGCGCGGCGTTGTTGCAGATACTGCATCAAATCCGCGAGTTTGGCAATCGCAGACACTTGAAGGCCGAGTTCCCTTTGCACATACTGGACCGCGCTGTGTTCCACATCGCGTCCATCCTCGGTCGCTTTTTCCTGCCGGTCCAGGGCAATGATCACTGCGTGCGCTTTGGCACCGGCAGCGTTGATGATGGCAATCGACTCGCGCGTCGCAGTACCGGCCGACATCACATCGTCAACGATCAGGACGCGGCCCTTCAGTGCAGCGCCCACCAGCGTACCCCCTTCGCCGTGATCCTTGGCCTCCTTGCGGTTGTAGGCAAAGGGAACGTTGACGCCGAGCCTGGCGAGTTCGACCGCCAGCGCGGCGGCCAGGGGAATGCCTTTGTAGGCCGGGCCAAAAATCATGTCAAACCCGATCCCGCTTTGCAGCAGGCGCTGGGCATAGAATTGCGCCAGTCGTCCCAGCTTGGCTCCATCGTCAAACTGGCCGGCGTTGAAAAAGTAGGGGCTGATACGGCCGGCCTTGGTCTTGAATTCGCCGAACCTTAGCACGCCACAATCCACAACAAACTGCAAGAAATCCTGGGCCAGCGCATCCTGCGCAGGGGCTGATCCGGAATGGCTTGCGACGCACTCTGACATGGGAACTTCCTTGTTCAAATTGACCAGCCTGAATCTCAACGGTATTCGCTCGGCCAGCAGCAAAGGGCTTGAAGCCTGGTTGGCCCAATCCAGACCCGATTGTATTTGCGTGCAGGAAGTCAAGGCGCAGGCCCCCGACGTGGCGGGACGCTTTGAGCAACTGGCCGATCTGCGCGCTTACTTTCATTTTGCCGAGAAGAAGGGTTATTCAGGCGTGGCGGTCTATACACGCCAGGAGCCAAGCGACGTGCGGGTGGGTTATGGCTCGTCCGAGTTTGACGCCGAAGGACGCTATGTTGAGTTGCGCTTTGACCGTGGCAGTGTCAAGCGTTCCATCATCAGTTGCTATTTTCCCAGCGGCTCGTCGGGTGAGGAGCGCCAGCAGGCGAAATATCGTTTTCTGGCAGAGTTCTATCCGCATCTGGCCCAACTCAAGCGTGAGCGCGAGTTCATTCTGTGTGGTGACGTCAACATTGCGCACCAGGAAATTGACTTGAAGAACTGGAAGGGCAACCGCAAGAACTCGGGCTTCCTGCCCGATGAGCGGGCCTGGATGTCGAAACTGCTGGGCGAGGCAGGTCTGGTCGATGTCTATCGCCGCTTGCACCCCGAGGCCACAGACGACTGCTACACCTGGTGGAGCAACCGTGGCCAGGCCTACGCCAAGAACGTGGGCTGGCGGCTTGACTATCATCTGGCCACTTCTACCCTGGCCCAGGGCGCGCGCTCAGCGCAAATTTACAAGACCGAGAAGTTCTCGGATCACGCACCCATCACGATCGAATACGACTTGCAGTTGTGACGCAGGGCGCCAAAGTCACGGCGGAAAACGCTATTTGACGCTGTGTGGTCTCTATGCGCATAATATGCGCATCACACAAAATGGAGTCTCCAAAAATGGAAATCAGTGTCGCGCCGACCCGTAAACGGCCTGTTAACCTGACGATGAACGAGGCTCTGGTGGCGCAGGCCAAGACCTACACCAACAACCTGTCGGCGACCATGGAGTCGCTGCTGGCTGAGTTTGTAGTCAATCAGCAGAACGTGCGGCGCGATCGCCAGGGAGCAGCCGATGCCTGTGCGGCCGACTGGAATGCGGTACATGCGGCAGTCGGTTCGTTTGCAGACGAGCACTCCACTTTGTAATGGCGCAATTTGATGTTCATCGCAACAAGGGGGCCTTGCGCGATTCGATTCCTTTTGTGGTGATTGTTCAATCCGGGCAGTTTGACCGCTACCGCAGACGTGTGGTCGTTCCACTGGTGCGTCAGACCGTGCTCCCGCGCAACACGCCCACCGTAGGTGCCAGGATGAACCCGGTCTTTGTCGTTGACGGTATTCATGTTGTCCTGCATTCGCTGGACATGGTCTCGGTCGCTTTCGACCAATTGGGCGAACGGGTCGGCTCCCTGCAGCAGGAGGGGCAAAGCATTGCCGATGCACTGGACGAATTGCTGACCCGCTCTTGGGATTGATCAGAAGCGCTGCGCCGGGTTGCGGGTCCACTCCGCCATGATGGTGCGGTGCTCCGGAATGTTGTTGAGAAAGCTCTGGCGCAGTGCAGCGTCGGTGATGCTGACAGCCTCGGCCAGCAGTTCAGCGTGGGCGCTGCCCAGCAACGGAGCGGCGCGTGGATCGCCGACACGCGCCAGTGCTTGCTGGCAGGTCAGGCGGATCAGGTACGGCGATTCGGTGCCTTCCAGTGCATTGTGGCCGCTCAGGTTCGGCATAAGTTCCTCAGCCCGTTGCTGTGCCAGCGTGGCATCGAGCTGCGCCATTGCCACGCGGACCAAGCCGGCACCCGCGTCCAGCCGTGTCGCGGTGTCGAGCATCGTGGCGATTTCTTTGGCGCGTCCAAAGGCCTGTGCCGCCTGTGCATGGCGTCCCAGCGCCAGCTCGGCGTTACCGAGTGAACACAGCGCAATCGCTTCGAAGTCAGGATTTTCAACTTCGACCGCCATGTCCAGCGCTGCCTGCGCGTGCGCCAGGGCCGGGGCATCAGCGCTCTGGCGCAGCGCCAGCATCGACAGATTGCTCAGGATATTGGGTTCGGTGGCGCGGTCGCCCACCGAGCGCACCAGGCGCAGACACTCCTCCAGATGCAAGCGGGCCTGCGTGTGTTCGCCCAGCCTAAGCCAGCCATTGCCCAGATTGCCCAGAGCAATGGCCTCGTTGCGCCGGTTTCCGAGCTCGCGATTGATGAGCAGATCGTGTTGATCGAGTGCGATTGCTGCCAATTGATCGCCCCGGGCGTCGGCAATGACCGACAGAGCGTTCAGGAACAGTGTCTCGATCTGGCGCAGACCAAGCGCGCGTGCCTTGGATAGCCCCTCGCTGGCCAGCGTCTGACCCTGCACTTTGTCTCCGAGATAGGTGCGGGCGAGCGCCAGTCGATGCTGTCCGCGCAGCGCCAGCACGGTGTCCGAAATGCGCTCGGCCAGAGTCACGGTCTGGCGCGCGGCCGCTTCCATGGCCCGGTAGTCGCCCCGGCGCAGGGCAAAGCTGCTGCGCCGCCAGGCGACTTCACAACGCCGGTGGTCGTCATCGAGTTCGTCAGCGAGCTGTTGCAGGGCATCAATGTCGGCCTGCTGCTCACTGGGCTTTCCCTGCAGGTCCAATGTTCGCTCGCGCACATTGAGCAGACGCCAACGCTGCAAAGGCTGATCGGTCAAGCCCAGAGCCGCGCTGACGTAGCTGGTCACCGTTTCGTGGGCATAGCGTGCCGCAGCGTGCTCGGCGGCGCGTATGAAGTACTCGCAAGCCTGTTGCCTGTCGTCGGCTTTGAGGAAGTGTTCGGCGGCGGCGCCCAGAAAAGCATTGGCCCGCGCGCCGGTCTGGCTGGCAAACCACTGGGCGGCTTGCGCATGGTAGCCGCGCCGGGTTCGCTTGAGCAGCGTGTCGTAGGTGACCTGGTGCAGCACCTGGTGTGAAAAAGCATATTCACGCACACCTTCGACCGCATCGCCGAGCGCCGCGTCCTGGTGCGAGACAGTCAGTTCGTGCTGTACCAGAGAGCCCAATTCAGCGGGGGCCTTGGGGTCCAGAGCGGCCAGGGTCTGGTCCCAGAATACAAAGCCGATCACGCTGGCCTGTTGCAGGGCCAGCTTTTCTGAGGGCTTCAGGCCATCCAGGCGCGCCTGCAAGACGCCAGTAAGTGTCTGGGGAACGTGAGTGGCCAGCAGCTTTTCAGCGTTGATACTCCAATGCTCGCCAGCAGTCACGATGGCACCCTCGTCGATCAGCATCTTGACCAGCTCTTCCATATAGAACGGATTGCCCTGCGCGCCACCCGTGATCAATTGACGCAGCCGGCTCGGGATCTCCGCAATCTTCTTCAGCAACTCATTGACCAGTTGCCGACTGGCACCTGTGTCCAGTGGTTCGAGCAGGATGCGTTGTGAATCAGCCGTGCCGGGCCAATCGGCGCGCCGCTCCAACAGCGTCGGGCGCGCCATCGCCACGATCAGTGTCGGCACATCGCGGTTGACCTGCACCAGATAGCTCAGGAAGTCCAGCGAGCCGTCATCAGCCCAATTCAGATCGTCGAGCAGCAGCAGGATGGGAGAGTTGTTCTGGAATGCGAAGCGGCGGAACAGCTGCGCCGCCGCATGAAAACCACGATTGCGGATCTGCTTGCCATCGTCCAGGATGCCCCGAAGGTGCGGGCTCTGTGTAAAGTCAAGCCCGATCAAGTGTCCGAGCAGGTGGGCGTGTGCCAGCGCCGTGTCCTGGCCATCCTCAGCCAGAAACAAGGGCACCAAGCCTTGCTCGACTTTCATCTTGGCGACTTCCATGCTGTCGCTGTCGGCGATCTGCAAACGCCAGGCCACAATGTCACGCAACAGGCCATAGGGCTGACTCTGCGTCAGCGGATGCGAGCCGCCCTGAAAAAAATAGAAAATTTCAGAGCGCGCCTCGGCCCAGTTCTCGAACTCGAACAGCAGCCGGCTCTTGCCGACTCCCGCATCGGCGAGCACGGTCACTACGCTCAGTCTGCGCTGGCTGTACATGCGTTTGAAGGCTTCCTGCAACCGATCCAGTTCGGCGTCGCGCCCGACCATCCGGGTCTCCACTCCCTCGATGCCGCGCGTGCTGACGCGAAAAGCGCGTGGTTTGCGGCGCAGTACCAGATAAGTCACGATCGGAGCGGCCACACCTTTGACCAGCAGCGGTTCCTGCGGCACCACGTCAAACACGCCGCGCACCTGGTGGTAGCAGTCGTGGCTGATGCGCAGGCCACCAGCGGGCGCAGTTTGCTCCATGCGCGCCGCCACGTTGACAGTGAAACCGCGGATATTGTTCTCGGCATCCAGGCCGCCGCCGAGCAACACAGGCCCGGTGTGGATGCCCACGCGCAGATTGAAGCCCTCGTGCTGGTAACGCTGCAGCACCAGTTCGCCCTGGCGCCGGCCTTCTTCCAGCAAGTCCAGGCCGGTCTGCACTGCGCGTTCGGCGTCGTCTTCCTGAACTTCGTCGCCACCGAACACGGCCAGCAGGCTGTCGCCAGCATACTTCAGCACCTTGCCAGCGTGCCGCTGGACAATCCCTGTGCAGCGCGCCAGCGCTTGGTCCATCACGATGTGCACTTCTTCAGGATCGAGCTGCTGGCTCAGGGTGGTTGAGCCGACCACATCGACAAAGAGAACGCTGACCTGTTTGAGCGTCTGCTGGCTGTCACCAAGCTTGTCTTCGCCAGTTTGCCCGGCCAGTTTGGCCAGCCGCTCGCGCAAGGGCGCCAGTGCGGTGTCGACCACGGCCCCGCCCAGCAACTCGCGCTGCGCTTCCAGCGCCGTGATGGCGGTGGTCAACTGTTGCTGTTCGAGCTCCATGGTGGCAGGGGCGCAGCGGCGCTATTGCGGCTCTGGGTGGGAGCGTCGATAGCCGCGGCCGGCTTTGACCTGGCTTTTCAATTTCCTGCGTCGCCGGGCTTCCTTGTCGTCGTCGTAAACGGGTTGCTCCCAGTTGCCGGTCTTGGGGTCAAAAATGTTGAGGTAGCCGCCCGGATTCATGCCGAACGACTCCAGCGTCTTGCCCTTGTAGCAGCGCCCCAGAAAGTCGTTGCGCCGCCCCGGCTGCTCGCCCAGGCTGAAGTAGCTCGGCAGCACAAAATTGGAAAGCGCAACGCCCTCTGTGCTGTAACTCTCGGCTTGCACGGCATCGCACATTTCAAACAGGTGGAAAACACGGCGGCGCCGGTCCAGCGGATCATTGCCCTGCACCAGCAGATTGCACATCGGGTCACCGACCAGTTCAAGCGACTCATGTGACAGCGTGATCGACCAGGCTTCCTTCACTTTCGCGCACAAGCCCAGGAACACAACGCCGTAGGGAATGTCCCCGTAGTTGGCAAGGTGCCAGCCGGTGGCGCCCAGCGAATTGACGCCGTCGACAAGGTACAGGACCGCGTCGCCGCGCATGTCGCCAAACTTGCTGAGGCTGGGGCACTGGCCGATCGGTCCCTCCAGGCGCAGCGTTGCAGAAAAACTCCAGTAGGGCTCAAAGTCTTCCTTCAACTGGCGATTGATGGCCCGAATGACCTCTTGGACCTGTTCGTCCGTGATGACCCTGGAATGGTTTATCAGCGAGATGATCATGGGATGCCTTGCTGCGATTGCATAAGATCGGGGCTGTGATCTTAGCAACCGGAGCCTCCTTGGTCTATCTCTATTCAGGGCAGCGGCCGTGAATCGTGCGCCGTCGCGACCGCTCTGGCTCGGCTTGATGCTGCTGAGTGTGCTTTGCGCACATCTGCTGGGGCTGCGCTGGTTGCAGGGCCAGTTGCCACCGGGCGAGCGCATGGCGCTGATGGCAGACCCCATGTTCACCCGGATGATCACGCCCACGCTTTCAGTGTCGCCACGGTACAAAACGTTGGCGAGGCCTGAGCCCCGTGTTGGTGCTGTGCCGGCGTTGTCGCCAGCCGCTGATGAAACGCAGCCGGTCGTCGCACCTGAGGAGGCGCCTGTAGAGGCGCAGGATACGAAGCCAGCCGAGCCGGACGAACTGCCGCCTGTTGACCCGGGCGCTGCGGCTCCTGACTCCAAGGGGGTGAGCGGTGATGGCTGGCCCGCCGACACCCGGCTGTCTTACCGCCTGGGTGGGTACTACCGCGGCAATCTGCATGGCAGTGCCCGCGTGCAGTGGCAGCGCGAAGAGAGCCGTTATCAGGTTCGTGTTGACCTGAGTCTGGCTCTGCTGCAGGTTTCCTTGACCAGCCAGGGTGAGGTTCGCGCCGATGCGCTGTTGCCGCGGATCTACCAGGAACAATTCCCCTGGGGCTTGCGGCGACTGGTGTTTGATGGTGCCTTGGTCTGGTTCGACAATGGCGTTCAATTGCCGCAGCCGCCTGCGCTGCAGGACACCGCCAGCCAGTTTGTCGAACTCAGTCACCGGTTTTCAACGGGCCGTGAAGAACTCAGGGTGGGGCAGCAGGTCAGCCTGTGGCTGGCCCGACCGCAAGGCATGGCTTTATGGACCTATGACGTGGTCGAGGAAGAACTGCTGCAGACACCGGAACTCGGACCCGTGTCGGCCTTTCATCTGCGCCCCCGGCCCATTGCGAACCCGAGCGGTGTTATTACCGCTGAATTGTGGTTTGCGCCAAGCTTGCAGTACCTGCCGGTACGGGTCCGCATCGACCTTGGCGAAGGCAACTTTGTCGATCTGTTGGTGCAACGCATCGAGCAGGGCGGCGCAGGCGCACAAGAGACCGGATTGAGCCCTAGAATGTGATTCAAATGCTACGCTACCAAACCATTCCTGTCACCAATTTTCAGCAGAATTGCTCTCTTGTCTGGTGTGACCAGACCTTGCAGGCGGCCCTCATTGACCCGGGTGGCGATCTCGACTTGCTGCTGGCCGCTGTGAACCAGCGGCAACTGGCGCTGAGCCAGATCTGGCTGACCCACGCCCACATCGATCATGCCGGAGGCGCCGGTGAACTGGCGGCGCAACTTCATCTGCCCATCATCGGACCGCATCAGGCCGATCAGTTCTGGATCGACGGCCTGCCGGCCCAGAGCAAAATGTTCGGCTTTGCTCAGGCGATGGGCTTCGCGCCGACGCGCTGGCTGTCCGATCACGACACCGTGACGCTGGGGCAAAGCACACTGCAGGTGCGGCATTGTCCCGGTCACACGCCCGGCCATGTGGTCTTTTATAGTGCCGAGGCGAACCGGGCCTTTGTCGGTGATGTGCTGTTTGCCGGGTCCATCGGTCGCACCGATCTGCCGCAGGGCGACCACGCGACACTGATTGCCAGCATCGTCGAGCGCCTTTGGCCCATGGGCGATGCAATGGTC
>Ga0163199_1001202_pt1 | contig 16120 bp, 10 predicted proteins | sample PL_2010_150m_FD_113537 | JGI IMG/M metagenome (GOLD analysis project Ga0163199, IMG submission 113537) | Freshwater microbial communities from Powell Lake, British Columbia, Canada to study Microbial Dark Matter (Phase II) - PL_2010_150m | ecosystem: Environmental > Aquatic > Freshwater > Lake ... | reverse complement strand
GTAGTCGTGGGGCTCGATCTGGGTGGTGTAGGGGTTCCATTCTAGGCCCAGGGACTCGACGAAGCGGCGTGCAAAGGCCGGCCAATCCAACTCTGGGTAGGCGCACAGGTGGGCATTGTAGTTGCCCACCGCACCGTTAATCTTGCCCAGTAGACGCAGGCCGGCCACCGCCTCGCGTTGAGTCTGGAGGCGATGCGCAAAATTGGCCAGCTCCTTGCCCAGGGTGGTGGGAGAGGCGGGCTGACCGTGGGTACGGGCGAGCATGGGCCGATCCGCATGGACCTTGGCAAGGTGGCGCAGCACGCCGATTAGCTCATCCATCCGCGGCAACAGCACCCGGTCGCGGCCTTCCCGCAGCATCAAGGCGTGGGCGAGGTTGTTGATGTCCTCGGAGGTGCAGGCGAAATGGATGAACTCGCTGATCACGGCAAGCTCCGGGTGACCGGAGATCTGCTCCTTGAGCAGGTATTCCACGGCCTTGACGTCGTGGTTGGTGGTGCGCTCAATGTTCTTCACCCGTTGTGCGTCTTCTAGGGAGAAGCCCTCCACGAGGTCGTTCAGAATCTGGTTTGCGTGCCTAGAGAGCGGTGGCACCTCGGGGATACCGGGTTCCCCCGCCAGGGCCTGTAGCCAGCATACCTCCACCCGTACACGATGGCGGATCAGGCCGAATTCACTGAAGATGGGACGCAAGTCGGCGGTCTTGCTGGCGTAGCGGCCGTCCACGGGGGAGACGGCGGTGAGGCTAGAAAGCTCCATGAGACGGCTCCAAGGTGTAGGGTGTTACCCAGGGATATCGACGACTTTAAGGTGCGATGAGAGGGCAAAAAAGGAATTTTTAGATCTAACGATATGATAAGTAAATTTTCATTAAAATTCAATATATTAAAGATATTTATTAAGGCGCTATCTTACTTCAAGATCAGGCTGCAACTATTTGATTTCACAATTTGTTGCCTTTATAGTCGAATAAACCCTAATTTCTAAGAAAATTTATGCGAATCCGCTCTGAATGTGCGCTAGATCACTTTCTTTGCCGGCGCTTGACTGGAATAATCCGCCCAGAATATGAGCAAGCGCGAACTATACATCACATAGAGGAGGTGCTCATGCATAGAAGAATGTTTCTTTTTGGGGGGCTGGCGTCACTGATCGTAAGCCCGCGTCTAGTTGAGGCCAAGGCCCGTTCCATCCCACGTCATCTCTGCCTCTACCACACGCATACTCAAGAATGCCTCGAAATTACCTACCGGCGCGAAAAGGGCCTCCTACGGTCCTCATTAAAAAAATTAAATCATTTTCTCAGGGATTTTCGTACAGATCAGGTCAGATCCATCGACCCACGGCTGTTCGATATGCTGTACAGCATGCAGCGCCGTAGCCATAATCGGGATGGGGTATTTGAGATCATCAGCGGCTATCGCTCGCCGGAGACCAATGACTTGTTGCGTCGAGAAACCGACGGCGTAGCGCGCCATAGCCTACATCAGGAAGGCAGGGCATTAGATATCCGATTACGGGGCACTTCCACATCGAAGATACACGTTTTAGCGGTGGACATGCGCTCCGGGGGCGTCGGTTACTATCCCAGCTCGGATTTTGTGCATGTCGACACCGGCGAGGTGCGCTACTGGTAGCAACTGCTCCTCGCCCGCGTGGAAGCATCTTATATGGCCGGGGCGCTGCCCCCGACCCGTTCTAGGGCTTGGCTCAGACGCTCATCATCACCATAAACATCGCGGAAGAAACGGACTGTACCGTCGGGTTCGGCGACAGCAGTGCCGTAGAGCAGGTACACATCCAGGGGTACCGACAGATTCACCCGATGGTTCTTCCCCGAGGCGATCAGGGCGTCGACCCGCGCCCGATCCCAACCCGGTTCCTGATTCAGCACATAGGCCGCCAGACGCGCTGCATCCGCCACCCGCACACAGCCGTGGCTGAGTGCGCGCTTGTCCTTGGCGAATAGACCCTTTTTCGGCGTGCCATGCAGGTATACCGAATGGTCGTTTGGGAACATGAACTTGACCTCCCCCAACGCATTGCGCGTTCCGGGTCTTTGACGCAACCTCAGGGTACCCCGCCACAGCCCGGCAAGAGTTCCCTCATTCACCGGCAGGGAGGGTTCCCGGGGGCCGAGCCCCTTCACGATCTCGTAATTGTGCCTGGACGCATATCCAGGATCCCGTTTGAGCTTCTCGTAGAGTTCACGCCGCACAATGCTGATCGGCACATTCCAATAGGGCGCAAACACAAGGTAGCGCATGGCGCTGTGGAACAGGGGGGTGCGGTGTTTTGGGTAGGTCTCACCGACAATCACGTTCATCTCTAGATCCAGTTGATACCCCCCCTTGGCATCGCCCTCGAGGGCATACAGCTTGTACTCGGGCACATTCACAAAGATCGGACGATGCCCCAGATCATCGGGCATCCAGCGCCAACGCTCCAACGATAACTGGATTTGCCGTACCCGTTCCGTCATGGGCACATTGATTTCCCGGAAGGTGTCAGGCCCGAGCGCCCCATCCGCACGCAGACCGTGACGACCCTGGAATCGCTTCACCCCTTGGGCCAACTCCTTGGTGTAGAGCGTACCCTTGAACGCGCCGGCCCGCCCCTTGGGCAGGTCGCCCCAGCGTTCCAGTCGATAGGCCAGTTGCAACGCATCCCGGTAGTGCTCGCCGGGGTGCAGCGCGCCATTGACAGACGCCAGGGGTGTCTGCATCCGCCGGTCGGCGGCCAAATCCCGGTAGCGCTGCAGGGCCTGCACCAGGGCGCGGTAAGAGGGAAAGGGTGGTTCCAATCCGTCCAGCAAGGCACCTGGCCCTGGCGAGCGAGCCAACTCCAGCAGGAATCCAGCGAGATCGAACCTCTTAGGCTCCACATCCAGACCGATCTCCAATTTACGCGGATCCACCCGCCCCATGCGCAAGTGGAATATGTAGCGCATCACCGCCTCACTAAGGGCGAGATCGAGGGTCTGATCACGACATTCCCGTATCGGCCCGGTAAATTCAGCCGAATCTTGCAACAGCTTGCCCCAATCTACCCCATCATAGGCATCCGGCGACAACCCCTTGCTGCTTGCCTGGGACAAGCGTTCCGCTAACACCCTGGCCTGGGGCGTGGCAATGCCATCGTGCAACCATAGGGTCGCGCCCTGCGCCGCCTGGTAGAGACGTGCGATCTCCCGGTGCATGGTGGAGAGGTCGCCGGGCACGGCGGGCGGCGCTTCCTCTGCTCCAAGCGTGTCTTTTGGAAAAACCTGGCATTCCGAGGGTATCGTAGCGGGCAATACCTCGGCGGACGGGCTGCTTGTGCTCAACAGGGGTAGCAGCCATGCGAAAAGCGATAATAGGAGCTTGGAGCGAGTCATAAGAAACGGGCGTGGGGCAGTTGATAGTAGGGTGCTGATGATAACTCTCCTGTGTCTGTTGCGCATCTCGATAGTCTAGCCTTAATCTCCCCTCGTGTGTCTTAGTCACGGCACAACCCGGCGCACCCGCGTCCCGTGGCGAAGACGTGTCATTGTGGCAGACTCTAGCCCTCGCAACCTGAGTCTGTGCCGTGCCGTCCGCTCGATTTCTGCCTTGGAGGTATTCATGAACAAGACTCAAACCCTGCTGGTCACTGTCCTGGCCGTAGGGGTGGCCCAGGCCGGGGATATGCTGGTTACCATTGGCCATGTCGCCCCCCTCACCGGCAATATCGCCCATCTTGGCAAAGATAATGAGGATGGGGCGCGACTCGCCATTGAGGACTACAACGCCAAGGGCCTTACCATCGGCGGTCACCCGGTGAGATTCGAGCTGCTGGGGGAAGACGACCAGGCCGACCCCAGGACCGGCAATATCGTTGCCCAACGGCTAACGGACGCCGGGGTCAAGGGTGTGGTGGGCCACCTCAACTCGGGCACCACCATCCCGGCCTCGCGCATCTATTACCAGGCCGGTATTCCCATGATCTCCCCCTCCGCTACCAACCCGACCCTGACTCATCAGGGTTTTGATAATGTATTTCGTACCATGTCTAACGATATCCAGCAGGGGGCGGTGCTGGGCCGGTTTGCCGTCACGCTAGGTCCGAAAGTGGCCATCATCGACGACCGCACATCCTACGGCCAGGGCCTGGCGGATGAAGTGGCCAAGGCCGTCGTTGCGGCGGGTGGCCGGGTTGTGACCCGAGAATTCACCTCCAACCAGGCCACTGACTTTCTGGCCATTCTTACCAAGATCAGGGCCGCGGATCCGAACGTAGTGTTCTTCGGCGGCATGGACGCCCAGGGTGGCCCCATGCTCAAGCAGATTAAGCAGTTGGGCCTCAAGGCCCGATTCCTGACCGGGGACGGCGGCTGCTCTCCCACCCTAGCGCGGCTGGCGGGCGATGCCATCACAGGGGAAGTCTATTGCAGTCAGGCCGGCCTACCCTTGGAGCAACTGGCCGACAAAACTTTTAACGAGCGATTCCAGAGACGCTTTCACACCAAGGTACAAAACTATGCCCCCTATGCCTATGACGCAGTGGCCGCGATCATTGAGGCCATGAAGGCGGCGGATTCGGTGGAGCCGGACGACTACTTGCCGGCGCTCAAGAAGGTGGACTTCATGGGGGTGACCGGAAAGGTGGCCTTCGATGAGAACGGCGACGCCAAATACGGTACGGTCACCCTCTATAGATTCCAGGACGGCAAGTTGGTGGCGATACAGCCCCATGCCTGACTATACCTTACAGCAGCTTGCGGACCTGCTGGCGATCCCCGCCCCCGCACAGCCGGAGCGACCGATTCGGGGCGTGGCCCCCCTAGAGACGGCGGGCCCAGGCCAACTCGCCTTTGCGGAGAGTGTCCGCCTAGCGCCGCGGGTGCGAGCCAGCAAGGCGGCGGCGGTGCTGGTGCCGCCCGAGTTTCCAGAGTTGCCCGCCTCCTGCCTGTGGCGGGTGGCGCAACCGCGTCTCGCCTTTCTACGGGTGGCGGAGCGTTTCGTGGAACGCACGGGCTGCGATGGCCTCCACCCCCAGGCAAGCATTGATCCCACGGCCCAGTTGGGAGAGGGGGTGGCGGTAGGGGCCTGCGCGGTGATCGCCGCCGGGGTTCGGTTGGGTGCGCGTACTTGCGTTGGCCCTGGGGCCTTCCTAGAGGAGGGGGTGCGGGTGGGGGAGGATTGCCGCATCGAGGCCAATGCCAGCCTACTCTCCGGGGTGCAACTTGGCGATCGGGTGATCGTCCATGCCAACGCCTCCCTCGGTGGCGAGGGTTTCGGCTTCATCTGGCTGGGGGATCACCACCACAAGATCCCGCAGCTCGGTCGGGTGGAGATCGGCGACGACGTAGAGATCGGCTGCAACAGTTGTGTGGCCCGGGCAACCCTGGGGATCACCCGCATCGGCCAGGGCAGCAAGATCGACAACCAGGTGCATGTGGCGCACAATTGTGAGATCGGCAAGCACGTCATTTTGGCGGGCCAAACTGGGCTCGCCGGCAGCGTTTGTGTGGGCGATGGGGCGGTGCTGGGGGCCAAGGTGGGGGTGTCGGATCACCTCCATATCGGCCCTGGGGCACGCATCGGCGGTCGCGCCACCGTCACCAAGGACGTGCCGTCGGGGGAGACCGTCTGGGGCATGCCGGCCCGCCCCATGCGGCGGGTTCTGAAGGAGCAAGCGGCCCTGGGGCGGCTACCGGAGCTGCTCAAACAGGTGCAGGCCCTACAGCGGGAGCTGGAGGTCCTGCGGGCGCGGTTGGCGCAATTGGAGTCACGCGAGTGTCCATGATTGGCAAGCGTATTCTGTGGACCCTGGCGATCCTATTGATCGCTGCCATGGCAGCGGCGGCGATCTATACGGTCTGGCCGTTGTTGCACCCGAAGATCGTGCGAGTCGCCCCCCTGGATCCGACCTGCGATCTGCATCGCGGCTCTTGTGTTGGGGTGTTTCCTGGCGGTGAGCGAGTGTTTCTCAGCATCGAGCCCCGTTCCCTGCCGGTGATGCAACCCTTGGCTATCGAGGTTCGCACCGAGGGGCTGCGGGCCGATGTGGTCGAGGTGGACTTCGCCGGTGTGAACATGGACATGGGCCTCAACCGTCCCCAACTGCGGGGGCTGTCGGACCATCGGTTCCTGGGAGAGACCATGCTGCCGGTGTGCGTGCGGCCACGCATGGCCTGGGAGGCCCGGGTCCTAGTACATAGCGATAGGGGACTGCTCGCCGCCCCCTTCCGTTTTGCGACCACCCCACCCGGTACGGCGCGTCCCTGAGCCACACGATGCCCAGAATGATTTTAGAGATGACCCCAGACCACAGGAGAGAAGCGATGAATACGAGACTGTTGCACCTACTGCCCGGCCTGGCCGGGTTATGTCTGACCGCCGTCGTACAGGCCGGTACAGTGGCAGACGCAGTACAGGTAGAGGGCGCCTACGCCCGAGCGATGCCACCCGGACAGCCCAATAGTGCCGCGTTTATGGTGCTGCACAATACGGGATCTGCGACGCATGCTCTGGTGGCGGCCGAGAGCCCAGTCGCCAAGGTGGTAGAACTGCATACCCACACCATGGACGGTGGCATGATGCGCATGCGCCAAGTAGACAAGATTGAGTTACCGGCTGGGCAAAGCGTGCAACTACAGCCCGGCGGATTGCATGTGATGCTGATTGGCTTGAATCATCCCTTGGCCCCTCAGGAGCAGGTGCCCCTTACGCTGATTTACGATGACGACAGCCGTCAGACCGTACAGGCACCGGTGCGTAAGGTGCAGGCCATGATGATGATGCACCACCACATGCCTTGAGATAACCATTCATTCCCCCTCCAAGCGAGAGGGGGGTTAGGGGGAGGGAAGGCATTGAAAAGTTTGAATCCCCCCTCCCAAACCTCCCTCCGCTAGAGGGAGGAGTCTGAACGGTTACTTTACGCCCTGCCAACCCTGGAGCGTAGCCAGCGTTCCATTTCGCATGCGGTCAACGGGGAGGTATAGAGGAAACCGTGCGCGAAATCGCAACGATGTTCGCGCAGAAAGGCCTGTTGCGCCATGGTCTCCACGCCTTTGGCATGGGTCTTCAGCCGCAGCTTGTGCGCCATGGCGATGATTGTGGAAACGATGGCCGCGTCATCGGGCTCATTGGCGCACGTATGCACGAATCCACCACTTATCTTTATGATATCTATAGGTAATCTTCTTAGATTTGCCAAGGGGAAACAGTCGCTACCAAAATCATCTATGGTGATCCATACCCCTAGGCTCTTTAGACGGCTTAGAATCTCCGATATTACCAAGGGATCGCGCATGGCAACGCGTTCGGTAATTTCCAAGGCCAGATACGCGGGATCCAGCCTAGTTCGGTAGATTACCTGCTGCACGGTCTCGGCCAGGTCGTGATGTCTAAGCTGGCGGGCCGATAGAGTCACCGCGATCCGCACCGCGGGCAACGCCATGGCCTGCCAGGCCTTGTTCTGCCGACAGGCTTCTTCAAGCATCCATTCCCCGATAGCCAGGACCAGGCAGGAGTTCTCTGCCAGGGACATGAATTCGGCCAGCGCCACCGACCCCCAATCCGGATGATTCCAGCGCAACAGGGCCTCAATCCCCACGATGGTGTCGTCTTCAAGATCGATAATCGGCTGGTAATTGAGTTCGAGGCTCCCCTGCTCTAGCGCATTCCGCAGGTCCTGTTCCATGCGTGCCCGCGCCACTTCCCTGACCTGAATGTCCTGAGAATAAAATATATAATTTCCTCGTCCTTGGGCCTTGGCTTGATACATGGCGCTGTCGGCATAGCGCAGCAGATCGCTGATGGTGTCGCTGTCCTGGGGATACAGGGCGATACCAATGCTGGTGGAGGTGACGATCTCCTGTCCGGGCAGGTCAAAAGGGCGAGTCAGGGCGGCCAACATCTTATCCGCGACGGCGGCGGCGCCCTTGACCGCCGCCTGCTGTCCCTCAAGGTCCGCGAGCACGACGGTAAATTCGTCGCCCCCTAGGCGGGCCAAGGTATCGCTTGCACGTACGCATTGTTGCAAGCGCTCGGCGGTCTTTTGCAGCAATAGATCGCCTATGGCATGACCAAAGGTGTCGTTAACGGTCTTGAAGCGATCCAGATCGAGAAACATGACCGCGACCCACTGGCCATCCCGGTGGGCGCGGACCATGGCCTGTTTGAGGCGTTCCTGGAACAGGCGCCGGTTGGGGAGGCTGGTGAGCTGGTCATAGTAAGATAGGTTTTTTATCCTCTCCTCGGACAGTTTTTGCTCGGTAACGTCGCTGAAGATGCCCACATAGTGGGTGACATTCCCCCGCTCGTCGCGGATCGCGCTGATGCTCAACCACTCCGCGTAGACCTCGCCGTTCTTGCGTTTATTCCAGATTTCACCTTGCCAGGCGCCTTTCTCTTTGATTCTTAGCCACATTTTGGAGTAAAACTTTTTTTCGTGCCTGCCGGATCGCAATACGCGGGGACTCCGCCCGACGACATCCCCTTCGGAATAGCCGGTCACCAGGGAGAAGGCCCGATTGACCCGCAGAATCTGGCCCTTCGCGTCTGAAATCATCACCCCTTCCACGCTGTTCTCGAAGACCTTGGCGGCCAGTTGCAGCTCCATCTCCTCCTGGCGGCGTCGTGAGATGTCCATGATCATCATCCGACATTGGCCGGGGGATTCCTCTCCGTGCTGTAGGGCAATGGCCTCAATTTGGGCGTGAAACTGGGTGTTCTCACTATCCCTTTGCAATCTGAGTTCACATCCGTGCCGGGTGTTGTCCGTGAAAACCCGATTGAAATAATCACGGAAGATGTCTCGATCCTCGCGGATCACGAAATGGTGAAAGACTTGGTGAATCAAAGACTTTCTTTCTGTCCCTAGGAGTTCGGAACAGGCCAGATTCGCCTCCAGGATGCGTTTCTTTCCATCCAAGGTCAGGTAGCCAATGGGGGCAAAGTCATAGAGGTCGACGTACTTGTCCCGCACGGTTTCCAGTTCCCCCTGGACCCGCCGCAGTTCGTCGTTTTGCATCTCCAACTCGACCTGATGCACCCGCAGATCGTGGATCAGATCTTGCGTTGTCTCTGGGGAAACGCCATTGATTGGGACGATATGATCTGTAGTCCTTGCCAGATGAGATTCCGCCCGGCTGCGCAGGGCGCTAAATGGCCTATCTTTTTCAAAATCTTTCGCGTTCATCACGCTCAATCCTCCAGGCCCAGCTCTCTCACGATACCCAGCATACGCACCGCCTTGCCGTGGGGGTCACGCATCACGTCCCCCCACTCGGCGACCCGGTGGACCATCCCGTCTGGGTGGACGATGCGGTGCTCAATGGCGTATTCCGCGCCCTGTTCGACGCAGGCGTTTACCGAGTTGACGAGCAACGGGCGGTCGTCGGGGTGTACGCACTCAAGAAACGCCTCGTGGGTGCCTGGAAAGCCTCCCGGTTCGAAACCGAATAGGGACTCCATGCTCTCTGACCAGTAGAGTTTACCCGTGGTAATGTCCCAGTCCCAACTGCCGATACCGGCAATCCGCTGGGTCAAGGCGTAGCGCCGCTCGCTGATACGCAGTTCCTCTTCCGCCTGCCTGCGCTCGGTGATGTCCGTCTTGGTGGCCACGAAGTGGGTAATGACGCCCTGTCCATTGTGGATGGGGGAAATGGAGGCCAACTCCCAATAAAGTTCGCCATTTTTCCGCCTGTTGTGAAATTCTCCGTGCCATTCCCGGCCCGCCTTCAAGGCGTCCCATAGATCCTGGTAAAACGCCTTTGGGTGCTCGCCGGATTTCAGGATCTTGGGGTTCTGGCCCAGGATCTCCTGGGAGTTGTAGCCGGTGATCGCGGTGAATTTGGGGTTGATGTACTCGATAATCCCCGTCGCAGTCGTGATCATGACGCTGCTCGGGCTGTGCTCAATGGCCCGCGTGAGCTTGAGCAGCTCATCCTGGACCTTCTTTTGCGGGTCTATATCCACGAAGGTGAGCACCACCCCGTCGATGATGTTATCGGTAGTGCGGTAGGGTCGGATGCGCATGGCGTACCAGTGCCCGTCCTGGGTGCGAATCTCCCGGGCGATGGGTTCGAGCCGGTCCAGCACATTGATGGCGTCGTCCTTCCAGCCGGCGTAATCGATATTGGAGACGATGTGTCCGATGGGACGACCTAGATCCGTCCCGATCAGATTGAAGACCCGGGAGGCCGATGGGGTAAAGCGTCGCAGGCGCAGGTCGGTATCGAGAAATATGGTGTCGATATCCGTACTGGCGAGCAGATTGGACAGGTCGTTGCTGGTATGGGCCAGTTGATCGATCTTGATCTCCAACTCGCTGTTCACCGTCACCAGCTCTTCGTTGACCGATTGCAACTCTTCCTTTGAGGTCTCCAGCTCCTCGTTGGTGCTCTGGAGCTCCTCGTTAGAGGACTGCAACTCCTCATTTGTGGAGGTCAATTCCTCATTGGAGGTCTCCAGCTCCTCAATCGTGGTCTGGAGATACTCCTTGTTGGAGTGCAGCTCCTGTTCCAGTTCCGCGATCTGGCGGGCAGCGCTGTTGGATAGCTTGGCAGATTTCTGGGCGCCGCCCACCACATCAAGGGCGTCCTGAACCACATCCTCTATGACTACCATGAGCAGGCCACGCAGGGCGGCGGGCTCCATCACAGGGCTTACGGTCAGATTCAGGATCTGATCGTGGCCATTGGCCTTGACTCGCAGGCGTTCGCAACGAACCTCCTTTTTTTGGCTGGTGGCCTTGCGAATCGCCGTGGTCAATTCCAGACGCAGGCCCTCCCGGGCCATCTCCAGGATATTCAGATTGGCCTCGCCCCGGGCCGGCTCCAGATATTTGCCTGTATGACCATGGATATACAGGGCATCGCATCGCTCGTTGATGAGGATGCAGGCCGGCGCGTAGTGCTCCAACAGGGTCCGTTCGGCAAAGTCTCGCAGGCTGACCTTGTTGCTCGGCGACTCCTCTTTGCCCTTCAGCGGTAGGTTGACGCTCAGGGGCGGGATGGTAAATTTGATGCCCGGACCCAGTTGGGCCAGCGATCCCCTGGATTGAAACAGCTTCCAGCGCCGATCCACCACCGTGAATAGGTTGGTGAAGTCGCCGATGGTCTCGGCGCTGCCGAGAAATAGGTAGCCGTCGGGATTCAGGGCGTAGTGAAAGACTGGAAAAACTTTTTTCTGCAACTCCGGCTGCATATAGATCAGTAGGTTCCGGCAACTGACCAGATCCAGCTTGGAAAAGGGCGGATCCTTGACCACGCTCTGCTCGGCAAAGACCAGCATGGCCCGGATCGATTTATTGACCTGGTAACTGTTGCCCTCCTTGGTGAAAAAGCGGGTCAGGGTCTTTTGCGGCACGTCCACGGCGATGCTCTCCGGGTAGATGCCGGAGCGGGCGGTCTCGATGGCATCCGGGTCGATATCGGTGCCGAAGACCTGGACCTTGAAATCTTTTTGCGCCTGGTCGGCGTATTCCCGGAACAGCAGGGCGATGGAATAGGCCTCCTCCCCCGTAGAGCAGGCCGGCACCCAAACCCGCAAGGGCAGGTCCGAGGAACGCCCCTCCACCAAGGCGGGGATGATCTTGGTCCGCAAGATCTCGAAGGCTTCCGGATCCCGAAAAAAATTGGTGACCCCGATCAGAAGTTCCTTGAACAGGGTCTCCGTCTCCAAGGGGTTTTGTTGCAGATAGCGCACATAATCGGACAGGCGTTCGATCTGGTTGATCACCATGCGCCGCTCAATACGGCGCTGAATGGTGTTTTGTTTGTAGTAGAAGAAGTCATGCCCGGTCTGGGCGCGCAGCAGGATGAAGATCTTGTGCAGGTAATCCGCGGCCTTGGGCGCCGCGATGGGTATGCTCGCCTTTTTGACGCCCATGCCGAAGCTCTGGCGCACATAGGCAATCAACTCCTCCGGCATCTTTTCCGGCGGCAGGACGTAGTCCACGAGCCCGGTACCGATCGCACTGCGGGGCATACCATCGTAACGGGACGAGGCGGGATCCTGGACCATGACCATGCCGCCCTCCCCCTTGACCGCCCGCAGGCCCAGGGTGCCGTCCGTGCCGGTGCCCGAGAGCACGATGCAGATGCCCCGATCCCCCTGATCCTGGGCCAGGGAGCGGAAAAAATAATCGATCGGCAGGCGTAACCCCCGGCGTGCGGTGGGCTCAATCAGGTGTAGGGCACCGTGCAGGATGGCCAGATCGGAATTGGGCGGGATGATGTAGGCGCAGTTGGGCTTGATGTCCATGTTATCTGTGACCTGGAATACATCCATGCGCGTATAGCGCATGACCAGGTCGCCCAGAATGCTCTTATGGGTGGGATCCAGGTGCTGAACCAAAACGAAGGCCATGCCGCTGTCCGGCGGCATGTGGGTGAAAAACTGCTCGAAGGCATCCAGGCCGCCCGCTGAGGCACCAATACCGACGATGGGCACGCGCCCGTCCTTGTTCGCCCCGACCTCCTTTTTCTCTTTGGTGGCCTGGGCAGCGGTGCGTTTTTTGGCAGTGGTCTTTTTTGGGGAGGGGTCAGGCCCTTCAGGCGTGGCTGAGGATTCCACGGGCGGATCCTCAAGGGTATTGGATTCGGTGGCCTCGATGGGTCCCGGCGCCAAATCGGCGTCCTGTTCTGTGGAAGGATTTTTTTTTGACATGCCGCTCGTAACTGTCTAAGCCATCATGGGTGTTCGAGATTTTTCATTGCTTTGATCAATACGGATATCCTCAGCCGCCTTAGTGCCCCTCCTTCGGCAGATTACTCTCTAGGCGGCGCCGGAAATGGCTCACCAACTGCGAACGCACGCGCTTCTCCCGGTGCTTCTCCGCCGCCGCCAGGCGCTGCTCCGCCACTCCGATCAGGATCTCCTGGGAATTACGGGCGCTGAGATCGCCCAAACCCCGTTGGATATAGCTCCCATCCGATTGCATATCCCAGGCGGAACGGGGATCACCGAGCTGCACGTCCAGGATCAGGCGCAGTTCTTGGCGCAGCTCCGGGTCCTCCACCGGGGTCATCACCTCCACTCGGCTTTGTAGGTTGCGCTGCATCATATCGGCGGAGCCGATAAAATACTCCTCCATGCCCTGGTTGGCGAAGTAAAGAATGCGGGCATGCTCCAGGAAGCGTCCTACGATGCTCACCACCCGGATGTTGTGGCTTAGGCCCGGGATCCCCGGTCGCACTCGACAGGTGTCGCGCACAATCAGGTCCACCTTGACCCCGGCCTGGCTGGCCCGGTACAGGGCGCGGGAGAGGTCCGCATCCTCTAGGGCGTTCATTTTCATCTGGACATGGCCCCCGTGACCGCCCTCCGCGTGACGGATTTCCCGCTGAATCCGGTCCAGGATGGTGCGCTTTAGGGTGTAGGGGGCGGTGAGGATCTTGCGATAGGCGGGTGGTGGGGAATAGCCGGTCAAATAGTTGAACAGTTCCATCAGATCCTGCCCCAGTCCCTCGTCGCAGCTCAGCAGGCCCAGATCGGTGTACAGCTTGGCGGTACCTGGGTGGTAGTTGCCGGTGCCAATGTGCACATAGCGGCGCAGTTGGGAGTAGTCCTTGCGCACCACCAAGATCAGCTTGCTGTGGATCTTGAGCCCGATCACCCCATAGGTAACATGGATCCCCGCCTGCTCCAAGCGTCGCGCCCAACGGATATTGGCCGCCTCGTCGAAGTGGGCCTTCAGTTCCACCATCACCCCCACCTGCTTGCCGTTTTGCGCTGCTCGCACCAGGGAGTCGATCACGCTACCTTGAGCGGTGGTGCGGTACAGGGTCATCTTGATGGCCAGGACCTTGGGGTCGTCGGCGGCGGTGCGCAGGAAGCGCTCCACCGTGGTACTGAAGGATTCATAGGGGTGTTGCAGCAGCAACGCCCCCTTTCCGCGGATGATGTGAAAGATGTTGCGTCGGTCAAAGGCCAATAGGGGGTGTTCCACTGCCCGGTGCGGCTCGTCGTGCAGGGCCGGGATATCGAGGGCGGCGATCTCGAACAGGTCGCACATCGCCATCATGCCATCCACGTCGAATACGTCATGCTCCTCGTTGAGACCCAGTTCCGCCGCCAGCATGCCCCGGTGGGTGGGATTCATGCCGGCATCCACCTCCAACCGCACCACCGGCGCGAAGTGACGCTCCCGGAGTTCGCTCTCGATCATGGCCAGCAGGTCGTTGGCGACCTCCTCGTCCTTTTCCACGTTGGCGTTGCGGGTCACCCGAAATCGCTCGCAGGAATGGATCTCCATGCCTGGGAACAGCATGTCAAGGTTATTGGCGATGATGTCATCTAAGGTGACAAAGGTGAGACCGCCGTTCACCCGGACGAAGCGACTGGATACCTCGGAATGCACCGGGATCTTGATGCGCGCCCGATAGAGGTCATCTCCCCCTGGGAAGCGCAGAGTCACCAGCAGGTTTAGGGTCAGGTTAGAAATGAAGGGAAAGGGGTGCGCGGGATCCATAGCCAGGGGCGTCAGCATGGGGAAAATGTTCTCGCGGAAATGCTCCCGCAGACGCGCCCGTTCCTCCGCCGATAGGGTCTGGCACTGGCTTAGGTGGATTCCCTGCTCGCCCAATAGGGTCGCGACCTGATTATAGAGGCGCTGTTGATCCTGTTGGAGGCCTCGGATTACCGCCTTGCTCTCCAAAATCTGCTGCTGGGGCGTCCTGCCATCCACCGTGAGATTGGTGACGCCGGCGCCGATCTGCTGCTTCAGACCGCCGATGCGCTTCATGAAGAATTCGTCCAGATTATTACTGACGATAGCTAGGAACTTGACCCGCTCCAGCAGGGGAGTGCGCTCGTCCTCGGCCTCGTTCAGCACCCGTCGATTGAACGCCAGCCAGGTCAGCTCCCGATTTAGATACAGAGACGGGTCCCCCAGGTCGAATTCCGACGCAGCGGGAACCAGGGCGCTATCCGCTGAATCTGTCTGAGTGGACTTGGCGACAGGGGCGGTAGGACTATTATTCATACTCGTATTTCCTGGTAGGAGTGGGGGGATTGGGCAGCCAAATGGTGAAAACTGGCGAGTCGTGCCCGTTCGATCGCCCCACGCGCTACGGCCTCCTTGATGGCGCAGCCCGGCTCCTGGTCGTGGTGGCAGTCCGCAAAACGGCAGTGCTCCAAATAGGGACGGAAGTCCCGAAAGCCCCGTTCCAGCTCCGCCCGCCCCAGCCGCCCCAAGCGAAAACTGCGCACCCCAGGGGAGTCGATGAGCCCACCGCCCGTCGGCAGCCGGTACCATGTAGTCGCCGAGGTGGTATGACGTCCAAGCCCGGTGGCCTCCGATAGCCGCCCCACTTGGATCTCCAGGTCCGGCAACAGGGCCTGGATCAGGGAGGACTTGCCCACCCCCGATTGTCCCACCAGGATGGCAACGTGGTCATGCAGGGCCTCTCGCAACGGGTCGAGGCCCTGGTCATGGCGGGCGCTCACCGAGATCAGGGGATAGCCGATGCGGGCGTAGGGGGCAAAGCGCCCCAAAAATGCCCGCTCTGCGGCACCCTGCGACAGGTCCATCTTATTTAGGGCGATGAGGGCGTCCACGCCGATATGCTCGGCCGCTACTAGGTACTGATCCACCAGGTACTCGGTGGGCTCGGGCTGGGGCGCCAACACCACGACCAACCGGGTAATATTGGCCGCCAAGGGCTTGTCGTGGCCGCTGTAGTCCGGGCGGCTCAGGGTACTACCGCGCGGCAGCAGGGCCGTTACCACACCCTGGCCCAGACCCGTGGCCTGCCACACCACTCGATCTCCACATACGGGATGGCCGATATTCTGGCGTGTGAGACAGTGGTGGAGTCTGCCCTCCGCATCGGCGACCGCCAGGTTGGCCCCGTGCCGGGCCATCACCCGCCCTTCTTCGACCCGCCCATCGGCGTCTGCCTCAATGATTCGCTGCACCTGGCAGGCGAGCCGCTCGCGGCGGCGCTCCTGGATCTGGGCAATACGCTCGATTTGTCGTTGCGACAGCCTACGCCGGGTCATCAGCACTTCTCATTTTGGCCAATGGCCTGTTATCAAAGGCGCAAGCGTATGCTGGTGGGAGCGGCATCCTGCCGCGATTGGGCGGTTGGGAAGCATAAGGCGCTGTACGTCGCGGCTGAAAGCCGCTCCCACCCCGCAAAATG
>Ga0163199_1001201_pt1 | contig 16130 bp, 14 predicted proteins | sample PL_2010_150m_FD_113537 | JGI IMG/M metagenome (GOLD analysis project Ga0163199, IMG submission 113537) | Freshwater microbial communities from Powell Lake, British Columbia, Canada to study Microbial Dark Matter (Phase II) - PL_2010_150m | ecosystem: Environmental > Aquatic > Freshwater > Lake ... | reverse complement strand
GGACATCTACATCACCGTGAATATATCCGAAGGCGAGCGGTATACAGTGTCGTCGGTCAAACTTGCCGGCGAACTTTTGTTGCCCGAGGAAGAATTGAAGAAACTGGTGATTCTTAGGCCGGGCGAGACGTTTTCGCGAGAGAAACTGACGGAAACGACCAAACTGATCAGCGAGCGCCTGGGCAACGAAGGCTTTGCCTTTGCCAACGTGAATGCAGCGCCAGAGCTCGATAAGGTCAAACATGAAGTGGCATTTACAATATTCGTGGATCCGGGCCGTCGCGTCTATGTCCGTCAAATTAATGTTACCGGCAACACGCGGTCCCGCGACGAAGTCGTCCGGCGCGAGCTACGTCAGATCGAGTCAAGTTGGTACGACGGCGAAAAAATCAACAAGTCGCGCACCCGCGTAGATCGACTGGGTTACTTTGAAGACGTTACCGTCGAAACGCCGGCCGTTCCGGGGGTCACCGATCAGGTTGATCTGAATGTGGGCGTCAAGGAGAAACCGACCGGGAATATCATGCTGGGTGCGGGATTCTCAAGCGCCGAGAAATTCGTCCTGTCGGCTTCGGTTCAGCAACAAAACCTGTTCGGTAGTGGCAAGACGGTCGGCGCACAACTCAACACCAGCAGCATCAACAAAGTTTATTCATTTTCCTACACTGATCCCTATTACACGGTTGATGGTATCAGTCGCGGATTCGATATTTACCAGCGCAATACCAACACCAGCACTCTGGCAACGATAGGCGCCTACGAAAGCAGATCCATCGGCGGAGGCGTGCGCTTTGGCTTGCCGGTTGCAGAAGACGATTATGTCAGCGTTGGCCTGTCAGTTGACTCCACGAAACTGACGGTGAATTCCTTCAGTCCGCTGCGTTATCAGGATTATGTGAACAATTTCGGGTCGGCAAATACGACCTTATTGGCTACCGCCGGCTGGATTAAGGAAACGATTGACAGCCGTCTTTACCCGACCAGAGGTTATTCGAATCGTCTGGTCGGCGAACTATCGTTGCCGGGTGGAAGTTTGCGTTACTACCGTGCCACCTATCAGCATCAAAACTTTACGCCAACGTCATTTCTGTATCGGGGTTCGACTATCATGCTGAATGGCGAACTGGGATACGCCAATGGTTATAGTGGGAGGCAATTGCCGTTCTTTAAGAGTTTCTATGCTGGCGGTATCGGGTCGGTCCGCGGTTACGATACAAGCTCCCTAGGGCCAGAGGATCCTCTGACAACAGAAAGACTTGGCGGCAATCGCCGAATTGTCGGTAACGCGGAATATTTGTTTCCGCTTCCCGGTAGCGGTACGGACAAGTCGGTGCGACTGGGCGTCTTTGTTGATGGGGGACAGGTTTGGGGTCAAGGCACCAAGATCTCCTTGTGTGACTTGCGCTACAGTGCGGGCGTGTCACTTTCATGGTCATCACCAATGGGTCCCCTAAAATTCAGTTATGCTAATCCGATCAACAAGAAACCTGAAGACAGAATTCAACGTCTTCAATTTCAAATGGGCACATTGTTTTAACTTTTTGCATCCAGGAGACTCCTCTTGAACAAGATTTTCGCTCCATTGCTGGCGATAGCATGCATGCTCACGGCGTATACCGTAAATGCAGAAGTAAAGATCGGTTTTGTAAACAGCCAACGGGTTCTCAACGATGCTCCCCAAGCGGCAAAGGCCAAGAAGAAGATCGAGAAGGAATTTGAAAAACGTGATCTCGATCTGCAAAAGATAGCCAAACAGCTTCAGAGCCTGCAGGAAACACTGGAAAAAAGTTCGGTGACAATGTCGGAGTCGGAAAGGCGAAACAAGGAACGCGAATTCGGCGACCTAAATCGTGATTTCCAGCGCAAACAGCGTGAGTTCAAGGAGGACCTCAATTTGCGCCAGAACGAAGAAATGGCTGCGATTTACGAGCGAGTGAATAAGGTTATAAAGGGAATCGCCGAAGCCGAAAAGTACGATGTGATTCTTCAGGAAGCGGTCTACGCGAATCCGCGTATCGACCTCACGGAAAAGATTATCAAGGCCCTTGGCGACGGCAATAAGTGAGTTCCAGCCGATTTGTCCATGTCAACCAATTGATGCGGCTGTGGCTTCCGTCCGACTCGACGCAATCGTTGCACGCTTGGGCGGAAGACTGATTGGCGAGACTTCTAGGTGTATTCGACAAGTCGCAACACTGGAGCGTGCCGGTCCAGACCATATCAGCTTTCTTGCCAATTCAAAATACCATGAAAAACTGGCGACCACTCGCGCTGGGGCAGTCATCCTGGCCGAGATCTCGGTCGATGCGTGTCCTGTCGATTGCATAGTCTGCGAAGATCCCTACGCCTATTTTGCTCGTGTGGCTCAATGGCTGAACCCAGCCAGTTCGCTGATTCCGGGCATTCACCCAACTGCAATCGTCGAAGCGGCAATTCCCCCTAGTGCCAGCATTGGAGCCGGTGTCTGCATCGGACCCGAAGCAAGAATCGGCGAACGGTCACGCATCGGCCCCGGTTGCGTGATCGGCCCCGGTGTCGAACTTGGTAATGACGCGCTATTACATGCCAATGTAACCATTTATGGCGGCTGCCGTATCGGTGTTCGTGCCGTCATTCATTCCGGGGCGGTGGTCGGCGCCGACGGATTCGGCTTCGCGCGAGAGCAGCGAGGCGCCTGGCTGAAAATCCCGCAGATCGGTAGCGTTATTGTCGGTGACGATGTCGAGATCGGTGCCAATACGACGATTGATCGCGGGGCCCTTGACGATACGATAATCGAAAATGGCGTAAAGCTAGACAATCAAATTCAGATCGGACATAACGTACGTATCGGCGCCCATAGCGCGCTTGCCGGTTGTGTCGGCATCGCCGGTAGCGCCAATCTTGGACGCCGATGTACCGTGGGGGGTGGGGCAGTGATCCTAGGTCACTTGAACATTGCCGATGATGTAAACATCTCAGCGGGCACGCTGGTTTCCAAATCCATCTCGAAGGCCGGAACTTATAGCGGAACCATGCCATTCCAGGCGCATTCGGCGTGGTTAAGAAATTTTTCGCATCTGCGTCACCTTGATTCAATGATGGATAGAATACGCGCGCTTGAAGCACTGTTGCCCACCCTGGCGGACATTCAACCCGGAGTTTCAAACGCGACGGAGAAAAAGCGGTGAACGCGATGGACATACATCAGATACTGGAGCATTTGCCGCATCGTTATCCGTTCCTACTGGTGGACCGCGTATTGGAATGCCTGCCGGGCGAACGCATCCTGGCCTACAAGAACGTTAGCATCAACGAGCCGTTCTTTCCGGGTCATTATCCCCATCATCCGGTAATGCCCGGAGTTTTGATCATCGAGGCACTGGCGCAGGCCGCCGCAATCCTGTCGTTCAAGACATTGGGAGCAAGACCGGACGATAAATCGGTCTACTATTTCGTCGGCATCGACGGCGCACGGTTCAAGAAGCCGGTAATCCCGGGCGATCGGCTGATGCTCGAGGTATCCATCCTGGCCAATAAGCGCGGACTGTGGAAGTTCGCCGGGCGTGCCATGATCGACGGGCAACTTGCCGCAGAAGCCGAATTGTTGTGCACGGTACGCAACATCGAATGACGCCATCGGCAATCCATCCCACCGCGATTGTTCATCCCGGCGCGCGGCTGAGTCCCGGCGTCGAGATTGGCGCATACTCGATCATCGGTCAATTTGTCGAGATCGGTGACGACAGCAGGATAGGCCCGCACGTGGTCATCGGCGGCCAAACCCGCATAGGGCGCGATAATCGGATTTTTCAATTCTGTTCGATCGGGGAGGTTCCTCAGGACAAGAAATATGCCGGAGAACCAACCCGCCTTGAGATCGGTGATCGCAATACCATCCGCGAATTCTGCACGCTCAACTGCGGGACTGCTCAGGATGCTGGTGTAACGTCTCTCGGAAATGACAATTGGATAATGGCGTATGTGCACCTGGCGCACGATTGTCAGGTTGGCGACCACACCATTTTTGCCAACAATGCTCAGATTGCTGGCCACGTGAAGGTCGGCGACTATGCCATCCTGGGCGGTTTCACGGCAGTTCACCAATTCGTCCGCATTGGCGCACATAGCATTACGGCCCTGGGCAGCATACTGTTGCATGACCTGCCGCCTTATGTCACCGCCGCCGGCAACACCGCCGAGCCCCATGGAATCAATAGCGAAGGTCTGAAGCGCCGTGGGTTCTCCGCCGCCGCCATCATGTCGATCAAGCGCGCCTACAAGACCCTGTATAAGTCCGGCTTGAAGTTGGAGGAAGCGCAGCTCGCCATCGCGGGTGCCAGTGTCAAGACGGCCGAGCTCAGGCCGTTGGCCGATTTCCTTGCCGCTGCGGGGCGTGGAATCATTCGCTAGACGCCATGATGCTGCCCTACAGGATATGCATGGTGGCGGGTGAGGCTTCTGGCGATCTGCTCGGCAGTTATTTGATCGAGGCACTCAAGCAACACCTGCCAGCCGCACATTTTTTTGGCATTGGGGGCCCGAAGATGGAGACGAGCGGGTTTTCGGTCGACTGGCCGGCTGAGAAGTTGTCGGTGCGCGGCTATGTGGAAGTCATTCGACATTATCGGGAAATCACGGGGATCCGCCGATTGTTGTTGAAACGCTTGCGGGCCGATCCCCCGGACGTTTTCATCGGGGTGGATGCTCCCGATTTCAATCTGTGGCTGGAAGCCCGCCTCAAATCGTCCGGCATCGCCACCGTGCACTTCGTCAGCCCTTCACTATGGGCATGGCGCGGCGGGCGGATCCGAAATATCGCCCGCTCAGTTGACCAGATACTTTGTCTGTTTCCATTCGAACCGGCCATATATGCAAGTCAGGGGATTGTGGCCCGCTATGTGGGCCATCCTCTGGCAGATGTGATCCCCATGGAGTCCAACCAGTCGGCAACCCGTGACCGTCTGAATCTGCCTCGGGATGCATTGGTGTTCGCTCTGCTACCGGGTAGCCGGCAGTCGGAACTGCATTATCTCTCGGAGACTTTCATCGAGACCACGAAGTGTTTGCACCATCGATTTCCGCAAGCGCGTTTTCTGGTTCCTCTGGCGTCACGTGAGACGCGCATCCAATTCGAGAACGAGTTATGGCGGTCGGGTGCTCAGGAATTGCCGATTACGCTGTTGTTTGGCCATGCTCATGATGCTATGGCGTCCGCCGATGCAGTGTTGGTTGCGAGCGGAACGGCGACACTGGAGGCAGCCTTGCTCAAGAAACCGATGGTAATTTGCTACAAGATGTCGCCATGGTCATGGCGCTTGATGCGCCATATGAGATATCAGCCCTGGGTCGGCTTGCCGAATATCCTCGCCCGTCATTTTGTGGTTCCCGAGTTCTTGCAGGACGACGCGACGCCGGAAAATCTCGCCCAGGCACTCGGAAACATGGTCGGAGATCAGCTGCTAAAAAAGCGCCTGCATGGTTTGTTCTCCGCCATGCATATTCAGTTACGTCAGAATACCGCCGAGCAGGCGGCTAAGGCGATTCTCCCTTTCCTGGTCGACAAGCTGACTTCGAGTGCTGCAAACTCTGACGCATGCTGCGCCTGATCGCCGGGGTCGATGAAGCCGGTCGTGGTCCTCTGGCCGGGCCGGTCTATGCAGCGGCAGTCATCTTGGATCCGTCCCGGTCAATAGCCGGACTCGATGATTCGAAGAAGCTTCCCAAACATGTTCGTGAACGGCTCGCTCAATTGATCAAAGAGCGTGCCTTGGCCTGGGCCATTGCCAGCAGTAGCGTCGCCGAAATTGATGCCATCAACATTCTCCAGGCCAGCCTGCTGGCGATGCGTAGAGCAGTCGAGGCACTACGGCCGGCGCCCGACGAAGTTCTCGTGGATGGCCTGCATTGTCCGGCCGTCGTGATGCACGCTCGGGCAATCGTCAAGGGCGACGCAACAATTCCCGCCATCGCGGCCGCTTCCATCCTGGCCAAGACTGCTCGGGATGCCGAGTTGCTGCGCCTTCATGCCATCTATCCGGAATACGCACTGGACCGTCATAAAGGCTACCCGACGGCCGCGCATCTGGCCGCGTTGCGTGCACTTGGACCGACACCGATCCATCGCCGGACATTCGGTCCAGTGCGCCAATTGATTGAGTCTGGTCAAGAATGCGCGGGGGCAGCTGTGCTGCCGTGAAGTACATCTCATCCCGTGATAATCCGACATTCAAGGAATTGAAGTCGCTCGCGGACGACATTCGCGAAAAACGCCGCCAGGGCCGCGCCCTGCTTGACGGTATCCACCTGGTTGCTGCTTATTGCGACAAGATCGGACCGCCAGAACGGCTGATTCTCAGCGAACATGGTGCGGCGCAGCCCGAAATACGGGCGCTCCGCGATTCGTTGTCCGATGGGGAAATATTGTTGCTGCGGGATCGCTTGTTTCGCGAGTTGAGCGACCTCGCGAGCCCGACGGGCGTTTGTGCGGTGATCCGCGTTCCGCCGGTTTCACCGTCGGATATCATCGGTTCCTGCATCCTGCTCGATGCCTTGCAGGATCCGGGAAACGTTGGCGCGATATTGCGCACGGCTGCGGCCGCCGGTATCGCCGATGTATTCCTCGGCCCTGGCTGTGCCGGAGTCTGGGCGCCGCGGGTTTTGCGGGCCGCACAAGGTGCGCATTTTGACTTGCGCCTGCGTGAGCAATCTGATTTATCAGCAATCGTCGAGAGTTTTTCCGGTCCCACGATCGCGGCGGTAGCACGTGGAGGCGAATCACTTTACGAGCAAGATCTTACCGGGAATGTCGCCTGGCTTTTGGGCAGCGAGGGCGGCGGCGTTTCTCCAAGGCTATTGGCCGCGGCCAAGAAACGTATTTGCATCCCGATGGCAGGCGGCAGTGAATCCTTGAACGTGGCGGTCGCCACGGCCATATGCCTGTTTGAGGAAGTCCGGCAAAAGTCCCATTCTAGACGCCCGCCGGCAGTGAGCCGTGAAACTTGAGGGTAAATCCGGTGATTTACTGGACACGGTGCTTCAAAAGCAATCGCGCAGATACGAACAGCATGACAGCCACCCCGGCGGAAGTGAGTGCCAGAGGCAGCAGCGTGCCGTCGAAACTGGCGCCGACCCAGGTTCCCGCCAGTAAGGCTGCCACCATGGTAATGAAGCCCATTAGCCCGGCCGCCGCACCTGCCCGTTGCTGAAAAGGCGCTACGGCGCCAGTCTGGGTACATGGATTGTTGATCCCGTGGGCGCTCATGGTCAGGAACATGCACCCAAGTATTACTGTCCAGTGAACCACGCCCGACAGCACAAGAACGAGGAAACTCAATCCTCCCACCAGGGACAGGGTGGTGCCAATAGTCAATGTTTGTACGAGTCCGACCCTGGTCAACAGCCGGCGACAGATTATGGTTCCGGATAAATAGCCGAGAATGCTGAAGGCATGGCAGTAACCATAATATTCGGTCGGTACGCCAAGTACCTGGATCAACACAAATGATGCGCCTGAAATGAATACGAAAATCGACGTGTAAGACAATGCGCCGGGCATGGTGTAGGCCCAAAACGCTGGTGATGAGGCTACTTCTGCATAGCTTCTGGACAGGCCGGATATCTTTGTGGCATCAAGATTTCGATGGATATTCGTTTCCACCAGCCAATATCCGGCGGCCCAGATCAGGATCGCACTAAACACGCTATGTACTCCGAAGGACGCGCGCCAGCCGTAAGCAACTTGCAGGTAACTGCCGAGGACCGGGCCCAATATCGGCACGAGTGACATGAGACTGCTGGCATTGGCAAACATCCTCGCCCCGTCAGTCGGTGCATATGAATCACGAATGATTGCGCGTGTCACCACTACCGCCGTGCAGCATCCGACGCCTTGAATGAATCGCGCAATGACGAGGAATTGCAGCGAAGACGCCAAACCACAGGCGATGCTGGAGGCAAGGTAGATGGCCAGACCGCCCATTAGGATGGGGCGGCGACCATAGCGGTCGGAGAGAGGGCCGCTGACTAGTTGAGCCGTTCCAAAGCCTATCACGAACATCGATAAGGTCTGCTGGACAGCCGCCGGCGTAGCGGAAAAGTAACCAGTCAGGTGCGGCAGGGAAGCGAGGTAGACATCTGTCGACAAGGGTTGGAGCATCAGGCTGCCTGTTATCAGCCAGAGCAGGGTCGTGGGTGTCACGTTAGATGCCTAGGCTTTGACGCGCATCACACGAGCTTTTTCTCTCACCCAGTCCCGGTCCTTTTCGGCTTCTCGCTTGTCGTGCTGCTTCTTGCCTTTTGCCAGTCCGACGGAAAGCTTGATTCGACCTTTTGAGTAGTGGAAATCCAGCGGAACCAGGGCATATCCGGCGCGTTCCACCTTGCCGATTAGCTTTCTAATTTCCTCCCCATGCAACAATAGCTTGCGTGTCCTGATTGGATCCGGATTGATATGAGTCGACGCGGTCGGCAGGGGACTGATGTGCGCCCCAATTAGATAGATTTCCTCGTTTCTCAAAATTACATAGGCCTCCTTTATCTGGGCGCGACCGGAGCGGATGGACTTGACCTCCCAGCCTTCGAGTACCAGACCCGCTTCGAATCGCTCTTCGATGAAGTAGTCGTGGAAGGCCTTCTTGTTTTCGACAATGCTCATGTTGATGCAGCGCAGGTACAATAGCTTATTCTAACGCAGCGAACCAAGATGGCCGTTGTGGAAAAATCCGTTTTGATCGAACGCAGCGTGACGCAGATGTTTGATCTCGTGGATCGTATCGAGGACTATCCGGAGTTCCTTCCATGGTGTGGCGGCACCGAGTTGATCGAAAGGTCAGACGTCAAGACGGTCGCCCGCATCTACATCAACTATCACGGGGCCAAGGCGCATTTTTCGACCGAGAACGCCAAAGACTCCCCTCGCTGGATGCGGATTACCCTGCGGGATGGTCCTTTCAAGCGCATGGATGGTGGTTGGACTTTCACGCCGCTTGGCGACAGCGCCTGCAAGGTTGGATTCAGATTGCAGTATGAATTCTCCAGCAAGCTGTTGGAAAAAGTTCTTGGCCCGGTGTTCAATCACATAGCGGGCACTTTCGTCGAATCTTTCGTGAAACGGGCCAAGCGACTTTATGGCTAGGCTACCGGGTTCGCCGATGGGTGTGGCCAACGACATCGGCTCAATCGATGTCGAGATAATCTACGCGGAACCACAGCGCCATGCACTCGTCCGGCTCAGACTCCCAGCAGGAAGCACCCTACAGCAGGCAGTGGAAGCGTCCGGGCTTCTCCGGAAATTTCCCGAAATCGACCTCACGAAGAACAGGCTGGGCATCTACGGGAGGATCGGCCCGGCCAATACCGTGCTGTCGACCAGGGATCGGATCGAGATATACCGATCCTTGATGGCCGATCCAAAAGAAATTCGCAAGCAACGTGCGGCTGCGATTGATAAGTCGAGGAGGGTATTGAAGCCGTAACTTTCAAGATCGCTGATGCTCATCGGCTCTCGTTATCTGGGCGTCCGGGACCGGATTGCATCTCTCGCGTATAATGCGTTTTTGGAAGGAAGGAAAGAAGATGCAAGTTCTCCACAAGGCGCTGACATTTGACGATGTCCTCCTGATTCCCGCCCATTCTTCGATACTGCCCCGCGACGTCAACCTCACCACAAAACTGACGCGCAAGATCAAACTTCATCTACCACTGGTTTCCGCGGCCATGGATACGGTAACGGAATCGCGGCTGGCCATTGCCTTGGCGCAGGAAGGCGGAATCGGCATTATTCACAAGAATCTCTCCGCCAAGGCCCAGGCGGCAGAAGTCGCCAAGGTCAAGCGCTTCGAGTCGGGCGTGCTGAAAGATCCGATTACCATCCCGCCGAGCATGACCGTGCGGGAGGTATTGGCATTGACTCGCCTGCATAAGATATCCGGCGTACCGGTGGTCGAAGGGAAACGCGTGGTGGGTATCGTGACCAATCGCGACCTGCGCTTTGAGACCAACCTCGACCAGCCGGTGATGAATATCATGACACCGCGCGAAAGGCTCATCACCGTCAAGGAAGGGACGTCGACTGAGGACGCCAAGGCCTTGATGCACAAACATCGCCTTGAACGAGTATTGGTCATCAACGGTAATTTCGAGTTGCGTGGACTGGTAACCGTCAAGGACATATTGAAGTCTTCGGAATATCCATTTGCTTGCAAGGACGAACTAGGCCATTTGCGGGTCGGCGCCGCGATTGGAGTTGGCGAAGGTACCGAGGAACGCGCCACGTTTCTGGCCGAGGCGGGTGTTGATGTACTGGTGGTGGACACCGCCCACGGACATTCCCAGGGAGTGTTGAAGCGGATCGAATGGGTCCGGAAGAATTTTCCCCTGGTTGAGGTGATAGGCGGCAATATTGCCACTGCCTCCGCGGCGAAAGCTCTGGTCGATCATGGCGCAGATGGTGTAAAGGTGGGGATTGGCCCCGGTTCCATTTGCACTACGCGAATTGTTGCTGGCGTGGGAGTGCCTCAGATTACCGCGATCGACAATGTTTCCAGGGCTCTCGCTGGAAGCGGCGTGCCGATGATCGCCGACGGTGGAATTCGTTATTCGGGAGACATCTCCAAGGCGATTGCCGCCGGCGCCAATTCGGTGATGCTTGGTGGCTTGTTCGCAGGCACAGAGGAAGCGCCCGGCGAAACGGTGCTCTTCCAGGGACGTTCGTATAAGGCATACCGTGGCATGGGGAGTCTTGGTGCGATGAAGGACGGTGCCGCGGATCGCTATTTTCAGGACAGTGATGCAAATGTCGAAAAGCTGGTGCCCGAAGGAATTGAAGGTCGGGTTCCCTACAAAGGCCCGGTCATTGCGGTGATCCACCAATTGATGGGCGGACTTCGGTCGTCGATGGGCTATGTCGGATGCGATACGATTGATGAAATGCGCGTCAAAGCCGAATTCGTGGAAATTACTTCGGCGGGAATCCGTGAATCGCACGTGCACGATGTCCAAATCACCAAGGAAGCGCCAAATTACCACGTCGACTAATCGATCCGGTTTTGGCGAGGGCGGCGGAATGCCTCCCATTTGACTTATAGAGATTGAACATGGCACATCAGAAGATCCTCGTCCTCGACTTCGGCGCCCAGTATTCCCAACTCATTGCGCGTCGGGTGCGTGAACAACAGGTGTATTGCGAACTTCATCCTAACGATGTGGACGAAGACTTTATCCGTGATTTTGATCCGCAAGGGGTCATTCTTTCGGGCGGGCCGAATTCCGTATATGACAATGAGACGCCGCGGGCGCCAGCTATCGTATTCCAGTTGGGGGTGCCGGTTCTGGGCATTTGTTACGGCATGCAGACGATGGCCGAACAGTTGGGAGGAAAAGTCGAAAACGCCCAGAAGCGAGAGTTCGGCTATGCCGAGATACGTGCTCAGGGCCATTCGAGACTGCTCGACGGCATCCAGGATCGGATGAATGACGCAGGACACGGCCTGCTTGACGTGTGGATGAGCCACGGCGACAAGGTCACCGAAATTCCCCCGGGATTCAAACTGATCGCCTCCAACCCGGCTACGCCGATCGCCGGCATCGCCAACGAAGCGAGAGGTTTTTATGCGCTTCAGTTTCATCCTGAAGTGACACATACCTTGCGGGGCAAGGATATCTTCGCGCGCTTTGTACATGAAATTTGCGCTTGCCGCGGCGACTGGAAAATGCCCGAATATGTCACTGAAGCGGTCGCGAAAGTCCGCACTCAGGTTGGTAACGATGAAGTCATTCTGGGATTGTCTGGTGGCGTCGATTCAAGCGTTGTGGCGGCACTTCTGCATCGGGCGATCGGGGATCAATTGACCTGCGTTTTTGTAGACAATGGCCTCTTGCGACTGAACGAAGCCGAACAGGTGATGCAGACCTTTGCTCGCAACCTCGGAGTCAAGGTCATCCATGTCGATGCAACCGAACGATTCCTGGGTCATCTTGAAGGCGTAAGCGAACCAGAACAAAAGCGCAAGATCATCGGCCGGGAGTTCGTCGAAGTCTTTCAGATCGAAGCCGGCAAGCTACCGCGGGCCAAGTGGCTGGCGCAAGGCACGATTTATCCGGATGTGATTGAGTCGGCCAGCGCCAAGAGCAAGAGGACTCATACGATCAAGAGCCATCATAACGTGGGCGGCCTTCCGGACACCTTGCATTTGAAGCTTCTCGAACCTCTGCGCGAATTGTTCAAGGACGAGGTACGTGAGCTTGGCGTGGCTTTGGGGTTGCCGCATGAGATGGTATATCGCCATCCATTTCCCGGCCCGGGATTGGGCGTAAGAATACTCGGGGAGGTCAAGAGAGAATATGCCGAATTGCTGCGGCGGGCCGATGCCATCTTCATCGACGAACTGCGTGCCGCAGACTGGTACGACAAGACCTCCCAAGCATTTGCAGTTTTTCTGCCGGTGCAATCAGTCGGGGTCATGGGAGACGGCAGGACCTACGAATACGTGGTGGCCCTGCGCGCCGTACAGACACAGGATTTCATGACGGCGCAATGGGCCGAATTGCCACACAGTCTGTTAGCCAAGATTTCGAATCGAATCATCAATGAAATCCGCGGCATCAACCGCGTGGTTTATGATATCTCGGGCAAGCCGCCGGCGACCATCGAGTGGGAGTGAAAGACGGACCCTAAGGGCGCCGGCCGTCATCGGATGCTTGACTAGAATGTCGCTTCATTCATCCATCCATCCAACCTGCCTGCTTCGGTGAATACGTTCAGGCCCGCATTCCGTTGAACGTCGGGCTAGAATGGCTATAAGAAGCGTAGTAGCGAATTTCTTCAGCAACGATCAACCGAGTGAGAAGGAAAGCGCCATGAATAATCCTCTCCCATGTGATTCGTCTTCGGGTTCCCAGACGTTCCGAAAGGCGGGCCACTTCCTTAGTCGATGCGGAGCATTGATTCTGCTGTTGTTGACCACGCAAGTCGCGATGGCCGTGACTGCGGGAGGGTTTCATTCCCTAGCCATCAAGTCCGACGGCACCTTGTGGGCGTGGGGAAGAAATTCGGACGGACAACTTGGCAACGGGACCATCGTCTCCAGCCCGCTCCCCGTTCAGATCGGATCTGGTTTTAGCATGTTGGCAGCTGGTTCCCGGCATAGTCTTGCGCTCAAACCGGACCGGACGCTCTGGGCATGGGGCTACAACGCAAACGGACAATTGGGCGATGGCACTCAAATCGACCGGAAGACCCCTGTGATGATCGGCGGCAGTTATTCATCGATTGCCGCGGGGGAACTTCATTCAATTGCTCTTGAGACTGATGGAAGTCTTTGGGCATGGGGCTACAACGCAAACGGACAGCTTGGCGATGGAACAACCACCGATCGAGCAAATGCAGTACTTGTTGGAACCGGTTTCATTTCGATAGCCGCGGGTTATCAGCATACGCTTGCGCTGAAAAACGATGGAACGCTTTGGGCCTGGGGAAAAAACGAAGATGGCCAACTCGGTGATGGCACCACCACAAATCGAAGCAGTCCGGTGTTGATTGGTGCCGGGTTCTCATTGATGGCGGCGGGTCAATCCCACAGCGTTGCCCTCAAAGCAGATGGCAGCTTATGGACCTGGGGTGCCAATACTCTTGGCCAACTCGGTAACGGCACTACAGCCAGTCAAAATCTTCCAAAACAAATCGGCGTAAATTTCCATTATTTGGCCGCCGGTGTCGCACATACTGCCGCGCTTAAGACAGACGGTCAGTTGTGGGCATGGGGCTATAACGGCTTCGGCCAACTCGGTGACGGCACCAAGGATAATCGTAACATTCCGGTGTTGATTGACAGCAATATGATTTCAGTTACAGCGGGTTATGCTCATACCCTGGCGACCAAAACCGATGGTCGCCTGTGGTCATGGGGATACAACACCAGTGGGCAACTTGGCGACGGTACTAGCGGGCCCAATAATCCCCCGCAACTTAGACCAGTTCAAACAAGCCTCACCGCCGGATTTATCGACAATCAAGCTCCCACCGTGCCATCAGGTCTGGTGGCAGTTCCGGTGAGTTCCACCCAGGTCAACATTGAATGGGCTGTATCAACCGACAATGTTGGCGTTTCAGCCTATAAGTTGTATCGAGATGATCAGTTGTATGCGGTTTTGGGCAATGTCGTGCGCTTTAGTAACACCGCGCTCAAGACGGATACGACTAGATACAGCTACGCTTTGGCTGCCTGTGACGAAGCGAATAATTGCTCGGCGAGAAGTCCGGCGGTCAAGACCCTTATCTACACACCCAGTGGCCTTGCCACACCGATTGAGACCACCAGTCAAGTGGTTTCGAACCCAAGTGCAAACCTCACAGTCGACACTTCAGGTGCACTCGTGGTGACGGCCCAGACTTCTCCGATTGTTCTCAGCAGCGCCGCGCCTGAAAACGCCCTGATCAAACTTCAGACCACCGAAACCGTGAGTATCACTTCCGGCAAGACCACGCTGGAATATACCGATCAGGTGGGCTCTGCTCAGTTGGTGATCAGAACGGTCGATAACCAACCTCAACTCGAGGTTGCAAAGGGCACCGTGCAGATCAATTCTCCCGCATCCGGGAACACCATTTCAGTGGTGTCGTCGAACCAGAAGACGGTAGGATCCTTCGTTACCCAGACGACTGGCGACAAGGTAATTGTAGAAAAGACGGATACGACGGCAGCATTTTTTGTCGATACCGGTAAAGTTAAGTATCAGGGTCCCGCCCAAACCGCCGCTGCCGTCGATGTGTATCAGGGTGAAAACACCCAACTGAACGCCACCGGCGCACTGAATCAACTGGCGCTCGGCTCCCTGGGGGGCAAGAAGCAGGTACCGGGCGACCCACTGCCGGTGACCACAACCTCCAAGGACACCAACACCAAAGTCCCCAATCTGGAAGGGACGCTGGCGCGCTTCAACAACACCCTGACCTTGCAGGAAATCGTGGGCGAGATGATCAAGGGATTGGTGGGAGATACCAAGGGGATCGGGAAACTGACCTATGACAAATCCACGGGAGTGATTACCTATGTCGTCGGGACGGCCATCTACCGGTTGATCGCCCTCGGCGATGTGCTGGTCCAACTCAACCAGTTTGCCGCGACCAACGTGTCGGCGACTGCCGGCGCGGCGTATAGCCTGGCTAGCCGAGGCATCCAGATGAGCCTTTCCGGCGCATTGGGTTATTTCAGCGACCTACAGACGGTGGTCAAAGCTGCGGACGCCAATGGGACATTGAGTCTCAAACCCACGGGTGCAATCGAAGCCCGGCTGGGAGGAGGGCACTATGTGGTGATGCCGGGGTCAACCGCCAGCCTGCCCAGCACCCCGACGCCGTCAGTCGGCTTTGACAGCGCTGATGGCTACTTGGTTTTTCGCGATCATCTTGGAACGCTTCAGACTTTGTATCCTGCCTTCCTGGAAGTTGACACCCTGAACGCGACATTCAAGGTCGCTGCGCCAGCGTTCATTCTGACCAACAAAGCGGACGGCACCGTAACGGCTGCCATTAGCGGGCAGAATTTTGCGCTTCGCCCCGAGTACATGGTCGTCGATCAACCGGTGGGTCATTCCGCCGAGTCTTATTGGCAGGAGAACGGAACGATTTACCTGCGCAACGCAGACCTTTCCGCTCAGGGATTCAAAGTACAGTGATTGAACCCATTGTGTTCGGCATTGATGGTGACCGGATCCGTCAGTAGAGGTGCATGGTGGTTGTTATTGCATCGCCCACCAGCCAGCCGGTGGAAGCAATCAGCATGGCGATTGCCCAAGTATAGGAACCGGCAGGAAAGCCAGTAAGCGCTATGGACGGAAATACAGCGCTGGTTCCGAACAGCGCGCCGGAAGCGATATTCCCGCTAGCGTACCCTGTTGCAATCGGTTGATACCCTTCTTGACTGACAGGCACCCAGACGCCGTCCGGTCGCAGACTGAAACTGCCGATCGGCGTTTCAACGGCAACATAGAAATTCACGGCCGCTCCGGTCGGTGGCAGGAAATAATTTACCGACACACTGTCCGCTGCGCTGAATTGTTCCTTGCTCAAGCGCAAATGCGGCAAAAGGCTGCTTCCCGCCGCGTCAGCTTGAAGACTGCCGAACGGATATTTCCCGCCGCCAATGGCCGAG
>Ga0163199_1001198_pt1 | contig 16144 bp, 14 predicted proteins | sample PL_2010_150m_FD_113537 | JGI IMG/M metagenome (GOLD analysis project Ga0163199, IMG submission 113537) | Freshwater microbial communities from Powell Lake, British Columbia, Canada to study Microbial Dark Matter (Phase II) - PL_2010_150m | ecosystem: Environmental > Aquatic > Freshwater > Lake ... | reverse complement strand
TTCTGCAGCGCCCTCGCCGGCGCGGGCTTGGGCTTTCTATGGTTCAACGCCTACCCGGCGGAGGTATTCATGGGCGATGTCGGGGCGCTGTCGCTGGGAGCCGCGCTGGGTACGGTCGCGGTGATCGTACGTCAGGAAATCGTCCTGTTCATCATGGGCGGCGTATTCGTCGCCGAAACCCTCTCGGTGATGTTGCAGGTCATCTATTTCAAATGGTCCGGCGGCAAACGCATCTTTCGCATGGCACCGCTTCACCATCATTACGAACTTGGCGGCTGGAAAGAGACGCAGGTGGTGGTCAGATTCTGGATCATCACCATCATGCTGGTGTTATTCGGGTTGGCGACATTGAAGATCAGATGAATCTCGCCGGCAGACTCGTTCTGGTGCTCGGCGTCGGCGAATCGGGCCTCGCCATGGCGCGCTGGTGCGCACGGCGTGGCGCGCGGGTGCGGGTGGCCGACACGCGCGCAGAACCGCCGGCGCTGCCTGAATTGCTCAAAGGAGTGCCCGAGGCCGAATTCATCGCGGGAGGGTTCGATAAAACACTGCTGGAAGGCGTAGAAACCCTGGCGCTATCGCCGGGCCTATCGGGCGGACTGATGGTGGTTCTCGAAGCGCGGGCGCGCGGCATCCCGGTTGTCGGCGAGATCGAACTGTTCGCCCAGGGCTTGCGTGATCTCGGCCTGCGCGACAAGACAAAAGTCATCGCCATAACCGGAACCAACGGCAAGACCACCACGACGGCCCTGACCGGCCATTTGTGCCGTACCGCCGGCCGCGATGCAGAGGTTGCCGGAAATATCTCTCCGGCGGCGCTGGACGCCCTGATGCGCCGCCTGGATACCGGGCGACTGCCGGAGATATGGGTGCTGGAGGTGTCAAGTTTCCAGCTCGAATCCACGGAGACGCTGAACGCCGATGTGGCGACCGTCCTCAACATCTCCGACGATCACCTTGACCGCTACATCGACGTCGCGGAATACGCCAGCGCCAAGGCGCGAATATTCGGCATGGATAGGTCCGGCAGCGGCGTCCAGGTGCTCAATCGAAACGACTCACGTAGCGCCCGGATGGCACTTTCGGGACGTTGGCTGATCAGCTTCGGCCTCGACGCACCGGGGATGCTGGAGGATTTCGGATTGCGCGAGAGGCGCGGCGAATTCTGGCTGGTGCACGGCGACACTTTCCTATTGCCCTTGTCGGCATTACCTTTGGCGGGTTTACACAATGCCGCCAACGCACTCGCCGCGCTGGCGCTGTGCAGCGCCGTCGGCTTGCCGCTGGAGAAGCTGATCGACGGGCTGCGCAGCTTCAAAGGCCTGCCGCACCGTGTCGAGAATATCGCCGAGATCAACGGCGTGACCTATTACGACGACTCCAAGGGCACCAACGTCGGCGCGACGGTAGCGGCACTGGAAGGCCTCGGCGGCCAATTGGCCGCCCGATCTAGTCACCTCCCTCCCCCGGAGAGGGAGGCCGGGAGGGAGGGCCCCGACACGCCGCATACCGGCTATCGACACGATCGCAAGATCGTGTTGATAGCCGGTGGCGACGGCAAAGCCCAGGATTTTTCGCCCCTCCGGGACGCCGTGGCGCGCCATGCCCGCGGCGTCGTGCTGATCGGCCGCGATGCCCGGGCGATCCAAACCGTGCTCGAGCCCTGCGGTGTGCCATTGCGCCACGCGACGGATATGCTCGAAGCCGTGCAAAGCGCCGCAATGGTCGCGCTGCCGGGGGATGCCGTGCTGCTCTCACCGGCCTGCGCCAGTATCGACATGTATCGCAATTATGTTCACCGTGCCGAGGCGTTTTCCGCCGCCGTGAATACCTTGAGTTCGACGAGGGCGCCGGCATGATGCGGCGCCTGGTCACGCCCCACGGTGCCCGTGCAGCGCAGGATCTCGATGCATGGTTGCTGTGGCCCGCATTGGCCTTGCTGATGTTCGGGATCGTGATGGTGTATTCGGCATCGATCGCCACGGCTGAAGGAAGTCAATTCACCGGACACCAATCGACCTATTTCCTGGTGCGGCATGGCGTATTCATCGCTATCGGTCTGATCGTCGCCACACTGGTATTTCAGGTACCGGTGAGTATCTGGCAACGCGCCGCGCCATGGCTGTTCATTGCCGGCTTCGTATTGCTGTTGATGGTATTGATTCCCCACGTCGGCCACTCTGTGAATGGCGCCCAGCGCTGGCTGCCGCTCGGACCGGTGCGACTGCAGCCGTCGGAACTGATGAAGCTGTTCGCCGTGTTGTACGCCGCCGATTACACGTCGCGCAAGCTGGCCGACATGGATTCGTTCCGGCGTGGCTTCGCTCCGTTGGCCGTGGTGATGCTGCTGGTCGGCGGCCTGTTGCTGCGCGAGCCCGATTTTGGGGCGTTCGTGGTCATCGTCTGCATCGCGATGGGAATCCTGTTCCTCGGCGGCATCAACGCCCGCCTGTTCAGCGCACTGGTGGTGGTGCTGCTGGCGGGGTTCATCATTTTGATCTGGACGTCTCCCTATCGGCGCGAACGCATCTTCGGGTTCATGGATCCCTGGCAGGACGCTTTCGGCAAGGGATACCAGCTCTCCCATGCGCTGATCGCTTTCGGGCGTGGAGAATGGTTCGGTGTCGGCCTCGGCGCCAGCGTCGAGAAATTGTTTTATCTGCCGGAGGCGCACACCGATTTCCTGCTGGCGGTTATCGCCGAAGAACTCGGATTCATCGGAGTGCTGGTGGTGATCATGCTCTTCGCTCTGATGGTCCAGCGCGCATTCGTCATCGGTCGCCAGGCCCTCCAACTGGACCGGGTATACGCCGGCCTGGTGGCCCAGGGGATCGGCATCTGGATCGGCGTGCAAGCCTTCATCAACATGGGCGTCAATATGGGTCTGCTTCCGACCAAGGGCCTGACGCTGCCCCTGATGAGCTTCGGGGGCTCCGGCATAGTGGCGAATTGTGTGGCCCTGGCTATCCTGTTGCGGGTTGACTACGAGAATCGGCAACTGATGCGAGGGATGGCGATTTGAGGACCTTGCTCATCATGGCGGGGGGCACGGGCGGGCACATATTTCCGGGGCTCGCGGTGGCGGATGCGGTCAAGGCCGCAGGCTGGCGTGTGGTATGGCTCGGCAATCCCGACGGCATGGAAGCGAAGCTGGTGCCGGAGCGCGGCTATGAGCTGGCCGAAGTACGCTTCACGGCGCTACGTGGCAAGGGACTGCTGCGCAAGCTGCTGCTGCCGTTCAATCTGCTCAGCGGGTTCTGGCAGGCTATCAAGGTTCTGAAGCGCATCCAACCAGACGTGGTGCTCGGCATGGGCGGGTTTATCAGTTTTCCCGGCGGCATGATGGCGGTTCTGAAAGGAATGCCGCTGGTGGTGCATGAGCAGAACTCGGTCCCAGGATTGGCCAACCGAGTGCTGGCGTTGGTAGCTGATCGCGTGTTGACCGGATTTCCCGATGTCCTGGGGAAGTGCGAGTGGACTGGCAACCCGGTCCGCGACGAGATTCTCAAAGTGCCGGCGCCGGCGCTCAGGTTTGCCACCCGTCTGGGGTCGGGAACGCCGCTGCAATTGCTGGTGATCGGCGGCAGTCTGGGTGCCCAGGCACTCAATGACATGTTACCCCGATCCCTGGCGTTGCTACCCGAGGCGCTACGCCCGCAGGTGGTGCACCAATCCGGCACCACGCATCTGGACAGCCTCCAGCAAAACTACCGGCAAGCCGGCGTCAAAGCGAGCTGCGTGGCCTTCGTGGACGACATGGCGGGCGCCTACGAATGGGCGGATCTGGTGATCTGTCGTGCGGGTGCCTTGACCATCGCGGAACTCGCCGCTGCCGGCGTCGCCAGCATCCTCGTGCCTTTTCCGCATGCGGTTGACGATCACCAGACCGCCAACGCGCGGTTTCTCGCCAATGCCGGTGCCGCCATCCTGCTGCCGCAAAGTGAAGTATCCCCGGGGAAACTGGCATTGCTGCGCAATCTGAGCCGCGATCAGTTGCTGCAAATGGCCGAAAGAGCCCGTGCACTCGCGAAACCCGACGCCACGGCGGCGGTGGCGAAGGCGTGCATCGAGTCGGCACGATGAAACACAAGATCCAGCGGATCCATTTCGTCGGTATCGGCGGCTCGGGCATGAGCGGGATCGCCGAGGTTCTGATGAACCAAGGATTCGAAGTCAGCGGCTCCGATCTCGTCGACAACGCGGCAACCCGGCGCCTGAACGGATTGGGCGTGCCTGTCATGATAGGCCACGCAGCAGAAAACGTTCGCGACAGCCATGTCGTGGTGGTGTCGACTGCCGTGAAGGACGACAACCCGGAGCTTGTCGCGGCACGACTCGGCAGGATTCCAGTGGTCCCGCGCGCGCAGATGCTGGCTGAATTGATGCGGCTCAAGCAGGGCATCGCGGTCGCCGGCACGCATGGCAAGACCACCACCACCAGCCTCATCGCCAGCATTCTCGGCGAGGCGGATATGGATCCGACTTTCGTGATCGGCGGCCAGTTGAATTCGACCAGCGCCGGTGCCAAACTCGGCGAGGGTGACTTTCTCATTGCCGAGGCAGACGAGTCCGATGCCTCGTTCCTGTTTCTGTCGCCGGTGATCTCGGTCGTCACGAACATCGACGCCGACCATATGGAAACCTACGGCCACGATCTTGGCCGACTCAGGCAGGCTTTTACGGATTTTCTGCAACGCCTGCCGTTTTACGGCGTCGCCGTGCTCTGTGGCGATGATCCAAACGTACGCGAAATCATGCCGCGAGTGACCAAGCAGATCGTCACCTACGGATTCGGCGACCGGGACGACGTGCATGCCGCAAACATCTCCGCGGAAGGCGGCCGCATGCGCTTCGACTGCGTCCGACGAGACCGCCGCGTCGGTCGTCTTCCGGTACTGCTCAATCTTCCCGGTCGTCACAATGTTCTGAATGCCCTGGCGTCGATTGTCGTTGCCAGTGAAGTCGGGGTGTCCGACAAGACCATCGCCAAGGCACTGGCTGAATTCACGGGTGTCGGCCGGCGTTTCCAGTGCCACGGCGAAATCCGACTGGCTTCGGGCGGCACATTTACCCTGGTGGACGACTACGCTCATCACCCGACCGAAATGGCCGCTACGCTCGCGGCGGCGCGCGGCGCCTTTCCCGGCAGGCGCCTGGTGCTGGCATTTCAACCACACCGCTATACGCGCACGCGGGACTGTTTCAAAGATTTCATCCCCGTGCTTGCAGCCTTCGATGCGGTTCTGCTGACAGAAGTGTATGCGGCCGGCGAGCCCCCCATTGCATCGGCGGACAGCCGCGCGCTATTCCAGGCCCTGAAAGTCGACGGCCGGATCGAAACCCGATTCGTGGACGACGTCTCGACCATGCATCAGGCGATCCTCGGGTTGGCACGCGGCGGGGATGTGGTCATCACCATGGGCGCAGGCTCGATCGGGAATGTCCCGATGAAATTGGCGGGAAGATGATCGAATCCCGGGAACACCCGTTTCGCGGCGAACTCCGGCAGAACGAGTCGATGCTCAGGCACGTCTCGTGGCGTGCCGGCGGACCGGTGGCGCGGGCCTACTTCCCGGCAGACCTGGATGATCTGGCGGACTTTCTGCGTGCATTGCGTCATGACGAACCATTGTTGTTCGTCGGCCTGGGCTCAAACCTGCTGGTGCGCGATGGCGGTTATCCGGGAACCGTCATCTTTACCCACGGCAAACTCTCCACACTGCGTCTCGAAGAAGACGGATCGATTTACGCCGAGGCGGGCGTTGCCAGCCCGAAAACGGCCCGCTTCGCGGCCAATCATGGGCTTGTCGGCGCCGAGTTTCTCGCCGGCATCCCGGGAACCATAGGGGGGGCGCTGGCGATGAACGCCGGTTGCTACGGCGGCGAAACCTGGAACTACGTCGAACGCGTGTTGATGCTGGATCGTCATGGCGCACGAATCATGCGCAACGCGGAGGACTTCGCCATCGGTTATCGCCACGCCGGCCTGCGGACTGTCACGGATGAATGGTTCGTGGCCGCCTGGCTGCGCTTTCCCTCCGGCGACAGGCAGGAGTCCCGCGAGCGCATTCAGGAACTGCTCAAACGACGCGTTTCCACCCAGCCTTTGCAGCAACCGAATGCCGGTTCAGTGTTCCGAAATCCGCCGGGAGACCACGCGGCACGCCTGATCGAAGCCGCCGGATTGAAGGGGCACTCGATAGGCGGCGCACGAGTCTCGGAATTACATGCGAATTTCATCGTTAATCCAGACAACGCGGCAACTGCAACTGAGATAGAAATGCTAATCGGCCAGGTTCAGGCCGCGGTGAAGGAAAAATTCGGCGTGGAACTGTTGCGAGAAGTGAGGATAGTCGGGGAACACAAGGCAGTCGAAAGGGCGACTGGGTGAGCGGCTTTGGCAAGGTCGCGGTGTTGATGGGCGGGACTTCCGCCGAGCGCGAGATTTCTTTGATTTCCGGCAAGGCGGTATTGAAGGCATTGCTCGAAAAGAAGGTTGATGCCCATGCTTTCGACCCTTCGGTCCGGCCGATCTGGGACCTCAAGCCGGAGGGTTACACCAATGTCTTTGTCATGCTGCATGGCCGCCTCGGCGAAGATGGCACGGTGCAGGGCGCGCTCGAACTGATGGGACTTCCGTATACCGGCAGCGGGATCATGGCCTCCGCCCTGTCGATGGACAAGTGGCGCACCAAACTCGTCTGGCGGGCCGCCGATATTCCGACCCCCAATTACCGCGTGTTGACACCCCAAAGCGACCTGAAGCAAGCGATCGGAGACCTCGGGCTGCCGCTGATCGTCAAGCCGGCGCGTGAAGGCTCGTCGATCGGAGTGTCCAAGGTCGGTTCAGTTGACGAAATGGGTCCGGCAGTGGACCTCGCCTTCCGGTTCGACCCGTTGGTCATTGCCGAGGAGTTCGTTACCGGGCAGGAATTGACGGCGGCAGTCCTGGGCGAGAACGTGCTGCCTCTGGTCCGCATTGAAGCGCCGGATGGCAACTACGACTACCAGAACAAGTATTTCACCGACGAAGTCCGCTATCACTGTCCGGCCGGCATTCGCGCAGACATCGAAACGGATATTCAAATGACTGTCCTGCGGGCCTTTCACGTATTGGGCTGCCGTGGATGGGGACGCGCCGATTTGCTCCTGAGGTCGGACGGCAGCTATAGCCTGATCGAGATGAATACCGTACCCGGCATGACCGGACATTCGCTGGTGCCGATTGCGGCCCGCGCCGCCGGACTGAGCTTCGAGGATCTGACGCTGGAAATTCTGGAAAGGGCGCAACTTGGCTAGGCTGACGCTCTCCCTCAGGAAAGGCGCAACCGCCCGACGCAAACGGCGAGGATCCGGAGCATCGCAAGTATCCGCGGACGGCCTGTGGGATCAACCGCAGTTGCTGAATCTGGCGGCGGACCTGTTGATGCTGGTGTGCGCCCTGGTGCTGAGCTATGCGGCAGTGATCTCCGTGGTGCGACTGCCGTTCTTCCCTCTGAAGCAATTGGTTGTGGCCGGTACCCTGAATCAGGTATCGCTGATCCAGATCGAGTATGTGACCCGGATGTCCTTCGACGGCAATTTTTTCACCGTCAATCTTGACAATGTTCGCAACGCATTCGAAAAACTTCCCTGGGTGCGCAAGGCATCGCTGCGGCGACACTGGCCGGACGGTATCGAGTTGACGATCGAGGAACATGTCGCGGCGGCGCGTTGGCATGGGGGTGACGGCGAGGCGCGACTGGTCAACACCCGAGGCGAGTTGTTCGCTGCTTCCCTGTCTGACGGCCCGACGAACCTGCCCCTTTTCGCAGGACCGGAAGGCAGCGCGCCGCTGATGCTGGCGCGCAACCGGGAGTTCGCGGAACTGTTGGCGCTACTCGGACACTCCTCGCGCATGGTGACGCTGTCTCCTCGACTCGCCTGGCAGCTGAAGCTCGATGACGGGCTGACGCTGGAACTCGGCCGCGATCAGGCCAAGCACCCGCTGCATGAAAGGCTGCAACGATTCACCGGCATTTATGCCGAAGTCAGGGCACGCGCCAAAGCCTCCATCAATACCATTGACATGCGCTACCCGAATGGCTTCGCATTGCGCCTGGGGCGCGCCGAAGCAGCCGCCCGTCGCGAAATGCCGACGACCGACCGCAACAGTAAAGGCATCACATGAGCAAGGATTCCAAAGACCTTATCGTCGGACTCGACATCGGAACTTCGAAGATCGTCGCGATCGTTGCCGAAATGACGGCCGAAGGAACGCTGTCCATACTCGGAATCGGCAGCCAGGAATCCAAAGGCCTGAAGAAAGGTGTGGTGGTCAACATCGAAGCCACGGTAAACGCCATTTCACGTGCAATCCAGGAAGTCGAGCTGATGACCGATTGCAAGGTACGGGAGGTGTACACCGGCATTGCGGGCAGCCATATCAAGAGCAAGGATTCCAACGGGATGGCTGTGGTGCGGGAAAAGGAGGTGACCCAGCTCGACGTCGAGCGCGCCATCGAGGCGGCCAATGCCACACCGATTTCGGCCGATGACCAGATTCTGCACACCCTGGTACAGGAATTCATCGTTGACGGACAGGACGGCGTCAAGGAACCCATCGGCATGGATGCCAAACGGCTCGAAGTACGGGTGCATATTGTCACCGGGGCCGTTACCTCGGTGCAGAACATCGTCAAGTGCGTGCATCGATGCGGTCTTGAGGTCGTCGATCTGGTGCTGCAACCACTCGCCTCGGGTCACGCCGTGCTGACCGACGACGAAACGGACGTGGGTGTCTGCCTGGTGGATATCGGCGGCGGAACCACCGACATCGCGGTGTTTACACAGGGTGCGATCCGCCACACCGCGGTGATCCCGATTGCCGGCGACCAGATTACCAACGACATCTCGATCGCCTTGCGGACATCAACCCAGGATGCAGAGGAAATCAAGCTGCGTTTTGGAGTGGCGCTGCAGCAGATGGCGGACGCCGAGGAAATGATCGATGTGCCCGGCGTGGGCGATCGGCCGTCGTCGCGACTGTCGCGACAAACGCTGGCCGGCGTTATACAGCCGCGCGTCGAGGAGATATATCAAAAAGTCCAGGACGAGTTAAGAAAGAGCGGCTACGAACGCCTGCTGCGCGCCGGCCTGGTGCTGACAGGAGGCGCGTCGGCGATGCCGGGAATGGTGCAACTGGGCGAGGAAATTTTCCACAATACGGTCAACCAGGGCATGCCGTATTACGAAGGCCACCTCAAGGAAGTGGTGCGCAATCCCCGTTACTCGACCGCGATGGGTTTGCTTCAGGAAGGCATGGCGCAGAAAAAGCGCGGCCTGAAGGTGCAGGGTCCGAAAAGTTTCGGACAAATCCTGGCTCGCATGCGGGCCTGGTTCGGAAAGAATTTTTGATGAGCACGATGCGGCAGTTTTTTCAATTTGCAGTTTCTAGAGGGAGGCGAGAATGTTTGAAATCGTAGACAAGGACCCGAGCCAGACCGTGATCAAGGTCATCGGTGTGGGCGGTGCTGGCGGCAACGCCGTCGAGCACATGATTCGCGAAGGCGTGCAAGGTGTGGAATTCATTTGCATCAACACCGACGCCCAGGCGTTGAAGAAAAGCAGTGCCGTACATAAGCTGCAACTCGGCCCCGGGCTGGGAGCAGGCGGCAAACCGGAAAGAGCCCGCGATCTGGCGCAAAACGAACGCGAGCTGATTGCCGAGACGCTGCGCGGCGCACACATGGCCTTCATCACCGCCGGCATGGGAGGGGGCACCGGCACGGGCGCCGCGCCGATCGTCGCCGAAGTGGCGCGCGAACTGGGCATATTGACGGTCGCGGTAGTAACCAAGCCCTTCGAATATGAGGGGCGCCGCATGACGCTTGCCGAACAGGGCCTGCTCGAACTGGCGCAAAATGTTGACTCGCTGATTGTCATTCTCAATGAGAAGCTGATGGAGGTCATGGGCGACGAAGTCAGCATGCTCGACGCCTTCAAGGCGGCCGACAATGTATTGAAGAATGCCGTCGGCGGAATATCCGAAATCATCAATGTGCCCGGACTGGTGAACGTCGATTTTGAGGACGTGCGCACGGTGATGGGGGAGATGGGTAAAGCCATGATGGGATCGGCCATGGCCGCCGGCGTCGATCGCGCCCGCATCGCCGCCGAACAGGCCGTCGCCAGCCCGCTCCTGGAAGGCATCGAGCTGTCGGGTGCGCGTGGCGTACTGGTGAATATCACTGCCAACCAGTCGCTCGGGCTCAAGGAAGTCAAGGAAGTCATGAACACCATCCGCACCTATGCCGCACACGACGCGACCATCATTTTCGGAACGGTGTACGAGGACGGCATGGAAGACCAGTTGCGGGTGACCGTGGTCGCCACCGGCCTCGGAGGGCACATTGCCAAGTCGGTTCGCAAACCGGATATCAGTGTGGTGCCCTCGCTGCGCACCGGCACCGACGACCGGCTTTACGAGGCCGCCGGCGCCACGCTCGATCTCGGCGGTCTGCCCACGGTCTTCCAGTCCGGCAGGAGCGGCGCACGCAATGCCACGGTCGATGAAATGCGCAACAGCGGCGTGGACAAATACGATATTCCGGCCTTCCTGCGCAAGCAGGCGGACTGAAGTTCCCAGGGGTGAGGGGGCGACTCGCCTCCTCCCCTCACCCCGACCCTCTCTCCTTTCCCTGGGGAGAGGGACTCTTGCAACAAGCCTGCGATCGTCAGCCGGATAGCATCGATGGTTTAGGGTAAAATACGCCCCCCGCCAATGTTCGATTGATATGCTCAAGCAGCGCACCCTCAAATCCCTGATTCGCACTACCGGCGTCGGCCTCCACAGCGGCGCCAAGGTCAGCATGGTGATGCGTCCGGCGGCGCCGGACAGTGGCGTGATGTTCCGCCGTGTCGATCTCGATCCGCCGGTCGACATCAAAGCCGACCCGTTGGCGGTCGTCGACACACGGCTGGCTTCCTGTCTGGAGATGCGCGGCGCCAAGATCGCCACTGTCGAGCACTTGATGTCGGCGCTGGCCGGACTAGGCATCGACAACCTGTATATCGACGTCGACGCCGCGGAACTCCCGATCATGGACGGCAGTGCCGCCCCCTTCGTCTACCTGTTGCAAGCGGCCGGAATCGAGGAGCAAAACGCCCCCAAGCGCTTCCTGCGCGTCAAGAAGACCATCGAAGTACGCGACGGCGATAAATGGGCCCGGCTCGAGCCGCATGACGGATTCCGCCTGAGTTTCTCGATCGCCTTCAATCATCCGGCGGTGGCACAGTCAGGCACCGTCGCAACAATTGACTTTGCCGAAAGCTCCTACATTCGAGAAGTGGCGCGTGCGCGCACTTTCGGCTTCATGCAGGATGTCGAGTTCATGCGCGATCAGGGGTTGGCGTTGGGCGGCAGCCTTGAGAACGCCATCGTCATGGATGAATATCGCGTGCTGAACGATGACGGCCTGCGCTATTCCGACGAATTCGCCAAGCACAAATTGCTGGATGCGATCGGCGATCTCTACCTTGCCGGTTATCCGCTGCTCGCCGCCTTCTCTGCCCACAAGTCCGGCCACGCGCTGAACAACACCTTGTTGCGCGCACTGCTGGCTGACGCATCCGCCTGGGAGATCGTCACTTTCGAACACCCCGAAGCAACGCCGACCGGAGTTGCCCGTCTTTACCCGCAACTCGTCTGACCGTCGGCGCCGGCATGCTGCTGCTGCGCATCGTCGCCATACTCAGCGCAATCGCCATCGGTAGCGGCATTCTCGCGTTCCTGGCGACTCGGGAGCGAAAGTATCTGCGATTTGCCGGGCAGGTTACCAAATACGCCTTGATTTTTGCCTTGGTGGTACTGTCGCTGTTCTTTCTGGAACGAGTGATCGTGTTCTAGAGCAACGTCTGCAATGAGGTCGCGCCATGAGACATTGGTTTCTGATCCTGCTACTGCTGCCTTTCCTCGCCCCGGCAGCCGAACCGCAGCGCAATCTGTCCGTGCAACGCTCGGCCTCTGGGCCCAGCGAAAAACGCGTGGCACTGGTAATCGGCAACAGCGCCTATCATAACTCGCCACTGAAGAACCCGGTCAATGACGCCAAGGACATGTCTGCACGATTGCGTCAACTCGGCTTCGAGGTCATCGAGCGCACCAATCTCGGCACGCGTCAGATCGGCGCCACACTACGCGAGTTCCGCTCCAAGCTCGCACCAGGCGCGGTGGCGCTGGTGTTCTACGCCGGTCACGGCTTGCAGATCAAGGGTGATAACTACCTGCCAACCGTAGACGCCGAAATATCCAGCGAGGAGGACGTACCCAACCAAAGCCTGGCAGTGAGACAGTTGCTCGATCTGCTGGACGAATCCAAGACGCGCCTCAATCTGGTGTTCCTCGACGCCTGCCGCAATAATCCTTACGCGCGCAGTTTCCGATCCGCCGGCGACGGCTTGGCGAAGATTAGCGCGCCGTCGGGCACGCTGATCTCCTTTGCCACCCGGCCCGGCAGCGTCGCCGCCGACGGCTCGGGCCGAAACGGGTTGTACACCAGCCAGTTGCTGGAGCAGATGACCAACACTGCGCAGCCGATCGAGTTTGTCCTGAAGCGGGTGGTGACCGGCGTCAAGAGTGCCTCCAAAGGCCGCCAGGAACCGTGGATGGAAGGCAGCATCGAAGGTGACTTCTGCTTCGGCGACTGTGGCAGCGGGAGTGCAGTCGCGAGCCCTGTCGCCGGTCCCGACCCTGCGGCGATCGAACTCGCATTCTGGGACAGCGTCAAGGAGAGCCGCAACGCGTCGGAGTACCAGGCCTACATCAACCAATATCCCTCAGGCCGTTTTGCCGGCCTGGCGCGAGCCCGCGTCGCCAGCTTCGCTCAACCCGCCGCCCTTGCCCCGACGCAAACCGCAATGCCCGTACCGTCGCCCTCCGTGACGGCGAGCGTGGCATCACGCCCGTCGGCCGCGCCGGATTTAGGCTTTCCCCGCAAGCCGGTGCGTCTCGTCGTGCCGTGGCCCCCCGGTGGATTAACCGACGCGGTTGCCCGCACGCTGGCGACAAGACTCAGCGCGCTTGCCGGACAGCCGGTGGTCATCGAGAACCGGGCCGGCGCGGCCGGCAACATCGGCGCCGATGCAATCGCCAAGGCCGCGCCGGACGGCTATTCGCTGTTGCTGGGTAGCAGCGGCACCCTCGCCGTCAATTCCTCTCTATATGCCAACATCCCATTCGACGCACAGGGAGATTTCGCGCCGATCGCCTATCTCGGCGACGTGCCTGTGGTGCTCGTTGTTTCGGCTGACTCGCCCGTCCGCTCGACTGCCGATCTGGTGCGCCGGGCAAAGGCGCAGGCGGGCGTGAGCTTCGCGTCGTCCGGTAACGGATCAAGCGCCCACCTGCTGGCGGAGTTGTTCAAGACGAATGCCGGCATTCGGTTGCAGCATGTGCCATTCAAGGGTTCGGCACCGGCGTTTATTGCCCTCATCGAAGGCCACGTCGAAGCGATGTTTGGCGACGTCTCCTTGGTGCTGCCGCAAATCCGTAGCGGCAAGCTTCGTGCTCTGGGAATTGCTGCAGCTGCGCGCTCACCACTGCTGCCGGATGTGCCAACTTTGGCCGAGGGCGGCTATCAAGTTTCCGGTTCGCCGTGGATCGGCCTGTATGCGCCGGCCCGAACCCCGCCTGCGGTCGTAGCGCGACTTAACTTGTTAGTCTACCAGGCGCTTGCCGATGCCGAAGTGAGATCAAGACTGAGCGATCTTGGCTTTAACTTGGCCACCGCGGCTGCCCCGGACCTACTTGCCGACATTCAGCGCAGCGACTCAGAAAAATGGCGCCGGCTAATTCAGAGCGCGGGAATCCGAGTTGACTGAGGCGCTCCGTCCTGCACATCTACTTCCTTTTCGCGATCAAACGCCCCAGCGATTCCCGCAGCGGCCCTTCCGGCAGACTCTCCGCCAAGCGGGCAATACTGGCGCGGCCGGCATCCCCCAAGACCGCCGCTTGGGCGGGTGGATTATGCTGCGCCGCAACATCCAAGGGTTGCACCTTGATGCGGATTTCGGTAACCTGCACTCCTCTTGTACGGAATTCGTCGTTGAGGCTGGGTGTTATCTGGCGCAACTTCGCGGCTACCGCGCCGTTTTCGGCGTGAATGAAAATGACCCCCGATTTGAAATTGGCAATCCGACAGGTCCTCGCTAACATAGCCGGGGCCACTTCTTCGAACAGACTCTGAAGCTTCAGCAAGCGCCCGGCGTGGGCGGCAAGACGCGCCATTGCCTCATCCACGTTCAGAAAATCGTCCAGGGTGCGCGCTTGCATGAAACCTCGAAGGAAAGGAAACAGTGTGCATATTATTCTTGTCTCCAACCGACTGGCAACCGCAAAGAGCATAAATCTCGGTTGGCGCCACCTGTTTCTGGGCGTCGCAAGTTTTATCTGTCTGGTGATTGGTACCTCGTCGCTGTTTTCCTATGTCACCGTGCGCCACGCGGCCGAGATCCGCATGCCCTTCCTGCAGGACATGCTGCGCGCCCTGAGCGCAGCCGAGACCGAGCGCAGCAAGGTGTTTGTACGCGAAAACCTCAACGCCATGGCCGTCAAACTAGGCCAGATGCAAGCGCAAATGACCCACCTGGATTCCCTCGGCGAGCGTTTGATGACCATGTCGGGTATCTTGCCAACGGAGTTGCGCACGACCACCCAGATCGGTACAAGCAAGGACCGGCGAGGTGGTCCGCTGGTGAATCCAACCCCGTTATCACCAACAGAATTGCAGAACGCCCTCGACGAGTTGTCCCGGCAGATCGAATCGCGCAGCGACATCCTGTCATTGATCGAATCGCATTTGCTCGACGAGCGTGTGAGAAAGAACATGCTGCCGACCACCCTGCCGGTGGAGGGGCTATGGAACGCATCGTCGTTCGGCTGGCGCATCGACCCTTTTACCGGTGAGCGGGCGATGCATGAAGGTGTCGATTTCGCGGCCGATCCGGGCACGCCGGTGGTTGCTGCGGCGGGAGGGGTCGTCATCACCGCCGAGCGGCATCCCGAATACGGGTATATGGTCGAGATCGATCACGGCAACGATCTAACCACACGCTACGCCCATGCTTCAAGACTTCTCGTCAAACCCGGCACGTTGGTGAGACGCGGCCAGGAGATCGCGGAGTCAGGGTCCACCGGCCGCTCGACCGGTCCACACCTGCATTTTGAAGTCCGCCTGCGCGGCATCGCCCAGAATCCCAACCGCTTCCTGCAAAGCGCCAAGGCCAACGCCACCCACCTGGCGCGGCGCTGACCACACTACCGCCCGGTTAGTTGGTCTGTACGGGGGGGTAATTCACAGCGTACGCGAGATCAATTCTTTCATGATCTCGTTGGTGCCTCCGTAAATGCGCTGGACACGCGCATCAGCCCAGGCGCGCGTTATCGGATATTCCCATATATAGCCATATCCGCCGTGCAACTGAACGCAGGCGTCCATCACCTTGAACTGCAAGTCGGAGCACCAGTACTTGGCCATTGAGGCGGTGGGGGCGTCAAGCTTGGACTCCAGCAGCAGTTCTATGCAGCGATCGACAAAGACGCGACCAATCTGCACTTCGGTTTTCAGCTCCGCCAAGGTAAAACGGGTATGCTGGAACTGCATGATCTCCTGGCCGAAAGCCTTGCGCTCGCGACAATAGCGAGCGGTGATTTCAATGGCTGCTTCGGCCGAAGCAATCGCCGCGATGGCAATCTGCAATCGCTCCCAGGGCAGTTCCTGCATCAGGTAGACAAAGCCGCTGTTCTCTTCGCCCAGCATATTTCGAGCGGGCACACGGACTTTATCGAAGAACAGTTCGGCAGTATCCTGCGCCTTCATGCCGGCCTTTTTCAGGGGTTTCCCCTTGCTGAATCCAGGCATCGCCGTATCCACCACAAACAGGCTGGTGCCCTTGGCGCCCCTGGCGGGATCGGTCTTGGCCACGACGATGACGAGATCGCAATGCCAGCCGTTAGTAATGAACATTTTCGAGCCGTCGACCAAGTAGTCATCCCCGTCCCGCACGGCACTGGTACGCACCCCTTGCAAGTCGGAGCCGGCACCCGGTTCGGTCATGGCGATGGCGCCTATCATCTCGCCGCTGGCCATTTTCGGCAGGTAGGCCT
>Ga0163199_1001197_pt1 | contig 16144 bp, 12 predicted proteins | sample PL_2010_150m_FD_113537 | JGI IMG/M metagenome (GOLD analysis project Ga0163199, IMG submission 113537) | Freshwater microbial communities from Powell Lake, British Columbia, Canada to study Microbial Dark Matter (Phase II) - PL_2010_150m | ecosystem: Environmental > Aquatic > Freshwater > Lake ... | reverse complement strand
TTAAAGGGAATGAGGTTTACGCTTATGCCAACCGGAAAGAATTCAGCCGATTCCTTGACCTGGGATACTCCTATACGATTCTTCCTCACCCCGGAACCTTACTGAGAGAATCCGAACTCAACATGGGAGGAAATCAGAAAAAACCCTATTCTGGTACTGTCTGGAATTTTTATCCGACATACGACCAGTATGTTGCCTACATGACAGGATTTGCATCGGATCATCCCGCTATCTGCCGGCTGGATACGCTTGGTACTTCCGTGCAGGGACGTCTTCTGCTGGCAGTCAAACTCAGCGACAGCGTCAACACAAACCGGGGTAAACCGGAATTCCTGTATACTTCGACGATGCATGGTAATGAAACCACTGGTTACATCCTGATGTTGCACCTGATCGATTCATTACTGAGCGGTTATGGTTCCGTTCCAAGGATCACCAACATGCTGAATAATTACCAGGTCTACATCAACCCGCTGGCTAACCCCGACGGAACCTATGCAGGTGGGAATAATACTGTAAACGGGGCAACAAGGTACAACGCAAACGGTGTTGACCTTAACCGCAATTTCCCGGATCCTGGGGCCGGTCCGCATCCTGACGGAAACTCATGGCAGCCGGAGACCAGGGCATTCATGCATTATGATACCATTCACCATTTTGTAATGTCGGCGAATTTTCATACCGGGGATGAAGTTGTGAATTATCCCTGGGATACCTGGCCTAGGCTTCATGCCGATGATACATGGTTTCAGTTTGTCAGCCGCGAATATGCCGATACCATTCACCTGCACAGCCCGGCGGGGTACTTTACCGACCTGAATAACGGGATCACAAACGGCTATGCCTGGTACCAAGTCCAGGGAGGACGACAGGATTATACAACCTATTTTCATTATGGGCGGGAAGTAACAATTGAGCTATCGTTTACTTTTCTACCTCCAGCCAACCAATTATTAGGTTACTGGGATTATAACAAACGGTCGTTTTTAAACTATATAGAAGAAAGTTCATATGGGATCAATGGGCAGGTCACCGATACCGTAACCGGAAATCCACTCAATGCCAAAGTCATGATAACAGTGCATGATATCGATAATTCATTTCAATATTCAAATGCTTCTTCCGGGTGGTATTACCGGCCGATTGCACAGGGTAACTGGGCGCTTACCTTCACCTGCCCCGGGTATTTTGCCGAAACCATCCATGGGATCAACGTTACAAACCGGAACACAACAAGGTTGAACATAAGAATGGTTCCTTTAAATTTTGGTATTGCAGGCGAAACGCGAAAAACATTTGTTTTTGTCTATCCCAATCCCTCTAATGGCAACGTTCATCTGCTCCTGCCAGAATCAGGAACCGGTTCCTTCACATTTACGATATTCGATATGACCGGGAGAATGATTCAGTCAGGAATAATCGATAGGGCAGGGGACAAGGTTGTTTATCAGTTTGATTTTACCCGCCTGGGTAAAGGGATCTATCTGCTAAAGCTGGATGGAGGTAAGTCGGTTTATGAAAACAAGCTAATTATTCATTGATTAAACAAATTCCGGAAACCATAATTCCTTCATTCTATTCTTATATCCTGACCCCTTTCCAGAACCAGATCCTGAAAAGGATGAATGCCAAAATGGTTATAAAGATCCAGACCCATTTGATGCGGATTCTCCTTGTCTCTTCATCAAAGAAAAGATCATTGGTTAAACGGGCACGCAAAATCGCCGGAAGAAGTACCAAAAGCATTGAACCTTCAACAATCAATTCAAAACCATTCTTCAGGGGCTGTTTTATAAGTATGATCATCCCTGTTCCGATCAGGAAAGGAAGAAAGATCTGCGACATGAGAAACGGGCTCCGGTTGCCTTTACCAATGTTGTTGAAGTAAATGTTTCCTGTCAGCAACACGAATTTGGATAGAAACAATCCGCCAGTCAGCATTCCCAATAAAATCCCGACCACGAACAGCATTTTCCCGGTATCACTAAAATAGTGGTAAGCCAGCACCCATCCGAATCCCTGGTTCAGGAGCGCACCGAAGATCATTTCTCCGAATGACTGCGTGAAGGCTTGAAGGAAAACCCACATGATAAAGAGCCGTGTGGACCAGGTTTCATGGCTTGCCAAGGCAAAGATGGTAAGGGATATCAACGTCAGCATAAAGGTTAAAACGGGCCCCGTGCTGAATACGACCTTTACTGCGTCTTCCGTCCAATCTCTGCTACGGATAAGGTATTCAACATCGTAATACATCATTACGGCTTTGATATCAAAAGAACCCGCTGCAATAACGAATGCCATTTCTTTAAGCAAGAAAACAAAAAGATAAGCAAGCAGAAAGATGAAGGTGGAATTCAGCAATATGATCAGGTATTTTCCTTTTCCCAGGAAGGAATAGTTCTGGTTCATGAATTCCTGTATTGTCCGGAAATTGATTTTAAACAGGTTCCCCGTATGAAAAAGATAACGGAGTTTGCGGAATACGTTACGATTCTTTTTGCCCGTTAAAGTTTCATGAGAAGGTTTTCGCTGCCTTGCTTTTTTAATAACATACCTTGCCATCCGGATTGAGCGCCGGATGCGTTTCCTGAATGGAAGTTTGGGTGAAGATAGCAGAGGCGTTACTTCATGAATGATTGGTTTCCCGGAAATCCCCTGGTATCCGGTCGGACCTTCTTTTACTTTCCGTATTTCGGCATTCAGTTTCCGGTTATAGCGTTTCAGTGTTCCCGGCCGGAAGTAAAAAAATATATGACGGAATTTTCTGCGCCTCCTTCTTGTCTTCTTCAGCCGTAAAGCCTCGTGCTTTTTCAGGCGCTCCTCTTTGGGCGTTTTATGGAACATGGTGCCATGGATTCGCAGAATACGGATCTTTCGCCTGATCTTATAAAAAAACCATGAGATTCCGTTTTCTGAACCGGGTCTTTCAAGCATAATGTTTCAGGCTATCAGAATTCATCACCAACAGAAGGAACTCCACCTATGGAATAACTACCGGCAACCAGTTTTTGTTTAACGATCTTAAAGGTATCGATAGTGTATTCAACATCTTCCATCGTATGAACGGCAGTAGGGATGAGGCGAAGCATGATGACCCCTTTGGGAACGACAGGGTAGATCACACCGGAACAGAACACTCTGTAATTCTCCCTCAGGTCATATATTACCTGAGTGGCTTCTCCTACTCCGCCCTTCAGAAATACCGGTGTAACGGGTGATGCGGTGTTTCCGATGTCGAAGCCATTTTCTTTCAGCCCCGATTGCAATGCCTTTACGATGATCCACAATTTCTCCCTCAATTCAGGCCGGGTTTTGATCAACTCGAGTCTCTTCATGGCGCCGACAACCATCGGCATGGGAAGTGATTTTGCGTAGATCTGAGAGCGCATTTTAAAGGCAAGCGACTTGATGATCTGTTTATCGCTGGCAACGAAAGCACCGATGCCGGCCATGGCTTTTGCAAATGTCCCAAAATACACATCTACTTTGTCCATCACCTGCTGGTGCTCGCTGGTACCTTTGCCGGTGGGGCCCATGGTTCCGAACCCGTGTGCGTCATCAATCAGGAGGCGGAAGTTGTATTGATCTTTTAATGCAAGCATTCCCTTCAGGTTTCCGAGATCGCCTGACATGCCGTAAACACCTTCGGTGATGACAAGAATTCCGCCACCGGTTTCATCGGTAAGTTTTTTGGCCCGCATCAGTTGCTTCTCAAAGCTTTCCATATCGTTGTGCGGGTAAACAAACCGTTTCCCCATATGCAGACGCAAGCCATCGAGGATGCATGCATGGGCTTGTGAATCGTAAACGACTACATCATGACGGTCGAGCAGGGAATCGATGATGGAAACCATCCCCATATATCCATAATTCAACAGGTATGTCGATTCTTTTCCTTCAAATTTTGCCAGCTGGCGTTCCAGTTCCAGGTGGTACTCCGTTTGGCCCGACATCATCCTGGCTCCCATCGGGTAACCCATTCCCCAGTCCGCGGCACCTTTGGTATCTGCTTCCCTGACTTCCGGATGATTGGCAAGTCCAAGGTAATTATTCAGACTCCATACAATGCATTCTTTCCCTTTAAAGATCATTTTATTGGAGATCTGTCCTTCCAGTTTCGGGAAAGAATAATAACCGTAACCCTGGTCTGCATATTGGCCGAGAGGCCCCTTATTCGCAATTACTTTTTCAAAAATGTCCACCTGAATTTGTTTTATAAGTTAGACGATAGGATTATTGGCAGGTATTCCGCTGAAAGCAAAATCATTCCGCTGCAGAAATACCGGTTTCTTCATCATTATGCCGGGAAAATAATTTCCCTGAGAAACCGGGGACAAAATTAGTTCTTTAGGATGGATTAGCAAATTAATGTTTTCCCGATTCTTCAACATTCTAAAGGGAATACTATTCCTTGTAAAATTCCGTTTAGAAATACTGATACAAATACTGTTTAAGCAAATGAATATCCTGAAGCGCGTTCATCATGATCTTGTGAGAAATATATTGTTGTTTTTACGGGAAAAATTGTAATTTTGCACCATGAGAAAGAGTTTTCTCTTCTTTTGCTTGTCATTGCTGGTTTTTCTATCTACTTCATGCAAATTTCAGAAAATGCTGAAAAGTGATGATACGGATAAAAAGTATGCCATGGCTTTACAGCTATACAGTGAAAAGGATTACTCAAGGGCATTGCAGCTTTTTGAACAGCTGATGGGAGTAATGCGTGCAACGGATAAGGCACAGAAGATCTATTACAATCAGGCATACTGTTATTATTATTCGAAGGATTACACAATGGCCTCGTACTATTTTAAACGGTTCAGTTCGAATTTTCCAAATACCCGCGAAGCTGAGGAATGTACCTTCATGAGTGCTTTCTCCAACTGCCAGAATTCGCCCGAATACAGCCTCGACCAAACAACAACCCGCGATGCGATTAAGGAACTTCAGGCCTTTATTAACACTTACCCCGAAAGCAAACGCATCCCCGAATGCAACGACCTCATCGATAAAATGAGAGAAAAACTGGAAACAAAAGATTTTAAAATCGCCCAGTTATATTACAGGATGGATGATTACATTGCAGCCATCACCTCTTTCAACAACATCCTGAAGGATTATCCCGATACGCAAAAGAAAGAAGAGATCATGTTTCTCATCTTCAAATGCTATAACAAATATGCCGTACAGAGTATTGATGCAAGGAAGAAAGAAAGGATTCAGAAAGCCTTTACGGCCTATAACGACTTTGCAACTTTGTATCCTTCCAGCCAGTTCATCGCTGAAGCGAAATCAATGAAGGAAAAATCCCGGAAGGAACTTGCGCTGTTGGGATTAAAGAACCAGAATAAAAATACAAACATTAACAAATAATGAACCGATGGATTATAAAAAGGTAAAGACGGAAACCGTTGCCGTTACAAGGAACATTGAAGATTTTACCAAGGGTACCAACAATATGTATGAAACGGTATCTATTCTTTCAAAGAGGTCGAACCAGATCTCCCTTGAAATGAAAGAAGAATTGAAACAGAAAATTGCTGAATTCACCTCCACTACTGATAACCTTGAAGAGATCTTCGAGAACAGGGAACAGATTGAAATTGCCAAATATTACGAACATCTTCCAAAACCTACCCTGATCGCCATTCACGAATACCTGAAAGGAGAAGTGTTTTTCAGAAATCCCCATAAGGAACATCAAGACGACTTTTAATTCATACGTTCACCTGATGCTAAAAGGGAAAAAAATCGTTATCGGTATCACCGGAAGCATTGCGGCCTATAAAATTCCATTCCTGGTTCGTTTGCTTATCCGGGAAGAAGCAATGGTTCGCGTGATCATGACCCCTTCTGCTACAGATTTTGTTACCCCGCTGACACTTTCCACGCTTTCCCGGGCCAATGTCATCGTTGATCCCTTCAAGGAATCCAACGGTGAATGGAACAACCATGTTGAACTCGGTTCCTGGGCAGATGCCATGGTTTTTGCCCCGGTTACAGCCAATACCCTCGGAAAGATGGCCAACGGCATTGCGGATAATTTCCTTGTTACCGCTTACCTTTCCGCGAAATGCCCTGTTTTCATTGCTCCTGCAATGGACCTCGACATGTACATCCATCCTTCAACACAAAAAAATATCCAGGTGCTTCGTTCTTACGGCAATACGATCATCGAGCCACAAGTCGGGGAACTGGCCAGCGGGCTCTCCGGTCCCGGGAGGATGGAAGAACCAGAAAATATTCTTTCCCAACTTCGGTTTTTTTTTGAGAGGAAACAGGACTTTTACGGGAAAACGATCCTGGTCACTGCCGGCCCCACCTACGAAGCCATCGACCCGGTAAGGTTTATCGGGAATCATTCCTCAGGATTGATGGGGTATACTATTGCAGAAGAAGCATCCCGTCGCGGCGCCAGGGTTACCCTGATCAGCGGGCCCACACACCTGGAGCTCGATAATCAGGAGATTAATCATGAGAAAGTGGTCTCCGCAGCCGAAATGTACCAGGCTTGTACAACCTCTTTCCCTACTGCAGATATATTAATCATGGCTGCCGCTGTGGCAGATTATACTCCATCTGAAGTATCCCTGGTGAAGATCAAAAAGAAGGAGAAAACAGGTTCCCTTAACCTGAAAAAGACCACGGATATCCTTGAAGAACTCGGAAAACGGAAAAAGAAGAATCAACTGTTGGTTGGCTTTGCACTCGAATCCGGCAACGGAATAAAAAATGCCATTGGAAAACTGAGAAAGAAAAATCTTGATCTTATCATCTTAAATTCATTGGACGATAAAGGTGCAGGATTTGAAGTCGCGACCAACAAGGTAACGATCATCAGCAAAAAAGGAGTTCTCCTGGCAGGTGAACTGAAAGATAAAAGAGCAGTTGCCACGGATATCCTGGATGCCATTAAAAAACTAAAGGTGAACTCTAAAGGGGATTGATCCCTAAATTGATTAAGATATGAAGAAGATCCTCATCCTGCTTGCCGTTTTTCTTGTTTCTCCCCCTTCCTTCAGCCAGGAACTGGATTGCCAGATATCGGTTACTGCCCCACAGCTAACAGGTACCGATAAAAGGGTCTTTGAAACGATGCAGAGTGCCATGTATGAGTTCATGAACAACCACAAATGGACGAGCTACAACTTTAAGATGGAAGAGCGGATTGAATGTACAATCCTCCTGACCATAAACGACAGGATGGGAACTGATGATTTTAAAGGGACCCTCAATTTGGTTGTTCGCCGCCCCGTCTACAATTCAGTTTACAATTCAGTTCTCCTGAATTGGATTGATAAGGAATTCCAGTTCCGGTACGTGGAATTCCAGCCGCTTGATTTCGCAGAAGGTACTTACACCTCAAACCTCACTTCCACATTGGCTTATTATTCCTACATTTTCCTCGGCCTCTATTTCGATTCTTATTCCCAAAACGGGGGTAGCCCGTTCTTTGATAAAGCACAAACCATTGTAAATGCCGCGCAGAATGCCCAGGAAACCGGCTGGAAAGGTTATGAGAGCCAGAAGAACAAGTTCTGGTTGGTTGAAAACTATCTTAATCCTGCCAACAGCGAACTTCGCAACTTTTCTTATCGTTTCCACCGCCTCGGCCTCGACATGATGTACGAAAAAGTTGACCAGGGAAGAAATGAGGTGACGGAAAGCCTTGATTTTTTGAAAACACTGTACAATGAAAAACCCGGACTTTTCGCTCTTCAGCTGATCCTGGATGCCAAACGGGATGAATTTGTCAACATCTATTCAGATCAGCGGGTTCCTCCAATGGAGAAGACCAATGTTGTTAACACCCTGAAAGAAATTGATCCTGCCAACGGGTCAAAGTACCAGACGATTTTGACGGGAAAGTGATCCTTTTATCTTATTTTTGTGCTGAACTCCTGTTAAGAGGAAAAATATGCTCTCTAAACTCGTGATCGAAAATTATGCATTGATCGACCACCTTGAGATGGATTTCTCAGAGGGTTTTTCTGTCATTACAGGAGAGACCGGGGCCGGTAAATCAATCCTGCTCGGCGCTTTATCCCTGATTCTTGGTAACCGCGGGGATGCTTCGGTGTTGCTGGATACATCAAGAAAATGCATTGTAGAAGGCACCTTTACAATCAAAGGCTATCATCTTGAGGAGCTCTTCAGTGTACATGAACTCGATTATGAAGACACGGCCATTCTTCGCAGGGAGATCCTACAAAATGGCAAGTCCAGGGCATTTATCAACGATACGCCGGTGAACCTGGCACTGATGAAAGATCTCGGCGACCACCTGGTGAACATCCATTCACAATTTACGATTATCACCTTAAATGATGCTGATTTTCAACTTGCAGTCCTGGATAATTATTCCGACAACGTCCAAATCATCCGGCAATACCGGAATAATTTTATCCATTTTGTTCGGATGAAAAAGGAAGTTGAAGAACTGGTAAAACGGGAAAACCTTGCAAAAAACGATAAAGATTATTATCAGTTTCTTTCCGATGAACTCGAAACGGCAAAATTAAAGGAAGACGAACAGGAAATAACAGAAAAACGGCTGGACATCCTTTCTCATGCGGAAGAAATCAAAACCGGATTGTTGCACGCCCTGGAGATCCTTTCGCTTGGAGAACAAAACATCGCCGACCGGCTTTCAGAAATTACGAATGTTACGAATAATCTCTCACGTTTTCATTCTTCCCTGAAGGAGATCAGTGAACGGGTTCGAAGCAACCAGATCGACCTGCGGGATATTGCTGCCGGGATGGAAAAAATAGAACAGGACGTCGATTTTAATCCGGCCGAGATCAACTCCCTGACTGGCCGCCTTGACCTCATCTATCGCCTTGAAAAGAAACACAATGTTTCTGATATCCGGGGACTGCTTACCATGCAGGAACAGCTCAACGGAAAACTGCAGGAAGCAACATCAGTGGAAGACCGGATCCTTGTCATGAATAAAGAAATGGGACTGGTCAGGGATCGTCTTATCAAAGAAGCAGAAAAACTTTCCGGAAACCGCCGGAAGGTGATCCCCGAACTGGAAGAGAGAATCAGACAAACCCTTATAAAACTGGGGATGCAGGATGCAAGGATAAAAATAGAACTCACACACCTGGAAGAACTGACTCCCGACGGAATGGATATTGTGCGGTTCATGTTCAGTGCAAACAAAGGGATTGGTTTAAGCGAGATTTCCAGGATTGCATCCGGAGGTGAATTGTCTCGGCTGATGTTGAGTATTAAATCACTTATTTCTCAGAAAAACCTTCTTCCTACAATCATATTTGATGAGATTGATATGGGGGTTTCGGGTGAAGTAGCGGGGAAGGTTGGTGAGATCCTGAAAAAGATGGGAGAGTCGATGCAGGTGATCGCGATTACACACTTGCCCCAGATTGCAGGAAAAGGGCAGTCGCATTATTGGGTATTCAAATCCAATGAGAGTGATTCGGCAAGGACCCAGTTAAAAAAATTGGATCAGAAAGAAAGGGTTCATGAGATTGCAAAAATGCTGAGTAATGAAAAAGTTTCCGATGCTGCTCTGAAAACTGCAAAGGAACTTATGGGGAAGTGATCATTTTACATTAATTCTGAAGAAAATGGCTTATCAATTATTAGAAGGTAAAAAAGGAATTATCTTCGGTGCACTCGACAATAAATCCATCGCATGGAAAATTGCAGAGAGGGCTTATGAACAAGGCGCTTCATTCACTTTGTCCAACACGCTTGTTGCTTTGCGTTTCGGGGAGATCAACCGGTTGTCGGAAAAATGCCATGCCGAGATCATTCCTGCAGATGCTACCAGCGTCAGCGATCTGGAGCATGTCTTCAGCCGCACAATGGAGATCTTCAGCGGTAAGATCGATTTTGTTCTTCATTCGATTGGCATGTCGATGAATGTGCGAAAAGGACGGAATTACGATGACCTGGATTATGATTATTTTCTGAAGACGATTGATGTCTCTGCGGTATCATTCCATAAGATGCTCCAGGTTGCAAAAAAGATGGATGCCATCAACGATTGGGGATCCATTTTGGCACTTACTTATATCGCAGCACAGCGAACACTGGTAGGATACAACGATATGGCCGATGCAAAGTCATTGCTCGAATCCATCGCTCGTAGTTTCGGATACATCTATGGCAGGGAGAAAAACGTTCGCATCAACACGATCTCGCAATCGCCCACGAAAACAACGGCAGGAAGCGCCATCAAAGGCATGGACGGCCTGGTCGATTTCACCGAACGGATGTCGCCATTGGGAAATGCCACAGCCGATGAATGTGCCGATTTTTCCATTGTTCTTTTTTCCGATCTTAGCAGGAAAGTAACGATGCAGAACATCTACCACGACGGGGGTTTTTCCAGTATGGCCATGAGTCTGAAAGCCATGACACAATACAACAAATCCTTGGATGAGCAAGTATGATGTCGGGTTTCCAATTCAATTTTCTTTTATCTTTGCACCCCTGAAAAGATGAATATTTTTCAATATTTACCAAATACCTATATCAATGAGAATTCTGGTTTGCATAAGTAATGTCCCCGATACAACTACGAAGGTTAAGTTTATCGACAATCATACAAAGCTTGATACCGGTGGAATCCAATGGGTGATCAACCCCTGGGATGAGTTATCGCTGACACGTGCCTTAGAACTGAAAGATGATGCGGCTCATAACATCCAGCAGGTAACCATTGCCCATGTGGGGCTTGCCGGATCGGAACCCACCATCCGCAAAGCACTGGCCGTTGGAGCCGATGATGCCATCCGGGTAAACGCCGACCCCAGGGATGCCTATTTTGTTGCAGCCCAGTTGGCAGAAGTGATCAAAAGTAATCCTTACGATATCATTCTCTGCGGGATCGAATCCAGCGATTACAATGGTTCGACAGTAGGAGGGATGCTCGCCGAGTTTTTGGGTATACCTTCCGTTTCATCCGTTTCTTTTCTGAACATAGAAAACGGCCAGGTACTGATTCATCGTGAGATCGACGGCGGGAAAGAAATTCTTACCCTTCCTTCGCCTTTTGTTGCGATCGTTCAGAAAGGAATTACCAAAGAACCCCGGATCGCTGCTATGCGTGGGATCATGATGGCTCGTACCAAACCTATGAAGGTGACGGAACCCGTTGCAACCGAACCCCTGACCGAGGTGCTGAAATTCGAATTGCCGAAGCCCCATGCGGCCTGCAAATTCGTCGACCCTGAGAACCCGAAACTACTGGTGGAAATGTTGCAGAATGAAGCGAAAGTCATCTGATATTATAAACAAATAAAAAAATCAAACTATGTCAGTTTTAGTTTTTACAGAAAATTGGGACGGAAAATTTAAAAAACTCTCCTTTGAACTGGTTTCATATGCATCGAAGTTGGCTGAAATGCTCAATACTTCAGCCATTGCGATGTCGATCGGCACTGTTGCAGATGATGAGTTGCAAAAACTGGGGAAGTATGGCGCTGCGAAAATCATCCACGCTACCGGTGAAGGAATGAATATCCTGGATAATCAGACCTGGGTGAATACCATTTCTGACATCGCTGAAAAAGAGAATGCAACGGTGATCCTTCTTTCCAATAATATTATGGGTAAAGCGCTTGCCCCGCGCCTGTCGGTACGAATGAAAGCTGGATTAGGCGCCGGCGTGAGCGGCCTTCCCAAAAGTACGGAACCTTTTGTTGTTTATAAAAAGGTATTTTCAGGCAATGCATTTGCCGATGTCCTGATCCGTTCAGAGAAAAAAATCCTTACCCTTTCACAGAACTCGTTTGAACTGATAGAAAAACCGGGGGTTCCCGAGATCGTGAACGTGTCTGTTTCGCTGGAAGCAGGCGCGGTAAAAACACAGGTAAAAGATGTTCAGAAACAGACTGGTAAGATCCTCCTGACCGATGCAGAAGTGGTTGTTTCCGGCGGGCGTGGCATGAAATCACCGGATAACTGGGGTCCATTGATCGAACTTGCGGAATTGCTCGGAGCAGCCACTGCATGCTCAAGGCCGGTTTCTGATGAAGGCTGGAGGCCTCATGAGGAACACACCGGGCAAACAGGAAAGATCATTGCACCGAACCTCTATTTTGCCTTCGGTATCTCCGGTGCCACACAACACCTGGCCGGTGTTAGTTCCTCAAAATTAATTGTTGCGATCAACTCCGATAAAGATGCCCCGATTTTTGAAGCAGCCCAATACGGGATCGTTGGGGATGCTATAAAAATACTTCCCAAACTGATCGAGGCTGTAAAAGAGATCAAAGGGAAATAAAAGCTTTCATTGAATTTTACAGGTTTTATCTTTTAAGGCATTTTTCGGATCAACCTGATTGAATATGGTCAAACAATACATTTTTGCTTTTTTCTTACTCGTCACACTTGGTATTTTCGCTTATATCACGAACCGTATCGTCCGGTTTTTCCTGCTTACAAAACCGGCATTCCCGGTAAGGGATTTCGCGAAAAGATTCAAGGTTATGTTCACAGTTGCATTCGGACAAACCAGGATCCTTCGCAAACCCCTGATGGGACCTCTGCATGCCTTGGTATTCTGGGGTTTCTGTGTCATCCTGCTGGGTTCCATTGAAATGATCATCGATGGCATCTTCGGAACCGATCACGTATTGCAGGTGCTGGGTGGCTTCTACGATTTTTTGATAGCTTCCGGAGATATTTTTGCCCTGGTCATCGGGATCGCTATTATCATCTTCCTCGGGCGCCGCCTCTTCCTTCATGTAAAAAGATTTGAAGGGATCGAGATGAAAGCAATCTCCCATATCGATGCAAAGATTGCGTTGCTCATGATCCTCTTCCTGATGATCTCACTGCAAGGGATGAACATTGCCTACTGCGAAATAAAGACATTGAATTCTGAAAATATTGCAGGTGTTTACCCGGTCAGCCAGCTTTTTTTGGGATTGTTTACTACAACAATGGAATCTACGTTCAGGTTCTGGTACGAATTCTTCTGGTGGTCGCACATCCTGACGATTTTCGTATTTGTCATCTATCTCCCATACTCCAAGCATTTCCATGTATTCATGTCGGTCCCGAATGTGTTCTTGTCCAGGCTCGAGCCCCTCGGCAAACTTCCCAACATGGATAATGTCACCCGCGAGGTCAGGTTGATGATGGATCCGAATACGGCTTTCACGTCTCCTGCACCGGATGCCCCCGTTGAACGTTTCGGGGTGAAAGATGCCGAAGATATTTCATGGAAGAACTACCTGGATTCACTGGCCTGCACAGAATGCGGCCGATGTACTTCTGTTTGCCCTGCCAACCTGACGGGAAAAAGATTATCTCCCAGGAAGATCATAATGGATGTACGGGCCCGGATGAAAGAAAAAGGCCCCGGTTTGGTGAAAAATGGCAAAACCTATGATGATCATAAGTCCCTCATCCGGGATTACATCACGGAAGAAGAACTCTGGGCCTGCACGACTTGCAACGCATGTGCACGGGAATGCCCGATCAGCATCAATCATCCTACGCTTATCGTGGATATGCGGCGATACCTGGTTATGGAAGAAGGTGCTGTTCCCGGACTGCTGAAAGCAACCTTCAGCAACATCGAAAATAATGGCGCTCCCTGGCAGTATTCGACTGAAGACCGCCTTATGTGGGCAAAAGACCTCGAGATCAGGACGAATTAACCGATATATGTTAGAACGAATGGAAACCCGTAAACTTGATATACCTGTAATGGCTGAATTGTTTGCCCGGGGTGAGAAACCTGAATACCTTTTCTGGGTAGGTTGCGCCGGTGCCTATGACAATAGGTATAAACAAGTGGTCCGTGCATTTGCCAAGATTCTTGCTTACCTCGACATCAACTATGCCGTACTGGGAAAAGAAGAATCCTGCACCGGGGATCCCGCCCGCAGAGCCGGAAATGAAATGCTCTACCAGATGCAGGCGCTGCGGAACATCGAAATATTCAAATCCTACGATGTAAAAAAAATCATCACCATCTGTCCGCATTGCTATAATATTCTGAAAAACGAATATCCCGACCTCGGAGGAAACTATGAAGTGATCAACTATGTACAGTTTCTCGATACCGCTATCCATGAAGGTAACCTGAAGATAGATCCTTCGGTTTTTGCAGATTCAAAAGTAACCTACCACGATCCGTGTTACCTTGGCAGGGGCAATGGGATCTATGAGAAACCGAGATCAGTCCTGAAAAAGATGACGCCCCACCTGGTAGAGATGAAACGACATAAGAGTTCTGCACTCTGCTGCGGGGCCGGTGGCGGACAGATGTTCAAAAAGGCAGAAAAAGGAGAAAAGGAAGAATACATGGAACGTACAGAAGAGGCATTGGAAACTGGAGCGGATGTGATCGCTACCGCCTGTCCCTTCTGCATGATCATGCTGACCGACGGATTAAAGTACAAGGGCAAGATCGATCAGGTGAAAAATCTCGATATCGCTGAAATGATTGCACTCTCGTTGAACCTTTAACAATAATAAAAACAGAAATTATCAATTATCATCCTTCATTCCCGAACCCTAAACAGGAAAATTAAAAATGGAAAACGGAAAAACCTTAAAAAGCGGGGAATTCCTCGTAGATGAGATCAGCTTTCAGGATGTCTTCATCCCCGAAGAATTCAACGAAGAACAATTGATGATTGCCCAAACATGCAAGGATTTCCTTGAAACTGAAGTATACCCGCACGTTGATAAAACCGATGCGGGGGATATCAAACTGATGAAAAGCATATTGAAAAAAGCAGGGGAACTGGGATTGATGGGGATTGCATTGCCGGAAGAATATGGTGGCTTCGAACAGACGTTTATTACCCAGATGCTGGCTGCAGAAACAATCGGGGCCGGTTATTCCTTTTCCGTTGCCTTCATGGCCCATACCGGTATCGGTACCTTGCCGATCATGTATTATGGAAATGAAGAACAGCGTCAGAAATTTGTCACAAAACTCGCTACCGGCGAATACCTTGGTGCATATTGCCTTACAGAACCCGGTGCTGGAAGTGATGCCAATGCCGGGAAAACCAATGCATGCCTCTCGGAAGATGGGAAACATTATATTTTGAATGGACAGAAAATGTGGATCACCAATGCCGGTTTTGCCGATATCCATACGGTTTTTGCAAAGATCGACAATGACAGGGTTTTAAGCAGTTTCATCGTGGAGAGGAATTTTCCCGGTGTCGTTGTGAATCCCGATGAACATAAAATGGGCATCAAAGGGTCATCCACGGCCCAGATCTTTTACAATGATGTTAAAGTACCGGTGGAAAACCTGGTCGGCGCCCGGGGAGAAGGATTCCGGATCGCCCTCAGCATTCTTCACATGGGAAGGTTAAAACTTGGTGCGAATGTAGTTGGCGCCTCAAAGAAGTCCATCAACGACACGGTGAAATATGCCAATGAGCGGAAACAATTTGGCGTGCTGATCTCTACCTTTGGTTCCATCAAACACAAACTTGCCGAACAGGTGATCCGTACCTTTGCAGCCGAATCAGCCACTTACAGGGTCAGCAAGGACATCGACGAACTGATCACGAAAAAGAAAAACGAATGCCAGGATAAAGGCAGGGCAACAATGGAAGCCATCAGTCATTATGCAGTGGAAGCAGCTATTCTCAAGGTTTATGGCTCGGAAGCATTGGACTATGTCGTTGATGAAGCGGTGCAGATCCATGGGGGGATGGGGTATTCGGCCGAACTGCCGGTGGAGAGAGGATACCGCGATTCACGCATCAACCGGATCTTCGAAGGAACCAACGAAATCAACCGCCTGCTCGTTCTGGATACCGCGATGAAAAGAGCCATGAAAGGCGATTTTGACCTCTTCGGGAAAGCAGCCACCCTCTATGAAAATATGGATGCAATTACAGATGACAAACCAAAAAACGAAACCTATTTTCAGGAAAAATCCAGGATCATAAAGAACTTTAAGAAGGCAATATTGATTGCGATCCATGGAGCATCCGCCCAATTTGGAAAAACACTTTTCCAGGAACAGGAAGTGATGAATAACATTTCTGACATGATCATTGAAACGTATATTTCAGAATCCACACTGCTTAGAGTGGAGAAGCTTGAAAGCATGAATAAAGACATGGTTGTATTCAAGGCAATACTCGATGTGAACATTTATGATGCCGCTCATAAAGTC
>Ga0163199_1001196_pt1 | contig 16145 bp, 21 predicted proteins | sample PL_2010_150m_FD_113537 | JGI IMG/M metagenome (GOLD analysis project Ga0163199, IMG submission 113537) | Freshwater microbial communities from Powell Lake, British Columbia, Canada to study Microbial Dark Matter (Phase II) - PL_2010_150m | ecosystem: Environmental > Aquatic > Freshwater > Lake ... | reverse complement strand
TTGTCCGGCATCACATGCGCCATGAACTGCTGCGCCTGCTCGTAGATGGAATCGGTATCGATCAGAATCTCGCCGATTTCCGGATGGAAGTAATCGCGAATCGCGCGAATCACCAGGCTGCCTTCCTGGTAAATCAGGAAGGCGCCTTTCTGGCTGCCGGACGCCTCTTCGATGGCATGCCACAGCTGCAGCAGATATTTAAGGTCCCAATCGAGTTCTTCCACCGAACGGCCGATGCCGGCGGTGCGCGCGATCACGCTCATGCCCGCCGGAACCGGCAGTTGATCCATGGTATCGCGCAACTCTTCGCGGTCCTCGCCCTCGACGCGGCGCGACACGCCGCCACCGCGCGGGTTGTTCGGCATCAGTACCAGGTAGCGGCCGGCAAGGCTGATGAAAGTAGTGAGCGCGGCGCCCTTGTTGCCGCGTTCGTCCTTCTCCACCTGGACAATCAGTTCCTGGCCTTCCTTGAGCGCATCCTGGATGCGGGCACGGCCGACGTCGACGCCGACCTTGAAATAGGCGCGGGCGACTTCCATGAACGGGAGAAAACCGTGGCGGTCGGTGCCGTAGTCGATGAACGCAGCTTCCAGGCTGGGTTCGACGCGGGTGATGACGCCTTTATAGATGTTGCTCTTGCGTTGCTCTTTCGAGGCCGATTCAATGTCGAGGTCTATAAGTTTTTGACCATCGACTATGGCGACACGTAGCTCTTCGGCCTGTGTCGCATTAAACAGCATGCGCTTCATGAATGTTGCTCCCGCGCGCGCATCGGCAGGACAAATCTCGGGCAGGACAAACCTGGGCCTAAATGTTCAGGTGCTTAGCGATGCATTCCAGTCTTGTATTTGAGGAGTGGAAGGGGAATCGGTTGGGTTTGTCGAACTTGTTTCCGGTAAAACTACCGGAAGTCGCAATCTGCCGCTGCTTGCAGCGCGCCAAATCAATTACACTCTCGCTACTTCCGGTGAGCGATATTAACCGCATTACCCAGGGTTACGGCCTTCCGGGCCGCAAAACCGGGGACGTGTTCAGGTCCGAAAATGTCAGATCGACATATCACACCCTGTCCCGCGACTGAGCCAGTGAGAACATTATAAGCAAAATGAAGGATTTAAGTAAAGTTTCGGTGAAGCTGGTGGAAATCGGCTCCGAAACCGAGGGCCAGCGCGTCGACAACTTCCTGCTAAAACTGTGCAAAGGGGTACCCAAGAGCCACATCTACCGCATTCTCCGAAGCGGGGAAGTCAGGGTCAACAGCGGGCGCGTTGACGCAACCTATAAATTGAAGGTCGGCGACAAAGTGCGCATACCACCCCTGCGGCTGGGCGTAAAGGCGGCGCCCTCCAAACCACCTGCGTTCAACCTGCCCTTGATATTCGAGGACGAAGGCCTGCTCGCCGCCAACAAACCCGCCGGCCTGGCGGTGCACGGCGGCAGCGGCATCAGCTACGGCGTGATCGAGCAGTTGCGGCTGGCCCGCCCACAGGCAAAATTTCTGGAGCTGGTGCACCGCCTGGACCGCGACACTTCGGGTCTGTTGCTGCTGGCGAAGAAGCGCTCGGTGCTCACCGCCATGCATGAACTGATACGCACCGGGCAGATGGACAAGCGCTACCTGGTGCTGGTGCAAGGCCATTGGCCCAAGGGCAAACAGCACGTCAAACTGAAACTGCAGCGATACGTGACCGGCGCGGGCGAGCGCCGCGTCAGCGTGGACGATGACGGCCGCGAGTCGCATACCGTGTTCACGCTGGAGAGCGCGTGCGGCGGCTATAGTTTGCTGCAGGCGCAATTGAAAACCGGACGGACCCATCAGATCCGAGTGCACCTCGCCCATCTTGGTTTCCCGATAGTCGGCGACGACAAATACGGCGATTTCGAGCTGAACAAGCGCCTCGCAAGGCAAGGCATGAAGCGCATGTTCCTGCATGCATGGAAGCTTGCGTTCGTGCATCCGCTTGACGGTGCGAAGTTGGAACTGGAAGCACCGCTGCCGCCGGAGCTGGAAAATTTCATGTCTACCCTGAAGCAGGATGCCGATGCCGAAGCGATTTGAATTGCTGGTGTTCGACTGGGACGGGACGCTGATGGATTCGGCTGCTGCCATCATCGCCAGCATCCAGGAGAGTTGCCGCGACCTGGGCCTGGCCGTGCCTGCGCGCGAGCGGGCCGCCCACGTAATCGGCCTTGGACTCAAAGACGCGCTGTCCTACGCCGCGCCTGAACTGCCGCTGGAGGACTACGGCAAGCTGGCGGAACGCTATCGGCACCATTATCTGGCACGCGACCCTGATATCGAGCTGTTCCCCGGCATGCGCGAGATGCTCGCGCGTCTCAAACAAAGAGGCTATCTGCTCGCGGTGGCGACGGGCAAAAGCCGCGCCGGACTGGAACGCGTGCTCGCGGCAACCGAACTGAAGCAATACTTCGACTCCTCGCGTTGTGCCGATGAGACCCACTCCAAGCCGCATCCGGCCATGTTGCAGGAACTGATGCAGGAGTTGCAGATAGAACCGGAGGTGACGCTGATGATCGGCGACACCGCGCATGATTTGCAGATGGCGCTGAGTGCCGGCGTTCCAGCATTGGCGGTGAGCTACGGCGCGCACCCGAGGGACGGTCTGACCGGGTTCAATCCGCTCGCCTGCATCGACACGCCGCAGGAACTGGCGCCATGGCTGGAAAAGAACGGCTGAGTCCGTCGAGCGATAATTCGCGCGAGCCCGGCGAACCTGCGCCCGAGGCGAGCTCGCGCCTGATCTGCGCCAGCGCCGATCTGACTGACGGCGGCGATGGCGTGCGTTTCGCGTTTGATCGCAATGGCGAGACGGTTCCCGCTTTCGCAATCCGCCATCGCGGACGCGTCTACGCCTATCTCAACCGCTGCGCCCACATTGCGATGGAACTCGACTGGAAGCCCGGGAATTTCTTCGATACGGACCGCGAGTATTTGATATGCTCCACGCATGGTGCCCTGTACGCGCCGGAGAGCGGAGCGTGTCGCGGCGGGCCCTGCCGCGGCGCGGCGTTGACCGCCTTGAATTTGTTCGAAGCCGACGGCAAGGTCTACTTGAAGAAGGATTGAGCTAATGACGTCAGAGGAAAGGAACTGGGAACGCGAGACGCTGGAGAAACTCGCGTTTGCCGCGCTGAAGGAACAGACGAAAGCACGTCGATGGGGGATATTCTTCAAGATTTTGACCTTTGTGTACTTAACCTTTCTGCTTGTCATGCTGTTCGAATGGAGGGGTGACGGCGACCTGATCTCCGACAGCAAGCACACCGCCCTGGTAGAACTGGAAGGCGTGATCGACGCCAAAGGCGACGCCAGCGCAGAAAAAATCACCGGCGCGCTGCAAAGCGCGTTCAAGAACAAGGGCACGCAAGGGGTAATCCTGCGCATCAATTCCCCCGGCGGCAGCCCGGTGCAATCGGGCATCATCAACGACGAGATGCGGCGCCTGCGCGGCATCTATCCGAATACGCCGCTGTACGTCGTGGTTGAAGACATCTGCGCCTCGGGGGGCTATTTCGTCGCAGCCGCAGCCGACAAGATCTACGTGAACAAGTCCAGCCTGGTCGGGTCGATCGGCGTGCTGATGGACGGCTTCGGCTTTACCGGCAGCATGGAAAAACTCGGTGTCGAACGGCGCCTGGTTACGGCGGGCGCGAACAAAGGTTTCATGGACCCGTTTTCGCCGGTGGATCCACAGCAGAAAGAGTACGCACTCGGAATGCTGAACGACATACATCAGCAGTTCATTGCGGTGGTAAAGCAGGGACGGGGCAAACGCCTGAAGGACGATCCGGACCTGTTCAGCGGCTTGGTCTGGACCGGACAAAGAGCCGTGGAACTGGGTCTGGCCGACGGCTATGGCAGCGTTGAGTACGTGGCGCGCGATGTCATCAAGGCTGAATCCATCGTCGACTATACGCAGAAGTCCAATCCGGTCGAGCGCTTCGCCAAGCGCTTCGGCGCGGCCGCGGCGAATGGTTTCGCGGAGTTTACTTTGCGCGAAAGTATTCGACTGCGCTAATCACTCATTAGCAGGAATAACGACGGCCGGCGATCGAGCAGGGGCGGGTTTTTGCTCCAGTCGGCGATGCGCATGGTGCGAATATTTTCACCCGCCAGGGTGATCTCGGAAGCGACGCACAGCAGTGTTTCGGCGGCGCAACTACGCAGAATGCTTTGCAGCAGTTTTTGGTTGCGGTAGGGCGTTTCGATGAATATCTGCGTCTGTTTCAGTCGGTGCGACTGCTGTTCCAATTCGCGCAATGTTTTTTCCCGCTCGCCCTCCGCTATCGGCAGGTAGCCGTGAAATACGAAATTCTGGCCGTTCAGGCCGGATGCCATGAGCGCGAGCAGAATGGACGAAGGGCCGACCAGCGGCACCACACGATGCGCGTGCCGGTGCGCGTACAGCACCAGCTTCGCGCCCGGGTCGGCAATACCGGGGCAGCCGGCCTCGGACATCATGCCCAGGTCGTTCCCCGACCGTAGCGGTGCCGCCAGGTCGGCGATGGCGGCGTCTGTCGTATGCTGGTTAAGGGTGCCGATGTGCAGTTCCTGCAGTGGTTTCGTCGTGCCTGTCTGCTTCAGGTAGGCACGCGCGGTCTTGGGATTCTCGGCCACGAAATATTCCAGCATGCGCACGCGCTGCTGCACCTCCTGCGGGATGACCAGCGCGAGCGCCGCGTCGCCCAGCGTGGTCGGAATGAGAAACAGCGTTCCTGCCCGCATGACCGGTGTGCGTCCTATAGGACGTTCACGCCCTGCGCAGCGAGCATTTCAGTGAGCGCGATCAATGGCAGCCCGATCAGGGCGTTGGGATCGTCGCCGTGCATCTTGGCGATGAGTGCGATGCCCAGGCCTTCGCAGCGGGCGCTGCCGGCGCAATCGTAGGGTTGCTCGCGTTGCAGATAGCGCTCGATCTGCTCGTCGCTGTAATCGCGAAAACGCACACGGTAGGGCACGACGCGCGTCTCGGCCTGGCCGCTGGCGGCGTCGCACAGGCACAACGCGGTATGGAATATAACTTCCTTGCCGCGCATGGTCATCAGCTGGCGCAGGGCATTGGCGTGATTTCCAGGCTTTCCCAGCGTGGTACCTTCGAGCACCGCAACCTGGTCGGATCCGATGACCAGGGCCAGAGGAAAACGCGCTGCCACGGCACGTGCCTTCGCTTCGGCCAGGCGTCGTGCGGTATCCTGTGGCGCCTCGTTCGGCAACGCAATCTCGTCGACGCCGGGGGGCGCGACTTCGAACGGAAGCCCGAGCCGGCTAAGCAATTCGCGCCGGTAGCTCGAGGTCGAAGCGAGGACGATCAAACGGGTATTTTTCATTTCGGAACGGATTTAACCACGTATTGATGGATTTGTTGCCTGATATGTCCCCAAACCGGGGGCCGGACCAAGTGCGCCAAGAGCGCGCAAAAAGCGCAGCAAGGCTTTGAAAATCTTGTTTTTCCTTTGACAGCGGGGGGCAAAAATAATATCATGCGCGCCTTATGTTGCAACCGGCGGTCATTGACGGCCTGGCGTTTGCCCGCAACGCGGCGGTAGTTGAAGGGCGGCTGGGCAAGGAGTTGCTGCCGCGGCTTGCCCAATCAGGGTGTTCTGATCCGGCGCTCCATTTTGTTCTGACCGGTGCATTTAACGAGCGCGGCGAGCCAGGTTTGAAACTTGCGATTGAGGGCAGCGTGCGCATGCAATGCCAGCGTTGCCTTGGCAGCTTGGATTTGCAGCTGCACCTTGAGGCACGATTGGAGTTCGCTTCGAGTGAAGCAGAAATCACGGCGGCCGAGGACGACATTGAGCGCGTAGTGGCCAGCCGCGAAATGAACGTCGCGGCATTAGTGGAAGATGAGGTTATTCTGGCTTTGCCAATGGTGCCCAGGCACGAGCAATGCCAGGCAGCGGCGGGAGCGGAGGGCGGCGGTAAAGCTTCGGCGTTTCAGGCGCTCGCGGCACTGAAAAGAAGTAGCGTTAGTGAAGGCTGAAGCGCATTGCGCGCTATGCCGGGATAAAAATTGAACAGGCAAGGAGTATAGACATGGCAGTCCAACAGAACAAGAAGTCACCCTCGAAGCGCGGTATGCACCGCGCGCACGACTTTCTCACCAATCCGCCGCTGGCGGTGGAACCGACAACGGGCGAAGTGCATCTGCGCCACCATATCAGCCCCAGCGGCTATTATCGTGGCAAGAAGGTCGTTAAATCCAAAGGCGAATAAGCGCACCTGACGCGACGCTGGCGGCCAGAATTAGCTTCCGCCCGACGGCAAGTCTCATCGATTGTCGCCTGGATTGCCGCGTACAGACCACATGGATCCAACGGTAGCCATCGATTGCATGGGGGGCGATCACGGCCCCGGAGTGACCGTTCCCGCGGCACTCAATTTTCAGAAATCCCGTCCACAGAGCAAGCTCGTCCTGGTTGGCCTGCAGCAGGCGATCGAGGCCGAGTTGCGTGCGCGTCATGCCGTCCCCGGCCCGGGATTGCTGGTGCATAACGCGACCCAGGCAGTAGGCATGGACGAGGCGCCCGCATCTGCATTGCGTGGAAAAAAAGATTCATCCATGCGCGTCGCCGTCAATCTGGTAAAAAGCGGCCACGCGCACGCCTGTGTCAGCGCCGGCAACACCGGCGCGCTGATGGCAATTTCACGCTTCGTGCTGAAGACCCTGCCCGGGATAGACCGTCCGGCCATCGCCGGAATTCTGCCGACACTGAAAGGCGAGGCGTACGTGCTCGATCTGGGCGCCAACGTCAATTGCACCCCCGAACACTTGCTGCAGTTTGCCATCATGGGTGCCATGCTGGTTTCGGCGGTGCAGCACAAGGAGCGACCCAGCATCGGCCTGCTCAATATCGGCGAAGAAGACATCAAGGGAAACGAAGTGGTGAAGCAGGCGTCCGAACTGTTGCGCGCAAGCGACCTTAATTTCTACGGCAACGTGGAAGGTGACGATATCTTCAAAGGCACCACCGATGTGGTGGTGTGCGACGGCTTCGTCGGCAACGTGACGCTCAAGGCGGCCGAGGGCGTGGCGAAGATGCTCGGCGCCTTTCTCAAGGAAGAGTTCAAGCGCAATTGGCTCACCTATGCCTCCGGCATCATGGCGGCACCGGTACTCGCTGCATTCAAGCGCCGCGTCGACCCCGCGCGCTACAACGGCGCCAGCCTGCTCGGTCTGAAAGGCATCGTGGTGAAGAGCCACGGCTCGGCCGACAGCATCGGTTTCGAGAGCGCGATCGCGCGCGCATTCGATGAAGTGCGCGAGGGCGTGCTGCAGCGCATTTCCCATCGTATGGCTGCGGCCGGTCACACTAACGCGGAAGCGGCGTGATTCATTCCAGAATAATCGGCAGCGGCAGTTACTTGCCGCGCAATGTCGTCACCAATGCCGCTCTGGCGCAGCGAATGGATACCTCCGACGATTGGATACGCTCGCGCACCGGCATCCGCCAGAGGCACATTGCCGAAGCAAACGAAACATCGAGCAGCCTTGCCTTCGAGGCAAGCAAGGCCGCCATCGCCAGCGCGGGTATCGCCGCGCAGGATATCGATCTCATCATTGTCGCCACGTCGACGCCGGACTACGTTTTTCCGAGCACCGCGTGCCTTCTGCAGGACAAACTGGGCATCAAAGGATCGCCGGCTTTCGACCTGCAGGCGGTCTGCAGCGGCTTCGTCTATGCGCTGACCACGGCGGATCTGTTCATTCGCTCGGGCCAGCACCGCTGCGCCCTGGTTGTCGGTGCGGAAGTATTCTCACGCATCCTCGACTGGAACGACCGCGGCACCTGTGTGCTGTTTGGCGACGGTGCTGGAGCGGTGATCCTGAAAGCGGATGACCAACCCGGCATCATGGCAAGCGCCCTGCACGCCGATGGCAGCCATGCGGGTATCCTGTCCGTACCCGGCAACATCTGCGGCGGCAAGGTAACCGGAGATCCGTTCCTGCGCATGGACGGACCGGCGGTATTCAAATTCGCAGTGCGCGTGCTGGATGAGGTGGCGCGTGAGATTCTGGCAAAATGCAAACTACAGGTGGACGATGTCGACTGGCTGATTCCGCACCAGGCCAATCTGCGCATCCTGGAATCCACGGCGAAGCGCCTCGGCCTGCCGCATGAAAAATTGATTGTGACCGTTGATCAGCACGGCAATACATCGGCTGCGTCAGTGCCGCTGGCGTTGGATCTGGCGCTGCGTGACGGCCGCATCAAAGCCGGGGACAAGGTCATGCTGCAGGGCGTCGGCGGCGGTTTTACCTGGGGTGCAGTGCTGGTGCAGATATGAGACGGGAACGGCTGTGAAATTGATTTGGAAAATATGAAATTCGCAATGGTATTTCCCGGGCAGGGCTCGCAGTCGGTGGGCATGATGCAGGCCTATGGCGACAACGCGGCAGTGCGTGAAGTGTTGGCCGAAGGCTCCGAAGCGCTCGGCCAGGACCTTGGCAGGCTGATTGCCGAAGGCCCGGCCGAATTGTTGAATCAGACCGTCAACACGCAGCCGGTCATGCTTGCCGCGGGCTACGCCGCATATCGCGCCTGGATCGGCCTGGGTGGAATCGAGCCGGCGTTGGTGGCGGGGCACAGCCTGGGTGAGTACACCGCGCTGGTGGCGGCCGGGGTGCTGTCCTTTCGTGACGCTCTGCCGCTGGTGCGCTTTCGCGCCCAGGCGATGCAGGAAGCGGTGCCGCAGGGTCAGGGCGCGATGGCCGCGATCCTCGGACTGGACGAAGAAGCGATACGCAGCGCTTGTGTCGAGGCAGCGCAGAGTGAAGTGGTGCAGGCGGTCAATTTCAATTCGCCGGGCCAGGTGGTGATCGCAGGCCACGCTGCGGCGGTCAAGCGCGCCTGTGATATCGCCAAGTCCAAAGGCGCGAAGCGTGCGTTGGCGCTGCCAGTGAGCGCGCCGTTTCATTCGGCGCTGATGCGGCCGGCGGCGGATCGTCTGCAGCAGTATCTTCAGGGCGTCGCGTTCCTGCCGCCGCGAATTCCGGTGATCAATAACGTCGATGTGGCGAGTTACAGCGACCCGGAGCAAATCAAGGATGCACTGGTGCGCCAGGCCTACCATCCGGTGCGCTGGGTGGAAGTCATCAAGTCGATGGCGGCGCAGGGCATTACTCATGTTGCCGAATGCGGACCCGGCAAAGTACTGGCGGGTATGACCAAACGCATCGACGCTGCGCTGGACTCCGTGGCGTTGCCGGACCAAGCCAGCGTCGAGCAGGGCGTCGCCCGTTTCCAAGGAGCGTGATCATGTTGAAAGGCCAGATTGCATTGGTGACCGGTGCCACGCGCGGCATCGGCAAAGCGATCGCACTGGGTCTGGGTGGGCAAGGCGCGACAGTCGTTGGCACTTCGACTTCGGCGGCCGGCGCCGCGACGATCAGCGACTATCTTGCCACGGCTAATATCGACGGCAAGGGGACGGCACTCGATGTGAACGACGGCAGCGGCATCGACGCGCTGGTGGCGCAGATTGAAAAGGAATACGGGGCAATCGGCATACTAGTGAACAATGCCGGCATTACGCAGGACAACCTGGCGATGCGTATGAAGGAAGCGGAGTGGGATGCGGTGATCGATACCGATCTGAAGTCGGTGTTCCGACTGTCGCGCGCCGTGCTGCGCGGGATGATGAAGGCGCGATCCGGCCGCATTATCAGTATCACCTCGGTGGTGGGCAGTTCGGGCAACCCCGGCCAGATCAATTATGCTGCGGCCAAGGCCGGTATCGCCGGCCTGTCGCGCGCGCTGGCGCAGGAGATCGCCAGCCGCAACATCACCGTAAACTGCGTCGCGCCGGGCTTTATCGACACCGACATGACGCGCGCATTGAACGAACAGCAGCGGGAGGCGATTCTGAGCCGGATCCCGCTGGCGCGGCTGGGCAAGGCCGAAGATGTCGCTGCGGCCGTGGTGTTTCTGGCATCACCCCAGGCCGCCTACATCACGGGCGCCACACTGCCTGTAAACGGTGGAATGTACATGGCGTAAGCAAGGATTTATCAAACCCCAGGCAATGAATTTTGGTAAAATGCCTGGCAGTTTCCGCAGCCAAAAATAGAGGGAAGGAGAATCAAATGGAAAATGTTGACCAACGGGTAAAGAAAATCGTCGCCGAACAGCTGGGCGTCAACGAGGCGGAAATAAAAAATGAGTCCTCCTTCATCGACGATCTGGGCGCTGACTCGCTCGACACGGTGGAACTGGTGATGGCGCTGGAAGAAGAATTCGAGACCGAAATTCCGGACGAAGATGCCGAAAAGATCACCACCGTCCAGCAGGCTATCGATTACGTTACCAGCCACCCCAAGAAAGCCTGAGTTCCAGCAACACGCGTTATTGCCGGAGGAATATTGTCACGCCGCAGAGTCGTCATTACTGGCTTGGGCATCATCTCCCCGGTAGGCAACAGCGTTAGCGACGCCTGGGCCAGTATCCTCGCCGGCGTCTCCGGCATCAATAAAATCAGTCGTTTTGACGCCTCACGGCTGACCTGCCAGATAGCCGGCGAAATAAGGAATTTCGATCTTGCGCTGTATCTGGAGCGCAAGGAAGCGCGCCATATGGATACCTTCATCCATTACGGCATGGCCGCCGGTATGCAGGCGATACGCGATAGCGGCATCGAAGTAACCGCTGAAAATGCCGAGCGCATCGGCGTCAACATCGGATCCGGCATGGGCGGTCTGCCGATGATAGAGCAGACCCAGCGCGAGGTGATAGCGGGCGGACCGCGCAAGATTTCGCCGTTCTTCATTCCAAGCACCATCATCAACATGATTTCGGGGAATTTGTCGATCAAGTACGGCCTCAAGGGGCCGAATCTCGCCATGGTCACCGCGTGCACCACGGCGACGCACTGTATCGGTGAATCCGGACGCCTGATCGAGTACGGGGATTGTGATGTGATGGTCGCGGGCGGCGCCGAATCAGTGGTTACGGAACTCGCCATGGGAGGTTTTGCCCAGGCGCGCGCGCTTTCGACCCGCAACGACGACCCGGCGGGCGCCAGCCGACCCTGGGATCGGGACCGGGACGGCTTCGTGCTGGGCGAGGGTGCGGGCGTGCTGGTGCTGGAGGAGTATGAGCATGCCAAGGCGCGTGGAGCCAGAATCTACGCCGAGCTCGCCGGCTACGGCATGAGTGGCGACGCCCACCATATGACCGCCCCGCGCGAGGATGGCGATGGCGCAGCACGCTGCATGAACAGCGCATTGCGCAACGCGCGTTTCAACGCGGATCAGGTGGACTACATCAACGCCCACGGCACCTCGACTCCGTTGGGCGACCTGGCCGAGACCATAGCGGTGAAGCGCAGTCTGGGAGCGCATGCGATAAAAACTGCGGTCAGTTCGACCAAGTCCATGACCGGACATTTGCTCGGGGCCGCGGGTGGCGTCGAGGCGGTATTTTCGGCACTGGCGATACATCACCAGGTCGCGCCGCCGACGACCAATCTATTCAACCAGGATCCGCAATGCGACCTGGACTATGTGCCGAATACGGCGCGCCAAATGAAAATCAATGTGGCGCTGTCCAATTCGTTCGGCTTCGGTGGAACCAACGGCACCCTGGTGTTCAGCCGGGTTTGAGCCAGACTCTAAACGTTTCGCTAAGACCTTCCCGCATTTTCGCCCTGGCATTGACGGTCACTGCGGGAACGGCGCTTGCCTGCGTCTGGATCAGCCTGACGCCCCCCGCCTTTCTGCTGGCCGCGACGGGCATTGTTCTGACATGGGCTTGGCACCTGGCGCAAGCCCTGCAGTTGGGTAAGTTCGCGCTGCGCGCGTTGGAATTGAACGACCAGGGCGGCGTGCGCTGCCGGGACGGCACGGGGCGGTGGCAGGAATTTGAGATATTGCCTGGCAGCTATGTATCGGGCTGGCTGATCGTCGTGATTCTGGGTGCAGGCGGCCGGCGCAAACGCTCGCTGGTAGTGCTTCCGGATTGCGCTGCGTCCGACGATTTGCGCCGACTGCGCGCCTGGCTGCGTTGGCGCGTTGCACGCTCATGAACTTTATGCGCGAGGGGCGGTCGAAACCGGGGTCGCCCCCAGTACGCGAGGTAAGGATTGAAATTTCCCGGAAACAGCACGACGCCGCTCGAACTGCTTGAACTGGATTTTGTCGCTGGAGCGACGTTCTCGCGGGCGTCGGGGCCATTGCGTTATACTGAAAACAGCCCGGACAGAATAAACGAAAATCAGTCTCAGGGCATGAGGGAAGGGCGGCGCATGAGTGAGCGCGACATTGACCAGCAGCTGGTCGAGCGTGCGCAACAGGGCGACAAGCGGGCGTTTGAACTGCTGGTGAGCAAGTATCAGCGCAAGCTCGGGCGTCTGCTGTCGCGTTTTGTCCGCGATGCAGGCGAAGTCGAAGATGTGACACAGGAGGCCTTCGTTAAGGCCTATCGCGCACTGCCCACCTTTCGCGGCGATAGCGCGTTCTACACCTGGCTGTACCGAATCGGCATCAACACCGCCAAGAACTACCTGGCATCGATGGGGCGGCGCGCGCCGACCAGTTCCAACTACGATGCCGAGCAGGCGGAATCGTTCGACGACAGCGATCAGCTGCGCGACTTCAACACACCGGAGAATCTGCTGATGAGCAAGCAGGTTGCGCAAAGTGTGAACCAAAGCATGGATCGGCTGCCTGAGGAACTGAGGCAGGCTATTATGCTGCGCGAGATCGAAGGCATGAGCTACGAAGATATCGCGAAGATCATGGATTGCCCGATTGGCACGGTGCGCTCGCGCATATTCCGTGCGCGCGAGGCGATTGCGGAGCAGTTGCGGCCGCTGCTGGATATATCTAAAGACAAGAGGTGGTGACGCCATGAAAGAGACTTTGTCAGCCTGGATGGATGGCGAATTGAGTGAGCAGCAGGCAAGTCCGTCGCTGACACAGTTCGAAAACGATGCGGAACTGCGCCGGCACTGGGACTGTTACCACGTAATCGGGGATGCCTTGCGCGGCGTCCATGGGCCGGACCTTTGCGCCAGAATGCGAGCCCGCCTCGAGGCAGAGCCTACTGTGCTCGCGCCCCAGCGCCGCATCAAGGCGGAAAAAACGCGCTGGAACGCGTTGACCCTGGCAGCGAGCGTGGCGGCAGTGGTTTTCGTCGGCTGGATGGCGCTCCCCGGAACGCTGCAGGAATCGTCGCAGCTGGCTCAAGTCCGGCCACCCGCGGTTCAGCCGGTCGCGGTGGCGGCGGGCGAGGGGGCCAAAGACTATTTGCTTGCGCACCAGCGTTACTCCCCCAGCAACGCGATGCAGGGCGTTGCGCCCTATGTGCGTACCGTAGCCGAAGAGCGGAGCACCGTGCGTCGATGAGAATCCTGGCTGTGCTGCTGCTCGCGCTATCGGCCCAGATGGCGCAGGCCGATGGCGATGCGACAGCATGGTTGCAGCGCATCCATACGGCGGCGCAGAAACTCAGCTATACGGGAACCTTCATTTATCGCAGCGGAGATCAAGCCGACACTTCGCGTATTGTCCACATCGTCGGCCGGAAAGGAATTCGCGAGCGGCTGGAGAAACTGGACGGTCATGCGCGTGAGATCGTACGTGACGGCGACGAGGTAAAGTGCTACCTGCCGGACACCAAGACGATCAAGATCGACAAGCAGACAGATCACAAGGTGTTTCCGGCATTGCTGCCGGAAGATTTGCAGGACATTGAAGAGTATTACGTCGTCAGCACGGGACCGGTAGAGCGCGTGGCGGGTTACGACTGCCAATCGATCGTGCTGCAACCGAAAGACAATTTGAGGTATGGCCGGAAATTCTGGGCAGACCGGAAGACCGGCATGCTGCTCAAATCGCAGACATTCAATGACAAGGGTGACGTGATCGAGCAATTCGCCTTCACCGAGATCCGCATCGGCGGCAGGATCGACCAGGGCCTGCTCAAGCCCAAATTCCTGGTCGAGTCGCGCAGCTGGCAAATAGAGAATTCCGGCGCAGCGGCGGCCAGCCTGGCCGCTTCCGGCTGGATCGTCGGACCGGTGCTGCCTGGATTCAAGAGAATGGGCGAGATGAAACGCACGCAGGACGGATCGACTGAAGTCGAGCATGTGATCTATTCCGACGGGCTGGCCGCGCTATCGGTGTTCATCGAACCGATGGCCAACAAGACGTCGCTGCCGCCGGCAGGGCTGTCGCGTCAGGGTTCAATCAACATTTACAGCCGGCAGGTTGCCAGCCATCTGGTGACCGCCGTGGGGGAAGCGCCCGCCGAAAGCGTAAAACGGCTTGCCGAATCGGTGGAATACCGCAAGCCTTGATAAGCGGCCGTTGAGGCCGATCGACGATTGCTCCAATTTTTCCGCAACACCCGCTAACCGCAAGAAAGGAACGTTACGATGCGAAAGACACTGCTCCTATGGCTGCTCCTGCTGCTTCCGCTGAATGCCTATGCGCAAGCGCGCGAACTGCCCGACTTCACCGAATTGGTGGAAAGGCAAGGGCCGGCGGTGGTCAATATCAGTACTGCCCAGACGGCGCGTGCGCATCCGCAGGTGCCGCAAATGCCGAATCGGGACGAGGACGATCCGTTTTCAGAGTTCTTCCGCCGCTTCATGCCGCAAATTCCGGGGCAGCCGCCGCAGGAGTTTTCAACCCGCTCGCTGGGATCCGGTTTTGTCATCAGCGCCGACGGCTACATCCTCACCAACGCGCATGTCGTCGACGGCGCGGACGAAATTACCGTGCGCCTGATCGACAAACGCGAATTCAAGGCCAAGGTGATTGGCGCTGACAAGCGCACCGACGTGGCGTTGATAAAGATCGAGGCGAGTGGACTCCCGGTAGTCAAGCTTGGCGACCCGAACAAGCTGAAGGTGGGCGAATGGGTGCTCGCCATCGGCTCTCCGTTCGGATTCGACAATACCGTGACCGCCGGAATCGTCAGCGGCAAGGCGCGTTCACTGCCGCAGGAAAACCTGGTGCCTTTCATTCAGACCGACGCCGCGGTAAACCCGGGCAATTCGGGCGGGCCGCTGTTCAATATGCGCGGTGAGGTCGTGGGCATCAATTCACAGATCTACAGCCGTACCGGAGGCTACATGGGCTTGTCGTTCGCGATTCCGATCGACATCGCAATGGACGTGCAGACTCAGCTGCGCAGCAGCGGGCGCGTCAGCCGCGGCCGTATCGGCGTGGTGATCCAGGAAGTGACCAAAGAACTGGCCGATTCTTTCGGTCTGCCTAAACCGTACGGCGCGCTGGTAAACGCTGTTGAGAAGGGAGGCCCGGCGGAAAAAGCCGGAATTGAAGTGAGCGACATCATTATCAAATTCGACGGAAAGAACGTCGGCAGTTCAAACGAACTGCCGCGGATAGTCGGAGCGACCCGCCCGGGCAGCACGGTGGGTCTGCAGGTATGGCGCAAGGGGGCGAGCAAAGATTTGACCGTAACCGTGGCGGAAATACCCGCAGACAAACTCGTCGGCCGTGAAAGCAAGCGTTCAAAACCGGCCGAAGCCGCCGCCAACCGCCTCGGCCTGGTCCTGTCGGAATTGACTGACGAACAGCGCAAGGAACTGAAAATCGCGAACGGCGTGCTGGTGGAAGAAGTGAGGGGACAAGCTCGTGCAGATATCCGCAAGGGCGACGTGATCCTGGCGCTGATCCACAAGGGCGTCAATACCGAGGCGAAGACTGTCGCGCAATTCAACAAGGCACTGAACGCCATCGACAAGACGGTCACCATCACCCTGCACGTGCGTCGTGGCGAAAATCAGAGTTTTGTCACGATCAAGGGCTCGAACGAGAAGTGAGGGTCCGGTCCTGAAGCGCTCCGGTGACAAGGATGCGGCGCTGAGGCTTACGCTCTATGGCCGCGCTTACTGTCACCTGTGCGACGATATGCTCGTCGCGCTGGCGCCGCTACGCGACGAGTTCGGATTCCTGGTGGACGTGGTCGATGTCGATGGCGATGCCGCACTGGAGCAGCGTCTTGGCGCGCTGGTGCCGGTGCTGATGCACGCTGGCACGGAGCTGTGCCATTATCACCTGGACGCTGCTAAAGTCCGTGCGTATTTGGCCAAAATCCGTTAAAATACCGGATGTTATTCTTCAAAGGGTGCCATGCAGGCGCCCTTTTTCATG
>Ga0163199_1001195_pt1 | contig 16149 bp, 13 predicted proteins | sample PL_2010_150m_FD_113537 | JGI IMG/M metagenome (GOLD analysis project Ga0163199, IMG submission 113537) | Freshwater microbial communities from Powell Lake, British Columbia, Canada to study Microbial Dark Matter (Phase II) - PL_2010_150m | ecosystem: Environmental > Aquatic > Freshwater > Lake ... | reverse complement strand
TTCACCGCCGTGGAGACGGAAGTCGTCATCGACAACAAGGGCACGACGTACAAGGCGTGGACCTTCAACGGGCAATTCCCCGGGCCGGTCGTGCGGGCGACCGAAGGCGACACCATTGAATTCTCGCTGACCAATCCGACCACCAACACCTTCCCCCACTCGATGGACTTCCATGCCGGCGAGATGGACTTCCTCGTGAACCACAAGGCGGTCGAGCGCGGCCAGACGCATAAAGTCACCTTTACCCCCAAGAAGCCGGGGATCTTCTTCTACCACTGCGGCGTCCAGCCGATGATCCAGCACATCGCTCGCGGCATGATGGGGGCAATCATCATCGACCCGAAAAACCCGAAGGCGATGCCGAAGGCGGACCGTGAATACGTCCTGGTGCAGAGCGAGATGTGGAACAACCCGGACGACGTCCAGGGGATGTTCGACCGCAAGTACGATCACGCGATGTTCAACGGCGGCGTCTTCAAGTACCACCCGTTTCTGGGCGGCAAGCCCTTGGAAGCCAAGCCAGGCGAGCGGGTCCGCATCTACATCGTGAACGCGGGACCAAACAACTTCTCGGCTTTCCACCCAATCGGCGAGATCTGGGACAACGCCTGGGCGAGCGGTAACCCGGCCAACAAGCTGACGGGCGTACAGACGGTCGTCGTCGGACCCGGCGATGCCTACACGGTAGACGTGGTGGTGGAAAACGAGGGCGGCTACCCACTGGTCACGCACTCGCTGACCGACGCGTTGCGCGGAGCCATCGCCGTGCTGGTCGTGAAGAAGGACGCCCAGACGCTGCCGCTCATGCCCTACGTCGAGCCCGGCCCGGCGAAATAGCGATTGATCGGGGTAGGGGCACGGCGCGCCGTGCCCCTACTTACGATGGATTCGGCGCGACTGCGGTAGGGGCGGTTCGCGAACCGCCCCTACAGGCATGGCAGATTGCGTGTGCTGTGCCTGTTAAGAGGGATTGGGCGCCACGAAAACCAATACCGATAATCGCTGCTGCGTGTGGTTGCGGACCCCGTGCTCCGCGCCGGCCGACGCCATCACCGCCTGCCCCGGCCCCAGAACCTTTTCTTCCGTGCCGACCTGGAACGTCCCCTGCCCGTCGAGCACGACATAGACCTTGTCCTGTTCGCCGTGCACGTGCCCCTTCTGGACCTGCCCTGGCTCGAAGCCGTACACATCGCAAAAGAATCGCGGCGTCTGAAAGAGATTGTTCTTCTTCATTTTCTCGGATGAAAACTGCTTGAAGTCGGCCAGCGACAATACCGTCATGATCGGCTCTTCTCCTTTCCGCGTTCCATTTTCCTCTCTTCAACCGCCCGGACGATCGAATCGACCGGCACCAAATGACGCTGCAGGCCAAGGTCCTCAGCCGGAACACCCATCGCCAGCCCCAACATCTGGGGCAGGTGCAGAACCGGCAGGTTCAGGTTCGCCCCGACTTTCCTCCCCGCCCGCTCCTGGTAGATGTCCAGACTCATGTGGCACAGCGGACAGGGCGTGACCATCGCGTCCGCGCCGCCGTCCTTGGCCTCTTTGAGATTCGCACCGTTCATCGCGAGCGCAATGTCTTCCTTCTCCAGAATGATCGGAAAGCCGCAGCACTTGATCTTGCCACCGTAGTCCACCGGCTCCGCTCCCACCGCGCGGATGACCTTGTCGAGGGAATTCGGATGCTCAGGATCGTCAAACCCGAGATCACCGGACGGCCTCAGGATATAGCACCCGTAGAACGGCGCGATCTTGAGATCGCCGAGCGTCACCTGCACCTCATCCTTGAGCTTCTCCAACCCTACTTCGCGCACCACGATCCAGAGCAGATGCTTGACCTGAATCGTGCCGCGATAGGTCAGCCCCTCAGACTGCAAGAGCCGGTTGACGCGCGTGAGCAGCGCGGGATCGCTTTTGAGCTTGCGGTTGGCGCCGCCCATGACGCCCTGGCAGGTGCCACAGATCGTCATGATGTCGAGGCCGAGCCGCTCGGCCTGCGCAAAGGTGCGCGCGCTGAGCGCGAGGGCGCCATCGGGGTCCGCCTCGCCGACGACGCCGGCCCCGCAGCAGGAGGAGGCGGTCAACTCGGTGACCTCAATCCCCAGCCGCCCGATGACAGCCATCGTGGACTGAAACAGCTCAGGCGTCGCCCCCTTCGCCGCGCAGCCCGGATATAAAGCGTACTTCAGCGCCATTCACGCCTCACTCATCGCCGGTCTTGCTCCAACAGCGCGCGCACCCGCTCCGGACCGTCCATTGACGAGTGCAGCGGGTTCGGGACCTTCCCTTTGAGCAGCATCCGGAGGCCCAGCGGCAGGACGTGCAGGAACTTCCGAAGGCTCAAACCGATCACCTTCAGCGGCATCAGGACCTCATTCAGACGGCCGAACCGCGCGACCAGATCCCTGAATCCCACAACGTGCCTGGCGCCGCCGGTTTCGTCATAGCCCGCTTCGATGGACTCTCGGCGCAAACGGATGATCGCCTCCATCGGCTGCACGTCCTTGGGGCAGACCTCGACGCAGAAATTGCATCGCGTACAGTCCCACATGCCGGTCGGTCCCTGGAGCGAAGCCAGCCGGGCCGTTCGCGCCTGGCCGGATTCCCGGGCATCCGCAACGAACCGGTACGCTTTCGCCAGCGCGGCGGGCCCCAGAAACCTCTTATCCACCTCGTGCACCGTGCAGGTCGCCACGCAGGCCCCGCACATGATGCAGGCATCCACGTTGTGAAACCGGGAGACGCGCGACGCACTAGGCACCGCATCGGGTGGACGCGTATCGTCCCGCAGCCACGGTTCGACCGCACGGACCTTGCCCCAGAATGACCCCATATCCACGGACAGGTCCTTGAGCACCGGCAGATTGCGGAGCGGCCCGACGGTGATCCCTCCGTGCCGTTCCCATTCCTTCCGGACGGACGTCCGGCAGGCCAGCTTCTCCCCGCCGTTGATTGTCATCGAGCATGACCCACAGATGGCGGAGCGGCACGAATAGCGGAAGGTCAGCCGGCCGTCCAACTCGTTCTTGATCCGGAGAAGCGCGTCGAGCACGGTCATCCCGCGGGTGACGTCGAGGCGATAGGTCTCGTCGTGGGGAGCGGCGTCCAGTTCGGGGTTGTACCGTTGGATCGTGAAGGCCAGGCGCATCGCCTAGTCTATTTCGAAGACTTTGGGGAAGTTGGTCAGATTGCGACAGCCGCCTGGTTCGACCAGCACCATGTCCTCGATCCGGACCCCGCCGATGTCTGGGTAGTAGAGCCCCGGCTCAACGGTGACCACGTGCCCGGCCTTGAGCGAAGACCCGGTCTTGCCGATCCGCGGCGCCTCGTGGATATCGATGCCGACCCCATGGCCGGTCCCGTGGAAGAAGCCCTGCATGCGCCCGTTGATCAGACCCGTCTTGTAGCCGGCCTGCTCGAACCGCTCCATGACACGGGCGTGGATCTTCTGCCCGTCCGCGCCGTCACGGACCCAACCAATGGCCTCCTCCTGCGCGGCCAGCACCGTGTCATAGAGGCGCTTCTTCTCTGGGCTCGCCTTGCCTTTGAGCACAGTACGGCTCATATCGGCGAAGTAGCGGGTCGTCGCATGGCGTGGGAAGATGTCCATAACGATGGGCTCACCGGCCTTCAGCAGCCCCGACCCTTCGTTATGCGGATCGCAGGCCTGCAGTCCCCCGGCGATGATCGTATGCTGGCTGATGCAATCCTGCTCCATCAGCGCCACGTTGATGAGCTTCTTGATACGTTCGGAGGTCACAGGCTCGCCCCCGTGAACGATCAGGCCGTCACGCACGGAGGCCGCCCCCAGGAGATCGATCACCCGGTGGACGGCCGACTCCACGGCGCGCTGGGCGGCTTCGATCGCGGCCACTTCCTCCTTGGTCTTGATGGCCCGCTCTTCGAAGAACGGCTCGCGCTTCGTGCTCAGCTCGTATCCCTTCGCCTGGAGCCGGCGGGCGTGCTCGAAGCTGAAGTTCTCCGGAACCAGCAACTGTGTGACGCCGCGTTCCTTCAGCACCAGATCCACCACATCGATCGCTGTAGGATGGGTCCCTTCACGCCGCTTCACGCGCCCTTCATAGTCCGAATAGGGCAAGACGGTGTCCACCGTGGCCGTGGCCCGCGCGCGGTCCACTTCCAGATCGCTCATGATAAGAATGGTCTCGCCTTTCACGCGAAGAAAGATGAAGGGATCGGGAGCCAGGAACCGGGTCGCGTAATAGAGGTTGGAGTCGGTCTCGCTCGCCGCGATAAGAAGGACGTCGGGGCCGGTCGGCATAATTGGCGATGCTATCATGGCGTCATTGAGCCGAGCAAGGCGTCTGCGGTCCCTTGTCGGTCGGCGCAATCAGCTCTTTCGGCAGCAGGACGATGTTTTTCATGAGATCGAAGGCGAGCTGCCCAAGACCGGTGATCCCCGACGCAACCGACTTCATCGGCAGCCACGTCACCGCGGGATCGTTCAGCGGGCCCTTGACCTCGAAGAAGGCGGTGCTGAAGCCCTCGCGCTCTCCCGCGAACAGCTTGCCGAACAGCGGAATGGATTGCAGAATCCCCTCGTAGGAGCCGAACGGCGTGACGACCATGACCATGTCGTATCGGTCGTTGGGGATGTCGTACGTGCCCGCGCCGGTGATCTTCAGGATCGGACTGTCCACCCGGTAGTTCTGGACCTCCGCAACGCCGTTCTTGACGACGACGCGCCCCGAGACGCAATCAAACGGCATCCCCTGCTCGGAGACATCCGCCTTGCCCGCCAGCTGTGCGGTCAGATTCAGCAGACCGGCTATTTTCGACGTCGCCGAGAGCTTCCGGAAACGGCCGTTGGAAACCAGCACCTTGACGTCTCCGTTGAGAGTAGGCGCCGTTCCCTGCGGATGCGTGCCGTCCCCCCGAATCGCCCCATCCAATGTCAGCGAGCCGGTCAACGGCGGCTCTTTCACACCGAACAAATTAAACACCGGCTCCACCGCGATTCCTTGCAGGTGAAGGGTTGATTCGACCGCGGCGTACTTCCCGGGCGGCAGCGCCACCCTGGTCTGGCCGGCGATCGCCCCCTTTCCCATCCGGCCCGTGACCGGGTCCATAACGAGCGCGCCGCCCTCCCCGGACACCTTCGCCTGAATCTCATCGAAGGGGACGCCGTGATAGCGGCCGTTGCGGATCGACACGGTCGCCGAGAGCTTGGCGCCGCGGGTGAGCGCTTCCATTGCCGCGCGCACGGGGGAGCGCGCGCCCTCCGGGATCAGCAAGGCCAGATCGAGCCCCGGTGAGTCGAAGACGGCCTGGATGCGGGGAACCCCCCGCCACCCGCGGACTTCCCCTGTGGCATTGATCCGACTGTCCGCAATCTTCAGCGTACCGCCCTCGACCTCGATGCGGTCTCCCTCAAAAGAGAACGTCGCCGTCAGATCCTCGACCGGCGCGGCCAGCCCTTCGATCTTGAACCCCGCCTGCCTGATCTCCGCCTTGCCCTTCAGCTTGGCAGCCCACCAATTGTCAAGTGGCCCGGTCGCCATGAACTGTGCCTGGAAGGTGCCCGCGTCAAAGGACGTCTTCGCGGCGAGCATTCCCTTGGGAAACGCGCGGAGGGCGACCGGCGGAATCCGTACCGCGAGGTTGAAGCCGCGGGGCTGCTCGAGGCTCAGGGTGCCTTTCGTGAAGACTTTGAGCGGAGACATCTCCGCCAAAAATCGGTTCACCTTCACGCGGTGACCCGGGTCCAACAGCAGGTCGAACTCGACCGCGGCCGGGACTTCGTTCGGCTTCCTGAATCCCGCCGCATGGCTGATCCCCGTCTGGCGAAGATCCGCCCGCCCTATGCCGCGCAATTCTCCCGTCCTCCCTGAAATGCTGAGCCCGAACCCCGCCGTGCCGTCGACCGAGAGTTTTTGGGAGGGGCCCTGCGTCGCAACCCCCAACAGCTCTTTGGTGTCGGCTTGGCCGGAGACCGTCAGGGCATAGTGGGCTTTCTCATCGGAGCGGACCGCGATCTCTCCGTCCAGCACAAGCGTGGAGTATCCCACCAGCCCGGCCAGATGTTCGAAAAGCACTCCACGCGGGACGGACCGCACCCGTCCGCGCACGCCGGCGAACGGCAGGGAGAGCCGCCGATCCGTGAAGCCGACGTCTTTCGCCTCAAAATCCCACTCCACATGCAGATCGTCGAGCCGGTTCAGCGAACCTTCCAGTTTGACGGCGGCATCGGCCTCGCCCTGCAGTTTCGTCAGACCGGCCGGGCCGAGCGGCAGCAGCGCCTTCGGCGCGAAGCGGGTCACGATCACAGCCAGTTCCGGGGCGGAGATTTTGCCTTTGATGTCCAGGGACAACTGCGGATTGTCGGTGAGGCGCGTCACCTCACCCCGTCCCCCCGTCACCTCCGCCAGACCGTATTTGCCCGTCAGTTCCTCGACTGCGATACGGTCCCGGTCGAAAAACAGTTTGCCCTTGACCTCCGAGATCGGCACCAGGTGTGAACCCACGACGGCGCTGCCGCCCAGAAGATCCACCTCGCCTTTGACCGTCAATCGGCGCGCCTGCTCTGGAGTCCACCCCACCTGCAAAGAAACCAGTTGGATGGAGCCGCTGACCTGCCCCTGCTTCAAAAAACCCAGCCCGTAGGACCTGATCGTCTCCTCGGGAAGGCCATTCACGAGCGCTTCCAGGCGAAACGGCGTGGTGGTGAGCGACGAGACGAGTTCCACCTGCGGCGTGAACAGCTTGCTCAGGACGACGCTGCCTGTGATTGTCGTGCCGGCGCCCGTGACGCTCATCTCCTTGATGGTCAGTACGCGATCGCTCTTCGCCCAGTGGTATTCGAAGGCGCCGGTCAGATCCATCGGCACGTTGGCGCTGTGGAGAACGGCATTGTCGTGCAGAAACGTGGCCAACCGGCTCAGATTCACCCCCCTGGCCTCCAGCCGTCCCATAGCCTTCCCGCCCGGACGCGCCCCCACGAGCGCCTCGCGCGAAACCTGGCCCGTGATCGTGAATGTCATCTCTGTCTTCTCATGAGGGAGCGCGGCGTAGAACTTGAAGCCCAGTTGCGTGCCGGCCCTCTTCACAGTGGTGGTCACGTGTCGGAGCGTGACCGTACGGGGAGTCTCCGCGCCGAAACTGTCCTCGAACACGAATTCGCCGTCGGCGATGGAAATCTCATCGCCCAGCATCGGCGTGGTGAAATCCGAGGGCTGCGCCCCCTGCGAGAAGAGATCCGAGATATTCAGAATGCCGGCGGCGCCCCGCCGGATCGCGATCTTGGGCTTATCCAGCAGAATGCGCTTCGCCAGCACTTTGCGCTGCAGAAGCGGAAAGATCCGCAGGTCGATGAAAAAATGGTCGGCAAACAGGAATTGCGCGGTGCCGTCGAGTTCCTTGATCACCACGTCATCGAGCGCGATCCGAACGTAGGGGAACACCTCGACGGAAGCCCGCTTCACCGACACCTTGCGGCCGAGTTGCATCTCCGCCTGCTCGACCAGCAGCGCCTGGTAATCGGCGGTATTCAGGATCAGGGGAAGCGAAAGGACAATCGCGGCAATGACGGCGATGGGGATGAGGACCAGCCACGCGATCTTTCGGCGCAAATTCCACACAGCGCGATCTTACCTGAGGCGGCCCCAAATGCCAACGGGTGAATAGAGTATAATCCCCCTTCGTGCCATCCGCCGCCGCAAGCCCCGACGAATCCACCGCTCCCACGAGGGCGCGCTGGAACATTCTGGCGCTGCTCACGCTCATCAGTGTCATCACCTATGTGGACCGGGTCAACATCTCGGTGGCCGCCCGCCAGATGATGCCCGCCCTGGGCCTGACGCAGGTCCAGATGGGCTACGTGTTCTCGGCCTTCGTGCTGGGGTACGCGATCTTCCAGATCCCCGGCGGGTGGCTGGGCGACCGGTGGGGGACACGCCTGGTCCTGACCGGGGCGGTCATCTGGTGGTCTCTCTTCACAGCCCTCACCGCCGTCGCCGCCACCCTGCCGACCGCGCAGTGGCTGGGAGTCCTGGGCTCCCTCATCCTCGTCCGGTTCCTGATCGGCGTGGGCGAGGCCGCCGCCCTGCCGAACTTCAATCGATCCGTGGCCAACTGGTTTCCGCTCAACGAACGCGGGCTCGGCATGGGCATTTCAATCGGCGGGATCGGCGTCGGATCGGCCCTCACCCCACCGATCGTGGCCTGGATGATGGTGAACTACGGCTGGCAGAGCGCCTTCTACGCGGCAGGGCTGGCCGGCATCGCGGTCGCCGCATTGTGGGGCTGGTACGCCACAGACCGGCCCGAGCAACATCGCGGCGTGAACCAGAAAGAACTTGCCGTCATCAAAGAAACGTCCTCGCCCTCGCCGATCACCCCGTCCGAACCCGTTCCCTGGGCAGCCTTTCTTCGCACACCTACCATCTGGTGGATTGTGCTCAGCTACACCGGCCTGGGGTACGTCGCGTATGTGTACATGTCCTGGTTCTATCTGTACCTGGTCAATGAGCGCGGGTTCGATGTGTTACGAGGGGCCTTCTTCGCCTCCGGTCCCTTCATCGCCATCACGGTGCTCTGTCCGCTTGGGGGATGGGTGACTGACCGCCTCGCCGCTTCGTGGGGGGTGAACAACGGGCGCTCCCGGGTGGGCTGCGCGGGGATGCTGCTTTCCGGATTTTGCATCATGGCCGGCACGCAGATCGCCGAACCCTATGCGGCCATCACCATGCTGTCGCTCGGCGCGGGCTTCCTCTACTTTACGGTCGGCGCCTTCTGGGCCAGTACGATCGACCTGGCTCCGCGCCATTCCGGCACGCTCTCGGGCATCATGAACACCGGCGCCAACGTCGGGGGAACAATTTCCCCGACTCTCACGCCCTGGCTGGCGGAGCAGTTCGGCTGGAACGTCTCGTTGGGATTCGCGGCCGCCGTCGCGGCGACAGGAGGGCTACTGTGGCTGTTGGTGAGGCCGGGAGATGGCCTGAGGAAGTGATCTAGTAGAACGCCATGGCGGCGTAGGTGACGGTGGAATTGTACTGGTCCACGGTGGCGCGGTCGTAGCGGAGCACGGCGCCCTTCGGCGCGGCGCCAATCGGATTGTCCAGGAGCTTCAGCATGGTATAGAGCGGCGGGAGAATGCCGATGCGCCGCTCGTCGTCCTCCTTCTGGATGAACTGCAGCAACTCGTCGGGCTTTCCCTCTTCCGCATGCTTGAGCATCGCCAAATCGGCCTGCATCGTTTTGTGGAAGGAAAAATCCGTCGGGGGCTTGATGTCCCCGTAGCGCATCCCGATGTGGGCGAGATCCCCGCTCACGATGAAACAGACATCCTTGCCGAACGCCGCCAGTGTCTTGCGAAACGCCTCGATGAACTCCCCGATCCGCTCGCCCTGCGTGACCAGATCAGGATGGCCAAAGTGCAGGTGGGAGAACGAACAGAGCACCGGCACGATTGTGAACGGCTTCGTGCCGCCGAAGAGGTGCTGGAGGAACACCGCCTGGAACTCGATGGCGTGGTCCTTGCGGTGGGTGAACTCCTCCTCAAAGAACGGCTCCCCGCCGTGTTCACGAAACAATCGGAGAAATTCCTTGTCGGTTTTGACCAGCCCGAGGGGCGTCTTAAAATCCTTGTCGGTGCAGGCGAACAGGGACTCGATGATCCCGCGGGCGGCGCCGAGAACCACGAACACGTCCGGGGTCTTCGCCTCACGCACCTCCTTGTAGGCCCACGCATAGATCGGGCCCGCCTGACTGAACTCCACATGCGGCGCGACGATCGCCTTGAGCACCTTGCCGGCGTTCTCTGACGGGGCGCTGCCGGGGCCTTCGTCCGATTTGAAGAATCCTTCAAGCTGGGCCTTCAGCTTTTCCGGCTCAGCCTCATAGCTTTTCCCGGCGAACACCGCCGGACGGACGGGCTCCACACAGTACGCGTCCACCAGGCGCATCCTGACGGCGTCGAACCGCTCGCCTTCAAGGAACAGCTTCTCGTCCAGATCGGCGAGAAACTTGTCCACCCAGTTCGGCATCAGGAGCTCCCCGAAGCGCTTGAGGTACTCTCCCGCAATCTGGTTGCGCGTGTGCGCCCCGTCGAGAAACTGCACCAGGTAAAAGATGTTGGGCGGCAGGAACAGGATTCCGTCCGAAATCCCCTGCGGATCGCGGAGGCCCACCGACTGCGTCTCCCCTTCGCGCACCGGAAAAAATTCCAGATTGCGCAACTTGGGATAGTCCATTGCGCCGAGTCTTGCCGCGCGGTCCATCACTCCTCCCCGCCCTTCCGCCGGGCGGCCAGTTCCCATCCCGCCAGTGACAGCACGGTGACGAGAAGAAGGACCGGCGTCGCGTAGCCGTACTCGGCGCCGGCGAACGTGATGAGGTCCCGGAACCGGCCGATGAGCAGCGACATGCGGGACATCACCGTATAGCCGAAGGCCGCGCCGAAGGCGATCATCAGGAAATAGATGCCGGTCCGGGCCGCGACCATGCCGGGCCCGCTGTGCTCGACCGAGAAAAAGAAATAGAAGAGCACCGACACGACCCCGATCAGCAGAATGATCGTATTGATGCCGCTTTGCGGCGAGGCGAGGTCGAACCCCATGGACAGCCCATTGGCGCCCATGGTGATCAGGGGGTTCACGGTATCCTCGATCTGCTTTAGGATGTAGGACGAGACGGTCCGGGGAATCGCCACGCCCGAGCCGAACCCCACGATGAAGGCGAAGGCGATCCGCGACAGCCAGGAAACCCTGGGAAAGAACTGAGTGAGGATCAGCAGCCCGAGCAGGGCCGGAATGACCGGCTCGTAAGTCCCCAAGGCCGCCGGATGTTCAGCGATGCCCTTCTTGAGCGGCTCCCACAACAGTCGGAAGAACACCGTGTACCACACCAGGACAACTGAATAGCCGATCGACACGCCCACGTACAGGTGCTCACCAAGCTTGAAAAGCGGATTGTCCTTGTACAGAAAGCTGTAAATGAACAGCGTCAGGCCGGTCGCCACCCATGCGCCCAGGACGACGGACGTCGGGATCAGTTGTTCCGGCATCAGACCCGCTTCCCCTTGTCGCCGCGCAACGCAAAGTAAAACACGTTGCACAGCACGACGAGAACAATGATCACGAAATGCGTGGCCGACTGGGCATCCATGCCGGCGACCGCCATCCCTTTCCGTCCGATCAGGGTTTCGTATTCCGCCGCCCCCTGCAACCCTCCGATGAGGCCGTTGATCTGGCCGCTGCGCAGGAACGGATACAAGCCCGGCGCGATCACACCGGTCGCGCCGCCGGCCATCTCGAACCGGTACTTGTCCTTGCCGAAGACGTACCACATCTCGATGCCGGCCCCGCCGGCCGCCAGGCTCACCATGTAATTCACGTCACGGAGGTTGCGGACGCCTTCCAGCACGGGCATCCCCAGAGTCGGGGTCTTCGAGTAATCGGAGGGGAACGCCTTGTAGAGATCCTGCCCCATGGAGATGATCAGCGCGTACCCGCCCGGCGCCCACCCCAGAAAGACGTAATCCTTCCCGCGCGTTTTCCCCGTCTCCGCCGCCACTTGCGTGACGACGCCGTCCGCCAGGCCGGTGCCGGTGATCCAATGCGTCATGACGATGACGCGGAGATTTTTGCGGAAGGCGTGCCGGAGCAGCGCGACCGCCTGGGGCTCGAGCTCCGGCTTGGAGGAGGGGTCGAAATCGAAGGAGAGCAGAAAGACCGACCGCTCGGGCATCGCCTCGATATACTCATAGACCGCCTGCACCTCCGGCGACACCTTGATCGGCAAGCCGAACGGATTGAGCAGCGGCAGCAGGGTCGCGCACGCGATCAGCAGGAAGATGATCCGCCGGTCGATCGCGATCATGCGGCGGGCCAAGTCTTTCAGCAACCCTTTCATTGGTCCTTGCCTCCGCCGAGATAGGATCGTTCCTTGCCCAGAATGATCTTCAGGGAGAGCGCCACCGAGCCCATGCTCACGCCGATCAGAATCGCCCGGCGAACCGCGCTGTTCAGGACATTCATGAGCCATTGAGTAATGTCCCAGGCCCCTGGAATTTTGAAAAGGAATTGACCGATCGAGATTTGCATGCCAGGCAATAAAGTTTGCCCCAGAGGGACGCGCCCCATCATCACCACCACGGCGGAGACGAGCAGGACGGACGCCTCAGGGGAACGGGCCCGGAACGCGCGGTAGGCCGCCGACGCGATAAAAAACGCCAGGATCGAAAACATGGTCCCCTGGAGCGGCACCATCGTGTAGTCGTACAGCCAACCGAAGGCCGTCTGCGAGCCGTCTGCCTTGCTCTCCCCTCCGCTCCAAAATCCCACCGCCATGGTGGTCACGATGGCGGCAAAGAGCACCCCGCTGTACCCCCACCCCGGCGCCTGCCGGCGGATCTTGACGGCATGCACGTGGAAGACGCTGGCGATCCCCAATACCAGCGCAAACCCGGAGATGATCTTCATCCAGTCGGAGACTTTGGTGATCGCCGCTTCCGAGACCGGATGGGGAATGTAGTATTGGAGGGCGAACGCCACGCCCATGACAAACGTGATGGCCAGCGGCAGTTGTCGCTTGAGAAAAATCACTTGAAGTCCCTGAACAGGTCCAGGAAGTAATTGAAGGCGTCCGTCTGGAACATCACGCCGGCGGTGGCCAGAGCCGTCCCGATGACCATGACGCCCATGATGAAGGCCTTGCTGAAATCCTGGCCACGGAGGGTCCCGACCAGGACCGGCTCGCGGGAGAGGTACGCGCTGGCGGCGTAGAGTTCCTCCCCGATCAGGGTGTAATCGCAGGTCGTCACGAAGAACGGGAGCTGGTGATCCGAATCGGTGCCGGCGATCTGGATCGCCCCCGTGCTGGCGCCGGTCTCGGTCAGCAGCAGGGACTCGGCGAAGTAGGAGCCCATGAAGAAGTTCGCAGCCGGTTTCTCCCGCAGCATGATGCCGTCCACAGCCGCAGTATAACTGAACTGATCGTCCGTGATGAAAAAATTGGTGTCCTCCTTGAACGCATCCGGTCGGCCGGCCTCGACGTACGCCTCCTTCACGATTTCCCGGCACACGGCCATGACGATCGGGTCCCTGTGCGGGACTTTCAAGGTCGTCTCATAGTGCGCCACCTTCTTCGCCACCTGTCCCAGGATGACGGTGGCCGCGATGGTGGACACATCGCTCATGCCCCCTGAGCCGGTGAGGTAGAGGATCGGGCGGCCCATCTCCGTGGAACGGCCGATGGCTTCCTCGACCGCGTCCAACCCGGCGATGCGCCGCAGGTAGACGTGGGGATTGCGCCGGGCCGCGGCGATGCTCCCCAGCAGGACGCCCGTAAACGCCAGCACAAACACCAGGTTGTTGACCTGCGCCGTATTGAAGTAGTTCGGCGCGGAGACGCCCTCGGCCGCTTCCGACCAAGCCTCCTGCTCGCCTTCACGGATCAGCAGTTTGACGGCATAGGGTTTCCCATCCGTGATCGGAAAGGCCTGGGAGGACGGCAGCTTGAGGTAGTGGTCGCCCTTGCCGGCCGGCTGGGCCCACCAGGGAAAATCCCCGGTCCTGACGTAGCGGGTGTTGGACGGAAACTCGGCCACCTTTTTGAAGGCGGCCGGCGGAGACTCGGCCGCCCAGGCTTGGACGGTTCGATCCTTGCTGTCGGAGGGAGAGGCTTTCCAGACCAGGCTCAGGCTTTGGCCGGCGTCATTCGGGGTATCGAGAACCCGGAACCCCTCCGGTGAAGTCGGAGGACCGGCGAACGCCGGCCCCCCGATAAGCAGCAGAAAAAAGAACGGCAGGGCGAGGATCACTTCAACATGAGCTTGACGCTGATAGCGCCGCCCGCATCGCCTTCCTTCGCCCCTTCCTTCATGTACCCCGAGATGTCCTTTTCGCCCTTGGGCTCGCCATGGCACCCGAGACATCCCTTGCCGTAGAACAACGGCAGCATGACCCGGACGGCCTTCCCGCCGTCAACAGTCTCGCTGATGATCTTCTCTCCCTGTCGGGGATAGGACGCCTCGGCGAACTTCGCCAGGGCCTTCAATTCGAAGTCATCCGGCGTATTCTTGGGATTCCGCGCCGGATTGGCGGTTTGTTTGAGGTACACACCCGTCTTGGCCTGGAACTTGGCGGCCGCCTGAGTGCCGAAGGTCGCGGGGATGAACCCTTTGTACCCCAGTCCCTGCTTGTTGATCACCGGCTGATAGTCCGCCACGGTCGCCTTCATCGCGTCGAGCAACTGTGGCAGCACTTTCTTGGCCAGCTCAGGGACCTTCTCGTTCTTGAGGTCGGCGAGGTTGACCTTCGCCCGATCCTTGAACTTGTCGGTTACCTGTTTCTCGAAGACCTCAGGGGTAAAGCCCTTATCTCCTTTTTCGGGATCGTTGATGAGCGACAGGTTCGCCCCGATCGTCCCCCGGCCCGAGTCATGCAGAACGGCGAGCAGCCGCCCAGTCTCGACCGCGTCGCTATCACTATCAGCGAAAACCGTGGCTGCAGGAGACAGCCCGATACCGATCAGGCCGATGAACAGCATTAAGACAAGCATTCGTTTTCTCTGCATGGTTCCCTCCTTTGGTTGGTTGGGCATCCTAAATCCGAACAAGGTTGCGTCAAAGTGGGGCCAGTATAAGCTCATCGGCCTCGAAATGTCACCCGCTTCCCAGGGGTCAGCCCTCGATCACCTCGATGTTCGCGCGCGGGACCACGGCCCGGGTCCCGTCCGGGAACATGACCTCCATCACCCGGACATGGCTTTCAGTGGGAATCATCGTCAAGTCCGGGGGCAGCCTCACCACCTGCCCGATATGGCCGAAAAACGGCTCCCGGATGACGCGCACCGGATCGCCGACCTTCACCCCACCACGCGCCTCCCCCACCTGGCCTGCTTCGATTCCTTCCACGCGCTCTCCCGGCACCAGCGGCACGATGATTTCCGGACGCATGACTCCCGCCCTGATCTGCGTCGCGCCGGAGACGCAGGCTTTCCGCCCCCCGAGTTTCTTCAGCAGTTCAAAAGTTTTCCTGGCCATGGGAATGCGCCCGAACCCTTCGGTCAGGATCAAGGTGAATCCGACGCTTTCCGTTCCCGTGATGGCCACGCCGAGATCGTAGCCCAGGAGGGCCCGCAGGTCCTTGTCGTGCATCCCGCCGACCACAATTGCCTTGACGCCGATGGCCCTGGCCCGCGCCAGAACCTCGGCTCCGGCAAAGGCCCCGCCGACCACGACCTTGCCCGCATGATGGGGCGTCAACAGAGACTCGGTCAAATCCTCGTCAGGGGACGAGGCCGCCAGGACCACCTCCCCCCACGTTTCGCCGCCGATGCCGAAAATCCCCTGGATGAAGGCGCAGGGGGTCTCTACCCGTACGCCCTGCCCGGGGAAAATCTCTACCACGGTTCCGTCCAGATAGGCAAAGAGCTCCACAGGACGGGGAGGCTCCCGAAGGATGACCTGCCCCGTGGCCGTGGAAACCGTCTCCACCGTTCCGGTGATGGGTGAGCGCACGTCCGTTTTGAACCACTTGATCAGGGGCCTGGTCTCCGCCAGGATGTCGCCTTTCTCGATCTTCTCGCCCTCCCGTTTGACCATGTAGTCGGGGAGGTCTTCAGGCAGGATGCCGAACTGGTTCACCAAGTTCACCACGTGAACCTTGCCAGGCAGCTCCGCGCGGGCCACGACCGTGGACGAGGTCACGCGGTCGTTCGCCTTGACGAGGACCGTCCCCGGAAGCGGCAGGATCCGTTTTTTCGAGATGATGGTTCGCGGCGTGACGCTCAGGCCCGGTGTGTAGGTGTGTCCCATAACGTTATACGATCCTCACCCCGGATACAGGTTCAGTGCCCTGTGCCACTCCTTCAGGGCGCGCACGCGCTCGTCCTGTTTCCCGGGAAGCTGCAGCGGCCGTCCGCGCCCATCGAACACCAGGCCCACGACGCCTCCCCGCGCGCGCCGCTCGACCGGGACGCCCCTGCCCGCTCCCACGTCCACGGCGCGGACGGGTGTGACGGACACAGCCGCCTCCTCTCCCGCCGCGAGCGGACACAGCCTGAGCTCTCCGAATTTCAATGTCCCTGTGACGGGCTCCCGCCCGCCCTGAAACGTGACGGCATAGTCCGCGCACCGCTCGCCCCAGGCGCCCTGCCCGATGGGCGCCACGCACGTGCCCAGAT
>Ga0163199_1001194_pt1 | contig 16154 bp, 15 predicted proteins | sample PL_2010_150m_FD_113537 | JGI IMG/M metagenome (GOLD analysis project Ga0163199, IMG submission 113537) | Freshwater microbial communities from Powell Lake, British Columbia, Canada to study Microbial Dark Matter (Phase II) - PL_2010_150m | ecosystem: Environmental > Aquatic > Freshwater > Lake ... | reverse complement strand
GGCAGTGTGAAATTGACGGATTTGAAAATCGGAGATCGCTTCATTGCAGATGCACTCGATCTTCTAGCGCGGCGCTATGACAAGATCACAGATCGTAAAAATTTTATTGACTACAAAGATTTGGATGTTCGCCATCTGGGAAGCATCTATGAAGGCTTGTTAGAATTTCAACCGCGCATTGCCGAAAAAAATATCACGGGCGATTCCAAACGCACGGTGGTCAAAAAAGGCGAGGTCTATCTCGCCAACGACAAAGGTCAACGTAAATCCACTGGCTCGTATTACACGCCCGATTACGTTGTCAAACATATCGTCACGCACACCTTGGGCCCCGTCGTATCTGAGCGCGAGAAAAAGTTTAGAGCGCAGATGGACGAGATCGAATCGCTCCGTAATAAAATGGCAAAAGCACGAAGCCCCGAAACGAGTCGCGCCTTGCGCCAAGCCTATAACGAGATCTCGGCAAAAGTCGTCGTGACTCTCATTGACATTCGCGTTTGTGATCCGGCCATGGGGTCGGGTCATTTCCTTGTTGAAGCCGTAGGGTATCTTACCGATCGCTTTGCCGCGTTGCTCGCCGAATATCCAGTGAATCCTTTGTTAGAAGAAATCAAAGCGATGCGAAAGCAGATCATGGAAAATTTGCGCGAGCAAGGGATCAAGCCCGATCCGAATCAGTTGGATGACAAACATTTGCTCAAGCGCATGGTAATCAAGCGATGTATTTATGGTGTTGACTTGAATCTAATGGCTGTTGAGTTAGCAAAGCTTTCACTTTGGCTAGACTCGTTTACGATTGGCGCGCCACTTTCATTCCTTAATCATCATCTCAAACATGGTAACTCGGTCATTGGCACGCGCGCCGAAACGGTGCAACGCGAACTCGAATCTACTCCCACGCGTAACGGGCGCAAGGTTGCCGAATCAACATTGCAAGGACATCTTTTCGGTAGTGCCTTTGCGGGGATGTTGACCGCAACAGCCCTCATGCGCGATGTAGCGAATCTCACTGACGCGACGATTGAGCAAGTTGAACAGAGCGCGGAAAAATATACGTCATTCGAGCGCGAGATACTTCCCTACAAGCGCGTGTTAGATTTATGGGTCAGCCGTCACTTTGAGAATCAGCACGCCGAAGATTTTTTGCGCTTGTATGGCAGAGATGCGTTGCAAGCGGTGGTGGGCGACGAGAGTCAAGTATCGCCACAATACCGTGAGGCAATGGTGAAGGCGCGAACACTTTATCAGGAACAACGATTCTTCCATTGGGATTTAGAATTTCCAGAAGTATTTGTTGATCTCATTAACGCTCAATGGCAATCCCATGCAGGCTTCGATGTCATCATCTCCAACCCGCCGTACGTAGACGTGTCGCCCGATCCCTATTTCCGCAAAACATCACACTGTCCATCGTCAGCCAATCTCTATGCCTACATGATCGAAACATCAGGTTCGATCATCGCCCCCAACGGGCGGCTCGGCATGATCGTCCCCCTGTCACTGGTATGTTCGTCTCGCATGGAAAAACTGCGCGGGTGGTTCACCGAAAACTTCCACACGATCCACGCCGCCAATTTTGGAATCCGTCCGGCGAAAGTTTTTCCGAATGTGGATCAACGGGTCACGATCCTTCTCGCCCAACGTCATCAAACGGGGATGCCGACTCCGTTAAAGATACTTTCGACTCGCCTCTACCATTGGCACGAAGGCGAAGAACTTCAACTGATCAACAACTTGCAGTACGGCGACATTACCGATTTACCCAAAGCCTTGGGCTGGCCTCGCGTGGGTGATGAAACCGGACGTAGCATCGCTAAAAAATTGTTTACATTGAAATCAAAAATCGGCGATCATCTGGAAGGAAAACAAACTTTTTACTATCACGGCATAGGGCGATATTGGCTCAAGGCATACACCTTTGTGCCCTTGTATAAAAAGGAAACGGGCGAAATGGATCGCTCGTCAACGCTTGAGGAAATCCATGCCAGTTCACCTGACTTAAAGCATGTGTTTATCGGCATCATTAACTCCTCTCTGTTCTTCTGGTTTTGGAGTTTATACGGAGATGAGTTTCATCTCATGCGCGAAGAAATTACCTCGTTCCCGTTCAAGCATGACAAGAAATACAAAGTGGTTTATGAAAAACTGCGTGACCGTGTAGGAGTCTTGATGGCAGACTATAAGAAATATTCTGTCTTGAAAGAAGTCCGCGCCGCCAAAGGCACTGTCACCATTCAAGAGTTTTACCCGCGCAAGAGCAAAGACATCATTGACGAGATAGATGATTTATTGGCGATCCTCTACGGCTTGAATAAGAAGGAAGTGGATTACATCAAGTCGTACGACATAGAATTCCGCACAGATGAGGACGATGGGTAGATAAAATCCAAAACCTGTGGTGAGCGAAGTCGAACCATCCCAATTTCCAAAATCCCAAAAGGGCAAAGAGCCTACTTCCCTTTTCCCTTGTTTCCCTGTTTCCCTATTTCCCTTTTCCCCTGTTTCCCTTTTCCCCTGTTTCCCTGTTTCCCTTTTCCCCTGTTTCCCTTTTCCCCTGTTTCCCTTTTCCCTTGTTTCCCTGTTTCCCCTCTTGCCTTCTAGTACAACCTACCCACCTCACGCCGCCCTACACAGGCGGCGTTTTTGTTTGTATTCTGCGGTTTATTGCACGACCGTGATCAAAACGTTTGAAAATGCAATGCCGCAAAACTTTCTTTAAAGTTTACTTGGAGTAAAATCTTCCTTAACCATGTCCACCCACGTATTACTTGTTGAAGACAGCCCGGAGTATGTTGATATGACACGCGAGTTTTTGGCGCTGCGCGGCGGCTATCAACTCGACTCGGTTTCGGGCGTGGGCGATTTTTGGAACCAAATTACCCAAAAACAGTACGACGTGTTCTTGCTGGATTACAACCTGCCCGACGGCAACGGGCTAGAAATTTTGCAAGGGCTAGCGGCGCGCAAGATTAAAACGCCGACAGTGATGATCACCGGGCGCGGCGATGAACGCATTGCCACAAAAACGGTTCTGGCTGGCGCGTCGGAATACATCGTCAAGTATGGGAACTATCTGGAAGAACTACCCACGGTGATCACGCGCGTCGTCGAACAAAGCCGTCTTCAACGGGCGTTAGAGGAAGCCGTCGCGCGTTACCGTGATCTCTTCGAGCAAGCAGGCGAGGGCATTGTGCTGTGCGCGATTGATGGGACGATTCTGGCGGCGAACCCTATCCTGTGTAAATGGCTCAATTGCTCAAACCAAGATTTGATCGGGGAAGCTATTGAAGTGATCGATCACGGCGACGGGGGTGGGGGTTCGGCCTCGGCGGCGACGCCGATTCACGAACGGTTAGCGCAGGCGGGAGCGTTGACCTACGAATCAATTTATCGCCGCAAAGACGGCAGCACCTTTCCGGTTGAGATCAATGCCAAAGTTATCCGGGCGCACAATGGCGATCCCGATGGCATACAATTTTTTATCCGCGATGTCACCGAGTTGAGAACGACGCAGGCGCAGCTCATACGCGCCGCGCGGCTCTCGGCAGTGGGCGAACTGGCGGCAGGCGTGGCGCATCAGATCAATAATCCGTTGACGACGGTCATTGCCGACGCGCAGTTATTGGTTAAATCACTGCCGCCCGATCATCCAGCCTATCCGTCAGCCTCGGCGATCTTTCAGGCGGGGTGGCGCGCTCAACGGGTGGTGCAACGGTTGCTTAACTTCTCGCGCCCGGACGAGTTGGAGTTTACGCCAACAGATGTTAACGAGTCGATCATGGAAGCGATTGATTTAATCAGCGCGTATTTCGAGCGTGACGGAATCAAAATGCAAGTGAATCTGGCAAAGACGCTCCCCTTCATTTCGTCAAACGGTCATCAATTGGAAGAAGTGTGGATCAATTTATTGATGAACGCGCGCGACGCCTTGCATGACGTCAGCCCGGCGATCATCACAATCAACTCGACCTTGTGCGATGGACATGTCGAAGTCAAGGTGAACGATAACGGTCACGGCATTCCAGCATCGAGCCGCGCGCAAATTTTTACGCCCTTCTTCACCACCAAAGAACCGGAACGCGGCAACGGGTTAGGGTTGTCGGTCTGTCAAACCATCGTCCGCAACCACAGCGGCGAGATTTCATTTGAGAGTCACGAAGGCAAGGGGACGACATTTTTGGTTCGCTTACCTCGCACACGAAAGGCATAATTATGGGTGACAACATCAAGCATCACATCTTAGTAATTGACGACGAAAAAATTGTAGCTGGGTCCATTGAACGGACTCTGCGCGCTCACGACTTCAACGTGGCTGTTGCCACCTCGGGCGTGGAAGGGTTAAACTCGGCGCGGCGGCACCGCCCCGACTTGGTGGTGTTAGATGTGTTGATGCCCGGCATTGATGGGTTTGAAGTGTGCCGCCAAATTCGCGCCGATCCGTTATTAGCCGAGATGCCAATCCTTTTCCTTACCGCGCGCAGCAAACCGGAAGATCGCGTATTGGGTTTGCGCGCCGGCGCGGACGATTATCTGACCAAACCTTTCAACGTGGATGAACTCATCCTGCGTATCCGCGCGATTTTGCGACGCATGGTTGCCAAACAAATACCCGCCGCGATGACGTCGAACAAATTAAACGTGCGCAGCCTGACTCTGGATTGCGAATCATTCACGGCGGATAACGGCACCGGACCCGTGCCACTGACGCCGGTGCAATTCGATCTTCTGTATTTCTTAATGAGCCGCCCGGGCGAAGTGTTCTCACCGGCAAAGTTGCTGCACGATGTGTGGGATTATCCATTTGACGCCGGCTCGCCCGATCTGGTGCGGGTGCATGTAAAAAATTTACGCGAGAAGATCGAACCCGATGCGGCAAACCCGTCCTACATCACCACGGTGCCGGGACATGGTTACACCATAAAGACTTAGTTTATTTAATTTACTTAACACATTTCAATCGCCGATGCAATTCCGACCTGCATGGATCAGTATCCTTGCAGGTTTTTATTTTTTAGCAACTCTTTACAGATTTTAACTCCGTTGACTGATAAAACTGTGTCAGCCATAGAGGCACGATCAGGAGAAAATGAATGGCAAAAATTTTAGTCGTAGACGACGCAGAATTTCTTCGCGTGCGAATCACAAAGATACTCACCGGACGTGGTCATCAAGTGATCGAAGCCGACAACGGTTTGAATGCCGTGAATGCTTATAACAACGGGCGGCCCGATGCCGTGCTGCTCGACATCACCATGCCCGAGATGGACGGTCTCAGCGCGCTTAAAGAGATTCGATCACGCGATCCTAATGCGCGCGTGGTGATGCTCACGGCACTCGGACAAGAATCCGTTGTCCTTGAAGCTCTCAAGTTCGGCGCAAAAGATTTTGTGGTGAAGCCGTTCCAACCGGAGCGCGTACTCGCCGCAATTGATCGCGCCCTCGCCGCTTAACTGTAATGTTCCCCGCAAGCACCACACTCGCTTCACTGCATGTTGATTCTGAATTACCTACACCGACCGTGCGCGTGTTGGTTGTAGATCGTTCTGCCTACACTCGTTTCACCCTCAGCAAGAGTCTTCGCCAGACGCCCGGCATCACCGTCGCCGGTCTGGCTCAAAATGGCGAAGAGGCGTTGGCAATGATCCCCCAAGTGCGCCCGCATGTGATCACGCTGGACGCGCAAGCGCCGCATCACGATGGGCTCTCCACACTTCGCACCCTCATGGTGCGCTATCCGTTGCCGGTGGTCATCCTCAGTAATTTGAATCGCGAAAGCACGCACGAAACGGTTGAAGCCTTAACCTGCGGCGCGATAGATTTTGTGGCAAAACCTTCTGCCCGCACCAACATCGCCACCGTGATTGTGGAACTCATCGCCAAGATTCGCACTGCGGCGTTGGCGAGAGTCGTGCCCGCTACGTATATTGAACCGGTGCATGTAGATACGCATAAAATTAAACACCCGCGCCCGCTTCGCAAGCAAGACAAAGTCGTCGTGATCGGCGCTTCGCTTGGCGGACCGCGTTCGCTTCAACAGGTAGTGATGAATCTACCGGCAGGATTACCGGCGACGTTTGTGATCGTTCAACATTTGCAAAATGGTTTTACCGAATCGCTCGCTAAACAATTGGACGACGTATCGCCCCTGGCGATCAAAGAAGCGCAACTCGGCGATACGCTCCAAGCGGGCGCGGCATTGTTGGCGCCGGGTGGATTACATCTGACGATTGACGATAATCACTTCGTCGTCTTGAACAAATCCAGCATCACTAACGGGGTCCGACCTTCAGTGGATGTGACGATGAGTGCGGTTGCTCGCCGTTACGGGGAGGCCGCCTTGGGTGTGATACTGAGCGGCACCGGCCACGATGGCGTCAACGGCGCGGCAATGATTCGCAAATTCGGCGGGCGAGTTATTGTTGAAGATGAAAATTTTTCTACGATGTCCGAGCTGCCGCACAGTGTGATGAAAGCCGGTCAAGCCGATCTGGTCGTTCCCATTGAGGAGATGGCTAACGCCCTCATCAAGATGATCAATAATTAAAATCCCAAATCCCAATTTCCAAAATCCCAAAACTGCAAAGAACTATTTTCGATAACGTCTGTTGTTTCATTGTTCATTTGCGGTGTAACCGCGCTATGAACTTATCTCACGCAGCGCATCCGGGTCTACAATCACGATCTGCCCTTGCGCTTGCATCACGATCAACCCCTGCCGTTTGAAAGACCCCAAAGCTTTATTGATGCTCTCGCGAGTCGTGCCGCTGAGACTCGCCAAATCACTCTGGTTGATCGAAAGATTGATCCGCACCCCACCCGACTCAACCACGCCGTATTGCTGCGCCAGTTCCAAAAGTTTGCGCGCTAACCGCGCCGGTACTTCGTGCAGCGTTAAACTCTCCACTTGATGTGTGCTGTTACGCACGCGCACACTCAACGTTCGCATAAAGTTCAAGGCGAACTGCGGCGTGCGCTTCATGTGTTCGCGAAAGAGCTCGCGGTTCAGCGTATAGACAACCGTATCTTCCATCGCCACGGCGCTTGCCGAGCGCGGCAGACCGTCAATCACTGCCAACTCGCCAAAAATATCTCCGGGGCCCGCCAGCACCACCGACATCTCCTGCCCGTCCTCACCCTGCACATAGATTCTCACCTGACCCGATTTGATCAAGTACAACACCTGACCGGGATCACCTTCTTGAAAGATCGTTTCATCTTGGCGGAATTGCCGGCGAACAAAATCGTCGGTCAACGCATCCAAGACGGCGTCACTCACGTCGGTGAACAAAGGTATCTGCTTCAAGAAATTAACATCAATCATTTTGCGTTTCTCAACACGCCGATTGTACGCTGTCTTGCTTTGAGTGTCTAATGTCGTGAACATACTCATCCTCCTTGTATCGCCTATTGCGTATCGCACATCGCACATCGCGTATCGCGTATCGCGTATCGCATATCGCTTATCGCGTATCGCGTATCACGCATCACCCCTTCGGGTCACGCATCACCCCTTCGGGTCACGCATCACCCCTTCGGGTCACGTATCACGCATCACGCATCACGTATCACGTATCACGCATCACCCCTTCGGGTCACGCATCACCCCTTCGGGTCACGCATCACGTATCACGCATCACCCCTTCGGGTCACGCATCACATATCACGCATCACGCATCACGCCATCCACTAAAACAACTGCCTCAGCGCCAACCCGATCATCACCGCCAACGATACGCTCGCCAATAACTCCGCCACATACAACCGTGACTGATGAGTCTCCGTCACCTCACGACTCTCGAACATCAAGCGCGGCAGCGCCACCAACGGCACCAGCGTGAATTGACCCAGCACCACAAACGTCGTGATCAAACCGCGCTCCAAAATGCCGACGTACTTCACCTTCAACGCCTGCGAAAAATCTGGCGCAGAACCATTGATCAAACCGTAGACCATGAACTCCACCAAAATCCAGGCGGGCATCGTGATGAAGGCATAGCCCAAAGCAAACGCCGCCACCCGATCCGATTGCAACGCCTTCACCACGTCGCTCACCAATGACGGCATCGCCATGTAGCCCGAACCCATCAGCGCCACCAAAATAAAGATAACGTGAGCGAGTTGATCCAACAAATAACGCGCCAACTCTTGCGTGCCTTTAGTTTGAAAACCAAACGCGCGCTTCAACCACAACGGCACACAATCCACGATGAGATGCGTGACCCACAAAAAGATCACCCACGGATACCAGTTGACATCGAACGCCAGCGAGAACAACCACGTCACTACGCCCACCACCAAGGTATGCACCAACACGCCTTTATACTCGCGCGCCTTCCACATCGCCAAGCGATCCCACTGCAAAATATAATCTCCCACCAAGTGCGCTAAAAACATTGACGTAATCATGAGAGTCTTCCTCCTTTCAAATCTATGAAACTTGTAACGCAAGTTGCCAACTTACGTTACGTTGAAACTTGTAACGCAAGTTACCAACTTACGTTACGTTGAAACTTGTAGCGCAAGTTGCCAACTTACGTTACGTTGAAACTTGTAGCGCAAGTTGGCAACTTGCGCTACGTTGCTCTTACAATACATCGCTTGCCTCTGTCCTTCTATGAAACACATCACACACTTCTAACATCCGATGCGCCGTTTTTTTACATCACGAAAGCGCGCCAAATGTGGTTATAATCCGTGCGCTATTTCAGATAAAGTATGTCAATCGATCCCACACAGGACACAGTTCCTACTCCCGCAGCTCTGCAACATCGCGCTCATCCTCTCGCGCGTTTTTTTCGATCTACGCCCGGCGCATTTTTGATTCTAGGAATTTTCTTAAGTGTCGTGATCGGGTTTTCGATCTACGGCGGCTACCGCGCCGGCATCACGGAGCGCGATCACATCGCCGCTACCGCGCAGTTTCTTGAAGTGCGCCGTCAATATGATCTCGCCATTGAAGATTTAGCGGCTGGCCGGCCGGCGATGGCGATCCAACGATTAGAATTTATTCTCACGGCGGAACCGAACTTCCCAAGCGCCGCGCAGCGTTATAACGATCTTCAAGCCACCGCGCGTGCGCCAACCGCCACACCGACTCCGCTCCCGACCCCGACTCAAGTTGTCACCGTGCAAGACGCGCCCAAAGTTTTAGCCGAAGCGCAAACGGCGATCAACGCTAAAGATTGGGACACGGCGATTCAAAAAATAAATGCTCTGCGATTCGGCGCGCCATCGTACGAACCGTTGCGCGTGAACAACCTGCTCTATACCGCGCTCCGCAATCGCGGCGTGAACACGATCCAAACCGGCAAGCTCGAACTGGGTCTGACCGATCTCGACGAAGCGTCGAAGATCGGTGGGCTTGACACCGAATCTTTGCAATATCAGCAATGGGCGACGATCTATATCAACGGCGTGTCGTATTGGGGACTGAACTGGGGGCGCACGACACGAGACTTTGATCTGCTCTACAAACTCGCGCCGAACTTCCGCGATACCAAAACGCGCGCGCGCGACGCACACTTAACTTATGCCAGTGTGTTGCTGGGCAAAAATGATTCATGCAACGCCGCTTTAGAATATGCGGCGGCATTCGCCATTGAAAATAATTCGGCGACGGATGACAAACGTAAAGCGGCGGAAGAGGCGTGCAAAGTGGGTGGGGGAACAGTAGCAACAAAAACTCCGTAATGCGTGATGCGTGATACGTGAGATCGATTCACGCTTCACGAATCACGTCTCACGAATCACGATGTCAAAATCAAAATCCTTTTACTTATTGAGCCTCGGCTGTTCAAAAAATACTGTTGACTCGGAAAGCATGGCGCAATTACTTGGTGGCGCCGGCTTCAAAGGCACCGATGATCCCAATAAGGCGAGCGTGCTGATCGTCAACACCTGCGGCTTCATCGGTCCCGCCAAAGAAGAATCGGTGAATGCTCTGCGTGAGTTGGCGAGAACAAAAAAAGATGGGCAACTATTAATTGCCGCCGGTTGTCTCTCGCAGCGTTATGGCGCAGAGTTAACCAAACAAGTTTCAGGACTCGATGGCATCATCGGCACGCGGCGTTGGATGGATATTGTTGATCTGGTTCAACGCTTACGCGCCACACCTCACCCTCAACCGATCTATCACTTACCCGAAGCGCCCGTCGTCGGATCCGATGAACATGGCGCGATGCGAGCCGCCATTCAAGGCGCGAGTGCCTATTTAAAAATCGCCGATGGTTGTCGCCGCCCTTGCGCCTTCTGTGCCATTCCGTTAATCAAAGGCACGGCGGTGAGTCGCCCAATCGAATCCATTGTTGCCGAAGCGAAACAACTTGAGACGCGCGGCATCAAAGAATTAATCCTCATCGCTCAAGACACAACCGATTACGCCCACGATCTGGGAATGAAAGAAGGGTTGTCGGAGTTGTTGGATCGTTTAACGGAGTCCGCGCCACAGATTGATTGGATTCGAATCATGTATGCCTTTCCGGGTTACGTCACAGATCGGCAGATCGAAACAATGGCGAAGCATAAACAAGTTTTGCATTATCTCGATATGCCGCTTCAACATGGGCACCCCATGGCTTTGCGCCGCATGAAGCGTCCGTCGAACATTGAATGGGTTCACGAAACGATTCGCAAGATGCGTAGTGCCATGCCCGACTTGGCGATCCGCTCCACCTTCATCGTCGGCTACCCCGGCGAAACCGAAGAGGAGTTTCAAACGTTGCTCGACTTCACTGCCGAGTTACAATTTGACCGGGTCGGCACGTTCACCTTTTCCTTTGAACCCGGCACGACCAGCGAACCGCTAGGCGATCCGGTTCCGCAAGAAGTGAAAGAGGAACGGCGCAACCTCTTGATGGAACAACAACAAAAAATTTCGCTCACCAAGAATCAATCGTTCATCGGCAAGACGTTGAATGTTTTGATCGAAGGATCGAATGACGGTTTGAGCATGGGTCGCTCCTACCGCGACGCGCCGGAAATTGATGGCATGGTGATCGTCGAGGGCGAAGTGCCTGTGGGCGAGATCGTGCCGGTGAGAATCTCCGGCGCGATGGTATATGATTTGACGGGGACGGTTGAGGTGAGAGAGAAACAAATCATTACGTTATAATCTTGTAGAGACGTTGCCTACAACGTCTCTACAAGAAGAACTGGACTTACGCAGATTGAGCCGCTAACGTCATTGCGAGTGTTCTTTACGAAGCAATCTCGGTCACACTTTGAGATTGCTTCGTCGCAAAGAACGCTCCTCGCAATGACGCTGATGAGTTTTGCGTACGTCCAGAAGAAATTGAGGTGCTGTATGACTCTGCTTGCAACAAAATACGAACACGTCTCACTAAACGATTCTAACGTCCCAATAATCGCTGGCACGACGATGAAGGTGGTTGAGCTCGTCTTGGAAAAAACCGCCTACGGTTGGAGTCCGGAAGAGTTACATTTCCAGCATCCGTATTTATCATTAGGGCAAATTCATTCAGCACTCGCTTATTATTGGGATCATCAAGATGAACTCGATCAAGACATAGAACGACGACTCGAATTTGTTGACAACTTAAAAGCGACGCTTAACCCAACTCCATTAGTTGCACGATTAAAGGCGAAAGGTTTGATCTGATGACGATCAAACTTTATATGGATCATCATGTGCCGCGTGCTATTACAGAGGGGTTACGACTGCGTGGCGTAGATGTATTAACGGCTGAAGAAGACAAAGCAAAAAGGTTTAGCGACTCGGAATTGTTAGATCGCGCAAGTGAATTAGGACGAGTTCTATTCACTCAAGATGATGATTTGATTGCCGAAGCGGCTGAGCGTCAACGCGCTGGGCAAACTTTTGGCGGAGTCATCTACGCGCATCAACTACGAGTCCCAATTGGCGTTTGTGTTCACGATTTAGAAATCATTGCACAAGCAGGTGAACCTGAAGATTTGAAAAGTGGAGTTCAATATTTGCCGATTTAGTGATGACCACGCAAACCAAACACCCCAACTATCGTAAGATCGCGTTCACGGCATATCCACCCACTTGTGCCCATTGCGGATTCGGCGTCCCCGAAGTTTTGGAAGTTGCTCACATTGATAATAACCGTAGCAACAATAACATTGGCAATCTGGTGATACTCTGCCCCAACTGCCACAAGATGTATGACTTGGATTTAATTTCTGAGGAAACGATTCGCCAAATGCGAGACCGCCCAAAGAAAGTGAAATGGGCGAAGCGCATGAAAGACGCGGGGGCTAAAGCAGCGCAAACGCGCAAATGGAGATTGGCTGGTAAAAAAGCGGCGGACACGCGCAAACGAAATCAGAAAACGAGAGGTTGAGGTTCTGTCATATTTTCAAAACCTGACGCATCTTTTTTTATGTGGCAAAATGCGATAGACTCTAAATCATGACCTACCAAAACATCATCACCATTGAAGCAGGCAAACGCGGCGGCAAACCCTGTATTCGCGGAATGCGTATCACCGTATATGATGTTCTTGAGTATCTGGCATCGGGCATGACGCAACAGGAAATTCTCAAAGACTTCCCTTACTTAACTCAAGAAGACATCTTTGCTTGTTTAAGTTTTGCCGCGCAACGTGAGCGCACAAGGGTGATGGTGTAATAATGAAATTATTACTCCCCAAGGAGATCTTTATGGAAACAGTAATGCTTTCTCCCAAATTCCAAGTTTCGATCCCGCACTCGGTGCGCAAAGCACTTAAGATTCGTGCAGGGCAAAAGTTCCAAATCATTATGTACGACAACCGCATTGAGCTTATTCCTCTTAAGCCCATTAAGGAAATGCGCGGGTTTCTTAAAGGAATTGATACAACTATTGAGCGTGAGCCAGATCGAGTATGAATGTTGTCGACTCTTCAGGATGGCTCGAATATTTTGGCGCGGGCATCAACGCGAGTTTTTTTGCGCCCGTTATTGAAAACACGCCTGAATTAATTGTCCCCTCAGTGAGCCTCTACGAAGTTACCAAACGGATACTCCTTCAAAGCAATGAGAGCAATGCCTTGCGAGCTGCCGCAACAATGGCACAAGGCATCATCATCGATTTAAATATGCCGATTGCGATCAGTGCCGCTAAAATTTCGATCAAATACAAAATCCCAATGGCAGACAGCATTATCTTGGCAACTGCGCGTGCTTATAATGCCACGCTCTGGACTCAAGATGTTGATCTGAAAGTTGATGGCGTGCAATACATTGAGAAGAAATAACTACTATAGCGAAGAAAAACAAGATTGGGAATTCCCCGGCGGACAAGTTGAAGAGGGCGAGACAGTCACTCAAGCGCTGCAACGCGAAATTTTAGAGGAAACAGGAATCACGGCTGAAGTGAAAACGTTGAGCGGCGTGTATTCCAATATTAAATTTCATCCGCCGATCCTCATGTTGGATTTTTTATGTGACTGGGTAAAGGGCGAGCCGACGACGAGCAGTGAAAGTGAAAAGGTCGAATGGGTCACGCGGGAAGAGGCGGCATCACGCATCTGGCGCGGATCGATTCGGGATCGCATGATTGATATGATCAACTTCAATGGACAGATCACGTATCGCGCTTACGGAATTGATCGCGGTGTCACGCCAGCGCAATACAATATCTTTGAGAATAAAAAAATCGGCGGCTAAACCCGCGCGTTTGAATCCGCGTAGGCGGATTTCGCCTTGTGTTGCCGCGATTCGCAAAGCGCCCCGTAGCGAAGCGGAGTGGGTGATCGCCAATCGCCGTTGTCAAATCAATCTCAACATGCTAGAATCGTTTCACTCAAAAAGGATAGGCACACAGCCTATCCTTTTTTCATCAGAAGGTCGAACAGACGGCTTGCAGGATGATAGCCGTCGTTTTATTTATAAGACAAAAGAGAAACTCTGCGAGATGAAACTCGTCTTGCATCCTTCCTCTTTTGTCGCGAGTCAACCATGCAACGTTTTACAGGTATCTTCATCTTCGGGTTCATCGGCGTCGTCGTCTTGGGCGCCATCGTCGGCGGTGTGTATTTTGTCTTTGCCGATTCCAGCCCGTCAGGCAATTCAAACTCCATCACATTAAGTTCTACGTCTAACGTCGCGGAATACAAAGGATTCAAGATCAGCCTCGCGCCCGATCAAGTATCGCAAGGTTTCACCGTCACCCTCAACAGCCTTGCCGCCGCCGATTTCCAAAAGAACAGCAGCGATCCATCCCGCGCCAATCTTCCAACCTACCTCACTCCCGCTTCCGCAATTTACACTATTCAAACAAGCGGCACATCGCCAACGCTGATCGCCGTCAGCATCAAACTCACCAATGATCTGATTAACGATCCGTTGATCGATCTCTACGCTTGGAACGGCACGTCGTGGATTTTCTTACCCGGTCAACGCAGTGGTGATCGCTTGGTCGCCACCTTCAACGGAGTGCCGCAGGCGGTTGCCGTCTTTCGATCCGGTCCCACCATTCAAGTGGCGGCGGCAGCTCTCGACGTGAACCAAACATTGGGCGAAGTTTCGTCCATCAACGTGATGGGCATCGGTGGACTTACACTTCAAGCAAATGGATCACTGAACGGCGCACTGGCTGGCGGCTTCACCGCCGGACAAGGGTATGCCGTCATGCCATTGGTGCGCGCCCCCGACGACGGCGGCGCAGCCGTGAACGCCTTCCTTGCCGATCAAAAGGCGCGCACGCAACTCATCGGCAGTTTGATCGATCTCTCTAACAACCCCGATTACAACGGAGTCATCCTTGAGTTCGGCAAGATCGATCCCAAACGATCTGCCGCCTTCACCTCATTCGCTTCTGATCTTAATAGCGCATTGAAGCAAAAGAAAAAATCACTGGTGGTTGTTGTGCCGACTCCGACGATTGAAAACGCTTCGTATAGCGCGGGCGGTTACGATCTACGCACGCTCGGCGCGGCAGTGGATGTGATCGAGATTCCGTTAAGCAACGATCTCACCAGCGTGGGCAACGGCGAAGCCGAGCGTGTGTTAACTTGGGCAACCGCTCAAACAAATCGCTACAAGATTCGATTACTCACCTCAACCCTCTCCGCCGATAGGGTGAACGGAGTTTTTAATCGCGTGCCAACGAACAGCACACTCAAAGCGTTTGGCAGTGCCACGCTCAAAACCGATCTCGCCAAAATTACAGCTGGCTCGAATGTGGAAGTGGCGCTGAATGGTAAAGTCTCCGCACTCGATTACGATTCATCCTCTTTCACACCGCGTTTCAATTACACTGATGACGCGAATGTGGCGCACACGGTTTTCCTCGTCACCGCTGAAACGCTCTCGCGCCATTTCGCTCTCGCCCAAAAATTTAATCTCGGCGGAGTCACCGTGCGCGATCTGTATAACGCTGGCAACCCGCCCGGCATGATAAATGCACTGGTGCAATACAAATTAAAGAACAACGCTATCGCTGCATCGAATGTGGCGTTGAGTTACACCGTGAATAATTCTAAAGGCGTGGTCGCGCAAGCAACCGGAGTCGCGGGCAAACCGTTTGTGTGGAAGGCGGGCGAACCCGGAAATTATTCCATCTCTGCCAAGATCGCCGGAATCGGCGATGTGCCGCTTGGATCAGTAGATGTGATCGTGCCGCAAGCCACTCCGACTCCAACACCGCGCCCGACTTCGCGCCCCATAGCAGTTAACCCCGCGCAGCCTCAACCCACCACCGCGCCGGGTCAGCCGACCAACACGCCCAAACCCGCACCCGTAATCGGTGGCGGCGGCGCGTGGGGTGCATTTGAGTTAGGCGGTCAAACCGTGCATGGCGGCATCCCCGGAGTCGGCGCGATGCGTAAATCGGGCATGACGTGGGTCAAAGTTCAACTTAATTCGATGGGTGAAGACGCGGGTCCGGCAATCAGCAACGCCCATGCGCTGGGGTTTAAAATTTTAGTGAGTTTTAAAGGAGACAAAAATTCCGCGACTGATGGTGGTTATCAGCAATTAGTAGCGAACTATCTTGCCGGTGTCGCTTCCAAAGGAGCAGACGCAATTGAAGTGTGGAATGAGCCTAATCTCGATCGTGACTGGCCTTCGGGGCAAACCACTGGCGGATCATATGTAGGAATGTTATCGAAAGCTTATGCTGCAATAAAAGCGGCAAACGGCGGCACGATGGTCATCAGTGCCGCGCCTTCCCCGTCGGGGTTCTACGG
>Ga0163199_1001193_pt1 | contig 16160 bp, 11 predicted proteins | sample PL_2010_150m_FD_113537 | JGI IMG/M metagenome (GOLD analysis project Ga0163199, IMG submission 113537) | Freshwater microbial communities from Powell Lake, British Columbia, Canada to study Microbial Dark Matter (Phase II) - PL_2010_150m | ecosystem: Environmental > Aquatic > Freshwater > Lake ... | reverse complement strand
GTTCAGCACACACCCGTCCACCGAGATTCGCATCGCACGCCTGCGTGCAATGGCGTGACGCCAAGCTGAAACAGGCACCGCACGGTAAAGCAAGAACTCTAATTCTTTCCCTAGCCGCCTTTCCACCGCGTCGGCGGCCGCCGGGAAGGTTCTCTCCACCTCCTTCCCGGTGTAGCATGCGGGGTTCTTTCATTCTCTGACCGGCGTTGCCGCCATGCCGGCTGCAGCGGCGCTTGTTCCCTTGTCCAGATCCGCGAATCTTGAGCTAGCGCTTTGCGCCGCCGGCGACGCCGTGGCGCAGGTGCGCTCCGGCCGCAGCCTGTCTGAAGCCCTCGCGGCTGTGCCGCCGGGATCCAGCCTGGGCGCGGCGGTGCAGGACCTGGCCTACGGCACGCTGCGCTACCTCGGCCTGCTCGATGCGATCCTGGCCCAGTTGCTGCACAAACCGGTCAAGCCGGCATTGCATGCCCTGCTGCTCGCGGCGCTGTACCAGCTGCGGGCACGGCCGCGCAGCGCGCATACCACGGTGGATCAGGCGGTGCGCGCAGTGTCGCGCGTGGAACCTGCGGCCAAGGGCCTGGCCAATGCGGTGCTGCGCAATTATTTGCGTCAGGGGGACGCACTGGTTGCGCGCTGCACCTCCGAATCAGCCCAATACTCCTATCCGCAGTGGTGGATAGACTGCGTTCGCGCGGCCTGGCCGCAGCACTGGGAGTCGCTGCTCAACGCCGGCAATCTGCGCCCGCCGATGACTTTGCGCGTCAACCGCCGGCACCTGACGACCGAGCAATATCTGGCCAAGCTGCGCGAAATGGGCATCGCCGGGGAATGCTTCGGCACGCAGGCGGTTCTGCTGGAGCGGCCGCTCGCGATCGAGGCCCTGCCCGGATTCTCTGCGGGCGAGGTATCGGTGCAGGACGCCGGCGCGCAGCTTGCCGCGCCGCTGCTCGACGTGCGGCCCGGCATGCGCGTACTCGACGCCTGCGCCGCGCCGGGCGGCAAGACCGGGCATATCCTGGAACTTGCAGACTGCGCGCTGACTGCACTGGATAGCGACCCGGTGCGTCTCGCGCGCATCCGCGACAACCTGTCGCGCCTTGGACTGGATGCGCGCGTTGTCTGTGGCGACTGCGCCGCGCCTGAGTCATGGTCCGACGGCCGCGACTTCGAGCGCATTCTGCTCGATGCGCCGTGCACTGCATCCGGCGTGGTCAAGCGCCATCCCGACATCAAATGGCTGCGCCGCGAAAGCGACATCGCCCGGCTCGCTGCGACGCAGGGCCGCATGCTGGATGCGCTGTGGCAACAGTTGGCGCCGGGTGGTAAATTGCTGTATGCGACGTGCTCGGTGTTTCCGCAGGAAAACGCACAGGTCATCGCGTCCTTCCTGGCGCGCAACGACACGGCGGCCCGGCTGCCGCTGGCGGGACTGGACGACGGGCAACTCCTGCCCGATGCCCGCCATGACGGCTTCTTCTATGCCCTGCTGGAAAAAAACTAAGGCATGAGCGTGCGGCTGCTCCTTGCGCTGCTGCTCGCGTTCGCGCTTGGCTGGACTGCGCCGGCGCGCGCAAGCAACATCGAAATCAGCCACATATCGCTCGAGGGCAATGACGAGGGTTACAGCCTGAATGCCGACTTCGAGATCGAGCTTACTCCGCGGCTCGAGGACGCTGTCAACAAAGGCGTGCCGGTGTATTTCGAGGTCGAGTTCGAGCTCACGCGCAAACGCTGGTACTGGCTCGACGAACGCCCGGTCAGCCGGCAGCTGATGCTGCGCCTGTCCTACCATGCGCTTACGCGCCAATACCGGGTTTCGAGCGGCGCCCTGTTTCAAAGCTTTGCCAGCTTGCCGGAGGCGCTGCGGGTATTGTCGCGCGTGCGCTCCTGGCAGGTGCTGGAGCGCTCGGACCTGGACGTCGGTACGGACTACCGGGCAGGGCTGCGCATGCGCCTCGACGTGACGCAGCTGCCCAAACCATTCCAGCTGAATGCGCTTACCAGCCGGGAATGGAATCTCGCCTCCGAATGGCGGCACTGGCCGTTCCGGATCAAGGCACCGGTGACCGAAAAGGCGCCGCAATGAAATACGCGCTCATTTTCAGCGTGGTGCTGGGCGCGGTCCTGTTGTTCCTGCTGGCCGCGGCCAGCGGCAACACTGCGCTGTTTTCCCGCCACTACGCGCTGTTGCTGGGTCTGAACGCTGCGCTCGCCATGGCGGTGCTCGCGCTCGTCGGCTATCAGCTGTGGGTGCTCACCTCCAAGCTGCGCGCCCGCGTGTTCGGGTCGCGCCTGACGCTGCGCTTCCTGCTGATGTTCCTGCCCATGGTCATCGTCCCGGGGGGGCTCGTCTACGTGGTGTCGCTGCAGTTCATGGCAAAGAGCATCGAATCCTGGTTCGACGTGCGCGTCGACAACGCACTCGAGGGCGGGCTCAATCTGGGGCGCACCGCGCTCGATCTGTCGCTCACCGAACTCAACGGCAAGGCGCGCCGCATGGCGCTCGAGCTCGCCGACAAGACGCAGTCGCAGCAGGTGGTGCTGCTTGACCGGCTGCGCGAGCAGGCGGGCGTCGATGATGCGCTGCTGCTGTCCTCCGGGGGCAACGTCATCGCCAGCGCGAGCAAAGGCGTCGGCAAACTCCTGCCCGACCTGCCCAATACCATCATCCAGCGGCAGGCGCGGCAGAGCCGCGGTTTCGCCGCGCTCGAAAGCGGATCCGAGCGGGGCCTGAGGCTGCGCGTGCTGGTCCCGGTGGCCGCGCTCAGCATCGCCGAGGACGAGCGCCTGTTGCAGCTGTTGCAGCCGGTGCCGCCGTCGCTGTCGCGGGACGCGGAAGCGGTGCAGGAGGTATACCGCGACTACAAGGAGCTGTCATTGTCGCGTCAGGGGCTGAAGGAAATCTACATCCTCACTCTGACGCTGACGCTCCTGCTGACCTTGTTCTCCGCGACCGCCCTCGCCTTCCTGCTCTCGGCGCGGCTGTCGGAGCCTCTGGCGCTGCTCGCCGCGGGCACGCAGGCAGTGGCGCGCGGCGATTACAGCCGCCGCGCGCAGGTGACCAGCGGCGATGAACTGGGTATCCTCACACAGTCCTTCAACAGCATGACCGAGCAGCTCGACGACGCGCGCAGCGCCGCGGAATCGCATCGCGCCGAACTGGAGACCGCCAAAGCCTATCTGGAGAACATCCTCGCCAACCTGTCCGCCGGGGTGCTGGTGTTGGACGAGCAGCTGCGCCTGGGCATAGTCAATCACGGGGCGGGCGCCATCCTGCAGGAGACGTTCGACGGCCTGACGGGCCGGACGCTTGCCGACTGGCCGCGGCTTCGGCCGCTGGCGAGCGCCATTGTCGAAGGTTTCAAGCAGCATGGCGCAGAGACCTGGCAGCAGCAGCTGGAACTGGCCGAGCGCATGCTCCTCGTACGCGGCTCGGTGCTGCCGCGCGCGAGCGGCGGCGGTTACGTGGTCGTGTTTGACGATGTGACCAAACTGGTCCAGGCGCAGCGCGCTACCGCTTGGGGCGAAGTGGCACGGCGTCTGGCGCATGAAATCAAGAATCCGCTGACGCCTATACAGCTCTCGGCGGAGCGGCTGCAGGCAAAACTGGTCAACAAGCTCGCGCCCGAGGATGCTGCCACGCTCAACCGCGCCACGGCAACCATCATCAACCAGGTGGCGGCAATGAAGGGCATGGTAGACGACTTCGGCGAGTACGCGCGCACCCCGGCGCCGAGCCTGCAGGCGCTGGACCTGAACGCGCTGGTAAGCGAGGTGTTGGGCCTGTACGAGCACACCGGCGCGCTGATGCGCCCGTCGCTGCAGGAGGGTCTGCCCGAAGTGATGGGCGATCCTACGCAATTGCGCCAGGTAATGCACAATCTGCTGCAAAATGCGCAGGATGCGCTCGTCGGCAGCAGCGGCGCGCGCATCGAGGTCGAGACCGAGCGCGCGGGCAACAATGCCTGCCTCCGAATCACCGATAACGGCTGCGGCTTTCCCGAGGCAATAATGATGCGTGCATTCGAACCTTATGTAACAACCAAGCCCAAAGGCACCGGATTGGGTCTGGCGATCGTGAAAAAAATAATCGACGAGCACAACGGCACTGTAAGGGTGGAAAATCTCCCCGCAGGCGGCGCGCGGGTAAGCGTCACATTGCCGATACTGCGCGAAACAGCGGGGACAAGCTAATGTCACAAATTCTGGTCGTCGACGACGAAGTCGGCATCCGCGAACTGCTGTCGGAGATTCTCGCCGACGAAGGTCACAGCGTGCTGCTGGCCGAGAACGCAGCGCGCGCGCGCGCGCTGCGCGGCGCGGAGCGCCCCGACCTGGTGCTGCTCGACATCTGGATGCCCGATACCGACGGCATTACCCTGCTCAAGGAATGGGCGGCGAACGGCCAGCTAACCATGCCGGTGGTAATGATGTCCGGACACGGCACCATCGAAACCGCCGTGGAGGCAACGCGCATCGGCGCCATCGACTTCCTGGAAAAACCGATCGCCCTGCAAAAGCTGCTGGCCACGGTGAAACGCGCGCTGCGAACCGAGGGCGGCCAGGCGCAGGCCGGGCTCACGCTGCTCAGCCTGGGCCGCTCGGTGGTGATCACCGAGCTGCGCAAACGCCTGGCGCAGATCGCGACCCTGCCGGTGCCGGTGCTGCTGCGCGGCGAGCTCGGGGTCATGCCAGAATTATTCGCGCGCTACCTGCACCAGCCGAATACGCCTTGGGTAGTGGCGGGCGCGGCGCTGGCCGATGCGCCGCAGGAATTGCTGGCACAGGCGGCGGGGGGCCTGATTTTCATCGAGGAGCTGGCGACGCTCACGCGGGCCCAGCAAAAAAACCTGATGTTCATCCTGGGAAAACAGGAAAAGGCCAAGATGCGACTGGTGTCGTTCACCGCGGAGGAGCCGGCGCGCCTCACCGCGGATTTCGGCTTTGACGCCGCTCTGCTCGGGCGCTTGTCCGAGCTGTCGCTGGTGCTTCCGGCACTGCGCGACCACGCGGAGGACATCCCCGACATCGCCGGCATTCTGCTGGCGCAATTGGTCGAGGCCAGGAATTGCCCGCCGCGGCACTTTTCGACCGCCGCGCTCAACGCGCTGCGCCAGTTTCATTGGCCGCGCAACCTGCAGGACCTGCAAGCTGCGGTAAAGAATCTCGCGCTCACGGCGCTCGAGGAGGAAATCGGCCTGGTCGATGTCGACCGGGTGTCGGCGCAGTTCCATCCGGCTGCCGCAACCCAGGTCCCGCTGCCGCTGGAACTGCCGCTTCGCGAGGCGCGCGAAGCGTTCGAACGCGCTTATTTCGAGCAGCTGCTGGCGCGCGAGGCCGGCTCGATTGCTCGCGTAGCGGAAAAAAGCGGCCTGGAGCGCACCCATCTCTACCGCAAACTCAAGGCGCTGGGCATCACCCCGGGCAAGAAGGAGGAATAGGCCCCGGCGCTGACGCGCCGCAAAAAGGCATAAAATGCCGCCCATCCGACGTCGATCGTCCAGCCTGCGAGGGCGACGCGGGTCAGCCTGCAACGATACTAAGAGGCCATTTCGGAATTACCGAAATGGCCTCCGATTTAGGGGAGCACAGTTGAAAATCATCATCCTCGGCGCGGGGCAGGTTGGCACCAGCGTGGCGGAAAGCCTGGTTTCCGAAGCCAATGACATCACCGTGGTGGACATCGACGGTCCGCGCCTGCGCCTATTGCAGGACAGACTCGACCTGCGCACGGTCATCGGCAGCGCCGCACATCCGGAGGTTCTGAAAAGCGCCGGCATCGAGGACGCCGACATGCTGATCGCAGTCACGCAAAGCGACGAAATCAACCTGGTCGCGTGCAAGATCGCCGCGCACCAGTACAACGTTCCCACCCGGATAGCGCGCATCCGCTCGCCGCAGTACCTGGCCAACGAACAGTTGTTCACGCCCGACTGCTTCGCCGTGGACTACGCCATCTGTCCGGAACAGCTGATCACCGATTACCTGGTCAAGCTGGTGCAGTTTCCCGAGGCGCTGCAGGTCCTGGAATTCGCCGGTGGCCGCGTGAGTTTGGTGGCGGTGCGCGCGTTCGAGGGCGGACCGCTGGTGGGCCACCAGCTGCAGGACATGCGCAAGCACATACCCAACGTGGACGTGCGCGTCGCCGCCATATTCCGCGGCGACCGGCCGATCGTGCCCGAGGGGACCACGGTGGTCGAAGCTGGCGACGAAGTCTTCTGCCTCGCCCCGAGCGAAAATATCCGCAAGGTGATGCAGGAGCTGCGCCGCATGGACAAGCCGGCGCACCGCATCATGATCGCCGGCGGCGGCAACATCGGGCTGCGGCTGGCGCGCGCCCTCGAGCGCGACTATACGGTCAAGATCCTCGAGCACAACAAGCGGCGCTGCGAAGACCTGTCGACGCGGCTGGAAAAAACGCTGGTCCTGCAGGGCGACGTTACCGATGAATCGCTGCTCGAGGCCGAGAATGTCGAGGAAATGGACCTGTTCGTCGCGGTGACCAACAACGACGAAAACAATATCATGAGCTGTCTGCTCGCCAAGCGCATGGGCGCGCGCCGCGTGGTCGCCCTGATCAACCGGCGCTCCTACGTTGACTTGCTGCAATCGGGGCAAATCGACATCGCCATCTCGCCGGCGCAGGCGACCATCGGATCGCTGCTGGCGCATGTGCGCCGCGGCGACATCAGCGAGGTGCATTCGCTGCGCCGCGGAGCGGCCGAAGCGCTGGAAGCGGTGGTGCACGGCGACGCCGCGTCCAGCCGCGTGGTGGGACGCCAGATCGAGCAGATCGAACTGCCCAAGGGAACGACCATCGCCGCGGTGGTGCGCGGCGAGGAGGTGCTGATGGCCCACCACGACACCGTGATCCAGAGCGGCGACCACGCAATAGTGTTTGTCACCAACAAGAAAATGGTGCCCAAGGTGGAAAAGCTGTTCCAGGTCAGCGCGGGCTTCCTCTGAGCTAAACACCCATGGTTCGAATCTTTGCCGTACTCCACGTGCTCAGCGTGGTCATCATGATTTTCGCCCTGTGCCTGCTGTTTCCGCTCGCCTGGTCGTTCATCCTCGGCGACGCGGCGCTGGCGGCCTACGACGAAGCCATACTGCTGACCGCGTTCGCGGGCGTGCTGCTGTGGGCGATGACGCGCAAGAGCCGGCGCGAGTTGCAGCCGCGCGACGGCTTCCTGCTGGTGGCGCTGGTGTGGACCGTGCTGCCGGCCTTCGCCACCCTGCCGCTGCTGTTCTACCTGCCGGAGCTTTCATTTACGGATGCGTATTTCGAGACCGTATCCGGTCTCACCACTACCGGGGCGACAGTGCTTTCCGGCCTGGACGCTCTGCCGCCTTCGATCAACATCTGGCGCACGTTTCTCATCTGGGTCGGCGGCATGGGTGTGATCGTGCTGGCAGTGGCCATCCTGCCCTTGCTGGGTGTGGGCGGCAGCCAGCTGTACAAGGCGGAAACGCCCGGCCCGATGAAAGACACCAAACTGACGCCGCGCATCGCGGAAACCGCGAAGGGCTTGTGGCTGGTGTATTTCATGATCACCGTCGCGTGCTTTCTGTCCTACCGGGTCGCGGGCATGAGCTGGCTCGACGCCATGATGCACGCGTTCACCACGATGGGCCTGGGTGGATTTTCCTCCCACGACGCGAGCTTCGCTTATTGGAACTCGCCGGCGATCGAAATGGTGTCCATCTATTTCATGCTGCTTGCCGGCATGAATTTCGGCACGCACTTCCTTGCGTGGCGGCGCTGGAGCTTTGGACCCTACGCGCGCGACCCGGAGGCCTGGTTATATTTGCTCGTGGTGCTCGGCAGCGTGTTCGGCATTGCGTATTACCTGCTCGCCAACCAGACCTACACCAGCTTCTGGACAGCGCTGCGTTATTCCGCCTTCAATGTGGTTTCCATCGCCACCACCACCGGTTATTCCAACACCGACTTCAACCTGTGGCCGATTTTCGCCCCGGTATGGATGCTGTTCCTGTGCGGCTTTTGCACCTGCTCCGGATCTACCGGGGGCGGCATCAAGATGATTCGCGCCAGGCTGATGGCGCACCAGGCGGTGCGCGAAATGACGCGCATCATCCATCCGCGCGCGGTGGTGCCGTTGAAACTGGCGGGCGCGCCGGTGGAGAACAACATCATTTTTGCCGTGCTCGCCTTCATTCTGATTTACGTCAGCTCGTTCGTTGGCATGACCATGTTGCTCGCCGCGTCCGGACTGGACATCATCACCGCGTTCTCGGCGGTGGTCGCCTGCATCAACAATACGGGCCCCGGACTGAATCGCGTGGGACCGGCAACGACCTACGCCTCCCTGGACGACTTTCAGATCTGGATCCTTACCTTCGCCATGCTGCTCGGGCGCCTGGAGCTGTTTACGCTGCTGGTGGTGCTCACGCCCGGATTCTGGCGCAAGTAGTCAGCGCGGCGGGCTGAAAGCGCCGGCGCGGCGCAAGAGTAAGCGAGGTTCTGCGCGCCGGCGCGGTACTTCAAGTCTGCCCTACTTTGCAGCGATCACCGCAATTTCGACCAGCATGTCGGCCGCCGCAAGCTTGGCTTCGACGCAGGCGCGCGCCGGCAGATTGTTCGCATCGACCCAGGCAAGCCAGGCCTGGTTCATCTCTTCGCGCGTGCGGATGTCCGCAAGCCAGATTTGCGCCCAAACGATCTTGGACTTATGGCTGCCGGCCTGCGCGAGCAAGGCGTCGATCCGGCCGAGGATCTCCTCGGTCTGCGCCTTGACCGAAGCCGGGCGCTTGTCGGCGACGGTGCCGGCTACGTAGACCATGCCGTTGGCTTCAACGGCGCCGGAAAGGATTTTTGCGGGTTGGTGGCGGACGATGCTCATGTGAAATTCCTTAGGTTAGGTAGTGGTGGAAGGAACCGCGTCGTATGCCAGTACCGGCGCGAGCCATTTTTCGGTTTCCGTCAGCGCCAGCCCCTTGCGCCGCGCATAGTCCTCGACCTGGTCGCGTCCGATCTTGCCGACAGCGAAATATTGCGCCTCCGGGTGCGAAAAATAAAACCCGCTCACTGCCGCGGCCGGCCACATGGCGTAGCTTTCGGTCAGGGTGATGCCGACCTGCGGCGCACCCAGCAAGCGGAACAGGCCGCCCTTCTCGGTATGATCGGGACAGGCCGGGTACCCCGGCGCCGGGCGTATGCCGCGATAGTCCTCGCGGATCAGGGCGTCGTTGTCCAGCGTTTCGTCCGCCGCATACGCCCAGAACTCGCGCCGCACACGCAGGTGCAGGTGTTCGGCAAAAGCCTCGGCCAGACGGTCGGCAAGGGCCTTGAGCATAATGGCGTTGTAGTCGTCGTGCCTGGCTTCGAACTCGCGCACGCGCGCCTCGATGCCGATGCCGCTGGTGACGGCGAAGGCGCCGATGTAGTCCTTCACGCCGGAGTCCTTCGGCGCAATGAAATCCGCCAGACAGTAATTCGGCTTGCCCGCAGGTCTGTGCGCCTGCTGGCGCAGGTTGTGGAAGCGCATTGCCGCCTGCACACGCGATTCGTCGGTATAGATTTCGATGTCGTCCCCGACGCTGTTCGCGGGAAACAATCCCAGCACCGCATTTGCGCTCAGCCATTTTTCGTCGATGATCCTGGCGAGCATCGCCTGGCCCTCGGCAAACACGTTGCGCGCCGCCTCCCCCACCAGAGGGTCCTGCAGGATCTTCGGGTACGGACCGGACAATTCCCAGGTCTGGAAGAAGGGCGACCAGTCGATGTGGCCGGCGATCGCCGCGAGATCATAATCGCGCAACGCCTTTATCCCGATAAAACCGGGAACCGGAGGCGTGTAGGACGACCAGTCGGCGCGAAAGGCGTTGGCTCGCGCCTGCGCGATGGACAACAGCGGCGCGCGGCTTTGCCGCGACTGGTGCTGGCCGCGGATCTTGTCGTAGTCCTCGCGCACCGAGCGCACGTAATCGCCGCGCAATGCGTCCGACAGCAGGTTCGAGCACACGCCCACCGAGCGCGAGGCGTCGGGCACATAGACGGTGATGCCGCTGTAATGGGGCGCAATCTTCACCGCGGTGTGCACACGCGAGGTGGTGGCGCCGCCGATCAGCAGGGGGATGGTGAAGCCCTCGCGCTCCATCTCGCGCGCCACATGCGCCATTTCCTCGAGCGAGGGCGTGATCAGCCCGGACAGGCCGATGATGTCGCATTGCTCCTCCCGTGCCACCTGCAGAATCTTGCTTGCCGGCACCATCACCCCGAGGTTGATGACCTCGTAGTTGTTGCACTGGAGCACCACGCCGACGATGTTCTTGCCGATGTCGTGCACGTCGCCTTTGACCGTCGCCACCACGATCTTGCCCTTGGGCTTCGCCGCCTCGCCGGATTCCAGCGCCAGCTTCTGTTTTTCCGCCTCTATGTAGGGCACCAGATGCGCAACCGCCTGTTTCATCACGCGCGCCGATTTCACCACCTGCGGCAGGAACATTTTCCCGGCGCCGAACAGGTCGCCGACCACGTTCATGCCGTCCATCAGCGGGCCTTCGATCACATGGATGGGGCGTCCGCCATTGCGCTCGGCCTGTTGCCGCGCTTCCTCGGTATCCTCGAGAATCCAGTCGGTAATGCCTTTGACCAGCGCGTGCGCAAGACGCGCCTCCACGCTCTGTTTGCGCCATTGCAGGTCCTCGGCCTGCACCTTGCCGCCACCCTTGACGGTATTGGCGAAGGCGACCATCCGCTCGGCCGCGTCCGGCCTGCGATTCAGAATGATGTCTTCGACGCGCTCGAGCAGGTCCTTGGGTATTTCTCCGTATACGCCCAGCTGGCCGGCGTTGACGATGCCCATGGACATGCCTGCCTTGATCGCATGGTAGAGAAAGGCCGTGTGGATGGCCTCGCGCACCGCGTCGTTGCCGCGGAACGAAAAGGACACATTGGACACGCCGCCCGATACCCGGGCATGGGGAAGGTTGGCGCGGATCCAGCGCGCCGCTTCGATGTAATCGAGCGCGTAGTTGTTATGTTCCTCAATACCGGTGGCGATGGCGAAAATGTTGGGATCGAAAATGATGTCTTCAGCCGGAAACCCGACTTCGCTGGTCAGTATGTCGTAGCAGCGCTGGCAGATGCGCTTGCGCCGCTCCAGGCTGTCAGCCTGGCCCTGCTCGTCGAAGGCCATGACGATTACCGCCGCGCCGTAGCGGCGCGCGAGCTTGGCCTGGTGCACGAACGCGTCCTTGCCTTCCTTCAGCGAAATCGAGTTCACCACCGGCTTTCCCTGCACACACTTCAGCCCGGCCTCGATCACCGACCACTTGGAGGAATCGAGCATCAGCGGCACGCGCGAGATATCAGGTTCCGAGGCGATCAGGTTGAGAAAGGTGACCATGGCCTTTTCCGAGTCGAGCATCGCCTCGTCCATGTTCACGTCGACCATTTGCGCGCCGCTCTCGACCTGCTGACGCGCCACCGCCAGGGCCTCGGTGTAATTGCCGGCGAGGATCAGGCGCGCGAAGGCCTTGGAACCGGTGACATTGGTGCGCTCGCCGACGTTCACGAACAGGGTATCGTCGCCGATGTTGAGCGGCTCCAGCCCCGACAGGCGCAGCCTGGGTTCGATTTCCGGCACTTGGCGCGGTGGCAGGTCCTTTACGGCGCGCGCAATTGCCTTGATGTGAGCCGGCGTGGTGCCGCAGCAGCCGCCGACGATGTTCAGGAAACCGCTCTTGGCGAATTCCTGCAGCTGCCCGGAAGTGTAGTCGGGCGTTTCGTCGTAACCCGTCTCGGACAAGGGATTGGGCAGGCCCGCGTTCGGGTAGCAGCTGAGATAGGTGTCGGCGACCCCTGACAGCTCCTCGATGTACGGTCGCATCAGTTTCGCACCCAGGGCGCAGTTCAGCCCGACGGCGAGCGGGCGTGCATGGCGCACCGAGTTCCAGAACGCTTCCGGCGTCTGTCCGGTGAGCGTGCGCCCGGAGGCGTCGGTGATGGTGCCGGAGATGATGATCGGCCAGCGCCGGCCGCGCGCCTCGAACGCGCAGTCGATGGCGAACAGCGCCGCCTTGGCGTTGAGCGTATCAAAAATGGTCTCGACCAGGATCAGGTCCGCGCCGCCGTCGAGCAGGCCGCGCAGCGATTCGCCGTACGCGGCGACCAGGGTATCGAAGTCGATGTTGCGGAAACCCGGGTCGTTTACGTCGGGTGAAATCGAGGCGGTCTTGGTTGTAGGGCCGAGGACGCCGGCGACAAAGCATTGCCGCCCGGGCGCCTTGTGCATGCAGTCATCGGCGGCCGCGCGCGCCAGGCGCACCGCCTCGTGGTTGATCTCGAACACCAGGTCCTGCAGGCCATAGTCGGCCATGGAGGGCGCGTTGGCATTGAAGGTGTTGGTGGAAATGATGTCGGCGCCGGCTTCGAGATAGGCGTCGTGAATCTCGCGGATGATGCCCGGCTGGGTCAGCGACAGGAGGTCGTTGTTGCCGCGCAGGTCCTGCGCGAAATCGGCGAAGCGCAGACCGCGGTAATCCCCTTCCGCGAGCTTGTAGCCCTGGATCATGGTGCCCATGGCGCCGTCCAGGATCAGGATGCGCTCGCCGAGCAGGCGTTCCAGCTGTACCGCTTTATTCATGTTCGATCGGACCTGCAAAAAAAAACCCGCACTGCCAGCCAGGTACGGGTTCCCTCGCTTTAGCAGCATTTATTTTTCGTCCGGCCGTGGCCGGCGGCGCCCGCAATCTGACATCAAATCGGCGCAGTGGCGAATTTTAGCTTGGCGCCGACCGGCTTGTCCACCCGACCAAGGCGGATTCGCCTCGGCCTACGGCTGGCCTTATACTAGCGTTTTTTAAAGCGAAAGCCGCACCATGCAGCACCTGACGCCCAAAGAAGCCTACGAATTTCTGCACCGCAATCCCAACGCGGTGTTCATCGACTGCCGCAGCGAAATGGAATTCCTGTTTGTTGGCCACCCGACAGGCGCGATTATGATTCCCTGGAACGACGGCCCCGATTGGGAGGTCAACCCGCATTTCGTCGGCCATGTGAAGAAGGCGGCGAGCGTGGATCGCCCGCTGGTGCTCATCTGCCGCAGCGGCAACCGCTCCCTGGATGCGGGCGCGGCGTTGGAGAAGGCCGGATTCACCCAGGTGTACAACGTGCTGCACGGCTTCGAAGGCGAACTGAACGAACATCACCAGCGCAACTCCATCACCGGCTGGCGTCACGAAGGGCTTCCCTGGGAACAGTGCTGATAAGAGTCGCCCCGGGATGATCCTGCCGGGCGCCGGGCCCGACCCCGCACAAGCGCCTGCCTTGAATACGGCCGAGCGCGCCTATCCGCCGCTACGCCTCGCTTTTGCGATGTGGGGGCTGGGCGCGGCCCTCTATTTGATTGGCTTCTATCAACGCGTCGCCCCGGCGGTTATCACGCGCGAACTGATGAGCGAGTTCTCCCTCGGCGCGGCAGCGCTGGGCAATCTCGCCGCGTTCTATTACTACAGCTATGTGGCGATGCAAATCCCGGCGGGCGTGCTCGCCGACCGCTGGGGACCGCGGCGCGTGCTCACCGCGGGCGCGGCGATCGCGGCGGTCGGCACGCTGCTGTTCGCGCTCGCGCCCGGGTACGCCGCCGCCGGCCTGGGGCGCCTGCTGATCGGCGGCGCGGTCGGCGTCGCCTTCGTCTCCATGCTCAAGCTTGCCGGACACTGGTTCGCGCCTACGCGCTTTGCCATGATTGCCGGCCTTGCCCTGGCTTGCGGCGTCCTCGGTGCGGTTTCGGCGGGCGTGCCGCTGCGCCTGCTGGTCGACGCTTTCGGCTGGCACAAGGTGATGAGCTTCGCCGCAGCAGTCACCGGGCTGCTGGCGGTGGCGATCTGGCTGGCGGTACGCGACGACCCTGCCGAGCGCGGTTACGCCAGTTACGCGCCGACGCAAGCTGCCCGCCATGCTCCGGTACTGGAGAGCGTCAGGCAGACCCTCGCTCGGCGCAATGTTTGGCTCGTGTTCCTGATTTCAGGCGCGGTATCGGGACCCGCGCTCACCTTCGGCGGCTTGTGGGGCGTGCCCTTTCTGACCACGCACTACGGCATCAGCACCTCGCAAGCCTCGGTGATCACCTCGCTTCTGCTGGTTTGCTGGGCGGTGGCGGGTCCGTTCGTTGGCGCGTTCTCCGACCGCCTGCGCCGGCGCAAGCCGCTGTACGCCTTGGGCGCCGTGCTCGCCACCGCGGGATGGTGCGTTGCGTTGCTGGTGCCGGGTGTGCCGCTGCCCCTGCTCATTGCCCTGCTCGCGTTCATCGGCTGCGCTTCTTCCGCGGTAATGGTGGGCTTCGCCATCGCCAAGGAATCATCGCCGGCGGCGCTCGCAGGCACGGCCGGCGGGATCGCCAACATGGGCAATATGCTGGGCGGCATGATCATGCAGCCGGCAGTCGGCTGGGTGCTGGACCGGCGCTGGACCGGTACCATGGCAAACGGGGTGCGCGTCTACGATTTCGACGCCTATCGAGCGGGTTTCACGCTGATGCTGGTCTGGCTGGCGGCCGCATTAATCCTGCTGGTATTCGTGCGCGAGACCCACTGCCGCCAGACGCAATGAGCGGCAAGCAGGCCGGGCATGCAAGGCATTCTTGCAGCAGTCAATTCAACGCCGTCGGTGCACGCCAGTCTAAAACGCAATCACCAGAGGAAAGCGTCCCAAGCAAGGAGGACGCTTGCTTTACTTGAAAGTGTGAATCAGGTAGAGCGAGATGGTCGGAAAGAACACCAGCAAGGTGATCCGAATGAAGTCCGAAAGCAAGAACGGAATGACGCCCTTGAAGGTTTCGGTCAAGGGAACGTCCTTGGCCAGCCGGTTGATGATGTAGACGTTCATGCCGACGGGTGGATGTACCAGGCCGATTTCAACCACCATCAAGGCCAGTATCCCGAACCAGATTGACTTGTCGCTGACCGGCATGCCGAAGTAATCCAGGCCCATCACGATCGGGTAGAAAATGGGAATGGTCAGCAGGATCATCGCAAGCGAGTCCATTACGCAGCCCAGGAAGATGTAGATCAACAATATCGCGCCCAGGACCAGCAACGGCGATAGTCCGCTGCGTTGTACCCAGGTCGCCAGTTCCACCGGCATTTGCGATACCGCAAGCGCGGTATTCATCATGTCCGCGCCCATGAGCACCAGAAAGATCATCGCGGTGGCCTGGGCCATGCCGGCGGCGCTATCGATCAAGCCTTTCATGCGCATCCTGCCGGTAGTCACCGCAAGCAGGCCGCAGGCCGCCGCGCCTATGGCCGCAGCTTCCGTCGGATTGGCCCAACCGCCGTAGATGCCGACGATCACGACGATGAATACCATCAGCACCGGGGAGACCAGCAAAAGGCTGCGCAGGCGCTCGCTCCAGCCGACGCGCGGGCCCGCCGGGCCGGCAGCAGGCTTGAGCGTGACAATGATTTGCACCACGAGCATATAGCCGAGCATGGCGATGATGCCGGGTATGACGGCCGACATGAACAGTTTGCCGATCGATTCCTGCGTCAGAATGGCGTAGATGACCAGCGGCACCGAAGGCGGAATCATGATGCCGAGTGTTCCCCCGGCCGCGAGGGCGCCGGTGGCGAGCGCACCCGAATAATTATGGCGGCGCAACTCGGGCAGGGCTACCTGGCCCATGGTCGCCGCGGTGGCGAGCGACGAGCCGCAAATCGCGCCGAATCCGGCGCAGGCCCCGATTGCCGCCATCGCAATGCCGCCTTTGCGGTGTCCCAAGAATGCGCTGACGCAACGAAACAGCGCTCTGCTCAAGCCGCCGTGCGTGGCGAACTGGCCCATCAGCAGAAACAGGGGGATCACCACCAGGTCGTAATTCGACAGCCGCGCGTAGGCGAGATTCTTCAACGAATTGAGCAGCGGCAACATAGCCCCATCGGACAGATAGACGTAGCCCCCCGCGCCGACCATGAACATGGCGATGCCGATGGGTATGCGCACCACCAGCAGCGCCATCAGGATGCCGAATATGATGAAGCCGATCTGCGTACCGCTCACTTGATTCTTCCCCAAGCGAGGCGCAGCAGATGGCCGCACATGTAGAAGCCGACGATCGACATCAGGATGAAGCCCGGGACCATGAGCCCCTGCGCGACCCACACCGGCCAGCCAAGAATCATCGACGTCTCGT
>Ga0163199_1001192_pt1 | contig 16162 bp, 2 predicted proteins | sample PL_2010_150m_FD_113537 | JGI IMG/M metagenome (GOLD analysis project Ga0163199, IMG submission 113537) | Freshwater microbial communities from Powell Lake, British Columbia, Canada to study Microbial Dark Matter (Phase II) - PL_2010_150m | ecosystem: Environmental > Aquatic > Freshwater > Lake ... | reverse complement strand
TTTGGCGCCTGTCGCAGCCGGTGTGATTACCGGGAATTTCAGTGTTTGTCAGGGTAATACCGGAATAGCCTATTCGGTTCCTGCCATTACCAATGCAACCAGTTACACCTGGACCCTGCCTCCTGGCGGAACCATCACAGCCGGTAGCAGTACAAATAATATTACAGTAAGCTATTCTACTTCGGCTGTAAATGGAAACATCACTGTTTCAGGTACAAATTCCTGTGGAAACGGTACTTCTTCCAGTCAGGCAGTTGCAGTGGCGCTACTTCCTTTGGCTCCCGGCATTATAACCGGTTCGGCTTCCGTTTGTGAAGGCGTCGTCGGTTTGACTTATACCATAGCAGCCATACCCAATGCCGTGAGCTATGCCTGGAGTGTTCCGTCAGGCGCCCTGGTTACTGCAGGAGCAGGAACCACTACCATCACGGTCAGCTATCTTGCAGGATCCGTTTCCGGGAATGTCTCGGTTTACGGGATCAACCCCTGTGGCAACGGCGTAAGTTCCGTGCTTCCGGTAACGGTCCAGACCCTGCCGACCGCAGCCGGGAGCATAACAGGGGCAAGCAACGTATGTCAGGGGAACACGGGGATAATCTATTCCATTCCGGCGATTCTGAACGCCACGGGTTATACCTGGAATTTACCTGTTGGTGCAAGCATCACGGCAGGGGCCAATACCAATTCCATCACGGTTAATTATTCTGCAACCGCTGCTTCAGGAAATATTACTGTTTACGGTACCAATACCTGCGGAAGCGGACCAACCTCGGCCACCTTCCCGGTTGTAGTTGGGCCGAAGCCTGCAGCAGCAGGCGTCATTACTGGTTCAGCGGCTGTATGTCAGGGGAATAGCGGAATAACTTACTCTGTTCCAGCGATACTTAATGCCTCAAGCTATACCTGGACACTGCCTGCCGGGGCCATCATCGCATCCGGTACCAACACCAATTCGATTACGGTCAATTATAGTGGAATAGCCTCTTCGGGCAATGTGACTGTTGCAGGTACCAATAGTTGTGGCAATGGAGCAAGCACTTCTTTGGCAGTAACGGTTAGTCCGCTACCAGGTGCAGCTGGAATTATTAATGGTCCTTCAACGGTTTGTCAGGGAGCTACTCAGGTTTATTCTGTACCCGCAATTGCAAATGCTACCGGTTATACCTGGAGTGTGCCGGCAGGGTCGTCCATCATTGCAGGAGGTGCCAGCAGTACCATTACCCTGAGTTTTGGTCCTGCTGCCGCATCAGGTGTGATCTCGGTATACGGAACAAATGCTTGCGGGAATGGAACTATTTCCGCCAGTTACAATGTTACGGTCAATGCCTTGCCTGACAATGCAGGAACAATAGTCGGTCCGGCCACTGTTTGCAAAGGACAATCCGGTGTGGTCTATTCGGTACCCGCCATCGCCAATGCAACCGGTTACAACTGGGTAGTTCCGGCGGGAGCTACCATCGCTTCCGGAGCGAACACCAGTTCAATTATGGTTACCTTTACCAATGCGGCTGTTTCAGGAAACATTACCGTAAATGGCACCAATGCCTGCGGTAGCGGTGTCGCATCGGCAAACTATCCTGTGATTGTTAACGTTCCACCTGCGACAGCTGGGGCTATTACCGGCCCAGTTCCACCAATTTGTCAGGGAAATACAGGAATTGTCTTCTCCGTTCCTGCCATCGCCGGTGCAACGGGTTATACCTGGAGTCTGCCGGTTGGGGCCACCATTACGGCAGGTGCAAATACCAATAGTATCACTGTCAGTTTCTCCGCCAGCGCTACCTCCGGCAATGTATCCGTTTACGGAACCAATGCTTGCGGAAACGGAACCATTTCGGCTAATTATCCTGTTGTTGTGAATCAGCTTCCTGCCGCTGCAGGCAACATCACCGGGCCTAATACGATGTGTCAAAGTAGTTTGGGAGTAGCTTATGCTGTTCCTGTCATACCCAATGCAATAAGTTATGTTTGGACCTTGCCTGCCGGAGTTACCATTGCATCCGGGGCTGGAACCAATTCCGTGACGCTGGATTTCTCAGGAGCCGCTGTTTCCGGAACCATCTCGGTTCAGGGGGTCAATCCATGTGGAAATGGGGTAGCTGCTGTGTTCCCGGTCACCGTGAACCCAACGCCAACGATGATTAGTGGTCTGGTTATTCCGGCTGTCTGCAGCAATTCGGCTGTTGTTTATGTACCGGCAGGAACGCCTGCAGGCGTAACCTTTAACTGGACCCGCGCTGCAGTTGCGGGTATCAGCAATGTGGCCAATTCAGGATCAGGCAATCTGAACGAGACGCTGACCAACACCACCACTGCTCCTGTCACCGTTACGTATGTCTACAAGGCTACTGCAAGCGGATGCAACAGTCCCAACTACAACGTCACGGTTGCGGTTAATCCAACGCCAACCCTGACCAGCAGCCTGACCCCAACGGCCATCTGCAACAATGCGGTTTTCAATTATGCACCGCTAAGTGGAACAGGAGCGCCCATTACCTTCAATTGGAGCAGAGCAACCATGCCCGGCATCAGCCAGATTGGAACATCCAACACAGGTAATGTGTCCGAGACTTTAACGAACACCACCATAGCGCCAATCAATGTTGCCTATGTTTATACCCTCAGCGCCAATGGTTGCAGCAATATCCAGAATGTAGTCGTATCGGTTAATCCTTCCCCAATTCTGACGAGTAGCCCGACACCGCCTGACATCTGCAGCGCAACGCCATTTAGTTATATACCAACGAGTTCAACAGTAGGCTTTGCCGCTTCCTGGAGCCGTTTGGCAGTTGCCGGAATCAGCAACGGCGCCGCCGGTGGTACCGGAAATCCAAACGAAACTTTAATAAACACAGCAGGCGCTCCCGTTCAGGTCACGTACGATTACACGCTGAGCATCAATGGCTGTGCCAATCCGGTCTCGGTTCCTGTTAGAGTGAATGTCAATCCTGTTCCTGTATTGACCAGCTTGTTGATTAATACGCCAATTTGCAGTAATTCGCCATTCCTATACACGCCAACTAGTTCTGCCCTTGGAACCACATTTGCCTGGAGTAGGGCAGCGGTTGCCGGAATCAGCAATGTTGCAGCAAATGGGATCTTCGGTATCAATGAACCCTTGATCAATACCACCGCATTGCCGATCAATGTGGTCTACACCTATACCCTGACAGCTGGCAGTTGTGTCAATACGCAGAATGTCAGCGTTATCGTCTATCCTAAGCCTCTACTGAATACCAGTTTAACCCCGGCAGCTATTTGCAGCGGTACCACCTTCAGCTACAATCCGGTAAGTGTCACACCAGGTACTACTTTTGCCTGGAGCAGGGCATTTGTCGGAGGTATTACCGAAGCTGGTGCAAGTGGAACGAACAATCCGAACGAGATCCTGACCAACACCACTGCGGCGCCTATCAACGTAACCTATGTTTACACCTTGTTAGCCAACGGCTGCAGCAATGCTCAAAATGTGGTGGTGTCGGTGAATCCTGCTCCTGTTTTGACGAGTCCTGTTAACCCGCCTGCGATATGCAGCAATACAATTTTCAATTATCCGCCGGCCAGTTCAACTTTGGGAGCCACTTTTGCCTGGAGCAGGGCGCTGGTAGCCAATATCAGCAATGTGGCCGCTTCGGGTACAGGCAATCCGAACGAGACGTTGATCAATACGACCACGGCCCCGGTTACGGTTATCTACGTTTTCACCATTTCGGCCAATGGATGTACGAATCCTAGCACCACCAATGTATCCGTTATGGTCAATCCTGCGCCGGTACTGACCACCAGCTTGACCCCTCCGGCCATCTGCAGCAATGTGCTCTTCAGTTACGCTCCTGTGAGCCTTACCGGTGGGACAGCCTTTGCCTGGAACAGGGTCGCGGTAGCCGGTATCAGTAATCCTGCTGCATCCGGGACCAATAACCCGAGCGAAGTATTGATCAATACTACTCCAGCGCCTTTAACGGTAACCTATACTTATACCCTGACAGCGAATGGTTGCAGCAATAGTCAGGATGTGAAGGTAGTTGTCAATCCGTTGCCGGTTTTAACCAGCACAGCTAATCCTCCAGCCATTTGCAGCAATACTGCCTTCAATTATGCGCCGCTAAGTTCAACCCCGGGTACTACCTTTAACTGGAACAGGACAGCCGTGGCTGGCATCAGCAATGTATCTTCCAGTGGAGCCGGGAATCCGAATGAAACACTGGTGAATATCTCGTCCTCTCCGGTCAATGTTACCTATGTCTATACCTTGTCGGCCAACGGTTGCCCCAATCCGACCACCTTCAATGTAGTGGTTATTGTTAACCCATTGGCAACGCTGAGTTCAGCGACCAGCCTGGCCATTTGCAGCAATACGCTGTTCAGTTATACTGCTACTTCTGCCAACGGTGTGGTAACCGGATGGACCCGGGCTGCCGTTCCCGGCATCAGCAATCCTGCCGGCAGTGGCGCCGTCAATCCCAATGAGACGTTGGTCAATACCACTGCTAGTCCGGTGAACGTAATTTATGTATTCACCATCACGGTAGGTGGTTGTAGCCAGACGCAGAATGTGACTGTGACGGTAAATCCTGCCCCGAAACTGAACACTTCCCTTACCCCTTCCGCTGTTTGCAGCGGCGGAACCTTTACCTATGCTCCCGGCAGTGATACCCCTGGTACCACTTTCAACTGGAGCAGGGCAGTAGTTGCAGGAATCAGCAACCCAATGGCGGCCGGACCCAATGGCATCAGTGAACTTTTGCTCAATTCAACCCCTGCTCCCATTTCGGTGACCTATGTCTACCAGTTGGCTGCCAATGGATGCACCGCGACCCAAAATGTGGTGGTAACCGTTAATCCGCTGCCGGTGATGACCAGTACGCTTTTGCCTCCGCCAATCTGTAGCACAACTGCCTTCAGTTATACTCCACAGTCGAGCACGACTGGTGCAGTAACTTTTGCCTGGAACCGGCCGTCGGTTGGAAGCATTTCGAATCCTACTGCCAGCGGTACGGGGAATCCCAATGAGACACTGATCAATCTGTCTTCAGCGCAAATCCCGGTTACCTACAACTATTCGCTCTCAGCCAACGGTTGCACCAATCCAGCCATCTACCCTGTTGTGGTGATGGTGAATCCAGTTGCAACTTTGAGCAGTAACCTAACGCCGACGGCCATCTGCAGTGGAACGATCTTTAACTATACGGCTACTTCTGCAACGGTTGGCGCAGTGATGACCTGGTCAAGGGCGGCCGTTACCGGAATTGTGCAGGGCGCTACTACCGGAAATTTAAATCCAAATGTAAGTGAGTTCCTAACCAATTCGACTGCATTGCCGCTCAATGTTACTTACCAGTACACCATAACTGCCAACGGATGCAGCAGTACGCAAAATGTTATTGTGACTGTCAAGCCAACACCTGCTTTAAGTAGTAACCTGAATCCTCCGGCCATCTGCAGCGGCAGTTCGTTCAATTATACTGCAACGAGTTTGACACCTTCGACCTCCTACAGCTGGACCAGAATTGTAGATGCGCGATTAGTGCCAACCACCAATTCAGGAGCAACTGCCTCCGTACTTGAAACGCTGACGCTGACCAATACAACCTTTGCAGCGGTGCCGGTAACCTATGCCTTTACCTTGACCGCGAATACTTGTACCAGCGCTCCAACCAATGTGTTGGTGACGGTTAATCCTAATCCACCGAAGCCGGCCATTATAGCATCCACATCGGAAATTTCACCAGGTGTTGTCCCCATTTGCGCTGGCCAAAATATTTTACTTACTGCCCCGGCAGGATACACCTACCAATGGTCGAACGGCGCTACTACACAATCCATCACGGTCAATACTGCCGGCACTTTCTCTGTTCTAATCAGGGATGCCTCAGGCTGCCAGAGTCAGCCGGGTTCGATTACGACAGTCCTTAAGCCTTCTGCCACAGCTTATGCAGGTGTTGATGCCGTTATTTGTGCGGGTAATGATTATATTTTAACGGGAGCTTCCGTTTCCAATAATTTTGACTTTATCTGGTCATCTTCGGGAACTGGTTCCTTTGATGATCCGGGTGCCATTGCTCCCAGATACACCCCGAGCGCCGCTGATATAGCCGCTGGTTCGGTGATCCTGACTTTGAATGCAACCAATATTGCGCCATGTCTTGGCAGTGTCCAGGATGCGATGAAACTAACCATTCAGTCAACTCCTACCGCTGATGCAGGTCCAGATCAAACAGTATGCTATCCTGACCCGATGCTTATCAGCGGCGCGTCCTTTGCCCATGGACAGAATCCAACATGGACTTTAACCGGTCCTGGTGTTTTGACCAATGCCAATTCATTGACGCCTATCTATCAACCGGCGGCAGCGCCTGGAGTCTATACAGTCACACTAACCCTTAAGGTTGACGCCCTGGCTCCATGCGCGGCTTCCGTTACGGATGTTATGTTACTCAAGGTCGATAAACCTGCTGTTCCGGGCACTATTGTGAGCCCTCCCGGTGTCATGTGTATTGGAACTTCTGCATCCTATACCACCGTCGGTACTGTTCTTTCAGGAGGTACAGGCATTTGGACCAGTAGTAAGGGAAATGTGGCCACGGTTAATCCGGTTACTGGTTTGGTCACGGCGGTAGGTGGTGGAACTTGTGATATTATCTACACCATTAAAGGAGTTTGTAACGGAGAACCTTCAACCCGTCACACAATGGTTGTAACACCCGATGCAGCAATTGCCTCTATATCCGGACCTGCATCAATGTGTAAAAATGAGACGGCAACATTTACACCTATTGGATTAGAACTGTGTGGAACCGGCGTAGGAACATGGAGCTCTGACAATTTATTGGTTGCAACCGTAAATCCGGTAACCGGTTTTGTCACAGCTTTGAACGATGGTACTGCCAATATCAAATATACTATTACCGGCGGCTGTAACAATCTTACAACAAAAGAGGCCAGTCGAAGCCTAACGGTCAACAAGAATGCGGCTGTAGCATCGGTAACTACTACACGTGTTACACCTATGTGTATTGGGGAAACTGCACAGTACACGACTACCGGGGCTGTATTTGGCGGTGGCACTGGTGTTTGGAGTAGCAGCGATTCAAATATTGCATCGGTCGATCCGGACACTGGTCTTGTTACCGCCAGGGGTGGAGGTACCTGTGATATTATCTTTACAATCACGGGTTGCAATGCTAATCCAAGTGCACGGAAATCAGTAACCGTTATACCTGATGCCGCAGTTGCTTCGGTTACAGGTACAACTCCTTTGTGTATTTCTCCAACAACAACTACTTATACATTTACAGGTGTGGTATTAGGTGGTGGTACTGGCGCATGGAGCTCCAGCAATGCAGCGGTTGCAACTGTTAACGCCTCAGGACAGGTAACTGCATTAACTGCCGGAACTACAGATATTATCTATACGGTCACTGGCGTATGCAATACAAAGAGTGCAAAGCAAACCTTGGTAGTCAACGCAAATGCTGCTGTTGCTACGGTTGATGGTACCACTCCGCTGTGCAAAACTGAGAAAACTTTCTATACAACCACAGGAGTAAACCTGGGTGGTGGAACTGGCGCATGGAGTTCTAGCAATACAGCAGTCGCTACGGTTAACCCAGTGACAGGTGAGGTAACTGCGGTTGGGGCAGGAACTTCCAATATTATTTATACGGTTACCGGATGCAATGGGCCCGTAAGTAAACAGAAGACATTAACAGTTACCCCGGATGCCGCTGTTGCCACAGTAACAACCACAGCAACCACGCCACTATGCATAACAAAAACGGCTCAATTTACGGCAACTGGAGTTGATCTGGGTGGAGGAAATGGTGCATGGAGTAGCAGTGATATCTCTGTTGCAACTGTTAATTCATCAGGTTTGGTTACTGCAGTTGGCCGGGGTACCACTGATATTATTTATACAGTCACTGGTTGCAATGGACCAAAGTCTGCAAAAATGAGCCTGACCGTTAATCCGGATGCCGCTTCAGTATCCGTATCTGCAGATATTTCTCCTATATGTAAAGGTGGAAAATCATATTTTAGTAACAACAATCCGGAACTTGGTGGCGGTACAGGAACATGGAGCAGCAGTAATACCTCTGTAGCAGCTGTTGATCAGCAAGGTGTTGTCCTAGGAGTGGGTGCTGGTACATGCAACATTGCTTACACGATTACCAACGGATGTGGAGGGACAAAAAGTGATTCCAAACCGATCGAAGTCAGACCCGATGCAGCAGTTGGCCCGATCACCGGCACCTCGCCATTGTGTACTAGCGGCACGAACAATACTGCAACCTATTCAGCAACCGGTGTTGTTTTGAGCGGTGGTACAGGCCAATGGAGCAGCAGCGATCCAAATATTGCTACAGTCAATCCTACCACAGGTGTGGTTACCACCGTGGATGGTCCGGGTGGGAAAACCGATATTATTTACACAATCAAAGATGGCTGTAGCGCAGCTACTGCTTTCAAGACATTGACAGTCTTTGCAATTCCAAAGCCGACTTTTGATGTTCAGCCGGGTGAAAGCGCATGCATTGGGGTTCCTGTTCCATACACTACGCAATCTGGAAAGAATAAATATGTCTGGGGTGGAATGGGCGTACTGGGAACTGACTTTACCATCACCGCAGGTGGAATTGGAACATCCAGTAACTCGGTCACAGTTAAATGGTTAACGGCAGGAAGTAAAACGGTTACCATCATGTATTCTGAAAACAATGCTTGTCCTGCAGCTTCCCCAACAAATTCAATTACAACCATTGTGAATGCTGCACCTGTGCCAACCTTTTTAACATCTCCAACTGGTAACCTTTGTGTAGGGACAGATGTAACCTATACCACAGAGCCAGGAATGACTAATTACACCTGGATTGGTTTGGGAGCATTGAATGCCGATTATTCAATCACTTCAGGCGGGGTGGATGCTAACTGGAACACAGTCACGTTGAAATGGCTCACACCTGGACCAAAGCAAGTATCTGTAAGTTACACAAATAACCTTGGATGTGTTTCAACACAGCCAACAAAATCTGTTGTAGCAACTGTGTTTGCGACTCCTGTTCCAACTTTCACGGCTCAGCCGGGTACCAGTACCTGTGTCGGAACGACTGTAACTTATACAACCCAACCGGGCATGAACAACTATGCATGGAGCATGCTACCGTATATCGCTGGCACTGACTATTCCATCGTTTCCGGTGGCAGTACAGCTGACAATACATTAAGGTTGAAATGGCTCACAGCAGGGACCAGATCAGTTTCGGTAAATTACAAAAATGGAAGTGGCTGTCCGGCTCCGAATCCGGTTACTTCAACGTTAACAACTGTTTATGAATCAACGCCAACCTTTATCGTTCAACCTGGGTCAGATATTTGCTCAGGTTCAGATGTTACCTATACAACGCAATCCGGCATGAGTAATTATGTTTGGGATTTATCACCAAACGTTTTAGGTGTCGATTACTCCATCACTTCAGGTGGAATAGGTGCCACCAGCAACACAGTTACCCTAAAGTGGCTTACTGCCGGCAGCAAGAAACTTACTATAAATTACAAAAATGCAAATGGATGTACTGGCCTGACGCCAACATCTTCTGATCCCACAATGGTGCATCCAACTCCACAGATTCCAACTGTTGGCCCTGATCAAACACAGTGCGAATTACCTTTGTCGGCAAATCAAAAATTGACAGCAACAGGCACCTCAACAGGAGGGACCATACTTTGGTACGATTCCGCAACAGGAGGTAATCTGGTAGGTGATCCATCGATCACCAAACCTGGTACAGCTACCTTTTATGCCGAAGCTCATTCTGCCTATTTTACCAATTTGGGTTATTGCACTAGCATTGCCAGATCAAAACCAGTTACGCTGACCATCACTGCTGCCCCTGCTCCGCCCGTAAGCGATGGTGACAAATATGGCTGTGTTGCCAATCCGAATCCTACCCTGGTGGCATCGGCAACGGTTCCTGTTGGAACTGCTATGTTTTGGTATGACCAGCCTAATGGAGGCAATCCGGTTTATTCACCTACCTCGAGCAAAACCGGCGATAATTTTTATTATGCTGAAGCCGTTAAGGGTGGATGTACCAGCCTGCTTCCCCGTACAGTTGTAAAATTGAGCATTCTAGCTGTACCCTCAGCACCTATTTATAAACCAGCATATAGTTCAGGGGAGATCATTGGATGCGAAGGCGTAACTGGAGGGATAGATGCAAATGTAGCTGTTCAGGCGCCACAGGATGCACATATTCAGTGGTATGATGCTGCAACAGGAGGTTCTGTGACTTCTCCAATTCAAACTGTTCCCGGAACACGCACAGTCTGGGGTGAGGCCCAGAACGCATCGAATTGCCCGAGTATCACCAGGATTCCGGTAAAGCTGACTATATCCTTTGCACCTCCGGCGCCGACAAGTACTGGTCCGGTCAGTGAATGTGTGAAGGTCAAGGCTGACGCCAATACTGCCATCGTCCCTAATCCTACCTACGATTTAGTTTGGTATGATTCAAATGGTGTCAAAACCACCAATCCTACGGTGAATGCACCAAATCCGCCAGCTACCTTCTATGCTGCCTACCAGGATAAGGTAACCCACTGTGAAAGCACAACACGAACGGCTGTAAAAGTGATCGTTTATCCGGCGTTCACAGCAAGCGCGATGGCCAACGATCCATCACCGGGGGGTACTTTATCCATTTACGGCGAGCCAAAGGATTCCAATGTGCCTTCTGATTTTACCTATCTCTGGACTACCCCGAATGGCTTTACTGATACGAACCCGGATTATATTAAGCCGGATGTGACTTCTGCCGATGCCGGTACCTATAAATTGACGGTAACCTCTGTATCTTCGGGTTGTTCTTCTTCTACAACTGTTGTCGTTCCTATCAATACAGCCCAGGCAGATTACCAGAAGCCGGTTTGCGTGGGCAGTACATTGAACCTTATGGGTGGCGCAGGTACGATGGATACTTATTCCTGGACCGGTCCGAACGGGTTTACCGAATCCGTAAAGAATCCCTATATAGACAATATCACAGTACAGGGGGAAGGAAGGTACACTTTGGTTACTACCTTGAAGGGGAATACCTCCACGAGTTATGTTGACGTTGTGTTGAACAAATTGCCTGTTCCGGCCGCCATCAGCAATTCACCGGTCTGTCCGAACGGATCGCTGCAATTAAGGGGAGGACCGAGTGGAATGAGCTCTTATTCCTGGGCAGTAAATGAGGCCGGATTGCCTACGGTAGTAGTAGGCACCGCGCAAATTGTTAACCTTGTTACCTTTAAGGAAGCGCCATATACTTTGACAGTTGTAGACAAAAATGGCTGTACGGCGACCGATACCTTCAAAGTTGAGATATTAAGGGCTAAACCAGATTATGTCCCGATTTGCTCGGGTACCACACTTCGCCTGATTGGTGAACCGAATGGAATGGCCAAATACAAATGGACTGGGCCGGGAGGATTTATTTCTTTCCAACAATCGCCTACGATTCTGAATGTTACGCAGGCTCAGCTGGGAACCTATACCCTGGAAGTTACCGACAACAATGGTTGTACCTCTTTGCCAGTGCAGAAAGTTGTTGCAGCGAGTATTGCAAAAGCCACCATCACCGTCAGTACTGGAACCAGTCCGGTGTGCGAGGGTAGTACCGTCACGTTGACGGGCGGTCCGGATGGCACGACAGCCGATCCTTTGACCTACGAATGGAAGGATCCGAAGGGAAATATAACAACCGATCAGAATCTGGTACTTACCGGTGTGAAGGCCGTCAACGCGGGAACCTATACCCTGACGATCTACAATGCAGCAAAATGTTCCAGTTCCACCACCACGATACTGAACATCATCGCCGTGAAGATCATCGGAAACTGGGGTCCATTCTGCAAGAATGATGCAAAAGTAGTCTTGTCGGTCACCCCGGCCGGGGTAGTGTTATCCTCCACCAGTGCGGGATTTGGGACAAGCGGGACCAATTTTACCTTCGATCCCAAGGCTGCCGGCGTTGGCACTCATACGATTACCTATACCTACAACGATGCGACTACCGGGTGTAACATCAGCAGTTCACAGGATATTTTGGTGGTAGACAATCCTAAGGTGGTCACGAATTTGATCAACTTGTCGGCTTGCTCCGGTGTAACAGGTGACCTGACCCTGCTGGCCGTTACCGCCGGTTCTACGCCTGGAATATTCTATACCTATTGGACGGATGCAGCCGCGACCATTCCGGTAGCCACGCCGAAGGCGGTTGCAGCCGGTATCTACTACATCAAGGGGGCTACCGCCAGCGGTAAATGTTTCGATATCCAGTCGATACTGGTTCAAACACCGCCTGAATTGCTGCAGGCAGTCATTCCTACGCCCGCCAAACTGAAGTGTGCCGGAGATACAACCGGTATCATGACGGTCAACGTAATCAAGGGAACGCCCAGCTATACCTTTACCTGGGATACCAATCCGCCTCAGATCACCACGTCAGCCACTGCGTCCAATACGGCCATCAACCTCCGGGTTGGACCGCATACGGTCTTGATTGTCGATGGAAGCGGTTGTACCAATAGCTTTACTGCCGACATCAAAGAACCCGATCCACTCAATGTCAAATTCTATACCAAGAACATTGAATGCATGAGCGATGCCAACGGAGTCGCCAGAGTGGATAGCATCAACGGCAGCGCCGATATCAAGTGGCTCAATTCCTTTGCTTATTTATGGAATTCGACACCGGTTCAAACAACCCGTGAAGCCGTACGACTCACCTATGGATATCAGAAGCTTACCCTGACCGATAGCAAGGGCTGTATTTTGAAAGACAGCACTTTCATAAATGTTCTGGATGTCACTCCACCGGTGATCAACTGTCCCAAAGACATTGATATGACGGTTCAGTACATCAAATCCACCAATCCCAACAAGTATACGGTCGATGTCGGGAAGCCATATGCTACAGATAACTGTGCAGTTGATACCATTACCAACGATGCGCCGGTGAAATTCCGGGTTGGACTGACGAAAGTCGTCTGGACGGTGGTCGACCAGGTGGGATTAATGGATACTTGCACCCAGAGAGTCTATGTCAAGGAGATTCCTACGATTCCACAACTGATCTCCCCCAATGGTGATGGCGTGAACGACAAGTTCCTCATCGAAGGGTTGACCAGCCTGGATTACCAGAATTCACAACTGCTGATTTACACAAGATCCGGTCAATTGATTTACCAAAACAACAATTATGAACTGATCGAGAATGCCTGGGATGGACGTTATGCCGAGTCGAGTTTCTCGAAAAATCAATTGGTTGCACCAGGGGTCTATTATTATATACTTAAATTGGGATCGAGTAGCCAAACGATGAAAGGTTATGTCTATGTCTATTATTAGTTACGCTATAAATTTCTTAAACAGTTTTTTAGATCTGGCGATCCAGATTATAAAATATTAAAGATTTGAAACTAAAACATAAAATACGCACACCTCTTTCGCTCGTCGTCCTGGGAGTCCTTTTGCTGGTATTCCGGACAGCATCCTATGCCCAACAGGATCCTGTTTTCAACCAGTACATGAACAATCTGCTGATTATCCAGCCTGCTTACGCAGGGATGTCGGGCTATGTCAATGCCACCGCCCTGTCCAGGATTCAATGGGTAGGTTTCGATGGCGCTCCAAGGACCAACACCGTTACGATACAGGGACCTTTCCGAAAATACAATGTTGGCTTAGGTTTATCCTACGTTAGCGACGAGTTTGGACCTGTCCGGCAGAATGGAATCTATTTCGATTATTCCTATCGGGTGCTGCTTATGGATGATCAGTATTTTTCCTTTGGGATAAAGGGTGGTTTTAACCGTTACGAGGCTTTGCTGTCTGATTTGAGCGTTCATGATCCCAATGATCCGGTGGTCGCTTTCGATATCAACAAAAAATACCTGCCCAATTTCGGCGTGGGAGTCATGTGGCATGCAGATGCCTTCTTCCTGGGCGCTTCTGTGCCAAAAATCTTCAAAAATAAGATCAGTACAGAAGGGGGGGAAACCATTTACCAGGAAGAGATGAATTTCTATATAATGGGGGGATATGTAATCCCTATTGCCGACAACGTCATGTTCAAACCCACCTTTTTGGCAAGAGCGAGCCAGAATACTCCTGCCGTTGTTGATATATCGGCCAATGCGCTATTTTATGAAAGGGTTTGGGTTGGGATAACCTACAGGCTTAAGAATTCCTATGGACTTCTTTTTCAGGTTTTTGTCAACAACAAAGTCAAGATTGGATATGCGTACGATCTTACCACATTCGCACCATCCCAGTTCAATGCTGGTACACATGAATTTATGCTTAGTTACGATTTTCCATACAAGAAGAGAAGGTTTTGCCGGTTTACGCCGAGATATTTCTGATGGGGTGATGTGGTGATGTGGTGATGTGCTGATGTGGTGATGTGGTGATGTGGTGATGTGCTGATGTGGTGATGTGGTGATGTGGTGATGTGCTGATTTGATGATGTGCTGATGTGATGATGTGGTGATGTGCTGATTTAGCAATTGTGAAGCAATGTCGTTTAGTTAAGAAAATCCTTAGTGTAATCTTTGTGACTTGGTGCCTTGGTGGCAGGAAAAAAGCGCCACAAAGACACAAAATCACTAAGGTTTCACAAAGCTAAAAAGTATCTTTATCCCTAACTAAACGAGATTGAATGGTGAATGTACTTTAGGTAACTTAACTCACTTCACGCATTTTTATTTGAAACGCAAAAATGATTAAACTGATTAAAATAGTATCCTTCACAATCGGATTACTGACGTTGCTGGTTATTGCTTTCAATTGTAAGCAGGATAAGGCAAGTGAGGTTCCAACGCTTACAACCGTACCCATTACCAATGTTACCGAAACGGCGCTGACCTCAGGTGGGGTCATCACTTCCGATGGCGGTTCGAACATCACTTCCAAAGGAGTCTGCTGGAGTACAAGGCCTAATCCTACTATTTTAGTCAAAGATAGTATCACCATCAATGGATCCGGTTCCGAAGTTTTTGCGAGCGCAGTCAAGGGATTGAGACCTGTTACAACCTATTACATCCGTGCTTATGCCACCAATACTGCCGGAACCGGATATGGGAATGAGCTTACTTCGAACTATTCCGTCGTTCCAATCCTGACGACTGCCGTTGTCACAGCAGTTTCTGATTCTGTTGCCACCTGCGGGGGTACTATCCAGAACAACGGAGGTAAGGAAGTCATATCCAGGGGCGTCTGTTGGAGTACCACGAAGAATCCGACTTTAAAGAATGTTTATACCATCGATGGGAAAGGGGACGGCTTTTTTATCAGTACGCTCCAGAATTTATTGCCTGACGTAACCTATTATTTAAGAGCCTATGCCACAAATGCCATCGGTACAGGTTATGGCGCTGAACGGTCGTTTATGGTGAGCAAAATATTGATCAAAGACGTGGATGGAAATCTTTACCATGTCATCAACATCGGATCTCAGGCCTGGTTGGCAGAGAATCTCCAGACGACCCGGCTCATGGATAGTACGGCTATTGCATTGGTGGTGGATAACTCGCAATGGAGCAGCGCAAAACTTGTTACTTCTGCCTATTGTTGGTACGGCAACAACGAACAGGATAACAGGTATCTTTACGGTGCATTGTACAACTGGTACGCCGTTGGTTCAGGTAAATTGTGTCCCAAAGGTTGGAAGGTGCCAACCGATGCAGATTGGACCGTTTTATCCGATTATTTGGGAGGTTCTACCCTGGCTGGAGGCAAATTAAAGGAAAGTTCGACGAATTTCTGGAAGAAACCAAACACAGGGGCGACCAATGATTACTATTTCTCCGCCATGCCTGGAGGATGGAGGTCACCAACGGGTTTGTACGACAACATCGGAAGTTTTGGGTACTGGTGGAGTTCTACTACTCCTCAGGTCAATGTAGCCAACTATCGGCATATTTATTATGGCAACACATCCATGACCAAGGGTGTTGTGGATCAGAGTTATGGACTATCGGTGAGGTGTATCAAGAATTAAGTGCTTTATACAGTCTGCAGTCTTCAGTCCTCAGTCTTCAGTCTTCAGTCCTCAGTCCTCAGTCCACAGTCTTCAGTCTTCAGTCTTCAAGTCCCCCCTTCGGCATCATTCGGGAG
>Ga0163199_1001191_pt1 | contig 16175 bp, 10 predicted proteins | sample PL_2010_150m_FD_113537 | JGI IMG/M metagenome (GOLD analysis project Ga0163199, IMG submission 113537) | Freshwater microbial communities from Powell Lake, British Columbia, Canada to study Microbial Dark Matter (Phase II) - PL_2010_150m | ecosystem: Environmental > Aquatic > Freshwater > Lake ... | reverse complement strand
TTCGGTGACCCCGGAAAAGTTTCTGCGCTTGGAACTCGGGTTTACGCCGGCGTGGTTTCGGCAGCACGCGGATCTCGATTTTGGCGCCAGCTACCACGACGATCCGGGCTATCGCCGCGATGCCACAGTGCGGATGCGGGCGGAACTCCGCCGTCGTTTCCCGAACCTGCCGGTTTGCCCTTTCGGCTGGCGCGAGGACTCCGGCGATTTTCTGTCTGGCACGCACGGAGCCTGCACGGTTGCTGCGATTTATGGTGTCCCGATCATTTACGCGCCGAACAACTGGCCGTGCTCCGCGCCGCGCTATCTCACGGACGCGGAACTCGCGCGGCTTGAGCCGCCGGATCTCGGACGTAATCGGCATTTCGATCAGCTCATGGCTCAATTGGATTGGATCGAAGGTCATACCGGCGCGATTGAGGGCTATCTCAACTGGCAGGGCATCCTGAACAACGCCTATCGGCTCCGCGGCGAGCAGCTCTTCCTCGATATAATGGACGAGCCGGAGCGTTGCCGGCATCTCTTTGCGTGCGTTTGTGAAACCATGATTCAGGGCGTTCGCCTGCTGCATGCGCGGCAGGCGAGTGGCTCCGGTTCAAATCCTGGCGCCGCCGGCTTTGTGACGGTCAGCAATTGCCTCGTGAATCTGGTGTCGCCGGAGGTTTACCGGGACCTGCTCCTCCCCTTTGACCGGAAACTTGCCGAAGTTTTTGGATGCATCGGCATCCACAATTGCGCGTGGAATGCCACGCCCTACTTGGAGGCGTATGCCAGCGTGCCCCATGTCGGCTACATCGACATGGGCATCGATTCGGACTTGGAGCGTGCGCGCGCGCTTTTCCCGCGGGCCCGGCGTGCGGTGATGTATACGCCAATGGATGCGACCAATAAGTCCCTGGCTGAACTGGAAGCCGATTTCACCCGCGTCGCCGTGCAACTTGGTCCCTGTGATCTCGTCGTGGCTGACCTCGATGCCGATACGCCGGACGAGCGCATTCATGATCTTGTTCGGCTGGTCGATTCACTGTCGGTGAGTCCCAAACGGAGAGTTCCGTCCGCCATGTTTGGATGACGAGATGCGCTGAACCGGACTCGGGCAGTCGAAGCGAGACAACCGCTGCGAAAGAGCAACCGGGCCGTCCCAATAACGAACCGCTAGGAAACGTCCGTGCTCTGATTTTTCGATCCAAGCTGCGCGACGGCTTCCGTCTCTTAATACTGTTGGCATTCATCCACATTGCCGATTAGGTTACGCATATGCCTATCAGCACTGACAACGTTAAGAAACGAAAAGCGCGCCGGATAAAAAACGACTGATTGCAGGCGGCTAAGAAAGCCGCGAAAGCAAAAGCCTAAACGGTTCCGACGGACAGCGCCGCCGCGCAATCTCGCCGTCGTCTTCGCGCTATCAGGTATGGAGTGAGGTCGTGCTCGAGGATTATGCGCGCGCCTGCACTGTGATGAACGTAAAGCCGCTCTGGCCGAAGTCGCCCGGCAGGCGAGAACGGCGTGTTGCCAAAAGGAATGGCTCGGAAACAGTTCATGTCGTGCTCGGGAAAAAGAATGCCGCCCCAAAGGGCGGCATCCCTGACCTAACACCAAGCAAACCGTAATACACCGCGACCCCTCGCGGTGCTGATTACGCCAAGAGAGACGCACTGATCCGTTAACCGTTCAAAATTTAAGCGAGGTCGGCGTCTTTAGCCGCGCCTGACACCGCCTCGCTCGCGGAGTCGAGGTCATGGTCGGACCGGATGGCCTCGATCTTGGCGATGAGCGAAACCGGGAGGTCGAAGGTGAGGGGCGCGGCGGGTTTGGATTTGGATGTCGGCATCAGCGCATCGAAGTCAGTTTCGTGCGGCAGGGCAACGCCGGAGGTCGTGGTGATCTGAGGCAACTGTAACCTCCGACAGACGGCCACACACACTGGTCTGGCGGTTCTTGCGGCATCAGCCACGATCGGCCCGAATTTAAGAACCACCGGAACCATGTTCGACCGCGAGCGTATCGTTTACCATCGGGGCGGCCTCGTCTTCGCCCTCCGCGGCGGTGCCTATGCTCACGTTGACGATGTTCCCAATGGGCTGGCGTGTGGGTGCGTATGCGAGGAATGCCAGGCAACTCTGGTAGCGCGGAACCGGGGAGAGGTCCTTGCCTCCCATTTCGCGTACGCGGCAGGGGAAAAATGCGGTAAGACCGGGGATGCCGGGTTGGCGCGGGCCGCTGCGAGCATTCTGACCGAGACTCGGCGCCTTATGCTCCCGGCGGTGATCGTCGGTCAGGTCTTGCGTGACGCTCACGAGATCACGATCGACTCCGCTGTGGCGCTGACAGCGCGGGGCAACGTGCCGGAAGTCCGGGTCACCGCGGGAAAAAGAACTCTACGCGTTTTTGTCCGGTCCAGCACACGAACTCCGCCGAAGGCTCGGGACGACGTCGTGCGACAGGGCCTTTCGGCCATGCACCTCGATGTTCTGCCCAACTCCGACGGGGTTGTCACCGCTGGCGACTTGATCGACGCGCTGACAGGTAGGCCGCACGCACGGCGCTGGTTACTCAATACGCGGGCGTCGATGGTTGCCCCCCTGCCGTCGCCAAAGCTGCAAGCGCGAGTTCCTTCCTCGTGTCAGTCTCCAGTTCCTGTTTCCCGCGTCGAGGTTCGCGACCGTGGTAAGCCGGGTCCGCGCTTCTGTTGGAAATGTGGGAAGATTACGCCGTTCTCTACGTGCGGCGACTCTCTGCGATGCGACATTTGTGGAGTCGCTTTTCTTGGTGACGGGTAGCGCATTGGGATCCGGTGCAGCAGCGCACGCGGGAAGAGTGTTTCAGACACCATACCTTATTGGCACAAGCCGACCCCTGAAAGATCCGATCAACGATTTACGAGGGAGTGAACGTCGCGCAAATCGTTGAGCGTAGTTTTTTGCCGCATACGGTTGGTTTTGGCACAGGAAAATCGCGCCAATTCGGCGCAGAATAGACTGCCTTGGTCAGTATCGAAGTCGCCGTGACGTCAACTCACCTTCGTTTCAATATTCCGAATCGGGTCGGTATTGGAATGGCCTCGTGAGTTCTTTGCTGGATTCCCGATGAACACCAAATCGCAAATACGCGATCGTCGCTCACTGGACGCCGGGGGCGTCGATCGGACCGGGAAAGCCCGGCCCGCCCGCGGCGACGTATCCGTAGCTGGCGCCGTTTGCGTCCGGCGTGACCCAGAAGGAGTAGAGTCGGCCGCGCGTGAGCTGAAACTTCAGCTTTACCTTATGCCCGCTGAGCCGAGAAAAATCATCGGGGCCCTTCCATTTGATGCGCTGGCGGGTGCTGTCGCCGCTAACGGCAACACAGTTGGCACCCGTGAACGGCGCGATAACTTTGCCGTCTTCGTCGAGCACCTCCGCACGTAACTCGCCCAGCGGCGCGTCGAAATTCACAAACAGATGTTGACCCTTAAAGGTGATTGTTCGGGTGGTAAGCGTGCCTGGCGTCCCCTCCGCATCCAGCGAGGCAAATCCGTCGCGACGCAGGAACGCCACTCCCGTGGCGCCGCCCGCATACATATGGCCGCCAAGCGCGGGGCTCTTGCCTGACCAGCCGCCATAATAAAAGTAGAGCTTGTCGCCAACGATGGCACAAACAGTCGCGGCGCTGTGCAGGTAGGCGCGATCCCAGTCGCCTTCTCTGCGAGTGCCGGCCAGAAACGGTGTCCGATCGGGCCGATTCCAGTGAAAGCCGTCGCGACTGTAGGCGAGTTCCAGGTCGGTGAGCTTTGGTCGCTTCAATTCCGCGCAGACCTCGTTCGCTGGCCCGCGGTGAATGGCAAACACACCGAGCATCAGGCTCTCGTAGGCAATTGCGTCGAGATTGTAGAGTTGAGGGCGGTCGCCGACCGCGGGGTCGGGTAAATCCAGCTTGTCCGCGCCAGCCCAATGAAACAATTCGTCCGGCGTCCACGCCGCGCCTTTCACCAAGTCGTCGCACTCGCGAAAGCCGCGCGTGCGGCCATCGCGGCCGGTTCGAACGCTAAACATCCATTTCCGCCGGAACGGATTGTAGGAAATGCTCGTGTTGTCACCGACGCGGGACGTTTTCGCCGGCCCCGCCCAATGCACGCCATCGGGTGAGGTGAAAATCTGACCACCGAACTTTTCATCCGGTCGCTCATACAGGAACATCTTGAACCGTTGAGTCGGGTCTACCGTAAAATGGTCGAGCCAGACCCCGCAACCGTCGCGCTGGCCGTGGCCGGCCGAAGGCAGAACGCGGTTGGTTCCCTGGACGACATCGAGTTGAGGCCGCTCCCAATGCAGCCCGTCCTTGCTCGTGGCGAGGGCGGTGCCGTCAAACCAACCGGCGTGATACCACATCTTGAAGAGACGGTCTTTCGGGTCGAACCATACGCCGTCCTGAAACAGCGTCGCGCAGGGCAGTTTGCCGCCGTTGAGTTCCAGCGGCGTTTCCGGCTTCAGCACGGGGTTGCCGACGTGTCTCTCCGGATGGTGAAAAGTTCGTTTCAGATCGGTCTGCTCGATCAAAAAATCGTCCACGAACAATTGGCGGCCCACATCGATTGGGATAACCGCGGGCGGTTGCTCCAACCATGGCACGGGGCGCACCGTCCGGCTTTTCGGATCGGTAATGCGCGGAGGCCATTCACTTGGCAGCCGAATGCCGTTGTAGAGCAGTTCGCCGGCGTTTGGCCTTATTTGGCTCACCGGACTTTCTTGAGACCATGCGCCGGCAGACCAGAGCGACGAAATGAGGATCCCTGCGGCCAAGCAACACGTCGCGGTATTGGGCGCGGGGTCGAATGATCTGGGACGGAGATTCATTACGTGTTGAGCGGCCTCGTTAGGGCTTACCGAATGTTCGGCTGGGCCTCGCTAGGATCGATTTCAGGGTTTCGGAATAAACGCTGAGACAATCCTGTTTGGCGCGGTCGCGATCATCGATCCCATGCCCTTATGGTGAGCGGTGAACACGGCGATCAGATCCAGTTCCGGGAACATAAAAATGAACTGGCCGCCCGCCCCCCGGCCTTCGATGCAGTGCCAGGTCTTTTCACCCACTTTGAAATCCTCACTCCACCAGAAATACCCATAGTGGGTCTTGCCCCAGCTCTGCACGATCGGGCTCGTGGCCCGCTCAACAAATGGCGCCGGAATGAGCTGCTCTCCCTGCCACTTGCCCTTGGCGAGTATAAGCAAGCCCCACTTGAGCATATCGCGCGACCGCATTGCGCTGCCGGCCGCGGATTTCGGCAGCCCGCTAACATCCGTCTCCCAGTGAAAGTTGGTAATCCCCATCTTGCCGAACACTTCCTTTTTGATGAATTCCTGCGCGGAGCCCGGGACGACGGCATCGAGCACCTGCATCGTCATGGCCGGATCGGCCGCCTGGTATTTGAACTTGCGCGGCGGCGCGGGGACGGGGGCGCTGTGATCGAGATAGGCTTGAATCTGTCCCTGTCCCTTGAGGGTCGCCGGTTGTTTCATCAACGCCTGCACCTTGGCGTCGTCGATCTCGATCCCTGAGCTCATCGTCATCGCCTCGCTGAGAGTGATGGCTGCAGCCCCTGCGACAATCTTAGCCTGATCGATGCCCTTCAAAGAACCGACCACCGGTTTGTCGAGGTCGGCCATCGAAAGATAGCCCAATTGAATCGCGCGGCCAATTGCCATCGCGGTATACGACTTCGTGATGGACATCTGGTAGTGCGGGTAATTGCTCCTTCCGCGCCTATAGTAGGACTCGAAAAGCAGGGTGCCGTGTTGGGCAATCAGCAGACTATCAATTTCGCCGTGCTGGCCGGCGTCGATTTCCTGAGCGAACTTGAGAATCGCCTCTTTGTCTCCGGCAGTGATCCCAAGCGCGCCGACCGGTATCCCGTCGCGCATGTCCGCCGGAGCAACGCTTAGGTAACCCTGAGCCAGATCCGGCAGCTTGGCCTCTAGCGCAAAGGAAACAGCAGCAGCGCTTAGGTCGGCAACTTCGGGAGCGAGCCCGTTGCTTTCCTGCGCGTGAGTAGGAAGGGCAGCGACCAGCGTGAAAAAACTGAACAGCAATCGAGCGCGAGAAATGCTTTCGACGAGTGCGATGCGGGGTGTGCTTTCCATAAAAATGAAGCGGGCTGTGATCAACGCTCAACCAAGCTCGGAGCCCAGAGCGGGCCACCTTTTACCGCGGGTGTCTTGCCATCGGAGGGAAAGTGGAGACCGCACCCGCATGGAGTTGCTCGCTGAGTCAGGCCAACGTGGCAGCGTGCGCGGATGCGGTGGCGAGGTTGGTGAGTTCATGGGGATCGTTGTCGTGATCGTAGAGTTCCGCCCCACCTTGCCTTGATCCCATTCGGTATTCTTCATCGGCATGATGGGTTCCGCTGGAAAATTTTCCTGGTCAACTGTGGGGCCAGATCGATTTCAGCCGAAAGATTTTCAGCGAACGAATGCGGGCGACTTCGGTGGTATTGAGCCGAGTTTCGGTGGAAGCGAAATTCTTAACGAGGCGCTTTCGGACTTCATAGGAGAGGCCGCCGTCGGCATAGACTTCATTAAAAGTGCGGTCCGTGAAAATGCGGGCGAAGCGACCGTCGAAGCTCGCGTCGATGCCATTGATGGTGAGTTCCCTCGGCCCCGAATCGGCAAACTCTATCACCACCTCGCTCAGTTCCCCTTGGCACTTCTGGAGCAGCGCACTCGCCTGCGCGAGTGTCAGGCCGTTTCCGTCGGCGAGAATTTCGCCGCGCAGTTTTTCGGTTTCCTTAACCGGCGAAAAGGCGATGCGCAGACCTCCGCCGGTTTCGCGGAGCGTAATCTCATGTGGTAGCGTGAACGCCTGGTTGACGATCTGATCGGGGTACTCCGCCTGAAAGCTGTCGGTCCGCACCCACCCGATCTGAATGCGACGCTTGTCCGGGACATCGCTGAATGTCTGCGCGGCATAGAACACGCCGTGCGGGGTGCCGAGCGGACCGTTCTCCTTGTGAAAGGTTTTGCCGTCAAATTTTCCGACGAAATACCGATTCTGCGCAGCCAGCAAAATCCAGCGGGTCTCACCCCGCTTGCCGGAGACCGGCAGTTCAAACATCTCGGGACACTCGAACACCGCCATGCGGTCGGAATCAGTGAACGCGCCGATGCGGGTCCATTGGCGCAGGTTCTTCGATCCCCAGAACGCGACGTTGCGCGACGAAAACTTTTCCATCCCGGTAGCCGGCGGCACCGCTTCCGTCTCGGCGCAGGGCGTCTCGTCGTAAACCACCATGATCCATTTCTGCTCGGGTTGATACCAGATAACTTTCGGATCGCGGCCCTTGTGTTTCACGACGGGATTCTCCGGCAATTCGGTGAACGTCAGGCCGCCGTCCTTGCTGTAGGCGAGGCATTCGCCGCGGCCGGTGCTGGCGAAGGCGGCAAACTGCGTGTTCTTCCCGAGGCCGGCCGAGTTGTTGAAATCGACGAAGCCGCCGCCGGAGAACGCCATGTCCTTCGTGGTTTTTTGGTAGAGCGCGACGGGCCTTTCCTCCCAGTGGATGAGGTCCGTGCTCTCGAAGTGGCCCCAGTGCATGTTGCCCCAGAAGATGCCGAATGGGTTGTGCTGATAATAGAGGTGATATTTTCCGTTGTAAAAAACCATCCCGTTGGGGTCGTTGTTCCAGCCTCGGCGAGAGGAGACGTGAAACTGATTGCGGTAAGGTTGCGCGTAGTCGGACGCCCCCAGCGCATCCCCGGCTGCACCGATTTTGATGCGCTCAAGCGCGGCGCGGCAGGATTCGGGGCCACGGCCATCGTCAGCCGGAGCGATCTTGATCGACTTTCCCTGCAATCCGAAGTGCTCCAGCGGATAGGCGGCCATCCAGAACGCGTCATTGCCGCGCGGAAGCGAAGCCGTGAAATTCTGCACCAACCGATCGCCGTCCCAAATGCCGAGCAGAACCACGTCGGCCCCTCTTGCATAGTTTGCGATCGGGACGATGAGATGAGTTCCGCTTACGGTGAGCGTCTTCGCCATGGCCACAAGCGCCGGTGCGGGCACACGTGCGAGAGCCGTGTTGGTATCAGACTGCACGATCTGATCCACGTTTATGTGTCCCCAGCCGCCGGTGCGTTGATCGATGATCGCCAGCGTCGCCCGGCGGCCTGCGAACTCGGCAACGTCCCACGCCGCGGGCGCGAGCGCCTCGCTGCCGCCGGGTTGCGAGTTGTTGCCGGTCGCGGAGCGCACTACGTGGCCGTCGACGAGCAGGTTCATGCACGTCTCGTTTGCCCAGCCGCCACCGCCGATGAGAAAAGTGATGAACCTTCGCTCGATCGTGAATGCGGGCGATGTGAGTTTACCGGTCGACTTGTCGCCACCGTGGAAGGAGTTCACCAACCCCTTGCCAACAAAACCATCCACCTTCATCTGGCTGGGCAGCGTGCCTCGCGCTGGACCCTTCCCGAAGGCTTCACCTTCAACCTGCCAGTCACCGTAGGTCTCGCCCTCGAAGTCGGCGACAACGATGTCGGGGCGCTTGGGTGGCTGCGCGAGCAGGACGGAGGCGGTGGCGAGCGCCAACGTCCCCGCAAGGAAACGGGATACACGGGAAAGGGGATTGAATGGGTTCATGGTAGTTTTGATCTAGAAAGACTGCTGCGGGTTTGGCGCGATGGAGAGTTCGGACTCCGCTATTTTCCGGCCCAGGAATTCATTTCAGTAAGGTCACTTTCACAAAGAACGCGCTGCAGAGAATCGCGCCGTCTTTATCCAGGAAGTCGGCGGCCAGATTGGTTTTGCCAGCAGTCAGATGGACCCTAAATGTCGCGGACTTATCCTCCGGCTTCGTATCCATCGCCCACTTGTCCTTCGCGATCATGAGTTGGGCCTTGGCGATCGGCCGCGCTCCGTCCGAACCCTTGGCCCCATTGACTGCGCCGGCCGGAGCTTTGACAGATTTGAAAGTCGATTCGACGGCGGTTGCATCCGCGACGCGCCCTTTGGTGCCTTCGGAGAGAGTCTTGCCGGATTCAAAGGGCCAGCGTCTTAGCTCGACCCGATACTCTCCATCGCTCTCGACCTCGATATCCCACTTACCCTTGCCGACTCCGACGGCGAGTGTGCCAGGGTTGTCATTGGAATCACCCTGCCAGTCGCTGGCATAGAGAATCACCTCTGGCACGCCCTGATGCCCCAGATGAATGAAACGGACATTCCGGAATTCCGCAGAGGCCTGTTGATACCATGCGTCGTAATAGTTGCTCAGGCCTTTGAGTATCCCGGCGTGTTGGGTGGCCCCGTCGCTGTCCTGATGCGGATCGCTTGTCACATTGAACAAGCTATTCCCGTTTTTGAGCAGCCGCCATTTCTCAGAAGATACGCAGGCGTCCACCCAACGTTTGCCACTCACACCATACTGAATTGCAATCGTTCGATTTGCATGCGGCCAGGCTTCCTGTCGCAGCAGACCGGTCCAACTCAACCCGTCCATGGGAAAACGGTTCTTCGGGTTGATCCGGCATAAGTCGAGCAAGGTCGGCGCTATATCCTGCACCGTGGTCAACTCGGAAACATCCCGGCCATGCTTGATCCCGGATTGCGGCCAGCGGAAGAAGCACGGCACGCGATGACCGCCCTCCCACATCTCGGTCTTGTGCCCGCGCATGCCGCCATTCCAAATCTCGGTGGCCGGAGCCGAGCGCGAACCATTGTCAGTGAAATACACGATGATGGTGTTTTCCTTGAGCCCGTTCTTCACGAGGAACTCGTCCATCCGCCCCATGTTCTCATCAATGTTCGCTATCTGGCCGTAATAGGCTGCGGGCACCTTGACCTCTTTGCCGTCGATGCCTTTCCACTTCCCGATGGCGACATACGGCTTCGAGTATTTGTCCGGCACACAGTCGGGAACATGCGCCAGATTGTTGGCCAGATAGACAAAGAAGGGCCGGTTCTTCTGCTGACACGCCGCCATGTATTTCATGGCCTCGGTGAACCAGATGTCGCCGGCGAAACCAGGATAGCGGATGTCCGCGCCGTTATGTTCCAGCACCGGATTCATGTAGGCATCCGCAGCCGCCTTGTTGGGATTCAACGTGCTGTTTTCCCAATTCGAAGCCAGCGAGGGCAGTCCCCAGGCGCGGAAGGACAAGACTTCCTGAAACCCGCGGTCCTGCGGGCGATAAGGATAACTGTCGCCCATGTGCCATTTGCCGAAGAGTCCGGTCGCATAGCCGGCATCGGAAAAGTAATTCGACAGCATCGGAATGTCTTCCCGAACCATCGAGCGCCCAGCGTTGACCGCGGTGCAGCCGTTCTTCATCGCGTCCACTCCCGTCATCAATTGTCCCCGTGTCGGCGAGCACATCGGGGCGACATGGAAATCGGTGAAGCGCACACTCTCCGCGCGGAGCTTGTCCAGATTTGGCGTCTTGAGAAACGGATGTCCATGAGCGCCGATGTCGCCGTAGCCTTGGTCATCGGTCAGAATGATGATGACGTTGGGCTTGCTCGCAGGCTTTGACGAGGCGGCGTGAATCGCGGCCAGCGGTGTGAGCAGCAACGCGGTGACGATTGCGAGTGTGTTTTCCATGTTTGTCCCTGCCTATTTCTTGTTCGAGTAAGTCAGCGTATCCGCTTTCTCCGGCCAGATGGATTTCAGCTTGTAGGCTATCATGCTCTCCACGGTGCCTTCCGCGCCGCCGAAGGTGCCGAGAGTGATCTTGCCCAGGGGAGCCGCGATGTCGCCGCGCTTGCCGATTTTATAGACGGAGCCGTTCTCGACGAAGGCTTCCCATGTCGCACGGTCGAGGTAGAGGCGGAAGTCGACTTGGCCGTCGTCCTTGTCGTGGACGATGCATTGGTCGCGCAGGTTTTTGGCGAAGGGGTTTTCGCCGAGCTGCTTTGAATCGAGGATGTAGTAGAGCGATTGCGGGCCGAACTTCAGCTCGATGGCACCGGTCTTGGACGCGGTCTTCACGGTAAAGACGAGTTCGACGAGCGGCTCCTGCGTTTCAAAGCTCACGCTCTGCTGGTCGGCGATCTTCTTGCCCTGCGCGGAGAAGATTTCGTTTTCGCGAAGCTGCTCGAGTTCCTTCACGGGGTTCGCATACAGGCGCACGCCGTCGTCGGCGGTGCGCAGTGTCAGTTCCAGCGGGAGCGTGAAGCCGGAGGCAAAGGGCACCTTTTCGCCGAAGCCCTGGCGCACCCAGATCATCATGATCGCGCGGCCATCGGGCGCGTTGCTGAAGCACTGCCCGGCCTTCATGCCGCCGAAAATGCCGCGGCGATATTCCTTCGCATCGGGCGTGAAGGTATTCCCGTCGAACGCGCCGGTTTGATACTTCGGCGTGGCGTCGATGAGCACCCACTTTTTGTTCTTTGGGTTGCCGTCCACGGGCAGCTCGATGAACTCGGGGCACTCGTGGAAGTCCTGCCTGTCCTCGGGCTGCCGGTCTTCCGGGAAGAGCTTTACCGTCATGGATTGGAACTCCCATTTCTTCAAATCCTTGCTCGTGTAGAACGCCATGTGGCCGGACACCGCGTCGGGATTCAGGCCCATGCGATAGGTGACGATGACCCAGTTCTTCGTCGGCTCATGCCAGAATAGCTTCGGGTCGCGCCCGTAGCTGCCGTTCCATTTCGAGCCGTCCGGCTTCGGATGCACGATGATGGGATTGATGTCGCGCATGACCGTGTAGCGAAAACCGCCGTCGGTCGAATACGCGAGGCCGTCGCCGCCGGGGCTGTCGGTGAAGGCCGCGATGATGGTCTTCTGCTGGCCGACCTGCTTGCCGAGCGTGTTGTTCCCGTCCACCGCCGCGCCGCCGGAGAAACAGTTCGCGTCCGCCATGCCGGGATAGCGATTCACGTCCTTAGCGCCGCCCGAGCGCAGCGTGCGCGGACACTCGCGCCAGTGCACCAAATCCTCACTCACCGCATGGCCCCAATACCACCCGCCGAAGCCGAGATCCGTGGGATTGCACTGCCAAGAGAGGTGCCAAAGCCCGTCCGAGTAAACCATGCCATTCGGGTCGTTGTTCCAGCCTTGAATCTGGCTGAAGTGAAACTGCGGACGCCCCCCTTCCGTGTAAACAGGCTGCGTGTGCCGCATGCGATCGCTGCTCTCGATCCATTTCAAAACCTCCGCGCCGCGAGGCACCGCCGGTCCGCGCGGAATGCGCAGGATCGCGTCCTTGCCCGCAAACTCCTTCATGTCGAGGAAAGCCCAGAACCGCGCATCTTCCACCTTGCGCGGAAAAATCGCGTTCACCCGGTGAATGAGCATCCCGTCCACGATCACCTCCAGCAACCCCGCATCCTCCGTCTCCTCGCCCTTCTTGAGCATCGACCGCTCGCCCGCCGGCAGAATCAATAAATCACCCGTCAGCGAAAGCGTGCGCTCAGCGGGCATCGGCGACGCGCCCCACGCCAAGCCTGCGACCATCACCATGGCGCAAAGCCAGGTGCCAATCCCGTTGACTGTGGAGTTCGTCCGCATGGGTCCTTTCACCTGCCGACCCACGCTGACTTCAGTTCGTTCACTTCCAGAAAAGTGATCTGGGTCGCCCCTCCGGCAGTCAGCGAAATCGCGCGGTTCTTTGAATCGGGAACCACCACAAAACTCGCTGCGGCCTCGCCGTCATTGATGAACAGCTCCAGCGAGGCCCGATCGACGAGCACGCGCAGTTTGACCTTGCCGTTCACTTCCGGCGCGCGAATGACGCGCCGGCCATTGTCGGTGTAGGGCCGCTGTTTGTCGGCGGGGAGTTTGAGCATCCCCGCCCTTTCGCCTTCGACGCGGGCGGTGTTGGTAAAGGCGAATTCCCTCTTTGCCGCGTCATACTGAATCGCCAATCCACGAACATGGAGAGTGAGATCGCCAGCCGGAACAAACGCGATGCTCAGGTCGATCAGTTCTGGAGCGAGGGGCGCGAGCCTGGCGTTGGCGGCTTCCACGCTGAGGTTCTCAAACTTGCTCGTCTTCGCGTGGAGCGCAGCGAGTTCCCCGACCGGATTGCGGAACATGCGGATGCCCTCGGGCGTGGTGCGCAATGTGATCTCGGCCGGAATCGACATCTGTTGGGTGAAGGGCATGCCCGCCTCGGTGAACGGGCTGTAGCCGGCGGACTTGCTTTGCAACCAGCCGATGTGCACCGCCCGGTGGTCGGGAGCCTGGTTGAACACTTGGGCCGCATAATAGGCGTCGCCGAAATCAAACCGCAGCGGGCGCCCGTCCTTATCCTTCGCGCCAAGGCCCGTCCACGTTCTGCCATCAAAGTCGCCGACCTCATACCGAGTCCCAGCGTCGGCGATTACCCATTTCACATTCTTCGAATCGCCATCGACAGCGACGCAAAACATGTCGAGGCACTCAGCAGCCTTGTTCGGGATGTCGCCCAGCTTTTCCCAATTCAAGAGATCGGTGGATCGCCAGAGCCGCACGGCCCGATCTTTGCCACCGACCATCATGATCAGCACATAAGAATTGCTCGCAGAGTGATAGAAAACCTTGGGGTCGCGCTGCCCGCCCTCGCCGTCGGGCTGGTAATCGATGATTGGCCTGCCACCGTTGATTTTGGTCCAGGTGCGGCCTTTGTCCGTGCTGTAGGCACCCGCCTGGAAAAATGCGGCCTTTTTGCCCTCCCCCGTATGAGTCGCCGTGTAAATGGCGAAGAGGGTTCTTACTTCGCCGTGCTGTTTGCCCAGGGCGTTCAATTCATCCACGACCGCTGAGCCCGACCAGATGGCGTGGATGGCGCCCTGCTCCCATTTCACATTGGGATACGGATTGATCGCATGTGGTAATTGCTGCCAGTGCATCAGATCGCGACTCACCGCATTGCCCCATGATTTTGGTCCGCTGGTGTTGCCCTTGGCATGATGTTGAAAGCACATGTGCCACTCGCCGTCGTAGTAAACCATGCCGTTCGGATCGTTCAGCCAGCCCATGCGCGAGGTAAAATGAAACTGCGGGCGCAATGGCTGATCATAGCCGACGCCCGCATACAGCGAGAACGTGGACCATTCGTCGGCAAGCTTTGGTTCGGCCGCCGCAATTACCGATGCGCCGGACAATGCAGCCGACAAACAGGCCATTCGAATTCGCATAAACAGTTGGATTACGATTCTCTTTTCCGGTCTTCAGCCACCGTCAGAAAACTCCGTTGCCTTGGGGCGTTTAATGGCGAACGGGCAAGGTTTAGTTGCACGGGTCTTCATGGCCGGACATTCCAGATGGATTCGAGGCGGTTGGCCTGAAGGAATGGGACGCGCATCTTGCCGCCCTCGGAAATCAACGTCACCGGCGAGCCGGACTGAGGCTCGAATTTTACGGCGGAGATCGTGACCTGACCGCGGTCGGCGAAAACATCGATCGAAGATCGGTCCAGCAAGATTCGCAGTTTGAGGCTCTGGCCGTCGAGCGCGAGAGGTGCGGTCACGTCTCCGACTTGCAGCGTTTTCTCGGAAGGCAAATACCGAATCCGGTGCCCCGCAATGTTGAGCCCCACCGTCGAAGCCTCCGCGGGCTCAATTTCAACCTGCAGGTCCAACAGGTCGGCGCCGATTTCCGGCAGCGGTTTCTGGCCGTCCACCATCAGGTTGCGCCAGCGTTGTTCAGCCACACGCAGATTATCCAACTCGTCGATGGGCTTTCGGCATAGCCGAATCCCATCGGCGAATTTCCAGAGGGTCAGCACCACTGGGAAGGAGGTCTGGCCGTGCCAGCTTAACCGCGGGGTGTCGGGATAGCGCGTCCAGGCGACTTGAACGATGGGGGCTTCGGCTTCGAGTGTGCGTTTCCAGGTCTGCGGCGCGTAGAGCGCCTTGCCGTATTCGGCCTTCGTCTTGGGTGTGCTGGCGGCGAATCTTTCGCCGTCAAACTCGCCCAGCACATACGAACCGTCGCCATCGATCAGCACCCAGCGCCGCTCGTTCGGAGCGTTACCGACGGGCAGCCGCACTAGATCCGGGCATTCGAAAAAGCCGTCGACACGGCTGAGCCACGACCACTCCACCAAGTTCGCTGATTTGTAGAACGCGAATCCCTTTTTCTCATAGCGGACCATGCGCCAGTCGCCCGTGGGCGGATGCCAGAAAACCGTAGGGTCGCGGGCATCGGTGGCGCCGGCGATGACGGGGTTTTTCGGGTGGCGGGTCCAAGTGCGGCCACGGTCGCGGCTGTAGGCGATGCCGGTGCCACGCTCGTAGTCGGTGTAGAAGATCATCACGGTTTTTTCGGGTCCGCCTTGGCGCAGTCCGGCGCTGTCATTCCAATCGACGATGCCGCTGCCGCTTCCGGGGCGGTTGTCGACGAGCGTGTCGAGGACCGCTGGCAGTTCTTCCCAATGGACCAGGTCGCGACTGACGGCGTGACCCCACTGCTTGTGCGCAGCCCGCCGGCGGGACCACTGGTCATACATGTAGAAGAGGTGATACTCGCCGGCGTAGTAGAACAAACCGGTGGCGTCGCCGATGTGCCCCTGGAGCGGCGTGTAGTGCAGCTGCGGCCGCAAAGGATCGTGGTAGTGCCGTTGGCCCGAAACGTCGTCCAGCGTGATGTCAAATTTTGGGTCAGGCGCTTTCGGCGACTGTCCGAAGCAGGGTGTGGTCGCTGCGAACAGACCGAGCGTGATGCAGAGCGGCGCGCGCATCTTGGTGAACTCTGTCCGGCAGCAATTCCCGATCAAAACCGTCCGCTGAGCCCGGCCGTGATGGTCGTCCCATTGATAATCGTGCTCTGCATGCGATCCTTGCTGCCCAGATAAAGCGCCTGCGATTCGTTGAAGAGATTGGAGACGTCGCACGTCAGGCTGAGCGCCGGGCGGATTTGATACGAGAGCCCAAGGTTCACGATGGTGCGCTTAAACCGGTAGAGATTTCGCCACGCAGCAGTGGCCGAGTAGGTTTGCAGGTAGTCGCCGGTGTAATTCACCAACACCCGCGCGCCGAAGCCGCGGTGCCGCCACATCAGGCTCGCATTGCCCGTGCGCGGGACGAAACCGGCCACTTGGCCGCTGGTTAGATTGGTCCTGCCGCCGAAATCGCCGTGGGTATCGAGCAGCGTGTAATTGATCTGGCCGGTCAGGCCCTTGAATGGCCCGGGCAGAAACGTGAACTGCTGCTGATAGCTGATTTCCCAGCCCTGCACGATGGCGGTGCCGGCGTTGGCGCTCGAGAGGGTGGTGAAACCGCTGTAT
>Ga0163199_1001189_pt1 | contig 16182 bp, 19 predicted proteins | sample PL_2010_150m_FD_113537 | JGI IMG/M metagenome (GOLD analysis project Ga0163199, IMG submission 113537) | Freshwater microbial communities from Powell Lake, British Columbia, Canada to study Microbial Dark Matter (Phase II) - PL_2010_150m | ecosystem: Environmental > Aquatic > Freshwater > Lake ... | reverse complement strand
CCGATACTCTCGGTGGCCTGCCCCAATATTCTCTTCCCGTATGCCCGGGAGACCATTTCCAACCTGGTCAATCGCGCCGGCTTCCCGCCTATGCTGCTGGCCCCGGTGAATTTCGACGCGCTCTACCAGCAACGCCTGATGGAACAGCAGCAGCAGACCCACCCGGCCGGCGAAATTCCCATTCAGTGAATAGCGTGAACAGACTTGCGTTCGCCGCACTGGTGCTGCTGCCGCTGCCGGCGGCAGCCCTCGACTACCTTTCGCTGGCCGAGGCTGCGGTGATGTACGACGCCCCTTCGCAGAAGGCCGCCCCCCTGTTCGTGATCGCCCGCCACACGCCGGTCGAAGTCGTGGTTGCGCTGGAAAGCTGGTACAAGGTGCGTGATGCCGGCGGCGGCATTGCCTGGGTGGAAAAGCGCCAACTCTCGCCAAAGCGCACCCTGCAGGTGATCGCGCCCAGCGCGCAGGTGCGCGCCAAAGCCGACGCCAGCGCGGCGCTGGTGTTCGAGGCGGAGAAGGACGTAGTGCTGGAACTGCTCGAGCCGGCCGACGCCGGTTGGGCCAAGGTCAGGCATCGTGATGGCCAGAGCGGCTATGTCCGCGCCAACCAGGTCTGGGGATTGTAGGCCTTGAACATCGCCGTTCTAGGCGCCGGCGCCTGGGGCACGGCGCTGGCAATTACACTCGCGCGCAACCATGCCGTCGCATTGTGGGTCCATGATCCGGGCCTGTACGCGACGCTCGACGCGACGCGGCAGAATCAGGTGTATCTGCCCGGCCTGGCTTTCCCGCCCGAACTGACGCTCGGCGCCGACCTGGCCGACTCGGTTCGCTGTGCCGACCTCGCGATTGTCGCGGCGCCGCTGGCCGAATTGCGCAACACGCTGCGCCGGCTTCGTAAGGCGGCACCGGCGCTGCCCTTCATCTCGGTGTGCAAGGGGTTGGAGGCTGGCAGCGGCCTGCTGCCGCACCAGGTGGCCCAACAAGAGATGACCGACCCGCCGCCGCCGCATGGCGTCCTGACCGGCCCGAGCTTTGCCGAGGAAGTGGCTCGCGGCCTGCCGACGGCGATCACCCTGGCTTCGGCCGATGCCGAATTTGCCCGCAGCACCGCGCAGGCCTTGTCCGGCCCGCAATTGCGCATCTATGCCGGCAGCGACGTCGTCGGCGCGGAGGTTGGCGGGGCCGTCAAGAACGTGCTGGCCATCGCCACCGGCATTTCCGACGGCCTGGGACTGGGCTTCAACGCGCGCGCCGCCCTGATTACCCGGGGCCTGGCGGAGATCGTCCGCTTCGGCGTGGCCCTCGGCGCGCGCCGCGAGACCCTGATGGGCCTGGCCGGCATGGGCGATCTGATCCTGACCTGCACCGGCGACCTGTCGCGCAACCGCAGCGTCGGTCTGGCGCTGGCCAAGGGCAAGGCGCTTGATGCAATTACCCGCGAACTGGGCCACGTCGCCGAAGGCGTGCCAAGCGCACGGGAAGTTGCTCAGCGGGCAGCGGCGCTAAACATCGACATGCCGATCACCCGGGCGGTCTGCGCAGTCCTCGATGGCCACAGTACGGCGGCGGATGCGGTCAGGGAGCTGATGGGCCGTGACCCGAAGGTGGAATAGCGGGAGCCGGGCCTACACGCCCCCGGTGAAGCTTAACTGGCGCCAGGCTTCGTAAGCCACCACGGCAACGCTGTTGGAAAGGTTCACGCTGCGGCAGCCCGGCATCATCGGCAGGCGGATGCGCTGTTCGGCCGGGGTACTCGCCAGAAGATCGGCGGGCAGGCCGCTGGTTTCGGGACCGAAAACGAACGCGTCGCCAGCGGCATAGCGCGGCAGGTCATGGCGCATTGTTCCCTTGGTGCTCAACGCGAACCGGCGGCTCGCCCCGAGATCGGCCAGGCAAGCGGCCCAATCGGCATGGACGCGCACTTCCGCAAGCTCCGCGTAGTCCATTCCGGCGCGACGCAACCGGGCCGCGCTCAGGTCGAAACCGAGCGGCTTGACCAGATGCAGGCGCGCCCCGACATTGGCGCACAGGCGAATCACATTGCCGGTATTCGGCGGAATTTCGGGTTGATACAGGACGATGTTGAACATGCCTGGAAAAATGCGCCTCATGCGAGGGGGTGCGGCCTGAGCTTCAAGTAGAATCGGCCGAATAGTAACGTAGAACGGAACGGAATCAATTATGGCGCGACCGGAGAAGATCCGCCTCGGCGACTTGCTGGTAACCCAGGGCTTGCTGACCGAGGAGCAGCTCAAGCTCGCCCTGACCGAGCAGAAACGCAGCGGCCGCAAGCTCGGCCGGGTGTTTGTCGAAAGCAACTACGTCACCGAGGAGAGCATCGCCAAGGCACTGGCGCGGCAGCTCCAGGCCCCGTTCATCGACCTCAGGAACTTTGAGATCAAGCCGGAACTCGTAAAGTTGTTGCCCGAGTCGCAGGCCCGACGCTACCGCGCCATCGTCCTCGACAAGGACAACGAGATGCTGATCATCGGCTTTGCCGACCCCACGGACCTGACTGCCTACGACGAGGTTGCCCGCATCGTCCGGCGTGAGGTCTTCCTGGCCGTGGTGATCGAGAGCCAGCTGCTGTCCCTGATCGATCGCGTGTATACCCGCGCGGAGGAAATCAGCGGCCTGGCGAAGGAGCTGACCGAGGACATGGCCGATGTCCCGAGCGAGTTCGGCAACCTGCTCGGCCTTACCGTCGGCGCCGAAGATGCGCCGGTCGTCAAGCTGCTCAACACGGTGTTTGAGGATGCCATCAAACAGCGCGCCTCGGACATCCATATCGAGCCACGGGAAAAGAGCCTGATCATCCGCTTTCGCATCGACGGTGTGCTTCGCGTCCAGACCGAGGCCGACAGCAAGGTGTCGACGGCAGTGGTGTTGCGCCTGAAACTGATCTCCGGCCTGGACATTTCCGAAAAGCGCCTGCCCCAGGACGGCCGCTTCAACATCAAGCTGCGTAATCTTGAAGTGGATGTGCGTATCTCCAGCATGCCGACGCAATATGGCGAATCCGTGGTGATGCGTCTGCTCAACCAGAGCAGCGGCATCCTCGGGCTGGACAAGATGCAGATGCCGGCGCACGTGCTGGAGCGCCTGCGCCATGCCATCCATCGACCCAGCGGCATGGTGCTGGTGACCGGACCGACCGGCTCCGGCAAGACCACTACCCTTTACGCCGCGTTGTCCGAGCTGAATACGACCGAAAGAAAAGTGATCACCGTCGAGGACCCGGTGGAATACCGCCTGCCCGGCATCAACCAGGTGCAGGTACATGAAAAGATCGACCTCACCTTCGAAAAGGTGCTTCGTTCTGCGTTGCGCCAGGACCCGGACATCATCCTGGTCGGCGAAATGCGTGACCAGACCACCGCCGAAATCGGCTTGCGCGCCTCAATGACCGGCCACATGGTGCTGTCCACCCTGCACACCAATGACGCCTTGTCGACGCCGATCCGCCTCCTCGACATGGGTGTGCCGCCGTACATGGTCGCCCTCTCCCTGCAACTGGTGCTGGCGCAGCGCCTGGTCCGGGTGAACTGCGAAAACTGCCTGGAGCCCTACGAGCTGCCCCCGCATGAGCACGAGTGGCTGCGCTACGAACTCGGCGACCAGGTGGACGCCCATGTCTATAAGAAGGGCCGCGGCTGTTCGCATTGCAACAGCACCGGGTACACTGGGCGCCGCGGCGTCTACGAATACCTCGAAATGACCAACGCACTGGTCGAAGTCACCAACCACGGCGACCCGCGCGAATTCATGAAGATTGCGCGAGAGCAGATGGCCGGCAACACCTTGCGCCGCGATGCGGTCAATCTGGTCCTGGTCGGCGCCACCAGCGTCGACGAAGCCATGCGCATCAGCTCCCAACTCGAAGAGTAATGCCCAATTTCGCCTACCGCGGCCGGGATGCCGGTGGACAGATGACCGAAGGCATTCTGGAGGGCGTGACTTCGGCGGCCGTCGCCGATGCCCTGATTGGCCGCGGCATCATCCCGCTCAGCATCAATCCGGCCGCGGCAGGTGCCAAGGCTGCGACACCCGGAGGAAAGTCAGGCGACTTCGAGTTGTTCAAGCCGAAGGTCCTGCATCAGGATGTGCTAATGTTTACGCGGCAGATCTACACCCTGCTCAAGGCTGGCGTACCGATCATGCGCGCGCTGGCAGGACTGCAGGAATCCAGCATCAATCTCGCCATGAAGGAAGTCATCCAGGACGTGCGCGAGGGCCTCGATTCGGGCCGAGAGTTCTCCATTGCGTTGGCACGCCATCCAAAAGTCTTTACGCCTTTTTACCTCTCTATGGTGCGAGTCGGCGAAATGACCGGGCGGCTCGAAGAGGTATTCATCCGCCTGTTCGATCACCTGGAGTTCGAAGCCTTCATGAAACGCCAGGTGAGTTCGGCGTTGCGTTACCCGACCTTTGTCATCATTGCGATGGTGGTGGCCCTGTTTGTCATCAACATCTTTGTGATCCCCGCTTTCGCCAAGGTCTTCGCTAGCTTTCATACCGAGTTGCCTCTAATGACGCGCATCCTCCTGGGCTTCTCAAATTTTATGGTGAGCTATTGGTACCTGTTGCTGAGCGGCCTGGGCGCGGCGATCTTCTCTTTCCGCCAATGGGTCAGCACAATTGCCGGACGCCTAAAGTGGGACGAAGTGAAGCTGAACATTCCCATCGCCGGGCAAATCATCCGCAAGGCCACGCTGGCCCGCTTTGCCCGCAGTTTTGCCCTGGCGATGCGCAGCGGTGTGCCGATCATCCAGGCACTCACCACGGTGGCGGCGACGGTCGATAACGATTTTATCGCCAAGAAGGTGGAGGAAATGCGCGAGGGTGTCGAGCGTGGTGAGAGCGTCCTGCGTGTCGTCGGTAAAGCCGGTGTATTTACCCCGGTGGTAATGCAGATGATTGCTGTCGGGGAGGAATCCGGTTCGCTCGAGGAAATGCTCGAAGAAGTGGCCGGAATGTACCAGGGCGAAGTCGAATACGAACTCAAGACCCTGTCGCAAAAGATCGAACCCATCCTTATCGTATTCCTCGGCATTATCGTTATGATTTTGGCGCTCGGCATCTTCCTGCCGATCTGGGACCTCGGCAAGGCGGCGACGAGCGCGGCGGGGGAACTCAAGAAGTAGATTTCCTAGCTGTTCCTCAAAACTTGAATCAAATTCAGGTTGAAAGTATATACTCAAGCATATACTATGTATGGCAATAGGGAGCAAGACAATGATTGAGACTCGAGTAGCAAAGCTATTCAGGAATGGGGCCAGTCAGGCTGTCCGACTGCCGTCGGAATTTCGCTTTGAAGGCACCGAGGTTTATGTCACTCGTGACGATGCCACCGGCGATGTAGTGCTTTCAAGCCGGCCCGGCGCCAAGGCATGGGGAGAATTCTTCGAACTGTTGCATTCGGTTGATATGCCAGCCGACTTCATGGCTGAACGCCCGCTAAACTCGCCCCCACGGGAGCGAGGGGTGTTTGACGGCGAGAGCACTTTACCCGTAAAGAAGGGCAAATAGGCATGCTGAGTATGCTGGATACCGACATGGCCAGCGACCTCATCAAAGGCAGGTCACCCGCTATCGAGGCTAGATTGCCAACACTTGTACCCTCCGAAGTCTGTATTTCGGTGATGACAAGGGCGGAATTACAGTATGGGCTGAGAAGATTGCCCGCAGAACATCGATTGCATCTGGCAGTGCGCCAGTTTCTAAAAATTGTTCGTATCTTGCCGTGGGATATAGATGCAGCGGATTGGTATGCCATTATTCGCCACCAACTTGTCAGCAACGGTCAACCAATCGGTGAAATTGACATGATGATTGCGGCGCATGCGCTCTCGGCGGGCGCCATATTGGTGACCAACAATTCTCGTCATTTCGACCGAATTGAAGCACCGTTGATTCTGGAAAACTGGATATAGAGTTCATTCGAGCAATGATACTCTTTACCAAAGTGCTACTATTTGCTCGTGATCGATTGGTCTTCCTGCCCCGATGTCGAACGTGATCCGAATTCGTCCGAGGTCTCCATTCCGTAAAACGGCTAACGAAGCTATCGAAACACGCCGTTGGGTGTAGAGTCGAACTCACCGACTTGTCAAAAGCCGGAGGAAAGGCGTAAATTCTGCGCTTATCTTGCCATTGCACTCATTTGCATTCAATAGAATGAACTTCGATATCCACGTTGAAAGTGTTGGCCACTAGCATGAAGGCTGCCAACCAGGCTGGCTTTACCCTTATCGAACTGGGGATCGTCATCACCATTATCGGTACGCTCGCTGCTGTGGCCGCACCCCGCTTCATCGCAATGCAGCGCGATGCCCGAATTGCCAAGCTGTATTCCGCACGAGGCGCCGTAAGCGTGGCCTCGACACTAGTGCACTCGGCGCTCATTGCGAAGAACAGCGTGCCGGATGTTTATCCTTGCGCGGGGGGGGGGATTGCTGACAACCGGCCTGGCGGCGCCACCATGGCCCAATTGGATCCACGGAACCGACTAGCCAACGCCCAACCCGCCTCGACGGCTCCCGGTTCGGTTTGTTCGGAACATGGCTTAATATCAACTATGTATGGCTACCCGATGACCACGGAACTTCCCGCACCAGACAACAAGAGTCCCGGAATCGTAGCGGCGGCAGGTTTGTCGTCCATATTTAATGCGAGCAAAGAGCTTCTCCAGAAGGAGGGTTACGAAATAATCGTATCGGGCCCTGACACGATCTTCCAGGGTCAAGGCGCACCAGACATGGGGAGTTGCCAATTTATATTTACGCAGGCACTTTCGCCAATCGTCCCGGCGCAGATATCCGCCGTAACTACGACGGGTTGTTGAATCGGTCGCGAGCTAGCTTGGTCGTCGTTCCGTGGAAGTAAAGGACGCAACACAATGGAAATGCTAAACGATATATTGCGCCAATCTCTCTTGGTATTCCTTTGGATAGGCAGTTTCGTCGGTATTTTGCTAGGCGCCGGGATTTGGCTTAAGCCAGAGCAAATTGTTCGGATGAATCAATATTTTTCACGCTGGGTCGGCTCCGGGAAGATTGAACAAGCACTGGATCGGCCAAGGTGGACCGAGCGTTTCTTCTATCACAACAGCAAACTGGTTGGCTCCGGTGTCTTGATAGGGGCGCTAGGGATTCTTTATACCTTTCTCTTTAGCTTTAACCTGAGGACAATTTCAACGCTTGTCCCGCGCGGTTACTGGTGGCTTTCCGACGCGATCGTTGCAATTGTTCTGGTCGGCAGTGGGCTGGCGGCTCTGATCGGCATGTTGGTCCTGACAAAGCCCAGCGTGATTCGAGAAATTGAGAAGGCATCCAATCATTGGGTATCCACCGAACGATTTCAGACCATGTTCAACAGCATGCATTTCTCCGCAGAGCAATCAATCCTCCGCCACCACAGGATAGCCGGCGCATCCATCATGGTCGGCAGTCTCTATATCCTGATAGTGCTAGGTTATTTCCTATTTCGAGGTTGGGTTCGGTGGTAGCGTTCATCGGTCGCGCAATTTGCAATGTTCTGCGAATTGTGCTATTAATCAGAGCACAGGGGCTGCGGCTTCTGGATTTGGGCTGCGGCCCTAACTTTAATGGAGTGACATCATGAGAATGCAATTCAAGCAAGCGCAATCGGGTTTTACCTTAATCGAATTGGTAGTGGTGATCGTAATTCTTGGAATCCTGGCAGCAACGGCGTTGCCGAAGTTTGTCGATTTGAGCTCCGAGGCAAGTCAAGCGGCAGCAAACGGGGTGGCGGGTGCGTTGTCTTCTGGGACGGCGTCCAATTTTGCCAAAATCCTTGCGGGTGGAACGGGTACCGCGGTTAGCAATGCTACGAACGTTTGTACCTCGACACTACTGAATCCGTTTCTGACCGGCGTGTCCTTGACCTCTGCCGCTCAGTCAACTTTGACTAACTCAACTTTCTTGGTCGGGGGCACCGGCGCATGCGGGACCGCGGGACTTGCTGTGACTTGTACCGTTCAGGGAAAGTCTGGGACCGCGCAGAACGCAACCGTTATCTGCTCTGGTTAACTTCGAAGGTTGGTGCATCGAAAGTGTTCCTCGGGATATTGAGGTAAGAAGACGGCCCTTTCGGGCCGTTTTTTCGCTACATCGTTGTAAGCGTCACGATCTTGCGGTTGATCGGCCAAGGGATATGGAATGACCAAGGTACAAGAATTGGCAGCACAACTCTTTCGGCGATTTCAAACCATCCTGCCGTTGATCCCTCAAAGAAAGGCTCAAAAGATTCCTCCCAAGAAAGTTCAGGAGCAACTAGAAAGATTCTACGCTGAGGCCCGCGCCCAAAGAGAGGAACAGCGTTTGGGATTGATCGGCAAAGCCCGCGTTGTCTTTTGTTTGCAGCAGCACATGATGGATGCTGGCTACCCACCCGAACTGGTTCGAAAGGTTCTGTTTTCCCTTTTGTTATCGTCGTTTGTCGGTCGATAGTAAAGACTTATTTTCCCGGGGTCCCCGCGCAATTCCCACGGATATTGCACGCGGCCGTACATCTATTTCGATTGCGTCGAAAATCGCGTCGTGGTTTTGCATCACCTAGCTTCCTTGGTTTGGCTGCGCGTTGGGCTATGGCTAGCCACCAAGGGTATGGACGCGCTCGCAAACACCTGCTATCGAAATTCCGGAGAATCAGGCGGTAAATGGTCATGCGAAGCCATGAATACTTTGGGCAGAAGTCTATTGTCTGGAGGAGCGACCGATCAGGCGCGCGTCGCCTACCAGAATGCCGTTGCTCTGAGCCCGTCGAACGCGCTGGCCTGGTGCGGAGTGGGTGCCGCGCAGCGTCATTCCGGTAAGCTTGCATTATCCAGGTTCTCCTACGAGCGAGCCTTGGTGGTCGACTCGGACTTGCCACAGGCATTGACGAATCTTGGCGAGTGGTACTTGGTCAGTGGTGATTCCGCTGCTGCGCTCGACTGTTTTGATCGAGTGTTGCGTCGGCAACCCGAATTCTTCGAGGCGCTGTCCAATCGGGTCGCCGCACTGGTAGAAGGTGGACGACATAGGGAGGCTGAGCAAGCAGCCAAATACGGAATTCTGTTATACCCGCAAGAGGCATCCCTATATGTCAATCTCGGCAACGCCTATTTGCAGATGGACCTTCGAGAGTCGACTCTTGCGGCTTACAACCTGGCGCTGGCGCTGCAACCGGGTTACGAAGATGCCAGGTTCTTCCGCGCCGTGGTCTTTGGCGATATCGATGATCTGGTCGCGGCTACCGAATACATTCAGAAGCAAATCATTGTTCGCGGAGAAACGGATTGGCTGTTGACATCACTCGCATTCGCGCAGTTCTACGGCAAGGAATATTCGGCAGCTGAGCGGACGAGTCAGAAGCTCCTTGCCAACCAGCCGAATAGCCACTCGGGATTGCTGATGTTAGCCAACTGTGCTGCAGAGCGGGGCGACCCGGCATTGGCAATCGATATCTTTGATCAGTTCGTCGGCGATGGACCAGACTTACCAAGAATTCGTTCGAACTCGTTGTTCCTGTTGAACTGCCTTCCATATCTCGATCCAGCCGTGGTTTTCCGGCGCCACCTGGATTGGGCAGCCACCCAGAAAACTCCGAGGGTGGTCGAAGATCACCCTCGCGTTTCAAGCGTCGATTCGAGGCGCCGCCTCAAGGTCGGCTATGTTTCCGGCGACTTCCGCTCCCACCCTGTCGGCTTTCTCCTTCTTGATGTGTTAGCCAGCCACGACCAGCGGAAATTTGACATACATTGCTATTCCGTAGACCCTCGAAAGCCGGATATCATCACTGAAGAAATCCGTTCGACGGCGGGTGCATGGCGCGATATGTCAATGGCTACGGACGATAAATTGATAGAAGCCATTCGTCATGATCAAATCGATATTCTGGTCGATCTTTCGGGGCATACTGCGCACCATCGCCTGTCGGTGTTCGCCGCAAGGCCAGCGCCGATTCAGGTGACATGGCTGGGATATTTTCACTCGACTGGAATGTCCAGTATAGACTACTTCATAACCGACCCCAACACGTCACCGGTCGGGAGCGGCCAGTTATTTTCCGAGATCCCTGTGCACCTACCCAACACCCGATTTTGCTTTCCGTCCGTAGAGCATCTACCGGACGTCGCACCTGCTCCAATTACAAAGAATGGCTTTATTACATTTGGGAGTTTCAATCGGCTGTCCAAGCTGGCGACCCCGGTCATTGAGAGTTGGGCAACAATTCTCGATCGCGTTCCCAATGCCAAACTAGTGATTAAATCTGGTGGGCTCAATGAGGAGGACACCTGTCAGCGTCTTCGCGACCGTTTCTCTAGCTGCGGTCTGGACCCAACGCGATTGATCTTGCTCCCTTTTTCATTGCACGAAGAAATGTACTCGGAATACGGTGAGATTGATCTGGCGCTTGATACATTTCCATTCAACGGTGGAATGACAAGCCTGGAAGCCTTATCGGCAGGAGTCCCTGTGGTGACTTTAGAGGGCAACAGCGTCGTGGCGAGACAGACCGTTTCGGCACTGGCGAATATCGGATTGGCAAGCGAATTGGCGTTTCCAGATATCGCTTCGTACATCGACGGAGCCGTCTCGTTGGCGCATAATTGGCCGCGTTTGGTAGAGCTACGACAGGAGCTTCGGCCGCGTATGGCGGCGAGCCCGCTATGCGACGCCGCCCAGTTTACCAATGACTTGGAAGCGCTCTTCCGCCGCATGTGGGAAGCCGAGTGCAGAGGGGAGAAACTCGCTAACGACATCGCTCCCCCGTGAGGGTAACATCTTCATGGCGTGATCGTCAGGGCCCCTGTTTTCGGGCGGTCAATATTGGAGGGAGCGCCACAGGCGTTGTCGTCCGCGAGTGCAGTTGCCCGCATGCGTTGCCGCCGTCGAGGGAGCCTGTTTCAATAGTATTGAGTTGACGTGCCGCCGAAGAATGAATTTCCTACACGCCCATATTTCTCTTTACTCACAGCGATTGTTGGAGCGCTTTCGATCGCACTACGGCTTGACAACTGCGGCGCAACCAGTTGCATCGTCGAAGTCCTCACCATGGACTCGAACCACCGACGAGCGACTGCTTCTGCATGTTGGTTGTGGACTTGATACCATTACGAACATCACTGTGGCGGGTTTTCTGGAATCGAATTGGCGTGAGATTCGCCTTGATGCAGATGAAGGCGTGGCACCAGATATCGTTGGAACGATGACCGAATTGCCCACCGTTCCCTCTGCGGCCGTCGACGCCGTGTATTCTTCCCACGGCATTGAGCACCTATACTGGCATGATGTCCCGAGTGCGTTATCAGAGTTTTGGAGGGTGCTCACCAATGACGGGTTTGTAGTCATCACTTGTCCCGACTTACAGACAGCCGCGCAGATGATCGCCGAGGACCGCGTATTCGAAACCGCCTATATGACACCAGTCGGGGCAATTACGCCGTTTGACATGGTGTTCAGCTATCGCCCCTATGTCAAAGCCAACCCAGAATGGATGTCGCACCACTGCGGCTTTACAGTTACAACTTTGGTGGCGGTGCTGCGTGAGGCGGGCTTTGCAAAGGTGATTGGTTGCAGGTACGAGGGGGGATTTGATCTCTGGGCACTGGCCAGCAAATCGCCACGGTCCGCTGACGAGATGGCCAAGTTAGCTGCCGATTATTTGCCGGTCTGCACCTGAGCGGCATATGTGTCGCTCCCAAATCGGAACGAAACGACATTTTGGCATCGCATGCGGCACTTACATGCGGCGCCATTGAGGATGCTTCGGTGATCACGAATGACACATTAGAGACTCGTTACCTTACATTGCTGAAGAAGAGCCTGCTTAATGTTCTCTATCTCGAAAACGAAGCACGGATAGTCTATCTTGTCGGCCACTTGTTGGGCGGAACGTTTCCTCCTGTCAAGCAGGCCATTGCAGATTTTCTGGACATCAAGAATAGCGATATATTTCGGGCGATCGATGGTTGGCGAACGGTTGGCGGACATTTGGTCTACGGTGGTCTCAATAATCTCGGTCAGCCCGATGAAGTCGCAGCGAGGAACTTTCTATACTGCGCGCATACCATGATCGGCGCCGCACGGCTTGACAACTTGCACACCTGCCTCGACACGATCGTTCGTGACAATATTCCTGGAGACTTGATTGAAACAGGCGTGTGGCGAGGAGGAGCGACCATCTTCATGCGAGGTTTTCTTGCTGCCCGGGCAATCAATGACCGAGTGGTATGGGTCGCGGATTCTTTTGACGGCCTGCCTGCTCCGTTGCACGAAAAAGACAGCGGATGGGACCTTAGCAAAGGCGTTCTTCCGTATCTTTGCGTTAGCCTGGAAGACGTCAAGGACCTGTTCCAGCGCTACGAACTGCTGGATGAGAAGGTTCGATTTTTGAAGGGATGGTTTCGCGACACGCTTCCCGACGCCCCAATTAGCAGATTGGCATTGCTGAGACTGGACGGTGATCTGTACGAATCGACGATGGACGCCTTGAATAGCCTTTATCCAAGACTATCGGACGGTGGCTTTGTGATCGTGGATGACTATGACGCCCTGCCTCAATGCCGGGAAGCCATTCATGACTTTCGAAGCCGCTACGCCATTGAGGACCCGTTAATTCCGATCGATGCAGTCTCCGTGTATTGGCGCAAGGAAAGTCGGAAGTTTTCCAACGTGGCGGCCCGGCCAAGTCTAATCTTTGCGCTGCTGAAGCGTTTCCTTAACTAAGTACGCTGGAGCGTGCTAAACAATCACCTGCGAATATACACGAACCGTCGAGTCATCTTTCGCTCGTCAAGAGGATCGCATTGGACAGCATCCGTGAATCCGATCTTTCTCAACAGGCACTGCATCGAAACCGAATTAGGCAAACAGTCAGCAGCCAAATTAGAACCGCTGGGCAATTCGGCTATCGCAGTAAGCAACATCCTTTCGCCCAATCCCCTCCCCCTGAAATCATTGTCAACACCACACATATATATCTCAACATCATTTGGCTGACCGGCGTCATGTCGAAGAATAACAAATCCGGCGAAATCACCGCGAACTCTTAAGACCCGCATTTCAGCGCGGTGCCATATCCCATCGGGCAACCGAATTCTGCCGCCAATCCACAATGAGAACAGCTGGACTCCCAATCCCGCCATATATCGGGGTTGGGTATAGAGATTCGAAAAGTTGCCGTTCAAACTACCGGCCTGGACGAGGTTAAAGATAGGGGCAAGGTCCGACAATCTCGACTCGTCAAGGACCGGGAGGTCTGGTTCCACGATCGGTGATGGCATTCGCATCAATGCGCTCTTCGGTTAGATCATTTTCAGAGGTGTCTCGAGCGGATTCGGGAGACGCAACCGGGTGAATTGGCGCTACATCCGCCTGAGTAGCTGATCCCAGAAATACGAGACCATACCCAGCGCAGGAAAGGTTATGATCAACCCGGCAGTTCTCGGATAGGTTGTGACCCACTTGTCAAATGCCATGTTCATCATGTCGGCTCTGACGACAAGATCGTCCGTAGAAACCAAGCGACGGCTGGTATTCTCGAAAGATTTTAAAGTGTCTGGGGCAACGATCATCAGGACACCCACGATGATGGAAACTGTGCAACTGACCATCAGAAAGTATCTCAGGCTCTCGACGATCCAGAAGACATATCCCGGGGGCAAGGTGGTATTGAACAAGGTGACGATTGTGGCATTGCCCGCTCCCGTGAGCAGGCCGTAATCCGCGTAAAGCGCGCCGACCACAAAGATTGAACCCAGCACGATACGGTGCTTGAACAAGAAGCGACTGCTATCGTGGTGGACTTCCAGCGCTTTGGTTGCATTTCGAGCCGATACCGAGTAATTCATTACGTCGAATAGACGGAACACGGTTGGACTTTTGACGACCAGGCCAATACCAATGAGCAAAGCCGTCAGTCCGCCAATGAAGAAGAACACGTCAAAGGCAGGAGCGATCAGTTGGTCCAAAACGTAGTTGTTGAATCGCGGCATGATTTCCCCCGGTATGGAACCGATTCCCGCCTCTATGACCGAGGCGAGGCTGGAAGTTGTTGAGAAGATACCCTCTTCGATTATCCCTAGGGCACCACATCTGGTCAACCAACACCAAATGTTGCGAGCTTGTGATCTGTCCAGTTCTGTAGCACGACATCTGTCCGGTCGTCATAGTGCCCTGAAGGGGGTACGAGATGATCAAGGCAACGCCAGCTTCAGGAGCAACGCGGCAAAACTACGCAGATCGTCACGGCGATGTGCCAGGATGGCTTTTACAATCTCCATATCCAGTTCGCGATAATTGTGGACAGCGATATTGCGAAATCCGACCATAGCTTCGAGATGGTTGCCCAATTCTGACTCCAACAGGCCCGCGCGCACCAGTAGCGAAAAGCCTTCTCGACTTTCGGTCGGAATTCCCAGCCGGTTCAACCGGACCACATGCATCGCTGCGTCGATGGATGCCTCGCAAGCGCGCTGCAGGTTGAGCAGAATCGAATCCTGGCGGGTGAAGTCGGTGGTCAACTCGCTTTCGTGACCGCGATAAACCTCATCGATCCGTCGCAGGCAGCGCTCTATGATCGCTGCCTTGCCTAGGAGCACCTCATCCATAGATGCTTCCGCGACGCCGGACGTCACCGAGTATGAATTTCCGCTCCTCATTGAGTCGAGCATAGTCCGCCAGCGTGTGGGCAGCGTATTCATCGGCGGTGCCGACCTCCGCCGCGAACAGGCGGCAACCCTCGGCGACGATTTGGACGCGCAGAGTGACCGGCAAGCGCCGCATGTCGTTTAGGTCGATGTCGCAGCGGGAAAAACGCATTAATTCGACAGTGAGGCGTGAGAGTTCTTCGAATGGAATCGGGTGGTTTGCCAGCACAGCAAGGTCGAGATCGCTTTCGGCCCGCGCGAAGGTACCGCCCGCGCTGCCGTAACGATACACTGCCTGCAGTCCGGGCAAGCCGGCCTGCAATGTGGCGACGATAGCGGCGTCGACGGGCAGGAAATCTGGGACGATGCTGGACATGGCCGGGATCGGGAAAGTGTGCGGCGGACTATGAACCACAGCCGACGACGCGTCAAGACTGTGCACGGCTGGGACAAGAGAAAAGGGCGGGCAATGCCCTGAGAAATGCCCTGGTTTGTCCCGCTGTCGGATCAGCGTGCGCGTCAACTCCGCCTCAGAAGCTGGTCTCCAAAATACAAGACTATACCCAACGCGGGAAGCGCGATGACTATTCCGGCCGTCCTGGGGTACGCGGCAACCCAGCTATCGAATTTCAGATTCATCTTGTCTGCACCAAGGGCCATGTTCCGGGTGGAAACCCAGCGGCCGCCGGCACTTTCAACGGCTTTCACGGTGTCCGGGGATACGACGAGCAGAATGCCAACGATAATCGAAACCGTGCAGCCGACCAACAGGACATATCTCACGCTTTCGACGATCCAGAAGACATATCCCGGCGGGAGTGCGGTGTTGAACAACGAGACGATCGCCGCATTGCCGGCACCCGTGAGCAGTCCGTAATCGGCATACAGCGCGCTTACGGCAAAGATGGCGCCAATCTTCAGCCGATGCCTGAAGAAGAACTGGCTGCTGTCGCGGGGGATTGCCAGCGGCTTGGTGGCGGTTCGCGTCGATACCGAATGATTCAGGATGTCGAAGAGCCGGAACATCCTCGGGCTTCTCCAGATCAAACCGACACCGATCACCAATGCCGCCAGTCCGCCGATGAAGAACAACAGGACAAGGGCGGGGGAGACAAGCTGATCGATGAGGTAATCGTTGAAGCGTGGCATGATGTTCCCGAGGTTGCTACTGACTCAGCCCTGTTTCCTGATTATGGACAGGCCGCCATGTCCGGTCAAGCGGGGAATCCAATATCGATCTTGGGCACCTTCGCCACATCGCCGCTGGATTTTATTGACCGGGTGAGCATGACAGGGAACTCAGACGATGCCATGAGCTAAATAGGATCCGGCACAAAGCGGGGCGGGCCAATAATCACAGCAGTCTCGAGGTCTGGATTGAAAGATAGCGGCGGCACCCATTGACGCCTGCCCGTTACCCTGTCCGCATTGTCGAGCGGTATCATTGAAATACCTGCCGCCTGATATATGCCATGAAAATCGCCGAACTGCTTCAATCCCTATCCGACGAACCAATTGAATAT
>Ga0163199_1001188_pt1 | contig 16185 bp, 17 predicted proteins | sample PL_2010_150m_FD_113537 | JGI IMG/M metagenome (GOLD analysis project Ga0163199, IMG submission 113537) | Freshwater microbial communities from Powell Lake, British Columbia, Canada to study Microbial Dark Matter (Phase II) - PL_2010_150m | ecosystem: Environmental > Aquatic > Freshwater > Lake ... | reverse complement strand
TTGCGGGTGATGCTGTCGTTGCCGTTGAGACCGGAAATGGAATACGGATCGCCCGTTCCGGCCAGGACGTCTGTACCGTTGGTGGCAACTGCTGCTGCCTTTTTTAACGGCTTTGAATTTGCGGGGGGGGGGGTAAAGTAACTTTCATGGTAGTGATCTCAATAAGTGATAGGTTTATGATAAGGTTATAAAAACCACAACCAATGACGGGTAGTTATGGCTCTTTGATTATGGCAAATTTAATGTGTCAAGTCGATTTAAGTTTTTACAGATAGTTTCTTTATGTACCGGAGCGCTCATTCGCGTTGCCCTGACAGGCTTACGACGTTTTTAAATAGCTTTTAGAGATTGGGCCGGGCAAAAAAGTAACATACGAAAAAAAGATGCAGAGGTTAAATGTTAATGTCTTTGGGAATAAGCATGAAACAAGTTTCACTATTGGATTGTAACGCAGGGGCTGTTTCATGGCTCTTGAAAACTGGCGCATTACTATACCCAGGGGAAGGCGTTTAAATTTGATAATAAGGCCGTTGCGTAATTCCGCTTCGCATCGGTCGCGCGTAGGGAGACAGCTACGGCTACGCCCTCCGCTGTCTCCCTACGCGCACCGCAAAAGCGGACATTTCTATTTGTTGACAACATCTCGCATTTCAGCTATCGGCATACTGATATGAAAACCCTGCACATAATCGATGCCCATGTGCCGGAGCGCTTCTAAAATATCCTGGTTCTCGACAAATTCCGCCACCGTCAGAATGCCCAGATCCTGGCACAGCCTGGACAGATTATGCACCAGGGTATAATCCACTTTGGAATTCATGATATTACGCACAAATGCGCCGTCGATTTTGACATAATCGAAGCGCAATTCCCGCAGGTAATGGAACGAGTTGTAGCCGCTGCCGAAATCATCAAGCGCAAACGAGAAACCTTTCTTGCGCAAATCGGTAAGAAACTTGCGCATATTGGCCATGTCGCTGATGGCATCGCGCTCCAGCAGTTCGAACACGATATCCGTTGGCGGGACTTCCAGCCGGCGGCATAATTCTTCGGCATAACCCAGAATACCGCGCCCCTGAATTTCCTGGACGGAAAGATTGATAAATATTTTCGCCGGCGGTTTGCCGGCCAATATCCTGTCGCGCTTGGCTTGCAGCGCCTTGCCGATGATCGCGCGATCCAAATCCCGGCCCAGACCGTATTTGTCTATCGTTTCGATAAACATGCCTGCCGATACAATTTCACCGTTCGGCTCGATCAGCCGCGCCAGGGTTTCGAACGCAAGCACCGCTCCGGTTTTGCAATCGACGATGGAATGGTAATACGGCACGATACGATCCTGCTGCAACGCTACGCGCAGTTTTTCAACATAGTCGCGGGTATTACGCCCGCCTTCGACCAGCTCTCCCAGCTCACCGAGCGTGCAGGAACTGTCCTTGCCCATCGCCTTGGCACGGTGAAGGGCGATATCGACTCCGGCCAACAAATCGGTAATATTATGGGAATCATGCGGGAAAGTAACAATACCGATGGAAACGGTAAGCTGGAAATGTTTTCCGTCAGGTGCCGTGAACACTCTTTCGCGCAGCATTTTACCCAGTGCTTCCGCTACGATGATGGCCCCGTCGCGACCGGTTTCCGTCAGAATGACTGCAAATTCGTCGCCGCCGATACGCGCGACAAGATCGCCTTTACGGATATTTGTCCGCAGTATTTCCGCAACGCCTCGTAGCGTATTATCGCCGGCAGGGTGTCCATAAGAATCGTTGATGTCCTTAAAATCGTCCAGATCGAACAACAGCAGTGAGAACTCATGGCAATGGCGCTCGGAACGTCCTACTTCATATTCCAGCAAGGCATTGAAATGACGCCGGTTATGCAAACCGGTGAGGGGGTCGTGCACCGAGTAATATTCCAGTTCTCCCAGCGTGCGCGACAGTACCTTGCTGGAACCGACCACCATTACCATAACGGCAAGGATAGAGCGGATAACGCTCTCTTCCTGCGGACTCAGCTTGCCGGTCGACGCATAAGCCACGCCGAGCAATCCGGCCAGATTCGGCGCATGCTCCGGCACGCTAACGGTAATCATGCGTATATCTTCCAGTGCACACGGTTCTGAACTCTCGCACACATCATACTCTTCAATATCCAGCGACGCATCGTAGGGCAGATTGAGATTCTCGATCATCTGCCGTGACAGCATCCGGCGGGCCGCCTGCTTGACCTCATCTGGATAACTGCCCAGGTAATACAAATAAAGCGATAAACCGTGCTCTTCGGCAAAAGCGATAAAGAAAAAATTGAACGGAAAAATAGCATGGAACTCGGTCAGGATTCCCTGCACGAATTCCTTCCATTGCGACACATGCTCATGCGACAAAATGATGCGCTCCAGCACCCTGCTCTGCCGTTCCAGCAAGTCCTTCTCGATCAGCGTCGAGGCAAGATCAGTGAATGCTTCATTGACTTCGCTGATCAACGCCTGCACATAGTCGCCGTTAAGATGCCACTGCCGGTTGCGCTCGTCGAGCAGTAAATCCAGGCTGCCGTCCAGTCGATTGCACATTTCCAATGCCCGGATCATAGCCTGGCCGAGCACAGCGACGTCATTCTCTTCCGTTGCGGACTGCATTTCCTCTACGACATCACGGTGCACGCAATGGATCAGATCCGCTACGCCGCTGCTGAATATTTTGGAGTGCGTCTGGCTTTCCAGCAAGGCCGCGAAGCGATCAATGACGCGCTGGCGCAAATCTTCGAGACGACTGTCGGAGAATAGACTGTTCATGAAAAACGGGTATCGAAACGACCACCGCTTTGCATCAGGTCGATGCCGCATTGCAAGTCTTTAAGCCAGGCGAGAAAATCCGGTACGGCGGAACCGCGATAAACCGGGCCGTGCTGCGGCGCGATCATAGCGATGTCCAGCCCTGCGATGGTATCAAGCCAGCAATTTATCGCCTTGTTGGAGCACATATAGCGGCGATGGAAATTTTCGATGAACGGCAGATGCCGGTTAAAATCGTCTACGAAAGCATCATCCCTATCCAAGGGAAGCATCGCAGCGCCGATATCGCCGGTAAACAGAATTTTTGAAACGGGATCGTAGGTATTGATCTGCCCTTCCGAATGCAGGAAATGAGCGGGGATAATCTTGAGCTTAAAACCGGGTGACGGCTCGTAGTCCCTGCCCTCGTCCGGCACGCCGACAAAACGGGACATGTCTTTTAGCCCGTAATGCGGCAGAAAACGCATCCAGATACGGGACACGTAAACCGGACAGCCGGTCAATTCCAGCCATGTAGAAATGCCGCCGACGATATCGGGATCCTGGTGCGAGAGAATAATACCGCGTATCTGGTCCGGATTCAGATAGCGCAGCATCTCCGCAAGCACACGCGGCATGACGCCGAAACCGCCCGGATCGAGCAATACGCCGTCACTACCCTGCATGACCAGATATTGATTGGAGCGGACGCCTTCCTCTTCACCCGGTTCGCTTTCGTTGAGCAGGATGAACCTGTGATTGTCCGTATCAAAGAGCTTGATATTGCGCATTGCCTTCCCCTCCGCTAACGGAAGTCCCAAGAAATAAAAATACCACTGATTTATTATGGTAATAATAATATCGCTGTAATAATAACGTGAGTTCGGAAATAAAAACAGCCTTAATAAAATATCTGCCCAATCGTGCCGGATAAATACCCAAAGCAAATAGCCGAGCTTTTTGCCGCCCTTATGAGCGCTGGCCTGAACGGTTTCCTGTCCCGTTGATGGTGTTTTCATCTGTTGAATTTTGACTTATCCTTGCATCAGAAATCCGCTAATAAATAATTCCAGCGTGAAAAGACCGGAGCAAATATGCCACACACCGTTGTATTAATAATTTCACTGCTGTTTGCCGTTGAATTTGCCGATGCCGTAGCGGGACATCCGGCATCACAAGCTGATTCCAAACAGGCGTGCCTGGCAACAACCACTGATGACACTTCCTATAGGGCGGCAGTCGAGCGAGTTAGCTCAGTGCCAATGGTCAAGAAATGGAGTGCATCCTTAAGAGCCCAGAGCCGAATGGCGTTAGGTGGGCATATTGTTGATACAACAGAATTTATTAAAGGGCATTGCTACGGGTCAATATCATTTTATGAGTCTGAGCCAAGCCGGCAGCGTCTTTGGAAAATATTCCGGGTTGCTGTCAGGGCAAAGAGTATTTTTGTCATGGACGATGAAGGAGATTATCTTCCCATTCACTTATCTACTGAATTAAAATAACTTCAGGCGAATAATCATGAATTCCAAGGTCGGTTTTTTCTGATTCCGAGGCTCCGGGTTAACTGCCCACAGCTAATAATAATAATTAAAATTCAAATAGTTAACCTAAAATTAAAAAGTAAACAGGCTATAAAATCGGGTAGGAGCGGGTCATGCCCGCGATGGGCGATGAGGTCGGCACTGATCGCGGGCATGGCCCGCTCCTACGATACGCTTTATCTTGTGGTAATAATTGAACTATTTATTAACTGTGGGCAGTGAGGCTCCAGGCCGGGAATTCAGGCACAGGAAGCTGGAGCTTCCAAAATAGTATTCCCAAGCCGGAGCTCTCATCGTTATGCACAACCTTGTCGCAGAGTCGTCATACCGGCATGGATGCCGGTATCCAGCGCCAGGGACGGTAACCTGGAGGAAGGTGCTTGATTAAGCAGAAGTGTAAGCTCATAGATTCACACCCATGCCGGAATGGCGGGTTTATAAGCACATTTGTGCATAACAAATGAGAGCGGGAGCTTGGGAACAAGTAAAAACGAGAAACACAACTTGCGAGAACGGTGAATTATCATGGCACAAACGCATTTCACATTGTCTTACGATATGCCCGATTTGCCAAAAAGAAGTGGTCTGGCTGTCCCGGTGGAACCAGCGCGGCAGACTCGGATTTCAGGACATCAACGCCAATGATTTCTGAAGTCCATGGCGTCACGCGGCGGGAAGTCGATTACATCGTCATCACCGCTTTGCTGCCGGACATGGAACCCTATACCGAAGAAAACGCCGCCGAATTCGAGAAGCCGGGTTGAGGACGCACGGTCAGGGTATCGATGACCCATTTGCCTCGCGCCAACTGGTTTTATTACTTCGAGCATTTCGCCTACCGGTTGGAACGGCTGCCGAATTCCCCGGAGGTGCCGGGTATGCTGCATTATCGGGATACGCTGGCTAAGCATGAAGCATTTTTAAGCCACGACCATGCAGTTCCCGAATGGGATTTACATCCGTTGTCCCGATTCCATGCCTGAACAATTTTCACATTGCGAGGTGGACACGCTTTATCGAAACCGTTTTTACTTCAAATACACCTTTGGTCGGTCTTATCTTTCGCAATGGCGGGAGATCGACCATAGGCTCAAGGCGCTGTACGGCTAATTTGCGCAATCGGCAACACACTATCCCTAAACCAATAACACAGGAGAATAAACATGGCTTTCGAACAAGCGGATTTCATTCCCGGCACGCTTTCCTTTACCGTAGTGCAGGCGGCACGCCAATATTGGTCCCAAAGCCTGGAATGCCTTGGCGCAAGCCAGCGACCGTTATTACGCTGACACAAACGATAAAGCATGCGCCCACTCTACCCGGTTATTGTTTAGAACACAAAGGACTCTATATGCTGCTTTGGCTATCAAGCATTACAGTGGGTAGGTTCAGCAGCTTGCAAACAAAACTCAGCGCAATCTGGTAGATTGTCGGAATAAATAAAACTTGACAGGCTTTTAGTTATGTAACCATGCTTCGCATCATAAAATAATACTGATGTTTAACGTTAGTCACATTGAGCTTTGATTTACCCTTGAATCAGGAATCCGCCAATGAATCATTCCAACATGAAAAAACCAGGAAATATGCTGCACACCAGCGTATTGATAATGCGTCAAACGCCGACGCCATGTAAGGTACGTTTTGCGTACCTTACATGGCGTCCTAAATTTTTTAGAGCAGTACTCCAGATGGCATTGATTATTTTAGCTTACATGAGTACTGTCACCACAGCGGAAGCCGAGGACTGTGATAACTATAGCGGCGACCATATAAGGCAAGTGCAATGTATTTCCAGCCGAATTCAAAATCTCGATAGCGAGCTTAATGAAGTTTATAAACAAGCTCTTGGCATGCTACCGGAGAAAGAGACTCAGGATGAACGAAAAGAGAAGGAACAGTTGCGCAAATCGCAACGCGCATGGCTTAAATTCAAAGATGAAAACTGTGCCCTAATCGGCGGTTTACAGGGTGGTAATAATCTTTGGGTAACGCACTTCGCTGCGCTCTGTGAAGAGCAACAGTTAAAAGAAAGAATCCAGTTTCTAAAGGATATAGCTGATGGAATTGACAGACTGTAAGCCGTTGTGCCAATAGCTAGATATCCGTATGACCGTAGAAAGATTTGTGTTGAGGTACGAACCATATCCCTACGGTCATTATCATGAAAAAACGATCCTGCTGTGATCCAATTTAAATCCAAGCCCATTCAAAATAGAATGAGAAAACCATGTCCGTATTCAATACCCAACAAGAAAAAGACCAATTCAAAACTGCTTTGGGAGAAGTCTACTCCCGGAACGAGGCTGAGGAGGGCAAATGGTATAGTTTCAGCGACGCTGAAAAAGGGAATAGTGGCTACAGTTTCGGCCCGTCCCAGTGGGACGTAAGAACAAACGGGGAAGCTCGCGACTTCCTCAAAAATCTAAAGGACGCGAACGGAGAAAGGGCTTTTTCAGACGAGGATATTGCGAAACTTTCAAAGAAAGAAGATGTGGATGGTGACAAAGAACGATTGGATGAAATCCTTTCGCAGCACAGCAACGAAATCCAAAATTTCTTCGACCAACATCTGGATAAAGACCTCCAGCGCATCGAGAACATCATCGCCGAACTACGGGCGTCCGACGATCCCACACAGATTGGTACTGGCCTACATGATCGAACCGGACGAAGGTCAGCGGCACTCGCTGGTCAACGACATCGTGAGCTACGACCCCGTTGCGGGGCTTATGCTTTTGGACGGTTTTGTCCGCAACTTGAAGGTACTCGATCGAATCGACGTGACCGGGTGGCAAAGCCTTGCCGACGGACTCGCCCCGGTAAACCCGGACGTCGCCGAAATCCTGCGCCGGGCGCAACTCGATACGCTGTCCGGCAACGCGGCAGCGGATAAGCTGGATGGCGGTGACAGCGACAACTACCTGCTTGGCTTCGGCGGCAGCGACATCCTGAACGGACAAGGCGGCAACGATGTGCTGGAAGGAGGCGCCGGACAGGACACACTCGAAGGCGGTGCAGGAAACGACCTCGTGGAAGGCGGAACAGGCAACGACCTGCTCGACGCAATGATTCCGTTCATCAGTATGACTCTGCATCGGATTCCGTGGACACCGCCCATTTCACCGATCAGCCTTCCACGGATGTGACGCGGGTCGTGCGGCAAGGCGACAATCTCTTACTCGATTTCATTTCCGGCGACCGGCTCACGGTGGAGGGCTATTTCGACACCGCCCCGCGTCGGGTGGATATTTTCGAGTTCGCCGTTAGCGCTTATACCCAGGGCTATACCGGCCTGTTCGTCGTCGATGACGGCACCGACAGCGCCCTTTCCAGGTTTATATCGTCCGCTGCCGATGCGGTGGTCAATGACACGGAACTGACCCTGATTGGAACACTTCAGGGCGCCGCATCGACCGTTGTATCGGACTATGCCTTTGGCGTATGAGGCTGACTTGCCAACATCACTTCACACGGGAGAACCCCGGCAGGATGCTTGCGAAACCCACCTTCGGACGGGTGGATATGCGCATTATCGCGGCACATCCACGCCTAACCCGGCTATTTCTTCCTGTTCCGCATGAATGCATCCATAAAGCAATAACGCGATGTTATAAACTGCCGTTACTTTTCAAATAGTTTAATAATTGACGTAGCGCTTCAGGTTTATTCGCAGGCGAGGGTTCGCCAATCTGGTCGCTGGTATTAATGCCGTGACAGGCTGGACAAGTGCGGATTTCTCCAGGCTGCAAAGACAGCCAGTTACGTTCCCTGACGACGAAGTTGCCTTGCGAATCGGTTAACTGCCAGCTCAACGCGCGGCGCGTCGGCAATAACATCGCCACCGAACCGTCATCGGCAATTTTTACGCTGCCTTTAGGCGCGCCTGCTTGCAGGGGCGGATTCGCGGTGACGCTATGCAAGGGTTCGGCCAGTACTCGCCGCCCTTCTTTGGACGTTGACGAGCAACATCCCGTCAGACCGCGGATCTGGTCGGCCTGGAAGGCCTGGAAATGTGCTATCTCATAGATTTTCCCCTGACCGGTTGCCGTTTGTGTGGCAGATCCCGCTACCGCCAAATTGAATGGCTGTTGCCTGTCGCTGTGATCGCGTCGCGTCACATTGCGCATAATCGCCAAAGCCAGGCCTTTGCTTTTTAAATACTGACGCAAGCCGGTTTCGCTGACGCCTTCTTCCTGTAATATTTGCTGCTCCGGCACACCTAATTCGGCAACACGACGGGCGGGCTTGGTGCGCGCCTTGACTTCTACGGGTTGTAATTCCCATAACGCGTTTGAATAATGGGTCAGGGTATCTGGACTGTAATATCTAATGTCTTTGTAAATACCGTTCGTCAATGGTTTATCGGCTGTCCATACGCCGTTCGCCTGTTTTTTTAATGTGCGCAAACGAAACGCATAGCGCGATTGCGGATAGGTATCGGCATAATCGGGTGTCGTCGTGCCTTCATTTCTATCCTGACGCGTTTCAACGGTATGGGCCGCGATGAGCGCACCGCCGGACAAGACCAGAGGATCGCGGTAATGCCCTGAATTTTCAGGCGCCGGTGTTGCATCGTCGGAAGTAAACGATGATGTTGATTTATCGGTTATATAATCAATACTCATTTGGTCGGCATTATAAGATGGCGCACCGTTTTTCAGGCGCACAATTTGCCCGGCAGCATGGGTGCCGAATTCCGGCGCGTTAATGCCGATATACGCATTCAGGTTAGTCGGATCCTGTTTTATCTGGAAAAAATTGCTGATCTTGTTTTGATTAAAACTGTTTACCAAATAAGTCAGCGCAGGATCGTCGGTAAAAACGGCATCGACATAAGAGCCGCCCAGTTCGTGCCGGCCGATATGATTGACGGTTTCCAGTTCGCTGCCGTCTTCATTGATTTGCCACGGGAAAAAGTGATTAAAGCTATGCCCGCCAAGATGTGTGCCTGCCAAAGAGAGCGTATCGAAACCCAAGGGTTCGGGGAAAACTTCTTTACGGCTGTTCAGAACAGTTGCCGTAGCCGATTCACTGGAATAATTAAAAGTACCGTAATGGCCGGTATTATTACGATCTGCGGCAGCCTGCTGGTCTTGCTGCAAATGATCCCAGCGGGTAAAAATAACCCGGCCGTAGCTGTCGACAAAAGGATTGAAATCACCGGAAGGCGCATGCGTGAGCATGATCAGATTACCTGTTGACGGCTTTAAGCTCCATAAGCCGGTCACAGAAGGCGCCTCTTCATACTCGTCCAGTTGCGGATATAAATGGCTCAAACCGTTACGCGGGCGGTCGGATACAAAAATAATCCGGTCATCCGTGCCGTAAGCCGGGCTGACATTATTGTAAATGGCGGGTTGATTGGCTACTTTGGTAATCACGGGGATTTCATTTTTGCCTAATCCGGTCATTTCATACAGTTGCCAGTAGAATTTTTTCACCTGGTAATGCGAGGGGGCGCCGATGACCATACTGAAGATGATTTTCTTGCCGTTCCAGTGTACCGCGGGGTCGCGTACCTGAATGGCTTTATTTCCCTGTAGCCCGGTTTGTCCGAAACCTGCCGCTTCGGTCAGGTTTTTTAACGTGCCGTCAGGATAGCGTATCCATAAATCACCGCCGCGCCCGGTAATATCGATGTCGGCCTGATGATTGCAGAATGTCGAATTCAGGGTGCAAAAATCCTGCGGTATCGGCACTTGCGTTACAAAGGCAATCGGGTAGTTGATCGCCGCTGCACAAGGATCGGATAACTGGGCCAGCAGCAGCAGGCTCAATCCGGTTAGTTTTTTAATCATGACAGACTCCTAAGTAGATATATCGAATGGATAATTATTGCAATGTGCCGACAACGAGATGGCGTTGCGATTGATTATAGTAAGTGGAATTACCAGAGGTACTCCAGGTATAGCCGACGATTTCATTGCTTATATCATCGGCGTAGATTCTGAAAAAACCGGCGCCGACACCGGCATCCCAGCTACCGTCAACCGTTTTACGGGTATCGTCTGAGCCGTGGCCGCTTTGCGATGAATCGTAGACTTCAACGGTATACTGGCGGGTGCCGGTTACAATAGGCGCTGTTGCGGCAATTTCTTCGGGCAAGCTCCGTACCAGCATGACATGTCCGGTGCTGCTCAAGCCGCTTGGATACTTGATCGCAATCACGTCGCCCGGCGCGATGTTTTGCACAAAATGGTTTGCGGTAAAGCCGTTCCCGGACTGAATGGCATCGTGATACTGCGCTGCGCTGGGACTGGTGCTGCCGAACCAGGTTTTGAAATCGGCATTATTCCAGCCGTAGGACTGCTTTAATAAATTAGTCAGAAAAGTGCTGCATTGGGTGCGGTTTTGATAAATTGTCGCGCCGTTTACGCCGGCCCAATTTATATAACTCGGATTGCTCGCATAGTCATTGTTTTCCGGCAGGATATGCTCAATTAAATCATCAGCCCAAAGCACATGATCAGGTTCATCGGCAAAAGCCGGCGGCGCTGCTGCGGCAAGCCCCAAACCGCCCAGGACAATGATCAGTTTGCAAAATGGGGACAGGGTTTTATTGATGTGTGTTTTCATAATTCTCTTCCGGGTTCAATAGCGTTAAATCATGTTTTAAAATTTCTTTGGTTCGGTCAATATTTAACGACAACGGCGCAATAAAAGCTGTGTTATATTCACAGCCCTTAGTGTGAAATACCCACATCATCAGAACCTTAAGTTTGCGGCTATAGGAACATCTCTTATGCTTGAAAATGTACCTTTATTTGAATCACTTTCCCAACAAGATCGCACCGAACTGGAAGCCGGTATACATACGCAAAATTTTCCCAAAGGCTCGACCCTGGTCAACCAGAGCGATATTTCAAATAATCTGCTGTATATCGTGCTGTCGGGAAGGCTCAAAGTTTTTATGAGTAACGAAGACGGCCGCGAAGTTTTGCTGGATTTTCTTCAGGAAGGCGATACCTTCGGCGAATTGTCATTATTTGATGAACAGCCGCGTTCCGCCACCGTCATGACCGTGGAAGACTGTAAAATCGGTTTATTTCCACGTACCTATCTTTTTCAGTGCCTGCAACGCAATCCGGATATTGCAATAGAGCTGTTAAAAACCGTTATCAAAAGAATGCGCAGCACGACGGAACAGGTCAGCAGCCTGGCATTACTGGATGTCTACGGAAGAATTGCCAAGGTATTGACCAATACGGTTAAAACCCAGCCCGACGGGAAAGAGACCACCGATCCCTTGACGCACCAGGAATTATCGACGATGGTCGGCGCTTCACGCGAGATGGTGACGCGTATCCTCAACGATCTTAAACGGGGCGGTTATATCGCTATCGAGAATCACCGTATCGAATTAAAAAAACGCTTGCCTGTACGCTGGTAATGACAAACACACCTATTCCAGAAGTAGCGCGCGCGGCGTGCCCTATATTAAGTAACGCGGACAACACGGTTAACCAACGTTGCTTTATGTCAAAATAAATAACAACATGTTACAAAATCCCCGCACTTTTAATCACACCCTGTGCCGGCTTGCAGAAACAACTCCGTGCTGATTTCCGATAAACAAAAAAAAATCCTTACCCTGCTCGCGGATGGTCAATTTCACTCTGGAACTGAATTGGCTCATGCGCTGGGCGTTAGCCGCTCTACCATCTGGAAGCATGTTAATACACTGACCGGGCTGGGATTACCGTATTCGGCTGTCAGCGGCAAGGGTTATCGACTGGATAATCCGCTGGAATTACTGACGGCATCCAAAATCAATGCCTGCCTTGGGACTCAGGCCGAAACGCTGATCTCCTCACTTGAAATTCATGAACGGATCGATTCTACCAACCGTTATCTGGCAGAACTCGCGCAGCATAATGCCGTTTCCGGCAAGGTTTGTTTTGCCGAACATCAAACAGCAGGTAAGGGCAGACGGGGACGGCAATGGGTATCGCCATTCGGCAGCAATATTTATTTATCGATACTGTGGCGGTTCCAGCAAGGCTATGCGGGCACGGCCGGTTTAAGCCTGGCGATGGGGGTCGCGGTTATCAGGGCATTACAGCAACATCATATCGCAGACGTCGGCTTAAAATGGCCTAATGATATTTACAGCCAAGGAAAGAAGCTCGGCGGCATCCTGATAGAGATCGCCGGGGAAACGGACGGCCCTTGTGCGGCAGTGATAGGCTTGGGTTTGAATTTATTTTTACCGGATGCGGAAGCTGAGAGCATAACCCAGGCATGGACGGATTTAAGTAAAGTCACCGGGCAAACCTCGCTGGGTAGAAACCGGCTGGCAGGCGGCTTGTTGAATCAACTGCTGGCTGTACTTGCAGAATTTGAAAGTGTCGGCATTAACGCTTATCTCGATGAATGGCGCCGCTACGATTGCCTCAAAGACCAACCGGCAACGCTGTTTATCGCCGAACAACCGTTTACCGGCATCTTGCGGGGCATAGACGATAATGGTTTATTGTTACTTGAGCATCCTGACGGAAAAATTCAGTCGTTTGCTTCCGGCGAAGTCAGTTTTAACGGTATTGCGCGATGAATTTGCTGATTGATATAGGCAATACCCGGCTTAAATGGGCGATTAATAAAAACGGCCGGCTTAGCGCAGGTCAAACGCTGGATAATCGGCAGCTTAACCGCCAGGGACTGGTTGACCTCTGGGGAACGATGGCTAAACCGCAAGCGATTGGTATTTCCTGCGTCGGTGCCGGTCCGTTATTAGCCTTGGTACAATCGGTCGCAGACGAGCTGTGGCCGGACAGTGAAATCATTTGCGTTAAATCCATGGCGTGCGCCTTCGGCGTCATCAACGCCTATCAACAAGCCGAAAAACTCGGGGTTGACCGCTGGCTGGCATTAGTCGCTGTTCGGCGGCGCTATGCCGGCCCCGCCTGTATTGTCGATTGCGGCACAGCACAGACTGTAGATTTGATCGATGCCGACGGCAATCACCAAGGCGGTTTTATCAGCCCGGGATTAACGCTGATGAAACAGGCGCTGGCGCAGGGAACAGACGCGCTGCCGTTTAATGAAACGCATTATGCCGTGGCTCCGGCCGATTTTACCGAGGCGGCTATTTATGCCGGAACCTTATCGTCCGCAGCCGGCTTTATAGAACATGTATTAAAAACACAGACAGAAGCGGTGCAAGTAATTTTGACGGGCGGCGATGCCGGACTTATCGCACAGCAGCTTGATATACCGTTGGTCATTGATGCCGATCTGGTCTTGCACGGACTCGCGATAGTCATGGACAGGCAATGAAAATTCTGTTTTTTCTAGTCATCATTATTAATATTACGCTGTTTATGTGGGAATATAAAACAGGCGCTTTTGCACAGGCTATCGTAACAACGGCACAGCAGGCGGCAGATCAGGAACCTATCGTATTGCTGAGTGAGCTGAAACCGGCATTGCCCGATAGTGCAGACACTAATAACCAGGCGCCGGCTTCAATTAAAACGGATTCAGAACAGCCCGCCCCTGAAAAGATTGAAGCCAAAATTGAAGCCAATATTGAAGAAGTGCCCATGCGTTGCTACGAAGCCGGCCCGTTTACTCATCAAACAGATTATCAGTACTGGATCAGCGCCATGGCGGACAAATATACCGTTGAACCCCTCAGCAAAGACGAGCAAACAGCCGGTCGCTACATCGTCTTATTGCCTGCAAGTACACCAAGAGAGATGGAAAGCAGTCTTCAATTGCTTAAAAAACACGGCATCAGCGATTTTTTTATGCGTCGAACCGAAGATGGGAACAAAGAGTTGTCGCTAGGCGTTTTCAGCTCGGAAGGAAGAGCGGCAATAATGCAACAGCAAATGCTTGCAAAAGGGGTCAATGCGCAAATTAAACCCGAATATAAAACAAAGCCCCAAAAATATCTGTTTATCAAAACGGATAATAATCCATTGGAATTACTGACGAACCTGCAAAAAAGTTATCCCCAGCTTAGCGTGAGAGATAGCGAGTGCCGCTAAGTTTTTAGCTTGACGATTTATCCAGAGTTTTTCTCAATAATCATATCTTCAATAATCAACACATCGAGGCCGGATGTATAAAAAACGGCCAGCGCATCTTCGGCCGTATGTATGATGGGTTTGCCCATGACATTAAAACTGGTATTTAGCACCAGCGGGATACCGGTTAATCGGTAAAAGGCGTCAATCAGTTCATAGAATGCATTATTCCATGAGCGCTTCACGGTTTGCAGGCGACCGGTTCCGTCCACATGCACAACGCCGGGCACTTTATCCAGCACCGCCTGCTTGAATTTCAGCGTACGCTCCATATAAGGCGTTTCCTGGTAATTTTCAAAATAATCGGCGCCGTACTCATGCAATATCGATGGCGCAAAAGGCCGGAAGGCTTCCCTGAATTTAACATCGGCATTGATTCTGTCCTTGATGAACTCTGAGCGAGGGTCGGCCAGGATCGACCGGTTTCCCAAAGCCCTAGGACCAAATTCAGCCCTCCCCTGCACCCAGCCGATGATTTTTCCTTCAGCCAGGTAATTTGCCGCTATCGCGCTGATATTTTCATCCGATTCCCGCATTCTGGATCCGGGACCGTATTTCTTCAGGGCCTTCAGCTTATCGGCAGCAATGCTTGAGCCCAGATAAGGACTTTGAAAAGCAGGAATGCGCTGTTTATCGGCATGATCCTCATAAAAGCCGAGCAAAGCCGCACCGATTGAATTGCCGTCATCGCCGGGAGCGCTGAACAGGTAAGCATTCTTGAAAGGCGTATGTTCGATAATCTGTCCGTTAGTAGACGAATTCAGCAAGCACCCGCCGCCGAGTACGACATTTTCCAGGCCCGTCATTTCGTGCAGATTGGTAAGATAGTCATAGACGATTTCACTAAAGACTGCCTGGGCCGTATGAGCCAGCTCAGCGACATTCAAGTAAGACTCACCGTCCATATACCGGTATTTTTCAAGTGCCCGGTAAATATCCAAACAATCAGACATATCAGCCTGAACTATATCCAGGCCTTCGACATGGATTAGCGATTTCAGCAATTCATACAAGGCGGGATCCAGCTTGCCATAAGCAGCGAGCCCCATTACCTTCCATTCTTCGCCGTGAAATAGGCCGAAACCGCATAATTTGCAAATCTGCATATAAAAAAAACCGAGACTGCCCGAGTTGCTGCCGTATTTCTGTGCCTGGCCGGCCAGCTCCGAGATTTTATTGTCTTTATAGGTATAGCAATGATAGGCGCAGCCCTCGCCGTAACCGTCAAGTATCGCACAGGCCGCCTCCGGATAAGGGCTGGTGTAACAGGCTGTTGCCGCATGGGTTAAATGATGGTCGTATTTTCTTGTGGTCCCGAGATAGATGCGGTTTCTTTCCGATAACTGACTCAAGCCGAATTGCAAATTCAATCCCGACAGCCGGCTGCTTGCCAAGGCTGAATTAATAAAAAACGCAGAGGAAAAATAGTGGTCACGTATCAACTCGGGAACCTGGTCAATTGGAGTCGATTCAATATAATCCCTGAATGCCGCAAAGCCTTGTTCATCCATGATACCTTTTATATAGTCTTCATAAGACTGACTCCAGGTATAAGCCACAGTGATTTCCGCACCGGGCTCGGTATATTCGAGCAGCAGGTTCTCGATGCGAACGTAAGGCTCCGGACTGGTATTGACCGCTCTTTTGTATTGCAGATACCGCTCATTGGCTTCTGCAAAGACAATATTCCCCTCTGAATCGACCAGCGCCAGCGAGGAATCGTGAAAGGTATTGGCCACGCCTAGATAATATTTCATAGCTTAAAGTGTGTGCAGAAAAAATAATCAATGCCAAGTCTACCGCATTAAAAATTATACTAATATCAAATGCGCTATAC
>Ga0163199_1001187_pt1 | contig 16186 bp, 13 predicted proteins | sample PL_2010_150m_FD_113537 | JGI IMG/M metagenome (GOLD analysis project Ga0163199, IMG submission 113537) | Freshwater microbial communities from Powell Lake, British Columbia, Canada to study Microbial Dark Matter (Phase II) - PL_2010_150m | ecosystem: Environmental > Aquatic > Freshwater > Lake ... | reverse complement strand
CTTTACAGTTGGCGGAGAAAAGATTGCAGAGTTTACAGCCTCTGCTTCCGAAGATGCTCTTTCAGGTATTCAGAAAGATTTGAATTACCAACTCAATAATAGAGTCTCACTTATTGTTTATAACAGTCATAATGATTTTCAAGAAACCAATGTTACCGATGAATATACAGGAAAAGGCACAGGCGGTTTTACCGAACCATTTAAAAATCGTGTCGTATTCCCTTTCGAAGGTTCATATAAAAAATTTCAGCACGTAATCGCTCACGAGTTAGTCCATGCAGTAATGCGCGATATGTATTTCGGCGGAACCATTCAAAACATAATTGCAAAAGGAATAACTCTTCAGGTTCCAACTTGGTTTATGGAAGGAAGCGCAGAATATCTGTCGCAAGGCTGGGAAACCAATACAGATATGTTCATACGTAATTCTATTATAAGCGAAACACTACCGGATATAAATCAGCTTGAGGGTTATTTGGCATACCGTGGCGGTCAATCTGTTTTCAGATATATTGCTGATACTTACGGTCGGCAAAAAGTCGGCGAGATTTTAAATAAAATTCAAAATTACGGTACACTTGAACAAACACTGAAAGCATCTATAGGCATTGGCATAGAAGAATTAAATGAACGATGGAAAAAAAGTTTGAAAAAACAATTCTGGCCTGATATTGCTGTCAAACAAGACCCTGATGAACTTTCTAAAAGATTAACAGATAATAAAAAAATCGGCGGGTTTTATAATACTAGTCCCGTCCTTTCACCTCAAGGAGATAAAATTGCATTTATTTCTGATCGTGATATTTATCTTGATGTATATATTATGGATGCACAGGACGGAATAATTCTTAAAAAAATTGTTGAAAGCGGAAAGACAACTGACTTTGAAGAGTTAACAGTTCTACATCCGTCATTAACTTGGGCGCCGGATAATAAACGTGTTGCTCTCTCTTCTAAATCGGGAGGATACGATGTCATTACAATTATTGACGCTGAGACAGAAATTAGTTATGAACTTCCGTTCAAACTGCCTGGCATTGAAACAATTAACTGGTCAAGAGATGGAAATAAATTAGCTTTTATTGCTTACAACTCTCAGCAATCGGATGTTTACATTTATGATTTTTCAACTAAGAGCATTACAAACTTGACTAATGACATCTTCAGCGATACAGATCCGATTTGGACACCCGACGGGAAAAAAATAATTTTTTCGTCAGACCGCGGTAATGATTTAAAGCAGACTACATCTACAGTGGATTTTCAAATGTTTAACCATCCATATAAGCAGCTCGATCTTTACTCGATTGATATAGATACAAAAAATATTGAACGTATAACAGATTGGCAGTACAGCGATGAAAAATCTCCTGCCATTTCTTCTGATGGTAAAGAACTATTATTTGTGTCGGATAAAAATGGCATCAATAATATTTATAGAATAAAAATTGATTCAATAGAAAATCATTCATCATCATTTCCAAAAGCTCTTCCGATCACTAATTCTCTTAGCGATCTTGGTCAATTGTCACTTTCATATGACGGTAAAAAATTAGTATTTACTGCTCTTTATAATTTGGGTTATAACATTTTTATGTTGAACAATCCGTTTGATATGAAACTTGAAACCGATTCATTAAAATATACTGATTATATGAAATCTGTAGTTACTGCAAAAAGTAGTAATGAAGAAAAAGCTGCTGTTAAGACAATTACTTTAAATGACTCTGCGGACCAACATAAAGTTGCAATTACTGATTCAACAAATCAAAAAACAAAAATATTTGTAGGGCAATTTGAGAAGAATAAAAAATCTGTTAAAGATTCTACACAAACCGATTACAGTAAATATGTTTTCGTAAATGATCCATCCGAAAGCGATAGTGCACGAATTGAAAAAAGAAATCAAATTTTCCATGAGACTCTGGATAAGAACGGTAACTTTCTAGTCAACAGATACAAAATCAATTTTTCACCAGATTTAATTTATGCTAATGCTGGTTACAGCACACTATACGGATTATTGGGCACAACTATACTTTCATTCAGCGATGTTCTTGGCAATCACCGTTTAATCGGTCAAACAAGTTTACAAGTAGATATTAAGAACAGCGATTACGGTTTAGCTTATTATTATTTAAAAGAGAGAGTAGATTTTGGTATCCAGGCATTTCATACAGCAAGATTCCTTTACAGGGATTCAAACTTAGGTTCAGAATTGTACCGATTCACAAATTTCGGATTAATCGGAATGGCAAGCTATCCGCTGGATCGCTTTCATAGAATGGATTTCGGTTTCAGTGTATTAAATGTTAGTGCGGAAAATTTGGATAATTCATCAGTCCCAGCAGATCATAACACATATATATTACCTTCATTTAGTTTTGTCCAAGATAATGTATTGTGGGGTTATACTTCCCCAATAGAAGGAACGCGCTATTCACTCACTGTATTTGGTGATCCTGGTTTTACCAGAAGTACACAAAGTTTTTATTCCATTGTTGTTGATTATAGAAAATATTTCCGTTTTTGGTTTGATAACGGATTTGTATTCAGACTTTCCGGCGGACTTTCCGGCGGCGTTAATGCCCAGAGATTTTTTATCGGTGGAACTGAGAACTGGATTAATAGGAGTTTTGCAACAGGCGGTATTCCAATATCTAATGCTAATGATTTTGCATTCTTAACCCCTGCACTTCCGTTACGCGGTTATGATTATGCCCAGCAATTAGGCACAAAATACGGCTTGTTAAATCTCGAATTACGATTACCGATAATTCGATATCTATTAACAGGTGGATTACCACTCTTCTTCCAAAATATTTTGGGCGTTGCATTTATTGACGCCGGTTCGGCTTGGGATAATACAAGCAAATTACAATTCGTTGGTAAAGATGATAATGGTAAAACAGTTACAAAGGATTTATTGATTGGAACCGGAGTAGGATTTAGACTATATATGTTATTCTTATGGAGATTGGATATTGCATGGAAATACAATTTTGATAAATTCTCTGAACCGCGTTATTATTTATCGATTGGATTGGATTTCTAAAAGAAGTAAATCAAAAAATGATTTACTTTTTTTCATTACCAGTAGTATCTATTTTTTTTTCTACTGGTTTATTCTCTGGCTTGTTTTCTGATTTTTTTTCAGACTTCCTATAATCGGTTTGATAGAAACCACTCCCCCTAAAGATTGGTGTTGAACCAGCACCTATTAATCTTTTGATGTGTCCTTTACACTGAGGACAGATTGTCAAATGCACTTCAGTTATCCTCTGAAAATGCTCAAACGTATAACCGCAGTCTAAACATTTATAATCGTATGTGGGCATTTTCTTCCTTAAATAATTTTCAAAACATTGGATGAGAAAATAAACAGTGAGATTAACAAATCAAACTTCTATTTTGTTAACCATATTTTTTGCATATTTGTTCAAAATAATTTTGAATTATGAAACTTAGAATCTTATCCCTGTTCGCAATTTCTGTATTACTTAACGGATGTCTCAATTACACCCAGATTACAACTATCAAAACAGATGGTTCGGGAAATATGTTTATCCATTATTGGATGAAATGGGCTACACCAAAAGATTCATCTATCGTTGAACAACTTGGGATTTTTAGCAAAGATTCTGTCTTCAAAGAATTCTCATCTGAATATAGTGCCATAACGAATGTTGAGGTATATAAAAACCCTGCCGATAGCAGCATGCATGCAAAAGTCGAACTCAACTTTAATAGTCTAGATTCCTTAAATCTCACGCCTGCATTTCGCAAGTCTGAATTATCTATTAAAGATGGGCCAAAAAACACAAAGATATTTTCTCAATTTATTCCAGCAATTGCTACAGGTTTTGGTTTTGAAAACAAAAATTTTTCAATCTCTTATATTTATTATTTACCAGGTGAAATATTAAGTCATAATGCTACTGAAATTGACAGAAATAAACTTACATGGAAATATTCTTTAGATGAAATCGGGACAGGTAAATATATATCTGCAACCTACCGCGCATTCAAACTAAAAGAAACTCCAACTTGGATCTTCATTTGTGCTCTATTTGTATTAGTTGTAGTTATAATTTATTTATTCAGTAAAAGGATGAAATAACCCTTAGATTGCAAGCAAACACTACCGCTCTTTAAGTTGACATCCCTTTTTGATTTCTTTATATTTGGCAACCATTTTTAGAAATAGGATTTGATTTTAAGCTTTGGAGCAGCAACCGTTTATATTTTCCGGTACTTCCAATAGGGAACTAACCCTTAAAATCTGCAATTATCTGAATTTAGCCCAAGGTACTATTGACGTAAGAAAGTTTAGTGATGGTGAAATTTGGGTTAAGTTTATTGAAAACATTAGAGGTCGAGATGTGTACATAGTACAATCAACACATCCACCTGCAGAAAATCTAATGGAATTACTGATAACGATTGATGCTGCAAAACGGGCATCTGCTACAAAAGTAACAGCAGTAATACCTTATTTCGGTTATGCCCGGCAAGATAGAAAAGATCAGCCAAGAGTTTCTATTAGTGCTAAACTTGTTGCAAATTTAATTACAGTTGCTGGTGCAGATCGTGTTATCACAATGGATTTGCATGCGGCTCAAATTCAAGGATTCTTTGATATACCATTTGATCACTTATATGCATCTCCTGTTTTCACTGGATTGTTCAAAGATTTACCTAAAGATTTAGCTGTAGTCTCTCCGGATATCGGAGGAATAAAACTTGCTCGTTCTTATGCAAAAAGATTGGATGCCGGTTTAGTTGTAATTGATAAAAGAAGACCAAAACATAATCAAGTTGAAGCTATGAATATTATTGGAGACGTAGGTGGTAAAAATGTCCTTATTGTTGATGATTTAATTGATACAGGCGGGACTTTTGTTGCAGCTGTTAATACATTGAAAGAAAAAGGTGCTAAAGAAATTTATGGTGCAGTTACTCATGCCCTGCTTTCTGGCGATGCTATAAAGAAAATTGAGGATTCGGCAATTACTAAATTGTATGTAACTGACAGCATTCCTCTAAAAAATGAACTCAGTAAGAAGATCGTTGTTAGAACAGCATCCGGTTTATTAGCAGAAGCAATAGTACGTTCACACAGAAATGAGTCTATCAGCTCATTATTTGAAATTGATAAAAATTAGAAAAGAAATTATTTCAGGAGATAATTAAGCAATGTCAGAATTATTAGTACAGGCAAACACAAGACCTCTCACTACAAAAGGTGCTGTTAACCAATTGAGAAGAGATGGTAACGTTCCAGGAATTTACTATGCAAAAGGTGTTGATCCTATTGCAATATATATTTCAGAACGTAATCTTAAACCTCTTGTTTTCACATCAGAGACACACATTATCAATCTTAAAATAGATGAAGGCGAAGAGAGAAAATCAATATTAAAAAATATTCAATTCGATCCTGTTACAGACAGAGTTGCACATTTCGATCTTCAAGGTATATCTGCGGATCAAGAAATTGAAATCGAAGTCCCAGTCGTTCTTGAAGGACAAGCTATAGGTGTACGCGAAGGCGGTATTGTTCAACATACAATGCACAAATTGAGCATCTCTTGTTTACCGGGAGATATTCCAGAACATATTGTTATTGATATTTCTGAGTTAAGTTTAGGAAAATCTGTCCATGTTCGCGATCTTAATTTTGATAAAGTAAAATTCTTGCATTCAGAAAATCAAGTAATTGTTTCTGTTGTTATGCCTCGAGCAGTTGTTGAACCAACACCTGCAGAAGTTGTTCCGAGTGAAGAGAAACTTGAACCTGAAATTATTAGCAAAGGTAAACCGACAGAAGAAGAAGAAGAGGAATAATTACAGTTTGCGTAGTATTGTTGGATTAGGAAACCCAGGTAAGAGATACGATTTCACCAGGCACAATGTTGGTTTTCAAATACTTGATCAGTTTGCAAAAAGAAATAAGATAAAATTTAAAGCCTCTAAAAGGGATTATTTTTATTCGGAAGGTTTATTAAGATCTTCCGATTTTTTTTTGATAAAACCTTCCACATACATGAACTTAAGTGGTGTTGCGGTTTTAGATTTTGTTAGTGAGTATTCCATTGATTTAGAAGATCTCTTAATTGTTTACGATGATGTAAATCTTCAACCGGGTCAAATTAGATTAAGAAGATCCGGAAGCGATGGCGGTCATAACGGAATTAAATCAATTATTTATCATCTTCAAAACGATTCTTTTTCCCGTTTAAGATTTGGTATAGGAAGTGAATTTGAAAAAGGTGACATGGCGGAATTCGTTCTTGATAAGTTTAGCAGTAACGAGATGAAATTAGTTGATGAAAGCATGGTATTTGCAGTTGAATTAATAGAACGATTTATTGCCGGGGGTTATAAATCAATGTTGGATCACTTCAGTAAACAATTGAAAGATAAGAATAATGCTGAAAATCTAAATATTACTGGTAATTAACTTTAAAAGAACTTTAATTAAATATTGCACCACTACAGAAATAATCATATTTTTTGAGCCCAATTTATAAACCCTGCTTCCCGATTAATCGGGAGGCCATTAGACCATAGGGAGGTAAAGTAACAATGCGTAAAAGAATTTACGAAAGCGTTGTAATTATAAACGCTACCCTCGAAGACGAGCAAGTCGAAGCAACAATTTCACGAATGCAAGAAACAATTACTACACACGGCGGAGAATTAATTGATCTGGATAAGTGGGGTAGAAAACGTCTTGCATATCCAATCAAAAAAGCTAAAAGCGGTTACTACGTTGTTTTCAGATTTAGCGCTACAACTGATCTGGTTGCAACTCTTGAACGTAATTACAGATTGGATGAAAACATTATAAGATATTTAACCATTCAACTGGATAAATTTGCACTTGAAGCAATTGCAAAACAAAAAGAAGCTTCTAAAAATGCAGAACTGAATGCTCTAGAAGCTCAAACTAAAGTAACTGAAAGCCAAGTATAATTAAACATAAGATAAGTAACGGAGGAAATGATGGCTGAACTTAAGATGCCAGAACTTAATAGTGTTATTATTGCAGGTAACTTAACAAAAGATCCTGTATTCAGACAAACTTCAAACAACACACCTGTTGTAAATTTTCATGTAGCTGCAAACAGACGTTATAAAGACAGCAGTAATCAATGGCAGGAAGATGTTTGTTATGTTGGTGTTGTTGCATGGAATAAATTAGCCGATAGTTGCAGAGACCGTCTTAAAAAAGGAAGTGCAGTACTAATTGATGGAGAACTTCAGAGCAGAACTTTCAAAACTGATGATGGTAAAAACAGAACTATTGTTGAAATAAAAGCAAAGAGAATTCAATTCTTAAATAAATTCAGCAAAACTACCACCAATGGCGAAGATGTAGTTGTTGAACCTGATGAAGCAGATTATGAGGATAATTCATTCGATAAATTTTTAACTGATGAGGAATCCGACTTAATGAAAGGCGGTAAAGCATGAGACCAACACAACAAAGAAATAACGGAATGAGAACTCAGAAGAAAGTTAAAAGAATAATTGATAGTTATATTGATTATAAAGAATCAAAACAACTTCTGAGATTTCTTACCGATCAAGGTAAAATAATTCCTCGTAGAATTACCGGGCTAACAGCTAAACAACACAGAGAATTAGTCCAGGCAATTAAGAGAGCAAGACAATTAGCAATTTTGCCATTCGTTTCAGAAGCAGTTAAGTAGGAGAGATAAGATGAAAGTAATATTAAGAAAAAAATTCGATCAGCTTGGAAAAGTTGGCGATGTATTAACTGTAAAAGACGGTTATGCAAGAAATTATTTAATCCCCCGTCAAATTGCTTATCAAGCAACTAAAGGAAATATTCTAGCACTTGAAGAAGAGAAGAAACAGATTCTTAAAAAAGAAGCCAAAGAATTAGAAGCTGCTCAAAAATTTGCATCTAATCTTGAAAAAGTTTCAATTACAATTCCGGTTAAGGTTGGCGAAGAAGATAAAATTTTCGGAACAGTTACAAACCAGATGATCTCCGACTCATTAAAAGAAAAAGGGTTCGATATTGAGAAGAGAAAAATTGAAATTACAGAACCGATCAAGTCACTCGGAATTTACACTGTTTCAATTAAACTTCACCCGAGTGTTTCTGCTACTGTTAAGACTTGGGTTGTAAGAGAATAGATAAAAAATATTTTACTGCCCCGATTATTTTCGGGGTTTTATTTAAACAATATTTTAATACTAATTTTAAAACTAAAAAACATATACCAGAATGAAAGAGCTAAGATTCAGAATCATTTTGATTGCAGGTGCAATTGCTCTCTGTTTATACTTACTCTATCCTACTTACAAAGACTACCAGAACAATAAAACAGTTACTGCTCAGTTAGAAGGATTACAGCAAAGTATTAAAAAGAGCAACCCCTCATTCACAAATGCTCAGATCAAAGATATTATAACATCTAAAAAAGACAGCATTCTAACAAACAATCCTGATTACCGTTCAGCAAGAGAAAAAAGAATTAAACTTGGTCTTGATCTTCAAGGCGGAATGTATCTTGTAATGGAAGTTAACACTGCTAAACTTCTTGAAAAATTAGCAAAAGATCCTGATGATCCATTCAAACAAATCTTAAAATCATCCGAAGCTGAATCAAAACTTTCTGATGAAAATGTTGTTTCAATTCTTGCTAGAAAAATGAAGCAGCAAAGCATTAGAATGAGCAGGTATTTCGGTTCGATCCGTGAAGATGATGCTGTAATAACTTCAAAACTGCTTCAGCAAGAAGCAGATGCTGTAACAAGAGCTATCGAAATTATTAGCAATAGAGTTAACCAATACGGCGTATCTGAACCAAGTATTCAAAAACAAGGTTCAAGAAGAATTGTTATTGAATTGCCAGGTATTGCTAGAGAAGAAGAAGCAAAAAGATTACTTCAAGGCAGTGCTTTATTAGAATTCAAATTAGTTAAAGATGCTAATTTTGCTATTCCTATAATGAATCAAATTGATCAGGCACTTGCAGGTAAAACAGGAAAAGACTCTGCCTCAGCGAAAAAAGATGTTGCTTCAAAAACCGATACAACGAAGAAAGATCAGAAATTAACTGACGAACAATTTGCAAAAGAACATCCGTTCTTTGCTGTTGCACGTTTGCTCGATACTCAAGGAAGAATTGCCGATGCTTATGTCAAAGAAAGCGATAAAAGTAAAATAAACGCATTCCTAGAAAATCCTGAGGTGAAGAAAGTTGTTCCGGATAATATCGAATTCATTTATGATCAAAGACCGGAAAAAGATCCTAGCGGAGAAAAATATTTTCGAATGTATATGGTTAATAGAGAAGCATCTCTTACAGGCGGAGTAATAGTTGATGCTCAATCCAACATTGATCCTTCAACTTCAGCTCCTGTAGTTAATATGCAAATGAATTCAGAAGGCGCAAGAGATTGGGCTCAGATTACAGGATCAAATATTAATAAACGGTGTGCAATTGTTCTTGACGGAGTTGTTTATTCAGCACCAAATATTATTGGAAAAATTCCTTCGGGCAATTCACAAATTACAGGTTCCGCTAATCTTGATGAAGCAAAACTTCTTGAGATCGTATTAAAAGCGGGTGCACTACCGGCTCCTATTGAAATTCTTGAACAAAGAACGGTCGGACCATCACTCGGGCAAGATTCAATAAGTCAGGGATTCAATTCTACTCTATTAGGATTTATCCTCATCGTTTCATTTATGGCATTTTATTATAGAACGGGTGGTGCTTTTTCTGGAGTAGCATTGATGGTAACTATATTAAACTTGATGGGAATACTTGCTGGATTTGGTGCAACTTTAACTTTGCCCGGTATAGGAGGTATTGTTTTAACAATGGGTATGGCAGTTGATGCAAACGTTATTATTTATGAAAGAATTAGAGAAGAGATTAAATATGGCAAGACATTAAAAGCTGCTGTTGCAAGTGGATTTAAATTATCATTTGCACCAATATTCGATTCACACGTAACATCATTTATAACAGGATTAATTCTTTATCAATTTGGAAGTGGTCCTATTCAAGGTTTTGCTTTAACGTTAATGATCGGATTAGTAGTCAGTTTGTTCAGCCAGTTAGTTATTGTGAGAGTAATTTTTGATTATATGGTTGATAAAGGTTATAAAATTAATGTTGGTTAAATTTTAGGAGATTAAAAATAGATGCGACTTTTCGATAACTTAAATATTGATTTCATGGGTAAGCGCACTACCTTCTATTTTATTTCTGGTACCATTTTGCTTTTCGGTTTACTCGTAATTATTATTAAAGGAGTACAATTTGGTATAGATTTTAAAGGTGGCTCTGAAATAGCGCTTCAATTTGACAACCCTGTTGAAATTGCAACTATTCGAAATGAAGTTGATAAACTTGGTTTAGGGAATATGGAAGTTAAAACTTTTGGCGGTTCTACAGGAATTTTATTAAGAACTGAACTTCAAGAAATTCCTAAGAGCGTACTTCCACATGTAAAAGCAAGAATTGAAACTCTGATCGGTAATATATATCCGGGCGTTCAAAAAACAATAAAGGACTCAGCTTCAAATTCTATAACATATTCCTTCCCAGATCCGCAAATAGCATCGGTCATCAGCAATAAATTATTTGAAGCTGGCTATCAAACTGTTCTAGGTTCTTCAGAAGCTTCAAATACTGCTGTTGTTGTTCGTCTTGGTATTGCAGATGTAATCAAAGAAAATTTATCACAAAAATTTAAAGATAATTCCTTTATTGTTTTGAAAGAAGATAAAGTTGGTCCAAAGGTTGGTAAGGAACTTGAACGTAATGCTGTGCTTGCTGTTCTTTTATCTCTAGTTGCAATTCTTATTTATCTAGGATTTAGATTTAAGTTTGCATTTGCTCTAGGAGCTGTTATTGCACTCTTTCACGATGTGTTACTTACATTGGGAATTTTTGTTGCTTTATATGGTGTTATACCAGGATTAAATTTGGAATTTTCTGTCACTGTTGTTGCCGCATTTTTAACACTAGTCGGTTATTCAACTAATGATACTGTTATTGTGTTCGATAGAGTTCGTGAGCAAATGAAACTTCATAAAACTCTTTCTATCGAAGAGAATATGAATCATGCAATCAATATTACAATGAGTAGAACACTTATTACTGTATTTACGGTTTTACTCTCAATTATTGTATTGCTGATATTCGGCGGAGAAGTTTTAAGAAGCTTTGCTTTTGCATTGTTTATAGGAATGATTACCGGAACTTATTCTTCAATATTTGTAGCAAGCGCTTTTGTTCTTGAATACGCACATAGAACAAAAAAGAATATTCACTTCTAATTCTCAAAACATTTAGTAAAACAAAAACCCCGATCTACATCGGGGTTTTTTATGAATAGAATATTATTAACAATTTGGTTTCTTAATACTTAAGAACTTTCTTTGATCTCATCACTCCGTTTGTTTTACCTACTAAACCTATATATCCTTTGTTCTTAACAAAATATAAATAAGTATCAGATATAGTTGTTTGGTTATTAACAGTTGTCTTCCGCTGATAAGTATAAACATAACAGCTAAAGTTACCAGCCGGAGTCTTAAATATTTCATTTGTAGAAAGGCAAGTATATTTCAAAGTATCAGTTATATGAAAGGCTGAGTCTGAAGGAGTAAAACTCCAGGTTGGTGAATTCCATGTATCACCGGCATTTACCGGGAATTTATTCCCTAATGATTTAACCAAGTTAGATGGTTGGTTTCTGAAATATCCGCCGTAACTATTTAATCCGTCATTATCATTTCTCTTAAGCCAGGAATAAGTACTCGGTTTATTTGTTTTCAAGTTAATCCAATTCCAGTAAAACAGTTCAATGTTTTGACCTTGATAGCTATAAGAACCTTTGCCCATTATTCCCAACCTTGAAGAATCTCTTGAAGTGAATACTCCGCTAGTATTAAATGAAGAATCAATGTATGTCCAACTAATCCCAACATACAACGGACAGATTACATCTGTGCCAGGATTATATTTTGTTACACTTCCGCTGCCATTATGAGTACCCCAACAATCGCTTCCGGAGTAAGTAAATGTAATTGTTGTATTTGAAATTGTTCCTTGACCATTGAAACTACCAATGCAGTTTGGTGTTGTTTGAGTTAAAGTGAAATTAAATGAATTATTGTTAATTGTTCCGGAGATTGTACCGGATGCACCTGTTAAAACGCTGTAAGTGCCCGCTACAGTTTTATTCGTCTGAGTAATACTAATTGTTATGTCTGATGGTGTTGTTACTAAATTTGATAATATTGTTCCCGTCCATATTCCATCTAGATTAGTATTACCCGCTTCTACAGGGTTATCATCTTTACTGCAGCTTAGTATCGTAAAGGACAAAATAAAAATGCATAATAAAGAACTATTCTTGATTTTATGACTGCAACGCATACTTCCTCCTTAATGCAACTATTTATAAAATAACAGAAAATTTATTAGAATAAATAATTATCAAAAAAAAGGACTCAGAAAAAAAATTTTATACCAAGAATATTTTATGAATTATAACTCTTATACAAACTAATTTTATTAAACCATTAAAGCAACACTACATGAGTTTCTTGCCGACCCCACCTTAAATCCCTCTCCTAAATTAGGAGAGGGGCAGGGGTGAGGTCAACTTTATTTTATTTTGATAACGATAGAAGTAACATCATCATATTGAGGAGTTTTACCGCGGAACTCATTTAATTTTTTTATTAACAGATTCTGAATATCAGCGCAACTGCTGTCAGAATTAGCAATTAATAATTCCTTTAACTTCTCTTCACCAAATTGTTCATCATTCTGATTCATCAATTCCGTCACACCGTCGGAATAGAAGAAAAATAAATCGTTCGGTTTGAATGGAATGGTAATTTCTTCTAAAGAAGATTGAAACAGCTCTCCCCTTTCCAAACCAACGCCCAATCCTGATGGTTGAAACTCTTCAACACTTTTATCTCGTATTCTAATTAATGGAGTATGACCAGCACGGCAAAATTTTACTGAATTTTCTGAACTATCAAATAATGCTAATGACACTGTTATGAACCAGTTCTTTTCAATACTCTCATAGATTTTTTTATTCACTTCAACTAAAATTTCGCTCGACGATTTACCTTCAGTGCAATAAAGTCCGATCATAGTTTGAAGTTTAGACATATAAAACGAAGCGCTTAATCCTTTGCCGGATACATCCCCGATTACAACAAATAATTTTTTATCAGAGATTTTAATCAAATCAAAATAATCACCTCCGACATGCATTGCAGGAATCATCTTACCGGCAATATCAAGCCGATCAATTTTAGGAAATGTTTTTGGAAGAAGTGTCTCTTGAATTCTACGTGCATTCTCCAGATCTCTTTCTAATTTTTGTTTCTCTGCTTCAGATTCATAAAGACGTGCAGTATCAATTGAAATAGCTGTTTGAGTAGCCGCCGCTATTAGCAGATCCAAATCTTTTCCGGCAAATTGAGAACCGGATTGCTTAAGACCGAATAACAAAAATCCAATGATCTTCGATTTAATAAAAAGAGGAATTATTGTGTAAATATTTTCAGAAAGATATTTTTCTGATGATTCTCCCAGCACTTCCGCGAAATCCTGGCGTTCAAGAACTTGTTTCTTCCCAAATTGATTACAATCCAAACAATAATTTGCTATATGGAAATCATCATCAACAAGGTTTAAGTCTAAATTGTTAATTCCTTTATGGCGAATTAGATTAAAGGAATTATCTTCATTCCTTAAAAGTAGTCCGAAAGTTTGAATACGAAGTGAGTTAACAAAAAGTTCTTGTATCGAATCAAAAATATTTTCTTTACCAACTGTACTTGCAATCTCATTACTGAATACAAGTAACGCTTTTTGAAAAGTGAATTGCTCTGGATAGAATTTTTCTGTAAGAATATTTTGGAACTTATCTTTTGAAGATTGGAATACAAATGAAAAGACCACAAACACTGCACCCGCAATCATTACCTGATATTCTGTCCCAACTGCATTGCTAACTAACAGTCCTAACAAATAAATAACAAAATAATATACACCAGCAACAGTAAACGTTGCTACGCCGTAAACAATTGCATTCTTAACAAAATCTTTAATATCCATTAAGGAATATTTAAAGATAGAATAGCCAAAAGCGATTGGAACAAGTGCAATTAAAAGAATTGGTGTAAAATATTGGGGATTATTGAAAGCTAATCCTACGATTGGTTGAGCCAAAAAAGTAAAGTATATTCTTGCAAGAACAGCAATAAAAAATGCAATAAGGATTATTAGTATTGGTTTTTTTTCTTTCTTTGTTGACAGCTTGTAATAATTTATAGCGAGAAGTATAAACGCTAAAATGAAAAGTGCAAACCCCATATAAAAAATCGCAACACCTAAAACATTTGAAATAGGTGTTTTCTTTATTAAAAAATATTCATACCCAAGTATGCAATAGTATGTTATGAAAAAACCGATGCTTACTTTATAAAATATTATCTTGAACCATTTTTTTGATACGAAGGAATATTCGCGCGGGAAAACACTAAAAAAATGCACTAGTGCAATTGGAAATAAAACTACTCCCATTGATATTGAAAGTGCAACTAAGGCTACTAAAACAGGATTATTAAAAATTACGCTGTCAACCTGTGTGCCGCGATAAACTAGAGCTGTTGTAGAATAGAATACTGAAAATATTGCAACTCTATAAAATAAATTTTGAATTCTTCCTTCCAGTTTGGACATAACAACTACGAAAGCAACCAATAACCAAATAAGCGACATTAGATTTATACTCAAACCACCTATGTCAATCAATTTTTTTACAAAGACTTTTGTTTCAAACTCATTGCCGTTCCTTACAACTTTATAGGTTGCATAATCTCCGTAAGGAATTTTATCTAGTATTTTAGTAGCGTTTAAGTTGTTTGAGGCAGCTGTTCCATCGATAGCAAGTAGTAAATCTCCATCACGAATTCCTGCCTGCCATGTAACACCGTTAACTTTTACCTGCTCGAATCTAATAATTATTTTACCATCACTCTTCTTCTCAGTCCACAAACATTCATCATTTGATTGAGCAGTTACATTAAAGATAAAATAGAAGTTAATAAACGAGAGTATAACGAGAAGTACTGTTGAAATTACAATTAGTACTTGCTTCTGTTTCGTATAAAATTTTTTAATTCTATTAAACATTATTTCACCTTTATAACTAAACTTGTAATATCATCAGACTGTTCGGCTCCGTGTGTGAAATCTTCAACATTGAATTTAATATGTGATAGAATATTTTGAGCACTCTCTTCGTATTTCAGTAATGCTAATGTTTCTAATCTTTCATCTGAAAATTCTTCCCATTTATCATTCATTGCTTCAGTTATTCCGTCCGTAAAAAGAATAATTGCATCGCCGCTTTCAAGTTTAATAGTTTCTGAGATATATGGAATAACAGTTTCCATAACGCCGAGTATCATTCCGCCTTTTTTAAGTTTTGTAATATTGGAATTTCTTATATGAAGCGGAGGATTATGACCAGCATTAACATAAGTAAGTTCTTTTTTAGAATTATCAATAATTCCCCAGAAGAAAGTGATAAAGCTTCCCATAATTGTATTTTCAGCAACAAGATCATTCATTAAATTGGTAGCTTCTGCAAGTTGCATTTTCATTTTGCAAATTGATTTTAAGAATGCTTGAATGTTCGCCATCAACAATGCAGCAGGCACTCCTTTGCCGGATACATCGGCAATTGCAAACAAGATTTTATCTTCATCTAATTTTACAATATCGTAATAATCACCGCCAACCATGCGTGCAGATTTATTAAATGCCGCCATTTCAAAATTTGAGAATTTGGGAATTGTTTTTGGTAAAAGATTATTCTGAATATTTCTTGCGGTCTCTAAATCTTTTTCAAGCCGCTGTTTTTCAAGTGTTTCTTTAAAGAGACGTGCATTTTCAATTGAAATAATTGCAAGGCTGCCTACTGAAGAAACAAATTCAATATCAGATTGAGTATACTGAAGTTCATTCTTTCTTTTTCCAAGAAGAATTAATCCTTTTGTTTCCCCTTTTATCTGCATTGGTACAATAAGGTCAACACCTACTTCGGCAAATGGTTTGTATTTGTCAACTAATTCATTTCTGGTAAGAGG
>Ga0163199_1001186_pt1 | contig 16191 bp, 19 predicted proteins | sample PL_2010_150m_FD_113537 | JGI IMG/M metagenome (GOLD analysis project Ga0163199, IMG submission 113537) | Freshwater microbial communities from Powell Lake, British Columbia, Canada to study Microbial Dark Matter (Phase II) - PL_2010_150m | ecosystem: Environmental > Aquatic > Freshwater > Lake ... | reverse complement strand
GCTCAGTATATTGCAAATGAAGGGCTTAAGCAAAGATTCCGCGACTTGGCTGGAAGTCGGCGAAGAGGCACTCGGCCAGCGCATCGACAACTTCCTGCTGCGCACCTGCAAAGGAGTGCCGAAGAGCCACGTCTATCGCATCCTGCGGAGCGGCGAGGTCAGAGTGAATAAGGGCCGGATCGGTCCGGATTATCGCTTGCAGGCGGGCGACTCGGTGCGCATTCCACCGATCCGTGTGGCCGCAACCCGGACTCAGTGCGGTCCGAGGAAGATCCCCCTGCGCGAATTCAGTATTGCCTATGAAGATGAGGCCTTGCTGGTGATCGACAAACCCGCAGGACTTGCAGTTCACGGAGGTAGTGGGGTGAGTTACGGAGTCATCGAGCAGTTGCGCCGCCAGCGACCTGACGCGCGCATGCTGGAACTGGCTCATCGTCTGGATCGGGAAACCTCGGGCTTGCTCATTGTCGCCAAGAAGCGGGCGGTACTGACTCGACTGCATGACGCATTTCGCGGTGGCGATATCAACAAGCGTTATCTCGCCCTGGTCAGGGGACGCTGGACCAATGTCCTGCAGCACGTGCGATTTTCACTGCTGAAATATCTGACCGGAGAAGGCGAACGGCGCGTCAGCGTGGCGCCGGAAGGCAAGGAGGCGCATAGCATCGTGCGACTTCTCGCGCGCTGGGAGAATTTCAGCCTGGTGGAAGTCGAACTCAAGACGGGACGCACCCATCAGATTCGCGTACATTTGGCCCATCTCGGCTTTCCGATAGCGGGAGACGACAAATATGGGGACTTTCCGCTCAATAAGGATTTGCAGAAGACCGGATTGAAACGCATGTTCCTGCATGCGGCGAAATTGGATTTTCGCCATCCGCTGAGTGAGCAGATCATTGCTCTTGAATCACCATTGCCAAGTGAATTACTCGATTTTCTCGACAACCTGGAACGCCACGAGAAGAGGGATTATGGCGAAACGCTTTGAACTGATCGTTTTCGACTGGGACGGCACCCTGATGGATTCAGCCGCCGCTATCGTCACGGCGATTCAGAGCGCTTGTCGCGATTTGGGAATCGAACCGCCCAGCGACGAGCGAGCACGATATGTCATCGGCTTGGGTTTGCAGGATGCCCTGCGAGTAGCGATACCGGAGCTTGACCCGGTGCGTTATCGGGAAGTGGCGGAACGCTATCGTTATCACTATATGGCAGGCGACCACGACCTGATCCTATTTGAAGGTGCATTCGAACTGATAGTTTCGCTCGACGAAGCGGGATTCCTGCTTGCGGTTGCCACCGGCAAAAGTCGCAATGGACTTGATCGTGCCATGGCGGGAAGCGGATTGGCGAAGCTCTTCCATGCTTCCCGTTGCGCCGACGAATGTCACCCCAAACCGCATCCACAAATGCTGTTGGAACTCATGGAGGAATTTTCGGTGAAGCCGGAAAACACGCTAATGATCGGCGATACCACCCACGACCTGTTGATGGCCAAGAATGCCAATGTGCAGGCATTGGCGGTGACCTACGGAGCTCACTCACGGGTTTCCCTGGAAGCGGAAGTACCGTTGTTGTGTGCAGAATCAGTTGCCGACGTCCAAGCATGGCTGATGCAGAACGGCTAGGGCGCAAAGTCGTCGCCGGCCTTCCGATAATTTCCTCTGCCTTGCTCGTCGACGGTGGAGACGGAGTGCGTTTTTCGCTTGAGCGTCACGGTTCAGTTGAACCGGCATTCGCCATCCGGCACGCGAGTGTGGCTCATGCCTATTTGAATCGCTGCGGTCACATATCCGTTGAACTCGACTGGCAACCGGGAAAGTTTTTTGATGATTCCGGCTTATACTTGATCTGTAGTACGCACGGAGCGTTGTATGCGCCACACAGCGGACGCTGTCTGGGAGGACGCTGCAACGGCAGGGGCCTGATACCCATTGGTATTGTCGAGCGCAACGGCAACATTTACCTGAAAGAATGATTTTCCATGGATGTTCAGCAAATCGGGAAACTGGATGACCCCAGCTGGGAGCGCAAGGCTCTTGAAAGAATAGCCCTTGAAGGAATCGCGGAGCAGCGTCGCCAGCGTCGATGGGGAATATTTTTCAAATTGCTCGGCTTCGCTTACCTTAGCGTCGTTCTCGCATTCGTCATCGATTGGGGCGATTCCGCAGATCGACTGGGAGATTCCCGGCGCCATACTGCGCTGGTCCAATTGAATGGAGTCATTCAGGCCAAAGGTGATGCCAGCGCGGAGCGCATCATGGCCGCTTTGCAATCGGCCTTCGAAGACAAAGGTACACAAGGGGTAATATTGCGTATCAACAGTCCCGGTGGAAGTCCGGTTCAGTCGGGCATCATCAACGATGAAATCTGGCGCCTGCGCGGCAAATACCCCAACATTCCGCTCTACGTCGTCGTAGAAGACGTTTGCGCGTCCGGTGGGTATTATGTGGCGGCGGCAGCCGACAAGATATTTGTCGACAAGGCAAGTCTTGTCGGGTCGATCGGCGTGTTGATGGACGGGTTCGGTTTCACTGGAACCATGGAGAAGCTAGGAGTTGAACGGCGACTCCTCACCGCGGGGCAGAATAAAGGTTTCCTCGATCCTTTTTCTCCGCAAGACTCCAACCATAAGGAATACGCACAAAAGATGCTCGGCGAAATTCATAGCCAATTCGTCGACGTGGTGCGCAAAGGGCGCGGAAAACGCCTCAAGGAGACCCCTGAAATGTTCAGCGGCCTGATGTGGACCGGCGCCAAGAGCATCGAGTTGGGACTTGCCGATGCTTACGGAACTGTGGAGACGGTGGCCAGGGACCTGATCAAAGCCGAGGATATCCGCGATTACACTGTAAAACAAAACATCGCAGAGAAACTCGCCAGGCAATTTGGTGCAAGCATGGCAGAAGGCGTGACGAGTGCGTTAGGCCGTTTCGTCCTGCATTAACAACCCTTCGGCGCGCAACATCCGGCATAGAGCGATCAGAGGCAAGCCGACCAGAGCCGTGGGATCGTCACTTCGCATACGTTCAAGCAAGGTGACACCGAGGCCTTCCGACTTGGCGCTGCCTGCGCAATTGAGGACATCTTCCCGGTCGAGGTAATGGATTATTTCCTCATCCGAATAGTCGCGGAAGCGGACCTCGGTCGGCACGCCTGAAACTTGTAATTGGCCGGTGACAGAATTCATCAAACACAAACCGGTGTGGAAGATTACCTCCTGTCCTCGCATTCGCTGAAGTTGGGCAATCGCATTCTGACGTGTTCCGGGTTTGCCAAATCGTTGATTGCCACAAAAGGCAATCTGGTCGCTGCCGATAATCAACGCGGACGGGTATTTCCCGGCCACAGCCCGTGCTTTGGAAACCGCCAGGCGTTCGGCGGTGACGACGGGATCCTCGTTGGGCAGGGGAGTTTCGTCGGCCTCGGGCGCGACAACTAAGAAAGGGAGTTGCAGCCGCGACAATAATTCGCGCCGAAACAGTGATGTCGAGGCGAGTATTAGAGGCAACTCGTTGGGGTGAGGGATATGCTTGGCAGAGAGCATCAGATGGGAGCTGGAGGTGCTTATTTTGACTGGAGAAGAGAAAAATAATATCATCTACGGTTTTGTTGCGATAGGACATGGAGCAAATAGGCGAAATTCTTATTTACAGCCTTGAATTTGCACGCGAAGGGCGACGTTTGGCCGGAAATTTTCCGATTCCATCCCTAGGCCGCCTGACAGACCTGCTAGCTGACGACAATGGGTCCGTGTCCTGGGTTGTATCGGGCGAATGCGATGTTGACCACAAGGATTTTCTGGTAATCGAAGTGGTCGGTGAATTGCGGTTGAAATGCCAGCGTTGCCTCGGCGCTTTGCAATATCGTTTGAAAATCAGGAGCCGCTTGCAACTGGTGCCACAGGGCGCGAGCTGGCCGGATGAAGGTCTGGAGGACGACAGGGTCGATCCGATCGAGGCTCTGGACAAGCAGTCCGTACTGGCTTTAGTTGAAGATGAGGTCTTGCTCTCCTTGCCTGTCGCGCCGCGCCATGAGTCCTGCGTGATGCCGCGGTACGATGATGGAAGTGGGGTCGTTTCACCGTTCGCAACGCTGGCGAATTTGAAGTAGCATTGAAGCGAATTTATTGAATAAACCTTAAGGAGTACCGATATGGCTGTCCAGCAAAACAAGAAATCCCCCTCCAAGCGCGGTATGCATCGTGCACATGATTTTCTGACAGCGCCGGCGTTGGCGATTGAGACGACGACGGGCGAAGTGCATCTGCGTCACCATATCAGTCCCGGTGGCTATTATCGTGGCAAGAAAGTCATCAAGGGCAAGGGCGAATAAGACTTTCGGCATTATGCTGGTCTTGCTGCTAGCTCCCCCGGGTGATGCATGCGCTTGATCGTTGTCATTTGAATTCTCGGACAAGACTGTTGCGATGACAGTCACGTTGTCCATCGATTGCATGGGTGGCGACCATGGTCCCTCGGTGACCGTACCAGCGGCGATCGATTTTCTGCGCCGTGACACGGATTGTTCGGTAATCCTGGTAGGCAAACAGGAGTTGTTGTTGCCGCTCCTTGGAAATTCCATGCAGGAATTTGGTGCGCGGCTGGACATTCGTCACGCCAGTGAGCAGGTCGAAATGGACGAGTCGATCGCCACCGCATTGAGAAGCAAGAAAAACTCCTCAATGCGCGTCGCCGCCGAACTGGTAAAGAGCGGTGAGGCGCAGGCGGCACTCTCGGCGGGAAACACCGGTGCGTTGATGGCGATTTCACGTTTTGTGCTGAAGACTCTCCCGGGCATAGACAGACCTGCGATCGCCAGCATAGTGCCAACGCTGCATGGCTATACTTACATGCTTGACCTCGGCGCGAATGTGGATTGCCAGCCGGAACACTTGCTGCAGTTCGGGATCATGGGATCCATGCTGTTTTCGGCACTCGAACACAAGGAGAACCCAAGCATAGGTCTGTTGAATATCGGGGAAGAGGATATTAAAGGCAACGAGGTCGTCAAGCGCGCGGGCGAACTACTTCGGGAAAGCGGACTGAATTTTTATGGCAATGTCGAAGGCGATGACATCTTCAAAGGAACCGTCGACGTGGTGGTTTGCGACGGCTTTGTCGGGAACGTTACTCTCAAAGCCTCGGAAGGATTAGCGCGGATGATGAGTTCCGCGTTACGCGAGGAACTGAACCGAAACTTGCTGACCCGCGTGGCCGCATTGATTGCCTTGCCCGTGCTGAATGCCTTCAAGCGTCGTTTCGACCCACGTCGATTCAACGGCGCCAGCCTGCTTGGCCTCAAGGGAATCGTTGTCAAGAGTCACGGATCCGCCGATTTGGTGGCTTTTCTTTGTGCGCTCGAGCGGGCGGCGGAGGCTGCTCGCCACCGGCTTCCGGAACAGATCGCGGCCAGAATGGCGTTAAAGGCGGCAAGCTAATGAACAATCGGGCGCGTTTTTCACGAATTGCCGGCACCGGAAGCTACCTTCCTGGCGCCCCGATCAGCAACGACGATCTGGTCGCACGCGGCTTAGATACAAGCGACCAGTGGATCATGGAACGTACCGGCATTCGCTTCCGTCATCTGGCGGCGGAGCAAGTCACCACCAGCGATCTGGCCTTGGAAGCAAGCCTTCGGGCGCTTGAATCCGCCGAAAGGATTCCGGAAGAGGTCGATTTGATAGTGCTTGCCACGTCTACCCCGGATTTCATTTTTCCAAGCAGCGCTGCGTTGTTGCAAGATAAACTTGGCATCAAGAATGGCGCCGCCGCGTTCGATGTCCAGGCGGTATGCAGCGGTTTCGTATATGGGTTGGCCATAGCGGAAAAATTTATTCGCTCCGGCTCGCATCAATGCGCGCTGGTCGTTGGTGCAGAAGTGTTTTCACGCATCCTCGACTGGAATGACAGAGGCACCTGCGTTCTTTTCGGAGACGGGGCTGGTGCCGTGGTGCTCGAATCCAGCGACTCGCCAGGCATCCATGCTACGGCATTGCACGCGGATGGCAGCTTCAACAACATTCTGTCGGTGCCGGGCCAACTGTCTGGCGGCAAGGTGCTCGGCCACCCTTTCCTGCAGATGGACGGCCAGTCGGTCTTCAAGTTTGCCGTTAAAGTTCTGGCGGATGTTGCTACTGAAGTACTTGATTCTGCCGGCATCAAGGCGGAGCAGATTGACTGGCTGATACCCCATCAGGCGAATATCCGCATTCTGCAATCAACGGCAAGGAGATTGGACTTGCCGATGGAGAAAGTCATCGTCACCGTCGAACGACACGGCAATACGTCGGCAGCCTCCATTCCATTGGCATTGGATGATGCGGTACGCGCGGGAATAATCCGGCGCGGCGACACATTGCTGCTGGAAGGTGTTGGGGGAGGTTTCACCTGGGGCGCGGCTTTGCTCAGATTCTGAACACAGAGGCTTCTACATGAGATTCGCACTCGTTTTTCCCGGACAGGGTTCCCAGTCCGTCGGCATGATGTCATCCTATGGTGATTCGACTGTCATCCGAAAGACATTCGATGATGCTTCGGGTGCACTGGGCCGCGATCTTTGGCAACTGGTCATGGAGGGTCCGGCAGAGGCGTTGAATCGGACCGTAAACACGCAGCCGCTGATGCTTGCTGCCGGCATTGCCATTTACCGTTACTGGCTTTCCAAAGGAGGGCCCCGGCCTTCGATGGTGGCCGGCCATAGCCTGGGCGAGTATTCGGCGTTGGTGGTTGCAGGTGCGATGAGTTTTGCCGACGCCATACCGCTTGTGGAGCTGCGTGCGAAAGCCATGCAGGCGGCGGTCCCGCCTGGAGATGGCGCCATGGCGGCAATTCTGGGCATTGACGCGGCATCAGTTCAGGCCGCTTGCGCCGAGAGTGCTCAGGGACAAGTCGTGGAGGCCGTGAATTTCAATGCGCCCGAACAGATTGTCATTGCCGGTCATGCTGCTGCCGTTCAACGCGCCGCCGACGCGTGCAGGATCAGAGGGGCCAAACGCGCCGTGCTGTTGCCGGTGTCGGCACCGTTCCATTGCTCATTAATGCAACCGGCTGCCGAGAAACTCAGGCAGCGGCTGGCGACGATTGATGTGATTGAACCGACCATTCCTCTGGTGAACAATGTTGATGTTGCCTGCCAGACTGATCCCGCGGGCATAAAGGATGCACTGGTTCGGCAGGCCGCCGCGCCGGTGCGCTGGGTCGAGATCATGCAGCTGATGCAACGTGAGGGAATCACGCATGTTTATGAATGCGGCCCCGGCAAGGTCCTCGCCGGACTGGTCAAGCGCTGCGCCGAAGGTGTTGTCGGCGGTGCCATGGCGGATGTCGTCGGCACCGAGGCAGCGCTGGCCCTCGTCAAGGAGAGTGATTTATGTTGAACGGGCAAATAGCTCTGGTCACCGGTGCATCACGCGGGATCGGCCGCGCGATCGCAATGGAGCTCGGAACCTTGGGGGCCAAAGTCATAGGCACAGCAACCTCGGCGGAAGGCGCGGCTGAGATTCAAAGGGAACTGGATGCCGCCGGAATTGCCGGATTGGGCGCCACGTTGAACGTCACCGACCCGGTCGCCTGTGGAACGCTCACGGCGGAAATCGAAAAAGGATTCGGCGCGGTGAGCATCCTCGTCAACAATGCCGGAATCACTCGCGACAATCTCTCCATGCGAATGAAGGATGACGAATGGGACGCGGTGATCGACACCAATCTCACGGCAGTGTTCTGCCTCTCGAAGCTGGTCATGCGTGGCATGATGAAGGCCCGCCATGGCCGGATCATTAACATTACATCGGTTGTCGGCAGTTCCGGAAATCCTGGCCAGGCAAATTACGCGGCTGCCAAGGCCGGAGTCGCTGGCATGACCAGGGCTCTGGCGCAGGAACTTGGCAGTCGCAACATTACGGTGAATTGTGTTTCCCCGGGCTTAATCGATACCGACATGACCAAATCCTTGCCTGAGGCGCAGCGCGAGGCCTTGTTGCAGAAAATACCGCTCGGCCGGCTCGGCCATGCCGGCGAAATTGCTGCAGCTGTGGCATTTCTGGCCGGATCGCGCGCCGGTTATATCACCGGCGTAACCTTGCATGTCAACGGCGGAATGTACATGACCTGAATTCAGGAAGGCTACGTTTGAGAGATGCCTTCTGGTAAAATGCGGGGCTTATTCATCACACCTGATAATCAGGGAAGGAGTAGTTCATGGAGAATATCGAACAACGCGTCAAGAAGATAGTCGCCGAGCAGTTGGGCGTCAATGAGTCCGAGATCAAGAATGAGTCGTCATTTGTTGACGACCTCGGTGCCGACTCGCTCGATACCGTTGAACTGGTGATGGCGCTGGAAGAGGAGTTCGAGTGTGAAATTCCTGATGAAGAAGCCGAGAAGATCACCAACGTGCAGCAGGCCATTGACTACGTCAACAGTCACGTCAAGAAGTAGTTCCGTAGTCGCTGCCCCAGAGTCGATCATACGCGGGAGCCCCCATTGTCGCGTCGAAAAGTTGTTGTCACTGGTCTGGGCTTAATTTCGCCGATCGGGAATACCGTTCAGGAAGCCTGGGAAAATCTGGTGGCCGGCAAGTCCGGAATCGGTCCGATTTCGCGCTTTGACGCAACAGCCTTTTCGGCGCGAATCGCCGGTGAAGTCAAGAATTTCGATATAAACGCATATCTCTCCGCGAAGGAAGCGCGGCGCATGGATACGTTCATCCATTACGGGATGGCTGCCGGGATCCAGGCCTTCAGAGATTCAGGGCTGGAGGTTACGACTGAGAATGCCGAACGTATCGGCGTCAACATAGGCTCCGGAATCGGCGGATTGCAAGTGATTGAGGCGACGCATAACGAGTATCTTTCCGGTGGCCCACGCAAAATTTCACCCTTCTTCATCCCCAGCACCATCATCAACATGATCTCGGGCAATATCTCGATCATGTTTGGCCTCAAGGGCCCGAATCTTGCAATGGTCACTGCCTGCACGACGGCGACACATTGCATCGGCGAGTCGGCTCGGATCATTGAGTATGGCGACGCCGACGTGATGCTTTGTGGTGGGGCCGAATCGACAGTAACGCCGCTTGCCATTGGTGGATTCGCCGCGGCAAGAGCGCTGTCCACGCGCAACGATGACCCGCAAACAGCCAGCCGTCCCTGGGATAAGGACCGTGACGGATTCGTCCTAGGCGAAGGCGCCGGAATTCTGGTCCTGGAAGAGTTCGAGCATGCCGTGAAACGTGGTGCGACGATTTTTGCCGAAGTTGCCGGATACGGTATGAGTGGCGATGCTTATCATATGACCGCACCGATTGAGGACGGCGACGGTGCGCGACGTTGCATGAACAATGCCCTGAAGAACGCGCAAATGAACCTCGATGAGGTGGATTACATCAATGCCCATGGCACCTCGACGCCACTGGGTGATCTGGCCGAGACGGTCGCGGTCAAACGTTGCTTCGGTGATCACGCAAAGAAACTGGTAGTCAATTCGACCAAGTCGATGACCGGGCATCTGCTGGGCGCCGCCGGCGGAGTTGAAGCTATATTTTCAAGCTTGGCCTTGTTTTACCAAGTTTCACCACCAACCATCAACATCTTCAACCAGGATGAGCATTGCGATCTCGATTATTGCGCCAATACTGCGCGCAAAATGGAGATCCGCGCGGTATTGTCCAACTCATTCGGCTTTGGCGGCACCAATGGAACGTTGGCGTTGCGCCGCGTCTGATCCGACGAAAGGCAGCCATGCAGCTGCCGCTGACAGTTAAACTTCAACCCTCGCGCAGTTTGTCCCTGCTGCTGATTGCGATGCATTTTGGCGCTTTTCTGGCCATCGTCGTCATTGCACTTCCTGTTTGGACCAAGCTGGCATTGACTCTTTTCATCGCAACCTCCTTTTGGTCCGGCCGAAATTGCTTGGGTGGCGGGAATCAAATCGTTTGCCTGACGTTACGTGATGATGGCGCGTTGGAGCACGTCCGCTTTAACGATGAATACGGCGAAGCGAGTGTTCATCTGCAATCGACCGTAACGCCACTGTTGACCGTGATTCTGCTCAAACAAAAAAGCAATATTCTGGAAACGCTGGCGCTGTTGCCGGACTCGTTGAGCCCCGATGACTACCGCCGTTTGCGGCTATGGTTGCGCTGGCAGCCCAAGACCTATTAGCGCGATCGAACTGGTCGAAGGACCGTATCAGTTGCCAATGGCAGCATTTCAGGATAGTCCCGGCTGAAGTGCAACCCCCGGCTTTCGTGGCGCCGCTCCGCACAACGCACGATCAAATGAGCAGTCAATACTAAATTGCGCAGTTCGATCAAGTCGTTACTGACGCGAAAATTCACATAATAATCGTCAATCTCGCGTTCGAGCAGTTTTAGGCGATGCAATGCTCGCTCCAGTCGCTTGCTGGTACGGACAATGCCAACATAATCCCACATGAATCGACGCAGTTCATCCCAGTTGTGGGATATGACGATTTCCTCGTCCGCATCGATAACGCGACTCTCGTCCCACTGCGGCAATTCGGGTTGCTTGGTGGGAGTCGAGGACAGAATGTCGATCGCCGCGGCTTCTGAAAATACCAGGCATTCCAATAATGAATTGCTGGCAAGTCGATTGGCGCCATGTAATCCGGTGCAGGCAGTTTCGCCAATCACGGATAGCCCCGGCAGGTCGGTGCGCGCCTTCAGGTCGGTCACGACACCGCCGCATGTATAGTGCGCAGCCGGTACTACCGGAATCGGATCACGCGTGATGTCGATGCCGAGTTCAAGACAACGAGCATGAATGTTCGGAAAATGTTCAATCAGAAATCTTGCGGACTTATGAGTGATATCGAGAAAGACACAGTCAAGGCCTCGCTTCTTCATTTCGAAATCGATCGCACGCGCAACGATGTCGCGTGGCGCCAACTCACCCCGCGCGTCATACTCAGGCATGAAACGAGTGCCATCAGGCAGTCGCAACAGCCCGCCTTCCCCACGCACCGCCTCCGAAATTAGAAATGACTTGGCTTGGGGGTGGTAAAGACAGGTTGGGTGGAACTGCACGAACTCCATGTTTGATACTCTGCACCCGGCGCGCCACGCCATCGCAATGCCATCACCGGTGGCCGTATCGGGATTCGTCGTATAGAGATAGACTTTCCCCGCGCCCCCGGTTGCAAGCACGGTGCGACAGGCGCTGAAGGTGAGGACCCGTTCTCCATCAATATCCAGCACATATGCCCCCAGGCAGCCCAATTGCGGCTTGCCAAGTTTCTTGCCGGTGATCAGATCGATGGCAATGTGACGCTCAAATATCGCAATGTTCGGATGGCGTCTAACCTTATCGGTCAAGGTCTCCTGTACCGCCGCTCCGGTCGCGTCGGCAACGTGGATGACTCGGCGGTGACTATGTCCGCCTTCGCGAGTCAAGTGGTAACCCAAAGATGCGGATTCATCGCGGGTGAAGTTAACCCCCTGATCGATCAACCATTCGATGGCTTTTCTGCCATGTTCAACGACGAAGCGCGTCGCGGCGGAATCGCACAGGCCGGCACCAGCCGTGAAAGTATCCTGAATATGGGAGTCGTTGGAATCGGCCGCGTCGAGGACCGCGGCGATTCCACCTTGCGCCCAGCCTGACGCAGAATCTTCCAGCGTCAATTTGGTGACCAGAGCGACACTTCGCTGAGATGCTAGTCGCAACGCCAAGGATTGGCCTGCAAGACCGCTACCGAGGATCAAGACGTCAAAGTCACGCACAAATGTATCCAACTGGAGTCGACTACCCGACTATATCATGTGCCATTGAGAGAGATTCTCAGGACCGATAAACCTTGTTACCGGCTGAACTATTTTCAGGCAGATTGGTCATTATCAGTGTTGGCCCGGCTGAGGTAGAACGGACTCGCGAAACGATGATTCTTTCGTCATAAGGAAATCCATGAGGCCTCATGGTTTGAGGAGCGAAAATCTTCGCATCGGGTATACTTGCCGCGTTAATCTAACAACCGGCAAAGCCAACCGATGGGCGATCGCGAAGCTGACCAGACCCTGGTCGAGCGCGTGCAACACGGCGACAAGCAGGCTTTTGGGCTGCTCGTCTCGAAATATCAGCGAAAACTGGTGCGTTTGCTTTCGCGATTGGTCCGCGACCCGGCCGAAGTCGAAGATGTTGCACAGGAAACGTTTATCAAGGCATACCGGGCATTGCCGGGATTTCGCGGCGATAGCGCTTTTTACACATGGCTGTATCGGATCGGAATCAACGCTGCAAAGAATCATCTCGCCGCCAGGGGGCGCCGAACACCCACAATCTCCGAATTTGACAGCGAAGAGGCGGAAGGATTCGATGATAGCGAGGGGTTGCGCGACAACAATTCGCCTGAGCGGATACTGATGTCGAAACAACTTGCTGATACGGTGAATTTGGCGATGGACAGACTTCCTGAGGACTTACGCAGTGCCATATCTCTTCGCGAAATCGATGGTATGAGTTATGAGGAAATTGCCCAGATCATGGATTGCCCGATTGGAACGGTCCGTTCGCGTATTTTCCGGGCACGTGAGGCGATTGCCGAAAGATTGAAACCTCTGCTGGATCTGGCGCCGGATAAACGCTGGTGACTGACGACTAAAGGTGCTATCGAAATGAAAATCGAGCTTTCCTCCATGCTTGACAACGAACTGGATCCAAGCAGCCAGCGCGCCTTGTTGACTGTTCTGCACGGCGAAGAGAATATGCGTGCCTCGTGGGATACCTATATCTTGATTGGCGAGACTCTCCGTGGCTCACCTGAATTGGCGACGAACCTTACTGAAAAAGTTATGCATGCGCTGCAAAATGAACCGACGATCCTGGCAAGTTTCCCTCGCCGGGCGCCGGGTATCGTGCGTAGCGCTGCCGCTTTGGCGGCTTCGCTGGCCGGTGTGGCGGTTGTCGGTTGGTTGACACTTTCGCCACCTGCTTCGCAGACGACCATATTTACAATCGCCAAGGCGCCGAAGCCCGTAGTTGCCGCTACAACTCACCGCATGCAAGAGTACCTGATGGCGCACCAGGCGTACTCTCCGAGTAGTCGCATCCAGGGCGGTGCCAGCTATATACGCACCGTCTCAAGATCAAGATGAAGCGGTGGACGACGGGCGGCATTTGCTGCCTGGTATTTTCCTTGAGCCAGTCGGTACTGGCACAACCTCAAGATGGCCTATTCTGGCTCGGACGTGTGGTGAACGAAGCGCATAAGCTCAACTACAGCGGCACATTTGTCTACCGCAATGGTGGCGTTCAGGAAACCTCGCGCATCACGCATATCTTCGAGGCGGGGCGGGAAATTGAGCGCCTCGAAGTTCTCGACGGGAGTCCGCGCGAGGTAACTAGAAATAATGATGAGGTCAAGTGTTATCTGCCAGACAGCCATACGCTGATCATCGAAAAGCGCAATCAACGGCGCAACTTTCCGGCACTTCTCCCGGTCACCTTGAGTGGACTTACTGAATATTATTCAATCCGGAAGGGACCGATCAGTCGGGTCGCGGAACATGAGAGTCAGGTCATTTTTCTCGAACCCAAGGACGACTTGCGATACGGTCAACAATTGTGGATTGACGTCGATACTGGCTTGCTTCTCAAAATCGGCCTAATCAATGACCGTAACGAAGCCATTGAGACGTTCGCGTTTACGCAGGTGCTATATGGTGGAATTATCGGTCGGGAATCACTCAATTCGAAGTTCCTTGCCCAGAGCAAGAAATGGCGAGTACAACATGTCGTAGCGACTGATAGCCGCGCGGAGAATGTCGCCTTACAGTTCAAGACGCAGCTGCCTGGATTTCGCAAGCTCGCGGGTATGAAACGCCCGGCCCACCCGGGGAGCCAGGAAATCCTGCATGTAGTGTTTTCGGACGGTCTCGCCGCAATCTCGATATTTATTGAAGCGTTGCCGGAAGACCCGGAACTCGGCATGCTCTCGATGGGGGCGCTTAACGTTTATCGGCGAATCTCAGGAAAGTATCTGCTGGTCGTGATGGGTGAAGTGCCTCAGAACACATTAAAGATACTGGGTGACGGCATTGAGCCAAAATGAAAATTCCTGTTACACAGTTTCGAGGCGGACAGGGAACCGCTACTGACGACGGAATTCAAGCGGCTATTCATTCGTTACATAAAGGACTGTTACTCATGATTAAGAAAATCCTGCTGTCCCTATGGCTGATATCGATTTCGCAGTTAGGCTTTGCACAGCCCAGAGATCTGCCGGATTTTACCGATCTGGTTGAAAAGCAGGGGGCAGCGGTGGTTAATATCAGCACGACCCAAATCATTCGCGGGAGTCGCGCCCATCCGTTTCCATTTGACGAAAATGATCCGTCGTTTGAGCTCTTCCGACGCTTCTTCCCCCGCGAACTGCCCGGAATTCCTCGCGAGCAGGAGAACAAATCGCTCGGCTCCGGCTTTGTCGTAAGTGCCGACGGGCACATTCTGACAAATGCCCATGTGGTCGATGGCGCCGATGAGGTGGTGGTAAAGCTGACCGACAAACGCGAGTTCAAGGCCAAAGTGCTCGGAAGCGACAAACGAACCGATATCGCCTTGATCAAGATAGACGCGACGGGATTGCCGGTAGTCAAACTGGGTGACCCGAACCGGCTGAAAGTCGGCGAATGGGTCGTCGCCATTGGCTCGCCATTCGGCTTTGAAAACAGCGTCACAGCGGGGATCGTCAGCGCCAAGGGGAGATCACTTCCGCAAGAAAATTATGTGCCATTCATTCAGACCGATGCTGCCATTAACCCGGGCAATTCTGGCGGACCCTTGTTCAATATGAGAGGCGAAGTCGTTGGCGTCAACTCGCAAATTTACAGCAGAACAGGCGGCTATATGGGTGTAGCGTTTGCGATTCCCATCGATGTGGCGATGGAAATTCAAAATCAATTGAAGAGCGGAGGACGGGTCAGCCGTGGGCGTATCGGCGTGGTAATCCAAGAAGTGACCAAAGAGCTAGCTGATTCATTCGGGCTCGCCAAGCCTAACGGAGCCCTCGTGAATGCGGTAGAGAAGGGCGGTCCGGCCGATAAGGCGGGGATTGAGGCTGGTGACATTATCTTGAAGTTTGATGGCAAGATAGTCACCCAATCGATCGATCTGCCACGTCTGGTCGGTGCCGTAAAGCCTGGAACCAAGTCGATGATCCAGATATGGAGGAAAGGAGCTGGCCGGGATCTAAGCGTCGTCATCGGTGAAATACCCGAAGACAATGGGTTGCAACGCAGCAGCAGGAAGAACAAGGCGGCGGAACCTGCAACGACAAATCGCCTGGGCCTATCTCTCTCCGCATTGACCCCTGAACAGAAGAAGGAACTCAAGCTGGAACATGGCCTCGTCATCGAAGACATACATAACGGTGCCATCAGATCCGGCCTTAGACCTGGCGATGTCATTCTCGACTTGATCCATAAAGGCACACAGACGGCCGTGAAGTCGGTCGAACAATTCAACAAGTTGCTCGGTCAGTTCGACAAGTCGGCGACTATCACCCTGTTGGTCAGGCGCGGCGAGACTCAGGTATTCATCGTAATCAAGGGCTTCGGTGAAGGGAAATAGGCCACACCTGATTCTCTACAGCAGGGAGTACTGCCATCTCTGCCATGAGATGCTCGCGGCGTTGGAAATGATGCGTGACGAGTATGACGCAGGATTTACATTTGAAGTGGTTGACGTCGACGCTGATCCATTGCTTCTTTTGCGGTATGACGAACGGGTGCCGGTGCTGGTCGTGAGCGGGACGGACCGAAGCGGGAAACCCTTGGAGCTTTGCCAATATTTTCTCGACGCTGGCGTGGTTCGTGAGCATCTGGCTGAGTCAGGCCTCGAATCAAGAATCAGGACGCCAGATGCCAGCCGAGAGGCCATCCCCGAAAGAGCGGGGATCGTCACCAAGACCAACTGAACAGACCTGATGCCGTCGAGATACCTGCCACGGGAATCTTGAAGTTGAATCCGGAAGTGGAGCTTTGCTCACCCCTTGAAGCTACTTCAAGGTACAATCCGCCGCCGTCAAAGATCCAGCGAAATCCCTTCGCAGTACCGGCGGATTCAAGTCTGAAGTGCAACAGCGTTTTGACGCGAGTGTAGCTTTTTCATAAAGACCTCGTGAGGTGTTTTGTAACCGAGGCATTTTCTGGGGCGGTGATTGAGACGGTGCATGGCAT